>Ga0187781_10000310_pt1 | contig 34699 bp, 35 predicted proteins | sample 0715_SJ02_MP02_2_FD_132447 | JGI IMG/M metagenome (GOLD analysis project Ga0187781, IMG submission 132447) | Tropical peat soil microbial communities from peatlands in Department of Meta, Colombia - 0715_SJ02_MP02_20_MG | ecosystem: Environmental > Terrestrial > Soil > Wetlands > Peat | place... | reverse complement strand
CTTCGAACCAGAGGGTTGGGGGTTCAAGTCCCTCCGGGCGCGCCACTTTTCAGCGATTTTCAGTTTGGACGGGCTTCCGGTTTACCGCTGGTTTACCTGCGATTTGCCGAGCTCGGCGCGCCTCGCGCGTCGCGAACCGCTCGGCAATAGGCCGAAAACGGCGCTGGCAGGCGCGTGGCGCGACGCCCACGGCCGGCGTGGCCTACTTCCCGGTGGCTGCAGCTTTGGCGCACCGCCGTCCGGCGTGCCTGTCAAAACTGCCACTTCCTATATGAGTATCTCGATCTGTAGTCGCGCAGCAACAGCCATAGATATCGCCCGGACAGCAGCGCGAGAAAGATCAAGCACGCCGCCGCCCGTTTGTTGTGCGCTGCCGCGTCGGCCAGCGACATGAGCGTTCCGGTCACAAGCAGGAAAAAGATCGCCCAGACGATCTCCTCCCCGATGCCGAATGCACTTCTGGTAGGCACTAGTTCGACGTTGTAGCAGGACAGGAACTTGGCGTGGAACGCGATGGCTTCCTTCTTAGTGAACGTCAGCGCGTCCGCCATAGAAGGCGACCACGTGCGGTCGGGGAGGTCGCAGATAAACTTCCCGGCTTGGTCCGTCGGTTCGCCGTTCCGCAATCCAACAACCTTGATCGCGTAGATCATCTCCGCCTCCCTCCCGATTCAGGTGATGGCGGTCGCCCGGATTTTTTCGGTAAATTTCATCGCTTCCCGCGCTTGCCCCATCGCGCGCGGGCCGCTTTCTGCGCGCTCGCCCGGCGCTCTGCCTTCGTGAGGATCTTCGCCCGAGCTTTTCCGCCCTTCGACGCAAAGGCGCGGCCTGCGAGTCTGACAAGGTCTTGCGGTCTCATCGCCTACCTGCGGCGGCTGCGTCCCCCATTACGGCCCCAGTGAGCCACTTCTCGATTCCTTCCGCCATCGTCTTCCTAACGACTCGATCCCAGAGAATATCCAAGACCTGCCCAGCGATGCCCATCGCCTCGCCGTTCGGTATCCCATGCGAGCGCCACAGCCCGTCTGCGATCTGGCGTTGCGCCAACATGCCGCACGACTGCATGATGCAGCGGTAGCCGAGCCTGTCATACTCCAAGATTCCACTCCACCAACGTTTGGCAACACCTTCTATCAGCCATCCGTCGTCGCTCTTCGGTCGCGGCCATGGCGGGAGTGGTACATACCGTGAAGCCCCACGTAACTCTTCCATTTCCTCGCCCTCCTTTGAGCCTTGCTACTTTCTCAGCGCCATTCCCAACGCGAAGATCAGGAAGATGCTCTCGATCAAGCTGGTCGTCGCCAGTCGTGCGCCGAGCTTCGTCTTTCTCTCGCAAGGCGGCTCTCCCATGCCTGCCTGCACGCATAGTATGCGCCTTTGCGGGGAGGGGGATGTCAAGCAGCAGATGATCAGCGCCGGAAGCATCCGCAGGAATGGGTTTCGAAAAGCGGGTAGTGCGTGCGCGCGTGCTCAGCGACGTTCAGGACGTGGGCTTCGTCGCAGTGGAGCTCGTCGGCGATATCCGCGGCTTTGAGCAGCGCCCAGTTCTAGAGGTATACCACAACGGCCGACTCGCCGACGCGGGCCAGAAATTTTCCACTCAAAAAGGTTCCATCGCGTAAAAGATTGTGCATTGCGCGAACCCGGCGGTAGCCGTTTACTTCAGCCGGGCCTCTTCTGATTTGGCTTGCTTGAGGATGGGAATGTCGGGATCGGCGTCTTTCCATAACACGAAAAATTCTGCATAGGCGGCCCGGGCTTTTGAGGTGTCGCCTTTGAGCGCGTACGCGCGCGCCAGACCCAGGCGGGCGAGCGCAGCCAGCGGGCAATTGATCGCGACTCCGCGATTGTCAACAAATTTCTGGAACTCACCGGCGGCGGCGCCGCCCTGGTGCAGCGCCAAATAGGCCAACCCGCGAAGATAGACAGGGTAGAGAAATCCTCCGACCTCTGGCGCAGGGTCCGGCTCGCCGAATTCGTAGGGGGCAGCCGTCTGGAGAATCTCAATGGCCTTCGATGGATTCTGGCGATTGAGCTCGACCGCGGCGCGGATGGCCGGCAGCCAGTACACCTTAATTGTTGTGTTGAACGGATTTTGCTTTTCGAGTTCGTCCGCCATTTTTTGCGCGCGATCGGAATCTCCGGCGCGCGCCAAAACGAGCGCAGCGAGAATCTGTGTCCCCTGAGTCGAATCGAGCGCCAGAGCCGATTCGATCCGGCTGCGGGCTTCGGCGGCGTTGCCAAACTCCGCCTCGCGCATCGCCGCGTTCAGCTCCCGCCCCGCAGCGGTCTCTTTCTCGCCGGCGTGCTGTGCCGATTCGGACGCCCGGCGGGAGAGTTCCCGCGCTTTGGCGAGATGGCCGGAAAAGGCTTCCGTGTCCGATTGAGGAGAAAGCAAAATATCGTCCGCACCGGGGCGTCCCGCGCTCCAGGCCGACTGGCGCTCCATCTCCGCAGCGTCGCTCTCAAGAAACGCAACGCCGTAGCGATTGTAGTGCAGCTTCGGTGATTCGAGTTTCCGGTTGAGAGCCCGGTCGTAGGCTGTCTTGGCGTCCGCCAGGCGGTATAAATGCGAGTAAGCAGATACGAGATTCGCGCTGGCAATCACCGAGTCCGGGTTGAGGCGCAGGGCTTCCAGGAATTCCTCGAGCTGCCTGTCGTATTGGCCCAGCTGGCCGTAAATCACTCCCAGATTGTTGTGGGGCACTGAGTCGCGCGGATAATTCTGGGTCCACCGCTTATAGGCATCGACGGCCTTGTCCAGATCTCCGGTGTCAATGCTGTGATAATTCGCGGTAATCATGATCCTGTCTTTGTCGCCGACCTTATCGCTCAGGTCGTATGCTTTTTGAAGACTTTCGTTGGCCGGGCCGTACTGCTTCAGGTTGCGATAAGCGAGCCCCATGTTCATGTAAGCCATGGCAAAATTCGGGTCTTTTTCGATGGCGCGCTGGTAGTGGGGGATCGAGCCTGAAAAATCTCCCGCAATCAGCATCTTGTTTCCCTGCGCATATTCCTTCATCGCGTCCGAAGACGGTTTGTCGGACTGGGCGAGCGCGTGCCGCGGGCACACGAACCAGGCTCCCGCCAGCAGGCCCGCAGCCACCGCGATCGCCGCTAGGCGGGCAAACCATTTCCGCGGCGCAAATTTTCCGGCAGCAGGACCGTGTGAATTAATGCGGCAGGGCAAGGGCTGGGCTCCCTCGGTGGGGGGGATATTAGGCCGCGTCTGGGAGTAAGTCAACGAGCGCAATTGCCCGTCAGGTGACGCCGGTCACCGCAATGCGTTCCTCAGGTCACCGCGAATCGGGGGGCAGCGCCTACACTGAATTTGAGGTGAGACCATGGGCTACCTTCTGGGGCTTGTAGTCTTCGTGATGCTCGTTTTCGAAGGGCTGTCGCACCTCCTCGAGGACATGCACAAGCACCATCGTTGAATCCCGCGGCTAAACTTGAGGGCTCCAACCGCGCACAGGAGGCTGCGGTCTGTCAGCAAGAATTGAAAGCAATCACCGGCAATGATTGCGTTGCTGCTGCATCGGCACGTACATATCGCATTATCCACTTCCCTGGGATATTCTCTGTGGCGAGCCGCGCCATGCCACGTTTGTTCTTATTCCCGAGGCGAACATTCCTGCTTCTGACGATTGTGGTTCCCTTCCTGGCGCCAGCGCGGGGCCAGCAGGTCCAGGCGCCGCCATCGATCGCGGAACTCCAGAGGAAGGCATCGAGCGGCAATGGGCAGGCTGCCTTCTTGCTGGCGGAAATGTACGCCGACGGACGGGAGCTCGAGAAGAACCCCGGCGAGGCGAAGCGCTGGTTTGAATTGGCGGCCGAATTGGACTACGGCGCGATTGAAGTGGCGAATCGCTACTGGGCCGGTCGCGGCATTCCTAAGGATGTGAGCCGGGCGGTCTACTGGTATCAGCGGGTCGGATGTCACTCCGCCGGATACCAACTGGGGAAAATGTACGAGCTCGGGATTGGAGTTTCACAAGATTACTCGAAAGCCGCTGAGTGCTATGAAGCAGCGGCCCGCAACTCGGCGCACGCAGGCATGGGTCTTGCGAACCTGACGGCGAAAGGGCTGGGCGTCCCGCGCGATGAGGAAAAAGCGGTCAAGCTTTATCGGGAAGCGGCCGAACGGGAGATTGGGATTGTCGCGTTCGATGTCGCGCTGGTCTATGCCCTGGGTCAGGGTGTGCCTGTGGATGAGGTCCAAGCGGCACATTGGTGGCAGGTCTCGGCGGAGTACCACAACGATTTGGCCGGCACCAATCTGGCGCGCGATTTTCATTCCGGCGACGGCGTACCGCGTTCGGCAGTCACCGAATATGTGTGGAAAGCCCTGGACACCGAGCCGTCTTATTTCTCCAGCACTTTCCACGATGGACTCGCACGCCAGCTTTCGCCTGAGCAATTGAAGCAGGCAGACGACCTGGTCGATAGTCTGCGCGCCACCAGAAATCAATTCGGGGCGTTCTACGACAACTTGAACCCGATTATTTATATGTCGGAAGCCGAACTGCGAAGCGCGGCTGCAAGGAACGACGTGCATGCGGCTTTCTCCCTTGCATACCGGCTTGAGACCGCACACGGAATGGATCGGAACGCCTCGGCAGCGATGGAATTTTACCGAAGGGCGGTGATGGATGCGCGCCCCGACATTTTTTTCGCGTTAGGCCAGGAGGAGGAGGGGAGAGGAAATCAGAAAATTGCTATCGGCTGGTACCTCAGTGCCGCCAAACTCGGATCCGTCCACGCGCAATATCGCCTCGGAGTCGCTTATCGATATGGGGAAGGCGAATCGAAAAATGCGGTGGAGGCGTGCAAGTGGTTCCTTCTGGCCAGTGACCTGGACTCTTCCGCCGCAACAAGAGCCGCGGAATTGAAAGCCGAGCTCACCGAAAAAGAATACGCCGCGGCGGAGAGCGATGCGGCGGAAATACGAGCCTCCATCGATCGCTAGCCGAAGCGAGCCTTAGGGAGTTCATCAAAGTAGAGCGCGACAATCGAGCCGTGACTCCTAATACGCTGCGAGCTGCTCGATGCCCGCGACGATCTTTTCGGTGTTGACCTGCCAGGCTTTGTCGAGATTGGGGCTGAACGGGATGGCCGGAACATCGGGGCCGGTAATGCGCGTGATGGGGCCGTCGAGATCTTCGAAGGCTTCTTCGCTGATAATGGCGGAAAGTTCCGCGCCGATCCCCATGGTCTTTTTGTCTTCGTGGACGATGAGGACCTTGTTCGTCTTGCGCACGGAATTCAGAATCGCTTCTTTATCGAGCGGCGCCAGCGTGCGCAGCTCGACGACCTCCACTTCCACTCCGCGTTGCGCCATCTGCTCGGCGGCATCCAGCGACTTCTGCGTCATGAATCCGTAGGTGAGCAGCGTCATATCGCGGCCTTCGCGCCGGATGGCTGCGGGGCCGATGGGCACGGTGTAATCGCCCTCGGGCACTTCGCTTTTGGCCTGGCGGTAGAGTGACTTGTGCTCGAAAAATAGCACGGGATCGGGATCGCGAATCGCGGCGAGAAGCATCCCTTTGGCGTCATACGCGGTCGAGGGCAGCACCACTTTCAGCCCCGGCTCGTGCACGAACCAGGCGGCGTTTTCCTGCGAGTGATAAAGTCCGCTGCCGCCGCCCGCTCCGCAGCAGATCCGCACCGTGATCGGGCACGAATAGCCCCCGGCGCTGCGATAGCGCAGCTTCGAAGCTTGCTGCACGAGCTGCTCCACGGCCGGCGTGATGAAGTCGGCGAACTGAATTTCCGGCACAGGCCGCAGCCCCATCATGGACGAGCCGATCGCTGCGGCGATGATGATGCCTTCCGCGAGCGGAGTATCGAGCACGCGCTCTTCGCCGAATTTATCGAGCAATCCGTCGGTGACCTTGAAAACGCCTCCGGAAAGGCCGATGTCTTCACCGAGGATGAAGACGCGGTCGTCGCGCTCCATCTCTTGCGAAAGGGCCTCGTTGATTGCTTCGAGCATGTTCAGCGTGCGCGCCATTTTTGATTGAATCCTTGCTCAAGCCCAGATGTGGTCCCGTAGCTCGGACGCCTCCGGATACGGGCTCTGCTCGGCGAACTCGACCGCCTCGTTGATTTCTTTCGTTGTCTGCGCCGCGATTTCAGTTTTCTTGGCTTCGGTCAGAACTCTTTGCTCCATGAGCTTTTTCTCGAATGTGGCCACGGGATCGCGCTTCTTCCATGCGTCCACTTCTTCCTTCGAGCGATACTTGGCCGGATCGATTTCCGAGTGGCCGTACCAGCGGTAGGTCTTGCATTCGAGCAGCGTGGGCCCTTCTCCCGCGCGAGCGCGCGCGATGGCTGTTTGCGCCGAGGCATACACCGCGAGGACGTCGTTGCCGTCCACACTTATTCCAGGAAATCCATACGCCTTCGCGCGATCCGACAGATTCGTGAGCGCCGTCTGAAGCCGCAGCGGCACCGATTCCGCCCAGAGATTGTTCTGGACCACGTAAAGCAGCGGCAGCTTGTGCACGCCCGCAAAATTCAGCGCTTCGTGAAATCCCCCGAAGCTCGTGGCGCCGTCGCCGCAGTACGTGACGACAATGTCGTCGCGGCCAAGCTTCTTGATGCCGAGCGCTACCCCCGTGCCCACGTTCAATTGGCCGGCAATGCTGCTGGCGGGCGTGATCACGTGCAGCGGCGGGTAGCCCATGTGCGCCGGGGAAGACCGGCCGCGGTCGGGGCTGGTGACTTTGGCGAAGAGCTGCGCAAAACAGAATTTCAGCGGCGCGCCTTTGATGATGTTCGAGGTCCAGTCGCGGTGCGAGGGCGCGATCCAGTCGGTTTCGCGCAGTCCGTAGGCGGTGCCGACTTCCGTGGCTTCCTGGCCGACTCCCGAATAGAAATTCCCTTTGTATTTGCCCTGCCGGAAAAGGATGCGCGCCTTTTCGTCGCACAGGCGGCACTTCAAGAGCATGCGGTAAAGCCCGAGCAGCAGTTCCGGCGAGTGGCCCGCTTTTTCCGCCTCGGGCTCCAGAACCGCGCGGTTGCTTTTCGATGCCATGCTGGCTCCTCAGTGCGGCGATCGCTCGTCGCTTCAGCCTCAAAAACTATAGCACGTTTTTCCGCACGCATCACAGGAAGGCGCGAGGCTCGCACAATCGGAAAACATTCGCGCCATCGCGATTTTCGATGGCAGCTATCAGGAAATTCGAAGGGCGCCGGTGGAAAGCTTCTCGATGAGCTCCCGGTCGGCTGGCAGGAAATTCAATTCGGGGAGCGAGTGCGAAGCGCGCCAGGCGAATTGCTCGAACGCGAGGTTTTGGGGTTCGCCGGTTTCAATCGTCGCGGAGAAGAAAATCAGCTCGATCGGCTCTGCCAATTCCGCGTAGCGATGCTCGGTGCGATAAATCTCGCGGCCGATGCGCGCTTCGATACCGAGCTCTTCCTCCAGCTCACGGGCCAACGCCTGCGCCGGCGGCTCGCCGGGCCGCACCTTGCCGCCGGGAAATTCCCATTGCAACGCGAACGAGTCTCCCCGCCGCCGCTGGCACACGAGCAGCTTGCCTCCCGACTCGATCAGCGCCGCAACAACAGTCAGCATCTCGACTCGAATAGAATGTTCAGAAACGTTTTGTAGGTCGCGGTTTTAGCCGCGACATTGAGCGGCCCTATCCGCAGGGCTTTAGAGTCTGTGTGAGAACTCTGGAATCAGCCCCTCAGCGGCTGAAGCCGCACTGAATTTGCAACACTTTCGGCACGGCTAAAGCCGTGCCCTGACGAAAAACGGGCGTCGTCACACAGGCTCTTTAGCCTCTGAAGTTCAGGACTGCGACATCCTTTGGCTCCGCCGATCCGATCGCTTGCTACAGAGGCCCCGAATGAATCGCGCGAAAAATCAATTCGGCGCCGCGCATCAAGGGCGGCCCCGGCGTATTCAGGAATTCATCCCGAACGACGGCGACGCGCCCGTTCTTCACCGCCGAAACATTCCGCCAGGCCGGATTTTCCAGCGCCGAGGACGCCTTCGCGCGCGCTCCCGTGGCGGCCCACGCAAGGATAATCACATCCGGATTCGCTCGCGCGACCTGCGCATCCGTAACGCGGCGGCCCGCCGGCACCACCATTCTTCCACCGGCCAGCGAAACCAATTCTGCGACCCACGGCGGCGAGCTGATCCGCGGATGGGGCCAAACCTCGCAATAAACGCGCGGCGCAGGCCCGGAGCGAACTTCTCTCGCGCGTTGCGCTACGCGCTCGAATGCGCGCTTCATTCGCGAAATGAGTTTTTCTCCTGCCCGGGCGCGCCCCGTGAGCCGCGCGAGAGTGCGGATGTCGCTTTCGATATCGCGAAGCGAGCGCGGATTGAGCGCCAGAAACGGCACCGGCTGTTTCAGAATGCGTTCGACAATTGCCGTGGCGAATGGCACCGAGCCGATCAAAAGCGTCGGCTGGAGGCGCATCACCGCGGCGACATTCACCTTCCAGCAGTCGCCGAATTCTGGCCGCCGGCCAATGGGCGCTACGTCTTTGCACCACTTCGTCACGCCGACCACTTCGCGCCCGGCGCCAAGGCCAACGAGAATCGACGTGACGCTTGGAGCGAGAGCAACAATCCTTTGGCGTGGCATGCGCGGACATTCTAATGGGCTGCGCGGCGGATTTGTAGGCTGGTGCGGAAAAGATTTAACACAGAGGACACAGAGAAGAACCGGAGGTCACAGAGGAACACAAGACAAAGAAGCGCCGGAGAGGGTGGCTCTCCGGCGCAGTGGAATTTCAAAAAACTACTGGGCCTTTTCGACCTTTTTGAGGGCGGGCTTGGGCACCTGCCAGATGATTCCGGAATCGTCGGCGGAGTGCGGGAAAAACTGCGCCGATTTCTTGCCGGAAGGCAAAAGCACGATATCGGCCCGGCGGTTGTAAGCGAGCCAATCGCCCTGCACGTTCTGGAGGCGGGCTTTCGGCGCTTTATTGGGGTTGGTGTCTTCGAGGCCCTTCACCACTTTGCGGTCAATTGGGCGCTCCTTGCCGTAAGCCGCAGTCTGCACCTTATCGGCTGCCACGCCCTGTTCGACGAGATAGCCCTTGATGCGTTCGACGCGGCGCTCGCTGAGATCCTGGTTGTAAGTCTTGCCGCCGCGAATATCGGCAAAAGCTTCGACCGAAAGCTTGGCGTCGGGATCGTACTCGAGATACTTCTTGAAACCCGCCGCGAGCGAGGCAAGCGCGAGCTGCTGGCTCTTCACCAGGCCGACCTGCGGGTTATGCTTGTCCGGGTAGTCGGTGGGATAGAAGATGCTCTGCAAGAGCACCGAGGGTATCGGCTCGACCGAGTAGGTAAGATGCAGGGCCGCGGTCGGCGAAGCAGATCCGCCGCACACGTTGGTCGCGTTGAGCGTGTACGTTTTCGTCTCATCCCCGGTGCGGGCCGGCTGGCCTTCGGCCGGAGGCGTCGTGTCCGAAGGCTTCGACGTGACGCTCTGGCTGCCGTTCAGATCCACTTTCGCGCCGTCAAGCGTAGCGGAGTCGGCGTTCGAAGATGTCCACGTGAGAGTCGAAGTGCCCGGCGAAATCACCTTGTCGCCGATTTGCCGGTAGCGCACGTCGGTCGGATTCGCCGAAAGCGTCGCGTCCACCTTCGTGTTGACGTTCACCGTGGCGCTGCCCTTCACCGTCCCGCCGGGCCCCCCGGCAGTGAAGTCATACGTCGTGGTCGCGCGCGGCGAAACCGATTGGCTTCCGCTCGGCGCCACTTCGCCCACATTGCTGATATTCGCGTCCACGGTCTCCGCCGTTTGCCACGTGAGATTGGCGGACTGCCCGCAATTGATCTGGCTGGTGGAGGAATTGAAGCTGCCGGAAACCGGAGCGACCGCAATCGTAGCGCTGGCAATTCCCGCCTTGAATCGCGGGATGTCCTTGAGCTTCGCGCCGCGGTCCCACTTCTTGGTGGTTTGCGCGCCGTTGCTGCCCAGATTCACCACCACCTTCTGGTTCGCCACGATGTTGACGTCGCCTTCCCACAACGTGTTGCCGTTCCGCGTCACCACCAGATGATGCGTTCCCGGCGGAAGCAGCAGCTCCTGCTGCCAGATCCAATCCCAGTTGAATTCGTCCACGTGCCCGACAAAAAATGCCGGGGTCTTGCCGTTGGAAAGGACCGCGGCGCGCTCGTCCCCGTTGATGAATTTCACCGCGCCCCAGGGCCCGTTCACGTTGCCGCCATAAGCTTGCAGCGCCACCTGGACATCGGTGGTCTTGCCCGCCGTCACGTCCACTTCGCGCGTTTCCATCTTGTAGCCGTAGTTGACCACCACGATGGTGTGCTTTCCGGCCGGCACCGACATCGTTTTGCTGCCTTCTCGAATGGCCTTCCCATCGAGGAAGACGTATGCCTGGCTCGGTGTGACCTTCATCTTTATCTTGCCGTCCTGTGCAAAAGCAGACGTGGCGGAGAGCGTCAGCGCCAGCGCGAGGCTCAAGAGCCATCCAATTCTTCGCATTATCATTTCTCCTGAATTTTTCAGTAGGCGAGTCCGATTTCAGCTTTCTCGCGCCCAAACGAGAAAGGGCCAGGCTAGGAACCGGTAAAGTATCGTTCCCAGCGGCGGGTTGTCAACGAGTTTGAAACAAAAAGCGAAGGCGCCCCGCGAGCCTGTTATAGCCGAGGATAATGCACACACCTCTACCGATTTTCGAAGCTCACCAAGCCGGATGCTGCCGCCGCTCAGGCGCCCGGAAAACTATCCAGGCGCCCGCCGCGGCTCGATAAGTTCGAATCAGTCGCTCGCGCTCCGGTCAAACACGCGCTCAGCCACGTCGGTCGGCTGGCCGGACGTGTTGAACACGAGCCCGCCCACCGACACTGTATCGCCGGTGTTGATTCCGCCGACGCCGCTCACGTTTTCGAAGTCCGTGCCGGAGACCGCCTCGACGGTGATTTGCGTGATGCCCGCCTTGGCCAAGAGCGGCGGGAGCCCGCCGAGGATGAAATTCGGCGGAGTGGCCCCCGGGTTCACCCCCGTGACCGTCCCGGTGATTTCCGAAGCCTCCAGGAGCACGCTATCCACGGGGAGGGTGAAGAATTGCGCAGGTCCCTCGGCCGCCACTGGCGGCAGAAACGTGGGGTGAACCTCCACAGCCTGCCCGATGACAATGTCCTGGACGCTCGCGAAGCTCAAGCCGGCGGGAACAGTGATCCCATCGGTATCGAATGCAAACGTGGCCGAAGCAGTGGGCTGAATTGTCAGTCTCAGCCCGAACCACGCCGCCACCTGCGCCGGCCCGTTTTGGAAGTCCGTTAGGACTATTTGGAATGTGTTCTGCGCCGGATTCGAGCTGATCACCACCCCTTCGATTGCCGGGAAGCCGGGCGGCTCGAACAACTCTACCTGGCTGGCCACAAGCGTCCCGCCGGACATCAGATTCACAAACACCTTGAGCACCTGCCCGTTCACGATGCAGCCGAAATTATCGGCCGGGCACGACGCTCCAAAATTGTATTGGGTGTTGTTGTTGGTGGTGATGGTAAACGAGAAATTGCCGAACCCGGTTTGGAGCATGAACGTAGGTGAGGTCACCGAGGTGACGGTTCCAACCAGGTGGAATCCCTCGATCGGCAATAGCGGCGGCGCCGGAAGTTCCTTCAGACTGATGGTCGGGGAGACGCTCAGATCCCCTTGCACGGACGCGTTGACGTCAAAATGGAGTAAAAGGGCGAGCGGAGAATTGGAAGTCAGCGTAATTGGAAAAGGCGCCGTGGGAGCTTGTACGGTCACGTTCATTTGGTTCAGAGCCAGATTCAGCGTGCACACCTGCCCCGTGTCGCAAGTCTGATTTCCGACCGTCAGGTTGTTCGCGCTTTCATTGAAGATCGTGGCTTGAGCGTTCGCGAAGGTCGCCGTGAGGCCGTCGTAGGTTCCCGCGGCCACGTTGAGATTGGCGAGCAGCTCAGGCTCGGTCTGGAGGTGGATGAGTTCCACCTCGACGGGCGCGGGCAGCATGGATACCGGCGGCTGTCCCATCGCGGCGGGCTGGAGCGATGCGGTTGTGAGTTGAATCTGGAAGCGCAGAATCGTTACACCCGCAGGCGGGGTGTCGCTGATGCTGAAACTCACCTGGGACATGCCGGAACCTCCGCCCGGATTGGAGTTGACGCCGAAGGAACCGGAGCCGCCGCAGGCGGCGAGCACGACCATACCTAAAAACGCGAGGCCAAAGGCTGCAGTGAGTTTCCACATATGTACCTCCCGGGATAGGAAACTTCTATCCCGTTGTGTTTTTCCGGAGGACTGGGCAGGGGGACCCCAAAATCTTATTCCCCGGATTTGCTTCTTTTCAAGGCCAAAATTCCGCTGCGCAGGCGAACATCAGGTGAAAGGCAAATCGCTCTTTATCTGTTTGCGGGTGGCCTCCTATAATTCGGGAGATGTTCAATGAAGTCATCCTCGAGCATTTCCGAAATCCGCATAACTCCGGCAACCTGCTGGACGCAACCGCCACCGTCGAGGTCACGAATCCCGTTTGCGGCGATATTCTCCGGCTCTCGGTGCGGATAGAAGAGGGACGGATCGCCGCGGCGCGCTTCAAAACACAGGGCTGCGTTTGCTCGATTGCTGCGAGCTCGGTCCTCACCGATTTGCTGATTGGAAAAACGCTGGCCGAAGCGCGCTCCATCTCCCCGCAGGCAATCTCCGACGCGCTCGACGGCCTGCCCTCGGCCACGTTCCATGCCGCGCAGCTTTGCGTGGATGCCACCGAGGCGCTCGTGCGCTCATTCGGCCGCTCAAGCCTGCCTGGATAAAAGTCCACAGGGATTCTCTCTTGCAATCCCCCGCGCGCGCTGCCACGGTATCGGCGGATATATTTGGGATGACGGCCTTCGCGACCAAGTGGGACAGGCATCCATGCCTGTCCTCCGACGACCACAGATCACGCCACAGGCATCACCCGCCCGCGGCCCACCCCACAAAAATCTCTCTCTGTCGCCATGCCGAAGCCCCTCAGGAGGCCCATTTCATGCCGATAATGGAGTTCAGACTGAATGCACGCTAACTCTATGAAAACAAACGACCGGCCCCCTTTCATCCCGATAATAATTTCAAGTTCTTCGATCTCCAGATTTGGACTTCTCGATGGCTAGCTTCAGGCTCTCCGGATCGTTCAGATTCATTACCACCCCCTCCTCCTCCGTCGGCACCGGGACCACCGCAGCCGCATGCGCCCATACCACCTGCCGGGCTCCAACGCCGGGGGATGCCTTCAGGAGTTCTTCATACATCGAGGCGGGAAAGATGACGGGATGGCCGCGCCGGCCTTGATAGGTGGGGAGAACAATCGAGTTTCTGGCCGCGTCAAATTGCGCGATCAACTGGCTGACCAGCGCCGCAGAGACCAGCGGATGATCCACGGGGCAGAGAATCAGCCCTTCGGTAATTCCAGGAGGCAGGCTTCGGATAGCTGCCTGGATCGAGGAGAGCTGTCCTTTGCTCCATTCGGCGTTGATGACGATGGTTGCAGGATCCACTTGCAGCTTTGCCCGAATCGCTTCCGCTCCCGCGCCCAGCACAATCCGCGTGATTCCCACTCGGGGATGCCGCGTCACTTCGATCAAGTGCCCGAGAAACGTCGTCCCGCGGTAGGGAAGCAGCGCCTTGGGCTCGCCCATGCGGCGGGATTCGCCGGCAGCGAGGATCGCGGCGGCGAGCATGGAAGATTATTCGTGCTGGAGCGAAGCGATTTCAGCGAGCCTGACGGACTTGTTTGGAAGATTTCCGGCGTTGCGGCGCACGGCAATCAGCTCGGCCACGATGCTGACGGCGATCTCCTCCGGCGAAAGCGCGCCGATTTCCAGGCCCACCGGAGCGTGCACGCGCTCGAATTTTTCCAGCGCGTGGCCCTCTTTCTCGAGCGCGCGATACACGGAGATCACCTTTCGCTTGCTGCCGATCATGCCGATGTACCGCGCCGGCGTGTCGATGGCCCATTCGAGCACGCGCATGTCGTCTTTGTGCCCGCGGGTGACAATCACAATGTACGTGCAAGCGTTCGGCCGGATTTTCGCGAAGGCTTCCTCATACGTCGTGTGAATCTCCGAAGCCGTGGGAAAGCGTTCCGCGTTCGCAAACGTTTCGCGGTCGTCCACAATCCCGATCGCGAAGCCCGCCTGGCTCGCCACGCGCGCCACCGCCGTGGCAACATGCCCGCCGCCGAAAAGGTAGAGCATCGGCTGCGGCAGAATCGGCTCGACAAAAATTTCGAGCGTCCCGCCGCAAATCAACCCGGCGTCGTAAGCCGCTTCATGGTTCAAATTGAACGTCATCTTGCGCGGCTCTTCGCTCTGAATCACTTCCTTGGCGGCGGCCCACACTTCGGCTTCGACGCAGCCGCCTCCGACCGTTCCCGCAATCGTGCCGTCGTCGCGCACCAGCATCCGCGAGCTTTCGTAGCTCGGAATCGAGCCGTTCGTGTGCACGATCGTGGCCAGCGCTGCGCGCCGGCCCGCCCGCCTCATGCGCACGATTTCTTCGAAAAGGTCCATCGGAGTGGCTCGCCTGAATTCAATGTACGGCGCAGAGAGCGCAGTGTCAATTGCCCGGCGCAGTTCTGGACACATCCGCTTGCGGATGCTAGTTTCGCGTCCGCCGAACGGATTGCGGGGGACCGATGAAAGCGATTGTGTATGCCGAGCACGGCGGGCCGGAAGTCTTGCGCTATGTCGAAGTCCCCGAGCCGCTTGTGGGGCCGCAGCAAGTTCTCGTGCGTGTGCGCGCCTGCGCGCTCAATCACCTGGATCTCTGGCTCCGCCGCGGCTTGCCTTCGATGCAGATCCCGCTCCCGCACATTCCGGGCAGCGACATTGCCGGCGAAGTCGCGAAAGTCGGCGACGGTGTCGCGCACGTGAAGCCGGGCGATCGGGTGCTGCTCGCGCCGGGAATCTCTTGCGGGCAATGCGAGGCGTGCCTTGCCGGGCGCGACAACTTCTGCCGCGATTACACGCTCTTCGGCGCCGGAGTGGACGGCGGCTGCGCCGAATATGTGGTCTCGCCCGCGGTGAATGTGATTCCCATTCCCGCGAAGCTCACATTCGAAGAGGCTGCTGCGATCCCGCTCGTTTTTCTCACGGCGTGGCACATGCTCATCACGCGGGCGCAGCTACGCCCGGCCGAGACGGTGCTAGTTCTCGGAGCAGGAAGCGGCGTGGGCGGCGCGGCCATTCAAATCGCCAAAGTGGCCGGCGCGCGCGTGATCGCCACGGCGGGTTCGGAAGCCAAGCTTCAAAAAGCTAAAGAGTTGGGCGCCAACGATTGGATCGACCACTCCAAACAGAACATCGCCCAGGAAGTGAAGCGGCTCACCAACCGCCGCGGGGTCGACGTCGTATTCGAACACGTCGGCCAAGCGACGTGGGAGAAGAGCATCCGCAGTCTTGCGCCGGGGGGGCGGCTGGTCACCTGCGGCGCCACGACGGGCTACGATGGGAAGATCGACATCCGCTACTTATTCACGCGGCATCTTTCCATTCTCGGATCTTTCATGGGGAGCAAAGCGGAGTTGTACGCCGTGCTGGAGCTATTCGAGCGCGGCCTGCTGAAACCGGTAATCGACCGCGTGTTTCCGCTGGAAAAATGCGCCGAGGCGCACGCGCGGCTGGAGAACCGCGAGCAGTTCGGAAAAATCGTGCTGAAAGTTTGAACCGTGCGCCCGCTACTTCGCCGATCCTGCTCCGGCGCCAATCGTGCGCCCTTCATCCTCAAGCGTGCGGATTTCACTCTCGAGATTCGTGGCGCGCTTGTTGAGCCGGTCGAGCAAGTCCGCGGTGAAGCTCGCTCCCTCGCCTCGCGGTCGAAGCAGGGTCATGTTGCGCGCTGCGGTGTCCGCGGCCATGTCCGCCTCGGTTGTCCGGGTTTCCGCCAGTTCCGCGGTGGCCTGTTCCAATTCGCCGCGCAGAGCGGCTCGCTGCGATTCGGCAGTGCGCGTTCGTGCGCTGGCGGCTTCGGCGATTTCGGAAGCGTGGACGAACACTCCGGGCGCGATGCCGTTCGAGCGCGCCGTATCGCCGAGCGCGTCGATTTGCGCCAGAATTTCCTGGCGGCGGTCATTGAGCTGCGCGATCCGATTGTCTGTCGTGATGCCTTCGCACGGCCCGTTCAGGATCAGCCCGGTCTGCGGCGCATTGCCGTTGTTCCAGAAGCTGCGCAGGTAGTCTGCATCGGCGTCAACGCGCGTGAGCTCCTCGTTAAGCGCATCGGCTTGTTCGGCGTAATATTCGAGGTCTTTCTCGCGAATGTAAGGAGCAGCCTGGGTGCGGGCACGAGGAGCGGGCGGAGCCGGCTCCGGCTTGATTTCGGCGGGCAGCGGGGTCAAACCCGAAACTTGCATGGCGCTGGGCGGGCCAAAGTCGTCGTTGGTGTAAACCTTTTTCGGGCGGTCGGGCCGCGGCCGCGCAGAAGCCGGATCGTTATCGTCGCCGCCAGCCCGCGCAGGAAGCGGGGTCGAGCACATGAGCGCCACCGCGCACAGAGAAAGGAAAGAGAAAACGAAGGAACGCTGCTTCGCCTTCATGGAGGGACCTCCTGTTTGCGGGGTAGCGCAAGTATGGCACATGACGGGATGGCGGGCAATCATCCTCCCGGCGAAAGGAAAGCGGCGGTGATGCCTTCCCATGCTGGATAACGGCCCAAGGAATCCTCCGGAGGGGCGCCCGGCAATGCGCCGGGGAATGAAGATTTACCTGGCGGCTTCGGCCATTGTGCTGGCTTGTGCGGCGGCTTACCTTGCCTGGATTCTCGATGCGCGCCTCCGCAGCCGGGAGGAGTTCGAGCGGAAAGCCGCGGCGGAGAAGCGGGAGGCCGACCAGCGCGCAATTGATATGCTCGGCGGAAGCAGGTTCGACATTTTGAATTTTTACGCGAGCCCGCCCGCGATTCGCCGCGGCGAATCCGCCCAGCTTTGCTACGGCGTCTCCAACGCCAAAGAAGTGCGGCTCGAGCCGAAGCCCGATGCGGGCGTGTGGCCGTCGTACAGCCGCTGCGTGAGCGTCGCTCCCAGAAAGACCACCGCTTACACGCTGACGGCCGTCGATGCCTCAGGAAATAAAAAAGAGGCGAGCGTCACTCTGAAAGTGGAGTGATTGCGGCGCGGGCTGCGGAACGCGGGCGAATTGCAAACGCGGGAGTAAAGAGGCAGAATAACGGAAGAAAGGCGCGAAGCCGGAATGGCTGTCGAAATCTCCAAAGGCGTGACGCTCGAACGTCCCGGCCAGGATGAAAACTTCCTGAAGGATGAAGGCATCCTGTTTGCCTCGCTCGATAAAGTGGTCAATTGGGCGCGGCGCAGCTCGATCTGGCCGCTGTCGTTCGGACTCGCCTGCTGCGCCATCGAGATGATGTCGATGGCGGCTTCCCGCTACGACGTGGCGCGCTTCGGCGCGGAAGTGTTTCGCGGCTCGCCGCGCCAATCGGACTTGATGATTATTGCCGGGCGCGTTTCGCAGAAGATGGCGCCGGTTATCAAGCACCTGTACGACCAAATGCCCGAGCCCAAATGGGTGATCTCGATGGGTGCCTGCGCCACCTCCGGCGGCGTCTTCAATAATTATGCGGTTGTCCAGGGCGTGAATCAGGTGATCCCGGTGGATGTGTATGTGCCGGGATGTCCTCCGCGGCCCGAAGCTCTCCTGTACGCCATCATCCAGCTTCAGAAAAAAATCGATTCCGAGCGCGGCAGTTTCCTCAAGTCTCTCAATTTCATCAAAAGCTGAAGAGGTTCGCTCTTGCGCCGTCTCGTGGCTCACGCCGGCTTCGGGCCCCCGAGAATCCGCGCGGGAAGGAAAATCACCGCGCGCACAAGCGCGAGCGCGCCGTCGACGGCAATTCCCACGAGCCGGAAAGGCAACAGGATCAGCCAAACAATCGGGTAAAGGATCAGCGCAATCAACGCAATCGGCCAGCAAAGCACAAATAGAATGCACCAAAGCAGGAACTTCACCATTCTCATCCCCTCCGATTCAATCCTAGGATACGATTCAACCGTTCGCCTGGTTCCTTCATGTTGACAATGACCTCTTGCCGACCACTTTGTGACAAACGACACATACTTCAACCCCGTGGTTTGTTACACTCTGCATCCGGGGGATGTACTTGGCACAGTTGGACTTCCTGTGCGGTTCCCCTTAAAGTCCCCTTCACGGATCGTGCTTTCTTGCAGCAAAGCAGCACTGGGATGCATGAATTCAGCGGTTTAGAAGCCGAAAGGGACGAACCATGAACACACTTCCTGTAATGCTCGGCGCGTTATGCGTGTTCGCGATTGGATATCGTTACTACAGCGCTTTCATCGCCGCCAAAGCGCTTGAGTTGGACGATCGCCGCACCACTCCCGCGCACACGTTCGAAGACCACCACAACTACGTCCCCTCGCCCAAGGTGGTGCTCTTCGGCCACCACTTTGCCGCCATCGCCGGCGCCGGACCGCTCGTCGGGCCTACGCTTGCGGCGCAGTTCGGTTTCGCTCCCGGCTTCCTCTGGCTATTGATTGGAGCGGTGCTGGCCGGATGCGTCCATGACTTCACGGTGCTGGTTGCGTCAATGCGGCACGCGGGCCGCTCGCTGGCGGAGATAGCAAGGACCGAAATCGGCCCCTTTGCCGGGTTTGTGGCCATGATCGCCGTCCTGTTCATTCTCATCGTGACCCTGGCTGGACTCGGCATCGTGGTGGTCAATGCGCTCTCGAACAGTCCCTGGGGCGTCTTTACGATCGCCATGACAATTCCAATCGCCATCTTCATGGGCCTCTACATGTTCAAGAGCACGCCCGGGCAGATTAAGGTCGGCGTTCCCAGCACGATTGGCGTGATTCTCCTTCTCGCCGCCGTGGTCGGTGGCCGCTGGATCGCCGCTTCATCGTTCGCCGGGCACCTGACATTCACCGGGCATCAAATCACCATTCTCATGGCGATTTATGGATTCGTCGCCTCGGTTCTTCCGGTGTGGCTGCTGCTGGAGCCGCGCGATTACCTTTCAACCTACATGAAGCTCGGGACGATATTTGCCCTCATCATCGGGGTGCTGATCGTCCATCCGAACATCCAGTTTCCAGCGGTCACCGAGTACATCCACGGCGGCGGCCCGATTATCAAGGGCAAGCTCTATCCGTTCCTCTTCGTCACGATCGCCTGTGGCGCGATTTCCGGCTTCCACTCGCTGGTCGGCTCGGGCACAACGCCGAAGATGATCGACAAAGAGTCGGATGCGCGCTTCATCGGCTACGGCGCGATGGTGGCGGAATCGCTGGTGGGCGTGCTCGCGCTCATCGCCGCCTGCTCGCTCTTTCCTGGCGACTATTTCGCCATCAACGTTCCGGTGGCAGCCTATGGAAAGCTCGGCCTGCACACGGTGAACCTCGATTCGTTCTCGGCGCAGGTGGGAGAAAAGCTGGCGGGGCGGACCGGCGGCGCGGTTTCGCTGGCTGTGGGAATCGCGCAGATTTTCCGGGGCTTGCCCGGGATGTCCACTCTGATGGGGTATTGGTATCACTACGCCATCATGTTCGAGGCGCTCTTCATTCTCACCACCGTCGACACGGGCACGCGCGTGGCTCGCTACGTTCTTCAGGAGCTTCTCGGCAAAGCCATCAAGCCGTTCGCCAACACGAAGTGGCTGCCGGGCAATCTGGTTGCAACCACCGGAATCGTTTTCGCCTGGGGCTACTTGATCTATACGGGAACGATTTCCACGATCTGGCCGCTGTTTGGAACCGGCAACCAGTTGCTCGCCACGATTGCGCTGGCCGTGAGCACGACGTTTCTGATCAACATGGGCAAGAAAAAGTACGCGTGGATTACGGCGCTGCCTATGCTTTTCGTCGGGACAACGACGCTGACGGCCGGTGTCCTCTCCATCAAGAATATCTTTTGGCCGATGACTCGAGTGCCCGGGCTGAGAGTAACCGGATACCTGGATTCGATCTTGATGGCCATCTTCGTTACCGGCGTCGTGCTGGTGCTGTTCGATGCGGGCCGCCGCTGCTGGCTCACGCTGCGCGGCGAGCCGATTCCGAAGGCGTCGTTTGGTCCGCCGGTGGTCGATGGACAAGTCCGCATGGGTTGCTGCTGAGGGAAACGGCGGGAAGCTAACTTACAACTCGGGCGGCGCCGCCATCGAACTCGAGCGCGCTGCCGGGTTCACCGGATTCGCGGCGAACGTAGCCCATGCCGATGGCTGCGCCGGCCGACGGCGAAAATGCGGCGCTCGTCACCGCACCCATCTCCGCACCCGCCGCGGTGAGCTTCGTGCCGCGCGGCGGCGCAATTTTTGTTGAAAATTGCAGTCGCGCGCGGCGGCGGTTTACGCGTCCCTGCGAACGCACGCGTTCGACAATTTCTTGCCCGGTGTAACATCCCTTCGTGAAGCTGATGTGCGTGTCCTCGAGCGCGGCTTCGTGCGGAATCACGCGATCGTCGAAATCAACCGGAAACCATGGAATTCCAGCTTCCAGCCGCAACGAATTGAGCGCCAAGATTCCGATCGGTTGGCCGCCGTGCGCGCGAATGGCTTCGTTAAACTTGCCCCATAGGAAATGCAGGCGGTCGCGCCGCGCCAGAATTTCCGCTCCCGTCTCGCCGAAGTGGGATCGCCGGAGCAATTGGCACGGAATGCGCTCGACCGCCGTCTCGCGGACGGCCATTTCCGGCAGCTCATCAAGGGCGATGGCGCAAATCTGCTTGACAATCGATGCGGCGCGCGGCCCTTCGATGGCAAAGCTGCCCACTTGATCGGTGAGATCCTCGAGCTCGACGTCGTCCATGATGATGTATTTATCCAGCGCCGCCACAGTGCGTTCACGCACCGACGCGTGCGTGAGCACGAGCAGCTTTTCCGGCGGGTTGTACACTTCGAGCTCCGCGAGAATGTGGCCTTGCGGGTTGAGCAGCAGCGCGAGAATGCCGCTGCCTTCGGCAAGGGTTTGGATATTGTTGGACGTGATGGCATTCAGATACCGCACGCGATCCGGCCCGGCAAGCGCGATCACCGTGTGCCAGTTGGTGTCGAAAATCCCTACCGTCTCGCGTGCCGCGACATACTCCTCATCAAAGCCGGAGAATGATTCCGGCAGCAAGCAGCCGGAATACTCCGCCAGCGTGGCGCCTGCGCGAATGTGTTCTTCCTTGAGTGGCGTCTCCATGTGCGGGCAAACGCGTGCCTCGGGTTTGCTCTCTCGCGCTCATCTTATCAGATGCCTGCGAGTGTCCGGGGAATCGCCCGAGCACCAACCGGAATGCTGCTATACTGCGCTGCGATGGCTGAGAAACTGATCCACGAAGTGATCCCGGTCGGCATGCTGCAATGCAACTGCTCGATCCTGGGCGACCCCGTGACGCGGGAAGCGATCGTCGTGGACCCGGGCGACGATGTGGAAAGCATCCTCGAGATCCTGCGCAAGCATGATCTGAAGGTCCGCGCCATCGTCAGCACGCACACGCACATCGATCACGTCGGCGGCCTGGCCGGCCTTCATCGCGCCACCCGCGCACCGGTTCTGATCCATCACGATGATCTCGAGCTGTACAAGCATCTCGACGTGCAGGCGGGCTGGCTCGGAGTGCCCACGCCTGCGACAGCCAATATCGACGAGTACCTGAAAGAAGGCGACGTGCTCCGGTGGGGCCCATTCGAAGCCAGCGTGCTGCACACTCCGGGGCACACTCCCGGCAGTATCAGTTTGTACTTGGACTCGCGCCCTTCGGAGGCGAAGCCGGCCGCAGCCTCGGTAGCGGGGACGCGCCGCCAAGCGCGCGGGGCCGAGCAGCCCGTCCTTCTGGCAGGCGACACGCTGTTTCAGGCGAGCATCGGCCGGACGGACCTTTGGGGAGGCTCGCTGGAAAAGATTCTGGATTCCATCCATCAAAAACTGTTGGTCCTGCCGGATGAGACGATCGTCTATCCCGGACATGGGCCGGAAACCATCATCGGCTTCGAGCGTGAGAACAACCCATTTCTTCGATGAGAGGAAACCAGCAAGGAAAGCAGATGGCGCGTGCGGCTGCAGAGGAATCGAAGCTGGTGCCGCCGTCTCTCGCTCGAAGTGCGGCCCTACTTTTTCAGCCCCTCCATCACGCTCTGGATTAATTCCTTTGCCTTGGCAAGTTCGCGGTTGATGATGCGGATGTCCATCGCGGGAGTCGTCGGATCTCCGGCTCGGTGGCAATAAACTCCGTGCTGCCCGACCAGGACCAAAGCGTTGGTCAAGAGGTCCAGCGTGACGGCGAGCCGGCCGCGCTCGGGCCCCAACATCATCTCGTAATGCTCGAGTTCCTCGCGGTGCTCGTCGAAAGCAGTCATGATGTCAACCTCCGGCTCTGGCCTGGGAGTATCAAGCTAAAGTGTAATCGAATGGATGGCAATGGGTCGCGCCCCGGCCGAGCCCAGCCAAGCTGGCGAGCGTTAGTCCTAGGACTATCTATTGCGGCCTATGGAACAACATTGAGGATGTTCACTTTACTCGGTAGTTCCCCCACAGGATAATTTCGCCGGTCGCTCCTGTTCAGCGGCGCCGGCGACCGATGGATGTGCGGGGGAGCTGCCATCTGCATCCGAGGGCGCAAGTCTGAAGGCACCCCAAGCGTTTCCCAGCCTCGCTGGCGCGTGAACCTGGCAGTTTCAAAGCGGAACAGAGCAACTTGGGTTTATACTCCTGGGCAGTTGGGCCAGGAAGCATATCCCCACGTCGGGTCGGATAACACAATCTGCGTGCTGCTGCCGGCGAGAATCATTCGGCCTGAAATGGCCGGTTGGCTGTGTGAAAGTCGGCGGAAAAGCACGGCGGGGTGAATGACACATGAGGCGTTCTGACTTGGTGCGCAACCCGGGGAAGGGGAAGACCGTGCGGACATCACAGATCGTTTTCGGCGAACGCCAGCATCTGCTTCGCGTTTTAGATTCGGTCGAGCGCAGCGCCTTGCCGGCTCCGCGGCTCGACCAGGAGCGCCGCGTAATCGAGCAATTGATTCACGCGCGCACGCAGGAGCTGAATCGCATCAACGCGGGCTGGGACGAAAAAGTTGGCACGGTGCTGAGCGCGGAGGTAAAGCCCGAGGCCCTGGATCAGCTCTCGCGCCAGGCTCCCCGGGAAGATTATTATTTGCTGCGTCTCATCAGTGAGCACCCGAAAGTTACGGCCAAGACCTTGAGCCGGCTTTCGCACCATCCGTATTCCGCGATTCGCGAGAATATCGCGCGCCATCCGAATAGCGATGCGGACACGCTCTCCCGCCTCAGCCGCGATCGCACTCAGCCGCTTTGGTACCTTGTCGCTTTCAACCCCAACGCTCCGATCAACTTGCGCAAGAAGCTCCAGGAGCGCATGCGCCGGCTAGGCGAAAAATCCGCCACACAATAAGCATCAACCGCTCGATTTTCAATGGGTGGCTTCGCGGGCCCAAGTCAGGTCATCCCGGGATACAAATTCAGTATTGATGTACAGCCCACGCCGCGAGAATTTCCTTAACAGACTCTCTCGATCGGCTTAACGGGGAATCCCTCTGCCAATGTGGCGCGGGAAAGGTGGCCTGGGTCTTCGGGTAATTTTGTGGAACAGCGCGTCGCTGTATTGCTGTCCCGCGCATGGTCCGGCGAGAACATCGGCAGTTACGTAGACGTCTTGCCAAGTCGTATCACCGGCGGCATCCGCTGTTCCGCCGGTGTTGGCGATGAAACCGGCGAGGTCCCCTTGGGCGTCGCTTCCCACGAACTCGAGCACATTTCCGGAGGCAACGCTCGGGAGTATGTTGCTGTTGATGCTGAGACTCGCGAAACACGAGTTGCCGGTTCCCGTAAGGGTTCCCGTGAGATTGAAGTTGCCGTCTTCAATCAGGACGAGAGTGGCGTTAAACGCTTCTCCCGTGGAATCCGGCGTGAAGGAGCCGGCGTAAGTTCCCGTCGCCGGTTTGTAAAGCGTTGCCGTAAAGCCGCTTCCAACATCATTGGCGCCGCAATCTGTTCCAGTGGAGTTGTACTGAACGTTCGTTCCCGTCACGGTCACCCCGTCGGCGGACAACGTTCCGGTCATGGAGTAGGATTCGCCGTTGTCGACGAAGATCTGAAACGTCACGGAAGTGCCGGAGCTGCTGCTCGCGCTCATGGTGACATTGTTTCCGGTTCCGCTGGCAACGCAGGCAGAATTCGAGAAAGTATTGTCTTGCAGTCCCGAGTTCGACAGCGCTTCCGCCGTGGCAGAAATGGTTTGGAGATCCACGTCGAACGTAAATTCGGTTTCGCCGACCTGGCCCGCGGGGGGATTCGTGGTGTTGGAAAGGCGGAGGTCCCACATGCCCGCCAGGTTGGGCATCGTGGAGGGCCAATCGTTCACCAAGTTGGCCACGTTGACGCTGCCGATCCCCGTAGCGAAGTCCCAGCCGGTAGCGGTCCCGTAGGCCAGCTGATCCGCGCTGTCGGAGGTGGAAAGCACGCCATTGGTCCCCGAAGGCAGGAAACAATTCGCGGCGCCCGTACAGTTGACGTCCATGTCGCCGAGGGTGACGTCGTAAAAAATGCAAGAGCTTCCCACCGTGTTGCCGTTCGAGGAATTGCACGTGCTGCTGCCAGTGCTTCCGTACTCGCCGGCGGCAAGCGCGTAGTAAACGTAATTCGGATTGCCCTGGCGCGAACCGGTCTTTTGGTTTACCAGTGCCTGGATGCCGGCCCAGATCGGCGAGGCAAACGACGTTCCGCCTGCGCCAGACCAGCTGCTCGGAGCGCCGGTGCAGGGCGTTCCGCCATTCATCTCATCCGACCAGCAAAAGATGTAAAAGTGGCCCCAAACACCGTTGGCCGCGAACAAAGAAACGTCCGGCAAGTCGCGCACGCCGTCGCTCGGGTTACCCAGGAGCGACTGCCAGAAAGGCTTCGCCCAGCCCTGACACGTGCCGCCCACGATTCCACCCGACGTTGCCCCGGTGGCGCAGCCGCTCGGGCCACCGCTGCCTGATGCCGTGGTGAGAAAATAATCGTGGCGGGTAGCAGTCGAGCTATTGCAAAAGCCGCTCGAGCCGTAAGTGGTGGCATAACCTTCGATCGTGGCAATGAGCACGCTGGCGCAAGAGTCGTTCCACGGAATTTCCGGGATGTAGGACTTCGCCGAGCCGAACGTGGACGTATTCGTGGAATTCCAATATGTAGTGTTCGTGCGCGAGAAGGTGTCGCTGAAATCCGTACCGCCCACCGCGACGTTATACGGCGTGGAAGCGAAGCCACTGACGCCGATCCCGTGCGTCGCGATGTTCTGGTCGGCGTCGCAACTGGCGGCGCCCTCGTCGCCCGCGGCAACGAAAATCGAAACGCCCTCAAGCACGGCCTGCTGGTAGGCGCTGCCGTATGCCGAGTTGGCCGCGGCGCCGTTCAGCGCCTCGCACTCGCCGTAGCTGATGCTCATGATGGCCGGCGGCTGGCTGCTCGAGTTGATCAGGTTCTCGATGGCAATCAGGCCGCCGAACGTCGTTGCGGTGTCGGCGCAGGACGCCAGCTCGATGGCCGCGCTCGGTGCGGCGGCGCTGGCATACTCCGCGTCCAGGATTGCTTCTCCATCATCGCCATTCGCGCCCGGATACGTGCAATTGTTCGAGCCTGTCGGCGGCGCCGGCTGAACCTGCGTAAAACTTCCGGAGGTGAAGCTCGAGAGGCCGAACGTCGAGCGGAAAGTGGTCCAGTCCGACGTGCTGAAGACGTTGGTGTCTTCGATGACCACGATGGTTTGGCCTTGGCCGGAAGTGCCTGCGGTGAAGAGCGAATTCAAATCATAGATCGTGGCGAGATCGGCGGGAACAACTGCGTACTCCTTCTCGCCATCCAGAGTGAACGTATAGTCCGGCTGCGATGTACGCATTCGGGACATCGGGTGCGGCCGGAAGTCATGCAGCGAAACGATGCCGGCGACGGCGGGGGCCAGCGCGGCCGGAATCTGGGGATCCCGCATATTGGCGATGTGCTTTTCGCCTTTTACCTCGAGCGCGTGAATCTCGGTGCGGAAGGCAGCGCGTATCTGCCCGGCCGTGCCGGAAAAATCGATGACCATCCGGCTGGGATACACCAAGTTGATTTGAAACCCGTGTGATTCCAGCCATCGAGTGATGGCGTCGATATCCTGCTGCGCCAGGCCGAACAGTTGCCCGAACTGCCGCGCCCTCATCCATCGGTGGAAGTTCGGCGAGCCTTGCTTGTGGACCTGATCGATCAACTGCTCGAGCGCGTCTTCCTGTTCGGGAGGGCGCCGCAACTGAAGGAGCATGTGCTCCATCGGGAGGGCATCGGCTACCGCGCCGCGATCGTTCTGCGCGTTCGCCTCCGCTCGAGTATTCCCCTTGAGCGCAACCATTTGGGCTTCATCGATGGGCTGGGTAACGAGGGCGCGCGGGGGCGGTCCGGCTCGGGTCTGCGCCGGCAGGGAAGGAGCGTTCAATGCAAATGCCAGAATCCCGGGCCAGGCCGCCGCCAACGCAGACTTCCAAAAATTGGCCCGGTTTTTAGCCCTTGCATTCGGCCTCGGGTCCAGGCAGGAACAAACCTCAACGCGGCCGCGCAGCGACGGCATCTCTCGATCCTCGGCGTGAGCGCCCGGGGCTTTCATATTTCGCAACGGAAGAACGCTGAGAGAACTTGGGGAAAAGTCTAACATGGAGGCGGCTGGCCCAGAAACCGGAATTTCCGCTTGGTGACTCTTGCCGGCGGCATCCCGGGCTTCCGCTGGACACAAACGGCGGCGCAAACCCAAAGGTGCGTTGGCGCCGCCGCATTGGAATCCCGCGGGCGAGCTCAAGACAAATTGGCTCTTTACACTTATAATTCTGGGTGGATAATGGCCTACAGGAAAGAGCCAATGTTGCCACTTCATTTGCAGCCCGAAAGCCACATCCCGCTGTACGTGCAATTGCGCGATCAACTGCGCGCCCTGGTCCATTCCGGCGAGCTGCGCTCCGGCGACCGCATCCCCGCCAGCCGCGAACTCGCCACCCAGCTCGGCGTCCATCGCACCACCGTCGCCAACGCTTACGCCGAGTTGGAATCGGAAGGCCTGATTCAGGGCCATGTGGGCCGCGGCACCTTCATCTGCGGCGCTCCGGTGAAGCAATTCACTCCGCCCCCGCGCACGAATGGAAATGGCGGCTCCATGCGCTGGGAAGCCTTGTTTGCCGACGAGCGCGGCGAAGAGGGGCTCAGCCGGCTGATGCCCGTGATTCCGCCGGACGCGATCGCGTTTGTTTCTGCGCGGCCCTCGGAGGAGTTTTTCCCGGTGGAAGACATCCGGCGCTGCTGCAACGCGGTGCTGCGCAGCGAAGGCCGGCGCGTGCTGCAACAGGGCTCCACCGACGGATATGAGCCGCTCAAGCGCGTCCTGATCGAAATGCTGCGGGAAGAAGGCGTCAACGTTCGTCCCGAGCAGATGCTGATCACCGACGGCTGCCAGCAAGCACTCGACCTGCTCTGCAAAGCGTTCTTGCGGCCGGGGGATTCGCTGGCGCTCGAGAATCCGGCCTATCCGGGAGCGATCGCCATTTTTGCGGGCGCGCGAATCCGCATGCTGGCCGTGGGAGTGGAAACGGACCCGAAGCGCACGGGCCATCAGGGCCTCGATGTCGAAGCGCTCGAATCCGCCTTGATGCAGAATCGAGTGAAGCTGATTCTCGTCACTCCGGATTTTCACAATCCGACGGGCACGACTCTTCCACTGGCCGAGCGCCGCCGCCTGCTCGAGATCGCCGTTCGCTATCAGGTCCCTGTGGTGGAAGACGGAATTTACGCGCGCTTGCGGTTGCGCGGCAATCCGGTGCCGTCGCTCAAGTCGCTCGATCGCACAGGGAACGTGATTCAGATCGACAGCTTTTCCAAGATTGCGTTTCCCGGGCTGCGCGTCGGCTGGTGCATCGGCCCGGAAAGCGCCATCGAGCGGCTGCGCCTGGTGAAGCAGGCCACCGACCTGCACACCGATCAGCTCGCGCAAGCGACGCTTGCGGAGTTTGTCAGGCGCGGCCTTCTGGCGCGGCATCTGGCGAGAATGAAAAAGGTCTATCGCTCGCGCCTGGAAGCGATTGAGGAAGCGTTTGAGAAGCACATGCCGGTGGAAACCACCTGGACGCGCCCCGAAGGAGGGATGTCCATCTGGGTCACGCTGCCGGCGGGATTCGATGCGGCGGAACTGCTGATTCACGTGCGCGAGCGCGGAGTGCTTTTCGTGCCGGGACGTTATTTCTACATTCAAAATCCGCAGCCCAACACTTTGCGGCTGGGATTTGCGGGGCTCGACGAAAAGCAAATCGCCCGCGGCGTGCAGATGCTGGGCGAGATGCTGAAAGTGGAGTTCCGCAAGCGGCAAAGGGGAGCGCGCGGCGAATTGCCCTCGCGCGTGGCGCTGATTTAGGGGCCGCGCTGCGGTCAGGACGAAGAATGCTTTTGGAACCGAATCCGGCGAACTGGTGCTTCGTTTGCGGCGGCGCGAATCCTCGCGGAATGAAGCTCGCCTTCGAGCAGGATGATGCGCGTCGCAAGATTCGCGGCCGCTTCCAGCTCGCCGCCGAGTATCAGGGCGGCAAAGGATATCTGCACGGCGGGATCATCGCTCTGCTGCTCGATGAAGCGATGGGCAAACTCAATCGCTTTCGCGATGTTCGGGCCGTGACAGCCGAGCTCACCATCGAGTACGTGAAGCCCGTCCCGGTCGAGCTGGAGATTTTTATCGAGGCAGGCGAAATAGAGCAAAGGGGCCGCAGCTTGTTTCATGCCGCGGAGATTCGCGACGCGGAGGGCCAAGTGCTGGCGCGGGGCAAAGGCCGCTTCGTAGTCATCAACCGGCCGGAAGCCGTCGGCGCCGATGCGGCGAACTCGCCGGGCGCCGCGTGAGATTCGAAATCTTGGGATTCAAAAAGGGAGAATGACGATGGACTTGATGAACAACAATCTCTGGCGCGTGAAGGTCGGCCTGGCCGAAATGCTGAAGGGCGGCGTGATCATGGACGTCACGAATGCCACCCAGGCCAAAATTGCCGAGGACGCGGGTGCCTGCGCCGTGATGGCGCTCGAACGCGTGCCGGCGGACATTCGAAAAGAGGGCGGAGTGGCGCGCATGGCTGCGCCCCGCGTGATCCGCGAAATCATGGAGGTAGTATCGATTCCGGTGATGGCCAAAGTGCGCATCGGGCATTTCGCCGAAGCGCAGGTGCTCGAAGCGCTCGAAGTGGATTACATCGACGAGAGCGAAGTGCTCACCCCCGCCGATGAAGAGCACCACGTGTGGAAGCACGGCTTTAAAGTTCCGTTCGTCTGCGGCGCGCGAAATCTTGGCGAGGCTCTGCGACGTATCGCGGAAGGCGCTGCGATGATCCGCACGAAGGGCGAGGCGGGCTCCGGAAATATCGTCGAAGCGGTGCGGCACATGCGCGCGATCGTGGGCCAGATGAAAAAGCTCACCACGATGGGCGAAGAAGAGCTTGTGCACGAATCGAAAGAGCTGGGCGCGCCGTTCGAGCTCGTCGCCTGGGTGGCCAAGCACGGGAAACTGCCGGTGCCGAATTTTTCGGCGGGCGGAATCGCCACGCCGGCGGATGCTTCGCTGGTGATGCAGCTTGGCGCGGAGGCGGTGTTCGTCGGCTCGGGCATTTTCAAGTCGAGCGACCCGGCGCAGCGCGCCCGCGCCATCGTGAAGGCGACCACGCATTACAAGGACGCGAAGACCGTTCTCGAAGCCTCCGAAGAGCTGGGCGAAGCCATGAAAGGCCTCGACGTCCGCCAGCTCGAAGAAAAGGATTTGCTCCAGACGCGCGGCTGGTAGGACAGGCCTCCCGGCCTGTCCGCCTTTCGCAGCCTGAAGCGAAACGGAATTTCGAAAATGAGCGCCAGTCCCACAAAAATCGGCATTCTAGCCATCCAAGGCGACTACGAAGCCCACGCCAAGGTTCTCGACCGGCTCGGCGTCCCGTACAGTTTTGTCCGCCGCCCCGAGGATCTTTCCGGTCTCACGGGGGTAATCCTTCCGGGTGGCGAAAGCACCACGCACCTGAAGGTGATGACGGAAGAGGGCCTGTTCGAAGCGCTGAAGAAATTTGCCGCGAACGGCGGAGCTTTTTTCGGCACTTGCGCCGGAGCCATCCTGCTCGCGCGGGAAGTTCACGGCCCTTCGCAAGCGTCGCTCGGCCTGCTGGATATCTCCGTGCAACGCAATGGGTACGGCCGCCAGCTCGCGAGCGACGTTCATTCCACGCCGACAAGTCTGCGCGCCGAGCCGGTCGAGATGGTTTTCATCCGCGCGCCCATTATTGAATCGACGGGCGAACGCGTCGAAGTCCTCGCGCGGGATGACGGCCACCCGGTGCTTGTGCGGCAGGGAAGGATTCTCGCCTCCACATTTCATCCGGAATTGACGAATGATTCCGCCGTGCACGAATATTTCCTGAAGATCGCCCGCAACGGCCACTCCTAAGTGCGCAAAAAGAAAAACGTCCTGTTCGTTTGCTGGGGGAATTCCTGCCGCAGCCAGATTGCGGAGGCGGTTGCGCGCCATTCGGCTTCGGACGTGATCGAGGCCTCCAGCGCCGGGATCGCGCCGCTCGGCGTGGTTGCCAATCGCACGCACGCCGTCCTCCGCGAGCGGGGGGTCCGCTCCGACGGCCAATTCTCCAAAGGGCTTCACGACGATTCGATTCCTCAGCCTCCGGATATGGTCGTCAACATGTCCGGAATCCCCGGTAACACACTCTTCGGGAATTTGAATTACGAAGACTGGCGCGTGGAAGACCCCTACGGCGAAGATATGGAAACCTACCGCCGCATTTGCGATGATATCGAAGCGCGAGTCGCGGAATTGGCGGCGCGGCTCCGCTCCGCAGGCTGAGCGACACGGGGTAGCGGCTCAGCAGCCAGGTACTCGCCCGCCGCGCAAGAAGCAGCGCAACGATGCGACGCGAAAAAACCAGCGTCTCCCAGGAAGACTACCTCAAAGCCATTTGGGAAATTGTCCAGGAAGAACAGGTGCCCATCAGCGCGCGCCTGGCCGAGGACCTGGGAGTAACTCCGCCCGCGGTGACCGCTGCGCTCAAGCGCATGACCCGCAGCGGATATCTGCGCGTACGCCGCGGCGGCCGGATCGAGCTTTCCTCGAAGGGCGAAGAAATCGCGCAGCACCTCGTCTTGCGCCATCGGCTCGCCGAAAAATTGCTCACCGAAGTGATCGGCGTCGATTGGTCGCGCGCGCACGAAGAGGCCGAGCGGCTCGAGCACGGCATCTCGCCGGAAGTGGAGGAACTGCTGCTCCAGCGCTTCGGCCGCGACAGTCGCTGCCCGCACGGCGTGCCGCTCTTCGGCGGCATGTCCAAATTGCGCCGCAAACACGGGGCTGTCCGGCTGTCTGATGCGGATGTCGCGCGATCGTATGAAGTTCTGCGCGTGTATGAAAAGGATCCGAAGTTCCTCGATTTTCTCGAGAATTTTCAACTCCGCCCCGGCGCTCGCCTGCGCGTGCATGACCGCGAATACGACCAGACCATGGAGATTTCGGTTGCGGGGCGCCGCCGCCAGAAAGTCTATCTCGGCAAGCCTGCAACCGAACGAGTGTGGGTCCGCCAGATTTCCTAGGCCGGGAAAATGACTCCACCCGCGAGGAAATAGCTGATATGAAAAATCTGTCTTGCGCTTTTTCGGAGTGCGGCGGCTTGACGCCGCTTTGGGCCCGTGTTCGCCTGCCAAAAGCCACGCACTCGACCGAGGCTTGACTCGGTCGGCGCGATTGACGCGTTCGAGATGGTGGATGTGAAGAAAGCCAGATGGGGTTTTGGCGGTCGCCCGACTCTCCCCGGTTGGTGTTCCTCCGGCACGAGTTGACTCCGTGCCAATAGTTCAGCCTTTCAGCCCTCCTGTGACGCCCATCACCACTATGTGTGGTTTCCCGCACGGATGCAGCAGCCGAATGGGTCTAAATCTGGCTCGATAGTGCACCCGGCTGCTCGGGAGAGGTGATGTCCGGTCCTCACGGGAGCCTTTCCGGGAAGGACGCCGGGGGGAGGTATCAATGGCAACGCCAGTAACGAAGCCAATACCGGGAAAGAAGGTTTCCTTTGCCAATATCCTCGTGGCGACGGATTTCTCCCCGGTATCAAACACAGCCTTGGATTATGCCCTGGCCATCGCACGGCGCTACGATTCGCACATCTTCTTGACCCACGTGGTCAATGTGGACGCGTATCCCATGGTGGCGCCGGAGCTGGCGATCTCGTCGATCCAAAAACTCCGCAACAAGGCCGAGCTCGAATTCGGCTACTTGCTCGAATCGGGCAAGCTTCGGGGCATCCCTCATGAGGAGATCGTGGAAGAGGGAACGCTCTGGCCGACGATCGAGAAGCTCGTCGAGCAGAACAACATTGACCTCGTGGTGGTCGGCACGCATGGGGCGGGGGGAATCAAGAAACTGGTGATCGGATCGGGCGCGGAGGAGATTTTCCGCCACGCGCGGCTTCCGGTTTTGACCGTCGGCCCCTCAGCCAAGGCCGAAGTTCCCAGAGAAGAGGAGTTCAAGAACATTCTCTTCGCCACGGACTTCGGGCCCGGCGCCGAGCGCGAAGCCGCCTTTGCCTTCTCGCTCGCACAGGAGAACGGCGCGCGCCTGACGCTCTTCAACGTGGTTCCTTACCTAGAGGGGTATTCCACCGAAGCCGTCGCGCGAAAGCGAGAGCATGTGGTGCGCCAGTTGAATGAACTTCTGCCGGTCGAGGCCGACCTCTGGTGCAAGCCGGAGTTCTTGTTGGCCATCGGCGAGCCGGTGGAGGAAATCCTCAAGCTGGCGAAGAAGATCGACGCGGATTTGATCGTCATGGGCGCAAAGCCGCGGAAGAACCTGGCGGGCAACATTCCGCACACGAAGGCGTCGCGAATCGTTGCCGGGGCAGCTTGCCCGGTGTTGACGATCAAGTCGTAGCGCGGGCGGGATAGTGAGAGAATTCAGCGGGTGCGTTCGGGCTTCCAGGGCTCGAGCCAGAAATCAAGGCTGAGCCATAGGCTGTAGCCGAAGGGCATCAACAGCAGCATCACGGGTATGCCGAGCGCGACCCAGAGGCCGAATTGTCCCCAGTGTGAAATTGCCGGGGGATTCGGAATCAGCAGCCCGAGAAGGAACGCAGCGAGCAACACCGCTGCCGTGAGCCCGTAGGTGAAGATCATCCCGCCGATGAAGTAACCCTGTTCGCGGAAATACCCGAGCCCGCAGTGCGGGCACTTTTCCAGCATTTTGTTCGGCCAACGCTGGAAGATCGGGCCGATCCGGCAATTCGGGCACCGGCGGCGCGCGGCATTCCGCAGCATTTCAGCGAGCGGCGGCCGAGCCGGGGGCGCCCGCTCTTTTCCTCTCCATTCAGGATCGTCTTGCATCATCGCTCATTCCTTGGGCTTCCTGCCAGGAGACCAGTATTGCATGATGATTATTTCGCCGACTTGAATTTCTTTCCGCGAAGGGTTAACTTGCTGCGGCTCTCGCAGTGCTTTCCAGGCGAGTTCACCGCAGGCCCACTGCGTCCGGAGGCAATCATGGCCGTCGATGTGGAAGTCCGTGTGAACCGAAAAGAACATCGCTCGAGCATCGAGCCGCGGCTGCTTCTGGTCCATTACTTGCGCGATACGCTGGGACTCACGGGCACGCATATCGGCTGCGAGACGTCGGTGTGCGGCGCGTGCACGGTGCTTCTCGACGGGAAAGCCGTGAAATCCTGCACGATGCTGGCGGCGCAGGCGGATGGTTCCGAAATCACCACGATTGAAGGGCTCGCCGCCACTTACACGGGCAACGGCAATCTCCATCCGGTGCAGGAAGGTTTCTGGGAAAAACATGGGCTCCAATGCGGATACTGCACGCCGGGAATGATTCTTGCCGGCGCGGCTCTGCTCGCGCGCAACTCCCGTCCGAGCGAAAGCGAAATCCGGGAAGCGATTTCCGGGAATCTCTGCCGCTGCACCGGTTATCAGCACATTGTGGACGCAATCGATTACGCCGCGAAGAAAATGAAAAAGTCGAAGCGCTAGCCTTTTGGGATTCGCAGGGCGGGGAGGAGCTCGATGGCCCCGGCATCGCCATACATCGGCCGGCCGATGACGCGCAAAGAGGACCCGCGCTTGATCCAAGGCCTCTCGCACTACGTGGACGACATTCAATTGCCCGGCACGCACTTCATGGCCGTCGTTCGCAGTCCTTATGCGCATGCCCGCATCGGCTCGATCGATACTTCCAAGGCCAAATCGGCGCCGGGAGCCGTCGCCGTGGTCACCGGCCCCGAACTTCACGGCGTGATTGGCGTGATCCCCTGCGCGGCGCAAATTCCTGATATGAAGCCGGCGTTTCGCGAAGTGCTGGCAACGGACAAGGTGCGATTTGTGGGCGAGCCGGTGGCCGTGGTGGTGGCCAGCGACCGCTACGCGGCCGGCGACGCCGTTGACCTGGTCGAAGTGGAGTACGAGCCGCTGCCCGTAGTGGTCGATCCCGAAAAAGCGATTGCCAAGGGCGCGCCGCGCCTCTACGACCAATTTGAAGACAACGTTTCGTATCGCTGGGAGCTCGAAGGCGGCGACGTGGCCGGCGCATTCAAAGCGGCGGAGAAAATCGTTTCGCAACGCATGGTGAATCAGAGGCTGATTCCCGTCCCGATGGAGCCGCGCGGCGTGGTGGCCGAATATATTCCCGGCGAAAACCAGCTCAACAT
>Ga0187781_10000309_pt1 | contig 34732 bp, 33 predicted proteins | sample 0715_SJ02_MP02_2_FD_132447 | JGI IMG/M metagenome (GOLD analysis project Ga0187781, IMG submission 132447) | Tropical peat soil microbial communities from peatlands in Department of Meta, Colombia - 0715_SJ02_MP02_20_MG | ecosystem: Environmental > Terrestrial > Soil > Wetlands > Peat | place... | reverse complement strand
GTTTGCATGAAGCAGGTGCCGCAGAAAGACGCGCCGCTCAAGCTCAACGACGCGGGCACCTGGATCCGCGACGACGTTTCCTACGAGGTCAACGAGCCCGACGCCTACGCGCTCGAAGAGGCGCTGCGCCAGAAGGAAAAGCACACCGGAGAAGTCGTCGTGATCACGAGCGGCCCGGCGCGCGCCCAGCAGGTGCTGCGCGAAGCGCTGGCCAAGGGCGCCGACCGCGCCATTCATCTCGAAGACGACAAGTTCGTCGGGCTCGACGCCTTCAACACCGCGCGGGCGATCGCCGCCGCGATCAAAGAAGAAAAATTCGACCTGATCTTCACCGGGCTGCAGTCCGACGATTACGGCTACGCCCAGACCGGCGTGATTCTGGCCGAACTGCTGGGATGGCCGCACGCGACCATCATCATGCAGATCGAAAAAACTGGTGAGGGCATCCGCGTAAAGCGCGAGCTCGAAGCCGGATTCTTTCAGTTCGTCGATATGCCGCTGCCCGCGCTGCTGACCATTCAGTCGGGCATCAACAAGCTGCGCTACGCCACGCTGATCGGCATCAAGCAGGCGAAGAACAAGCCCATGCGCAAGGTTGGGCTTGCCGAAGTGCAATCGGCGATCGGCGGGAATCTGCAGAAGATCGAGCGCCTGTATGTTCCACAGAAGACGAAAAAGACGGAGATGATCGAGGGAGCGCCGGCGGAGATTGCGAAGAAGCTGGTGGACAAACTGAGGAATGAGCTGCATGTCATGTAGATGGCCGGGTTTTGAAAGGGGACGCCTTTTAGGGTGCCGCAAGCGCGCTCTCAAAGTCCGGGCTTTAGCCCCTGGGGGAAGGCCCGCAGGGCCCAAAGGCCAGGGAATCTATGGGTTCATTCGGCACGGCTGAAGCCGTGCCCTTTCAAAGCATCCAGCTCGGCGGTGCTTTGCTGACGGAATCGAAAAGCAGGTTCCTCACCGGCCTGCAGCCGGTTCGGAATGACAAGAATTGAGTGAACGGTTCGGAATGACATCAGGCTTGTGGCGGTGCGGGCAAGAAGCAGGTTCCTCACGCCGCACTTTGCACGGGTTCGGAATGACATCACGTTTAGCCAAAAGCTAAGAGCCAACAGCTAGGAGCTAGCAGCTGACTTTATGTCCGATACGATCCTCGTTGTCGTAGAACAGCGCGAAGGCAAGCTGAATCGCGTATCGTGGGAAACCATCGCCGCGGGACAAGCCATCGCCACGGCCACGGGCTGGACGCTCGAAGCCGCCGTCGTTGGCAACGGAGTCGCGTCCATCGCCGCGCAAGTCGCGGCGAAGAAAGTCGCAAAGGTCCACGCCATCGAATCGCCGAAGCTCGAGCCCTACACGCCAGATGCCTTCGCCGCCGCGCTGAAGCAATTCCTCACTGTGAAGCTGCCCAAGCTCGTGCTCATGCCCCACACCTACCAGGTGCGCGACTTTATCCCCAAGCTGGTTACGGCGATGGGGCGCACGGTCGTCAGCGATTGCATTGGCTTCAAGCACGATGGCGGAAAGCTGCTGTTCACGCGGCAGATGTTTCAGGGCAAGCTGTCGGCGGACGCGAGCTTCACGTCCGCCGCTCCCTGGTTCGCGACGTTTCAGAACGGCGCATTCCGTGGCGATCAGGCCGAACAAGGAGCAAGCGCCGCGCCGGTCGAAACGGTGAATGTTGAAATCGCAGACAGCGTCATCCGCAACCGGCCGCAGCCCGCGTTCAAAGAAGCGAAGCAGGCGGTCGATCTTACGCAGGCGGAGATTATTGTTTCCGTGGGCCGCGGCATCAAGGAACAGAAGAACATCGAACTCGCCAGACAGCTCGCCGACGCGCTGGGCGGAGAGCTTGCGGCTTCACGTCCGATTTGCGATGCGGGCTGGCTGCCCATGGACCGCCAAGTCGGTTCCTCGGGCCAGACGGTTACGCCCGAGCTGTATCTCGCGCTGGGAATCTCGGGCGCCATTCAGCATTTGGTGGGGATGAAAGGCTCGAAGGCCATCATCGCAGTGAATAAAGATGCAGAGGCGCCGATTTTCGAGATCGCCGACTACGCCGTGGTGGGCAATCTGTTCGACATCGTCCCGCCGCTGATCGAGGAAGTGAAGAAGGCGAAAGGGTGAACTTCCTCGCCGCGGATGCACGCGGATTTTGTAGTAATTGACTGTTTTATTGACCATAGATATAACAATGGTCTTATGAATGATGTTTCCATTTCGGAATTTAAGGCCAAGTGCCTGGGCCTTATCGAGCAGGTTCACAAGACGCGCCAGCCGTTGCGCATTACGCGCCACGGGCGGCCGGTGGCGGAGGTCATCCCCGCCGGGCCGGACCGCAAGCGGAGGTTCCTGGGCGACATGATCGGAACCGCGAAGATCGTCGGCGATATCGTTTCGCCCGTCATCGATCTGGACGGCGTCGAGGCCTACCGCGATTGAACCTGCTTCTCGATACTCACATTTGGCTCTGGGCCAAGCTGGATCCGAAGCGCCTGGGGAAGCGCGTTGCCAGAGAACTGTCGAGCGAGACAAATCAGCTCTGGCTGTCGCCGGTCAGCGTGTGGGAGGCGCTGGTCCTGATGCAGAAAGGCCGCATCCGCGTGGACAGCCCGTTCGCCTGGGTCGAGCGCGCCGCCGAGCAGCTGCGGGAAGCTCCGCTAACGCAGGAGATTGTTCGTGCCGGTCTGGCAATGCCGCTACCTCATAACGATCCGGCGGACCGCTTTTTGGCCAGCACGGCGAAAGTGCTCAAGCTGACTCTGGTGACGGCCGACTCCCGCCTGCTGGGGATGCCCGAAATTACCTGCCTCGCCAATCGTTGAGGAAGTGAAGAAAGCGCGAGTGTGAGGATAGTCCTATGCATCGTGTTTGGCGAACACTGATTGTTGCCATCACATTGCTCCTGAGTGCAGTTGCACTTGCCCAGGTAGAAGTCGGCGTGCCAGCCAAACGATTTCAACCAGAAGACAAGATCGAGGCGAAGATAGTGAACAAGGGGACAAGCCCGGTTAGCTATTGCGTTGAAGTCGGCCAGTGGTCCCCACATGCGGGCACCGTCGAGGCTACCCCGATACCTTTTCACGTTGAAGGGCGGCACGGCGGCAAATGGAGCGTCTTGATGATTGGGCCCGACATCGGAAGCTCTCGGCATCCTGTAACCTTGGATCCTGGGGCGTCCTGCACTTTTCCTTTTCGACTGCTCGGCGCGGGAAAAAGGCGACTGGTTCTCTACTACTGGGTGGGCGAACGGGACGACGTTTGCGATGAATCTGCAAAGGGGCACAAGACCGCGAGGTCACAAGTGTTTTCGATTGTTGAGGAATAGCTTTCTACCAAGATCTGCGTAAACCCGCGATTAATGTTCTTTTGCGGCCTTCCGAATCGCTGCCGCCGCGATCTGCACCACATCGAGCAATTCCGGAGGCGTCGACGAATTCGCGGCCAGGCCGTCGCGGAGCATCGAGTTGCAGAACGGGCACGCTGCTGCTACGACATTTGCTCCAGTCGCGGCCAATTCCTGGGCGCGTTCCACGTTGACGCGCTTGCCGGTTTCTTCGCCGAGGAACATCAGCCCGCCGCCTCCGCCGCAGCAAAAGCCGCGTTCGCGTGCGCGCGGCGGATCGACGACTTTGCCAAATCGTGAGATCACATCGCGCGGCTCGTCGTAGATTCCGCGATAGCGGCCGAGATAGCAGGCATCGTGAAAGACTACGGTCTGTCCATCGCTTGCCGGCAGCTTGTCGCAGTAGCGCGCTAGCAATTCCGTGTGATGCTCGATCACGACGTTGGCGCCGTGTTCTTTCCAATCTGTCCCGATGGTGCTCACGCAGTGGGGGCAGATGGAGACCATTTTCGTAACCTTGCTCTCGCCGATCTGCTCCAGATTTTGCTGAGCCAATTCACCGAACAGATAATCGTTGCCCAGCCGTCGCACGGGATCTCCTGAACATTTCTCCTGCTTCAGCACGCCGAAAGTGATTCCGAGATAGCGCAGCACCTCGGCCAGCGCCAGCACGATCTTGCGGCCGTTCGGATCGTAAGATCCGAGGCAGCCCATCCACAGGCAGTACTCCTGCGTTCCGTCGAAATACGGCAGATTGTTTTTCTCGATGAACTTCTGGCGCTCAGAAGGCGCGAAGCCGAGCGCGTTGCCGTGGCGCTCGAGCGTCACGAAAAACTCGCCGCCATGAGCGTTGTCCCACTTGCCGGTATTCACCGCGCCGCGATGCAGGCCCACGATCAGCGGCAAGTGCTGAATGCCCACCGGGCACTGAAATTCGCACGCGCCGCAGGTCGTGCACTGGAAGGCCGCTTCCAGCGAGAGATGCTTGCCCAGCAGCAATTCGCCACTCCTAGGCCCAAACTCGTTCAAGTAATGCCGCGTGCCCAGAATGATTTCTTTTGGATTCAGAACCTTGCCCGTGTTGTTGGCGGGGCAGTGCTCGGTGCACCGTCCGCACTCGACGCAGCTATAGGCTTGCAGGCTGGCGATGCGGGTGAGATCTTTGCCGCTGTCGAGGCCGAAATCTTCGTCGCCCACGAGCGGCGGGATGCGGCTGAATCCGTCGCGTTTCAGAAACACGGTAAACGGACTCAGCACCAGATGCATGTGCTTGGTCTTGGGAATCAGCGGCAGAAACACGAGCAGAGTTGCCGTGTGCGCCCACCACAGCGCCAATAACGCGGTTGATCCCTCCGGAGCGAAAAAGGCCGCGAGGTAGGTCACCATCAAAGCGAAGATGAGAAATGCGATCAGGCCGGACTCAGGCGAAAGCGGCTCCAGCCATTTGGGACGGATCACGAAGCGGCGGAACGCCAGTCCGGCAATCGAAATAGCCACGGCCACGGCGAACACGCCGGCGAACCAGAAATAGAATTGCCCGAAACCGCGCCGCGAGAGGAATCCCAGGCCGAAGGCGCTGGCAAGGTGGTTCAGCGTGACCAGCGCGAACACGCAGAATCCCCAGAACACAAACGCGTGGGCCAAACCGGGCAGCGGGCGCTGCGCAATGACGAGCGCCTGCGCGCCAACTTCCCAAAACACTCTGCGGATGCGCGGACCTAGCGGGCGCAGTTGAAAGTCGGCATCGGGCTTGGATTCGCGAATGATGCGCAGCACGTGTCCGAACCTGCGCCAGAACAGCCACACCGATGTGATAATCGCGAGCAGCAGGACGATGCGCCCCGTCCAGTTCATAAAGGAAAGTCTCCGGACAACGCTTCGGCAAACTCAGAACCTGCGCTGAGCCTGCGAAGGAGCAGACCTCGGACAGTCTAACAGGACGTGTAGCGCGGCTGTGGCGTGTGGCGCGGGTACCTCGACACGCGGGAGAGCCTGCTGTGAGTTGACGTAAAACTGGCAACGGCGTTGTGCCCCAGGGTGGGGATGAGGGAACTGGCTTGAAATCTACTGCAGGATGCGCTTGCCGTGGGTTATGGCTGCGATCACGACCCGGTCCGGTTCAACGCGGTATATGACGCGGTAGCTGTAAACCAGCAGCTCGCGAACATCGTCATCATCGAATTCAGGGACTTTGTGTCCCATACGCGGGAAGGCCGCCAACATCCTGGTCTGGTTGACGATCTTCTTCACAACGATGCTGGCGTAGGCTGGCGAGTCCGCTGCAATGTACCCGGCAATCGATTCAAGGTCCCGAAGAGCGCGTTGAGACCACGTTACTCGGTGAGCCATTTGCCGAGACGAGCTTCAGCCTCTTCCTGAGACAGCGCGCCGTTGGCGCGGGCGTCCTCGAGGCCACGGCGTACTTTGTCGAGGACGTAGAGGTGATATTGCATGTCCTCGACCGAACAGTTATTCGGTAGCCTCTTGAGCAACAACTCGACGTCTTGTTTCGCAGTACTCACCCCATAAGCATAGCACCATGAAGAGTCTGCTGGGCGCCTGCCGCGCCTGGCATCCGTCCACTGTGCTTCGCTGGATATCGCTTGAGATGTGCGCGGGCCGATATACTCTCATCTGATATGAAAAAATTCTTCGCCATCGCCGCTGGATTGATCGTGTTGGCAATCGTCGTCGGGCGGATGAGGTACCTCAATTCGCCCATGCGTGAGATCGAGCGCTCGAAGGCGGCGGTGGCTGCCGCCAAGAGCTGGCATTTTCACCGGGTGCGCCACTTTCCGGGATTGCCATCCGACATCTACGACGTGGACACGCTTTGTCCCTCGTTCCAGCACACGATCGCCGCATCGGAAAGCAATCCCCTGGTTCACGAATGGATCGGTTACGGCGGCCGCACATATGTTTACAACGAGGGCCGATGGACCACAGGCGGGGGAACACAAGCGCAGATTGACGCCAACGCCAGCGGAACCGTCTCCGTTATCGAGTGCAGGACGGGGCCGATCGGGGCCGACGGAACTTCGTCGTCTTACGAGGGAATTCTTGAGGGCGAGGTCAAGCCCGGTAGCGAGCGGGAAGTCGAGGGCGAGTCCTGCCGCGACTATGACGTAATGGTTCCCACGCCGCATGATCCGGTGAATAAGGAATATCAGTTTACGATCTGCATTAATGAAACCGACCATTTGCCGCGCCAGACGCGCCACACGAACCCAAGCTATCCCGAGGCAGACGTCAGCACCTACACGAAGTGGAACGTGATGCAGGAGCCGCAGCTTCCGCCAGAGATTCCGAAATGAAAAGGCGCTTCGTGCGGAGGAACTTCTGTGCCGCGGATCTGCGCGGATGAACGCGGATCAGTCCTGAGTTTTGTCATTCCGAGCGGAGCGAGGAATCTACCGGCATGTTGGCAGCAAATTCGAGCAGATTCAGTCTGCACCCTAACTTGCACCTGCCCTATTTACTCCCACCCAACTTGCCGAATAGCGAAACCAAGTCAACGCCAACGCCCAGACGATAATAATCTGTATCGATGGGCTGAATCGACTGTATGACGACGGTCGGATTATCGATCGAGGTAAAGCTGGCAGCAGGGACGAGAGCCAATGCCTGCGTATTTCTGTTGGTGACCGTTCTCAAGTACGCCGATCCGAAGATGCGTATCGTTCCCCCAGCGCCGGGCACGGGGAGCGGATAGCTGCCGGTTAAGGTGACGACAAATGGAAGGAACTTCCCTGCAGTTACCGTTTCATCCTCGCCGAACCGCAGGTCGAAGGTCCCAGGGTAGGTATTAGTGAGCTTACAGGTTGGGCTGTCGCGGTTGGCGCCGCAGTCGCCCTTGAAATAGAAAGTCCTCAGGCGGAAGCCCCCGAAGAAATCGCGATAGAACCGTGACCGATTGGGAAAGAGAAAGGCCACCGTTGTAGGGGTTGTCTTGGGGCAGTTTGAGGGAGCGGTTCCACTCGCTGGGTAGGCGCAGAGCAAGGCAGAAGCCAGTTGGGGATACTCGGTTGTGAGCGTGGGGCTGGTTAGGAACTGCTGAGCGAGATTGGGGTTCAGGCCGAACTCGGCCGCACCCGTAGCGCCGCTGAATGGCGTGACACTACCACCGCCGACTATCACCGATGCCGAAGTTCTGGACCAACTTTGTTTCCATCCGAACTGCCGGCCGTTCCAGGGTTTCAAGAGGTAGTACTCGAAGCCAGTTTGAAACTCGAAGCTCTGGGTGATCTGGGAGAGGGATTGGCTCCCGATTCCCGAGGTCAGCGCGGAAGTCGAGGTGAGTGAGCTGATGGTGGCGCTGTTCTGTGACGGGACACTTGCGATTCGTGGATTGAGCCACACCCAGCACTTCTGTTCGAGCGTGCGACTCGGCTTTGAGGGAAATGGGCATATCTTGTGACCGGGGACGGGCGAGAGCAAATTGTACTCGAGGAAGTACTGTTGGCTGGGCCCCGATGAACTCGATCCGGTCGCATTGATGCCGGCCAACCCAAGGGTGAAGAGCGAGGAGGTCTCGCAGGCTCCAGGCACCGTTGCTGTCGCCTTCGCAGCTGGGTTCGACTGGTCCACCTCGATCTCGTCACAGGCCGCGAGGGGTTTGCCGAGATTATTCTGCGCGAACTTGCCGCTGTTCGCCGGATCCTCAACTGGGGCCGGAGTCGCCGCGCTGTCGTTCACCTTCACCGTGAGATGCGCGTCACTGGGAACGGCACCGCCCACCAACTGGTACCAACCGCTGAGGGTCGTGCCTGGTTGCGGCTGATTGATGCAAAGCCTGGCTCCCTTGTCGTTGGTGTCGCACACCTGCGCCTGCAACATCGCAGCAGGGAGGAGCACACAGACGCCGATAAAAACGGTATGGCGGCTGGGCAGAACCGGTCGCATCGGGTAGCCCCTCCTAAAACCGTGCACATCCTAGTCGAACTGTTGTCGGTCCAATGTCGAGCCCTTCCTTTGTTACGAAATCCGAACAAAGGGCGTCCCAGCCTGGCAGAACTGCCGGGGGCGCGAGTCTGCACTTCAAGTCTGGCCGCAAGACTCGGGCTTGATCGTCCGCTCGATCGCCGGTTGGGTTACTCTGCGTACTTGGAGGACGTATGGATCTGAGAACAACGCTCAGTGTCGCGCCAATCTTGCTCGTCTCCGCGCTTACGCTCTCCGCCTTTGCGCAACAGCCCCCCCAAGAGTCCGCCCCGGCCCTGGTCCCTACCCCCTCCATTCCCTCCACCGGCTTCGAAGGGCTGGATCGCTACCGGGCGTCGCGGATTGCCGTCTTTACCGACGACTACGGTCAGCTGGCGCGCTATCGCGAGGCCAACGCCGCGCTCGCGCCGCCGGCGGCGGGGGAGAATCGCGTCGTTTTCTTTGGCGACTCGATTACCGACATCTGGCATCTCGATCAATACTTCCCTGGCAAGCCCTACATCAATCGCGGCATTGGCGGCCAGACCACGCCGCAGATGCTGGTGCGCTTTCGCCAGGATGTGATTGACCTGCATCCCAAGGTGGTGGTCGTGCTCGCCGGGACCAACGACATAGCCGGCAACACCGGCCCCATGCGCAGCGAGGACATCGAAGCCAACTACACGTCCATGGCCGAGTTGGCGCGGGCCAACGGAATCCGGCTCGTGTTTGCCTCGGTGCTGCCGGTGCACAACTATTCCGAGAAATCGAAAGACTTCTTCGCGCAACGACCGAGCGGCAGGATTCTCCAGCTGAACCAATGGCTAAAGGATTATTGCGCCAAGAACCGGCTCGTCTATCTCGACTACTTCAGCGCTCTGGCGGATGACAAAGGCATGCTGAAGCGCGAGCTAGCCGACGACGGCCTGCATCCCAATGACGCCGGCTACAAGATCATGGCGCCGCTGGCGGAGGGAGGGATTCAGAAGGCGCTGAAATAGTCGTCGCTCCCCCTGGGTTCCTACACGCATCTATAATTAGCTAGGTTTCCGACCGCCCTGGCCTGGGGCATACCTGAGGCTGCGGCGGCGAAGGATGGTTCTGCTTCGCGTACTTTGCGAGTCCTTTGCGCCCTTTGCGGTTAACAGTTTTTCACGGCGAAGGTCGCGAAGGTCGCGAAGAAGACCCCCGAGGGTGCTGGCGGCAACGCCGGCACCTCCCGCGCTCTGTGGGGGAGCGCATTGGAAAGGAAACGGCCTGCCGGGATCGTTCTGCCTGCTCGCATCCTTTCCAGAAATCAGCTCTTGGCCGTTGGCTGTTAGCTCTTGGCGTAACCAGAGCTGCGACGCCCCTGCGGGTCAGCCAAGAGCCAAAGGCTAAGAGCCAAAGGCTTGCTACTTCACGACAAATTCGGCCGCGCCATCACCGATCTGCGGATCTCCATCACCGACCGCTGCAACTACAAGTGCGTCTACTGCCGCACGGGCAACGGAGGAACGCTGTACGGCGATCTGCCATTTGCGGATTATCTGCGCATGGCGCGCGTGCTGGTGGGAATGGGGATCAGAAAGGTCCGGCTGACGGGTGGGGAACCGCTTTTGCGCAAAGGGGTGGTGGAGTTTGTGCGAGAGTTGGCGCAGTTGCGCCCCCGGGGGCTAAAGCCCGTTTCCTCGAGCACCGCTGTCGGCGCGGCTGAAGCTGGGCACTTTCAAAGCGCGGCCGAAGCACAGCAGGTTCCTCGTCGCGTTGCTCCTCGGAATGACAACAAGGACGAACACAACGACGACGGCCGACACCGTGATCGGCTCGACATCGCTCTCACCACCAACGGCCACATGCTCGCCGATCTCGCCCAGCCGCTTAAGGACGCGGGCCTGTCTCGCGTCACGGTCTCGATGGACGCGGTCGATCCCGACCGTTTTGCCCGCATCACGCGCGTGCCCACGGGATTCGACAATGTTCTCGCCGGGATTCGCGCCGCACGGCGCGTTGGCCTCGGTCCGGTGAAGGTCAATTGCGTGCTGCTGCGCGGCTGGAACGAGGATCAGATCATTCCTTTCGGCATGTTCGCGCGCGAAGAGGACGTAATCGTGCGCTTCATCGAATTCATGCCGCTCGAAGAAGACCGCGTGTGGTCGCCCGCAACCGTGGTCTCAATGGATGAAATCCTGGCGCGCATGGGCGAATACCGGCCGCTGGTCGAGATTCCCCATGCGCCTTCTGAGACCGCGCGGCGCTATCGTTTTGATGATGGCGTTGGCGAAATCGGCATCATTGCGCCGGTCTCGCATCCTTTCTGCGGGCACTGCAGCCGCATCCGCGTCACCAGCGACGGCAAGATTCGAACCTGCCTGTTTTCGGTGTGGGACCACGATCTGCATGCGCAAATGCTCCGCGGCGCGAGCGACGGAGAACTGGCGGAGTTCATCCGGGCAGTAGTCGAGAAGAAAGAAGAACGGCATCATATTGGCGAGCCGGATTTTGTGCCAGCCTCGCGTACCATGGTGCACATCGGGGGATAGTTGCCTGACCGGACAATCGCAGGATCAACGATGGCAGAATCAGGGTCAGCTGCACGGCAGGTTATGCTGATCGCAGAAATGATCGTCCTGTTCGTCCTGCTGCCGGTCGCCTTTCACTTCAAGCCATTCCCGTTTCCACCGATTCCGGCGCTGTGGCTGCTGACGGCTTATTGCCTGTTTCGCCTGTTGCATGATCCGGCATTTGACCGGCGCCGGCTGTGGAATCCGGCGGCGCTGCCGGCATCGGCGGCGCATATCCTGACTGGGTTCGCCGTCATAGCCTTGCTGGTAGCTGTAGGAGTCTATTTTCTGGCGCCGCATCGGCTGTTTAATTTTGTGCGCCGCGCACCTGCGTTTTGGGCGCTGGTCATGTGCCTCTATCCGGTGCTGTCGGTCTATCCGCAGGGGATCATCTATCGCGCATTCTTCTTCCAGCGCTATCGCGGCCTGTTTCCAAACACTGCTGCGCTCATTGTGGCGAGCGCGGTCGCCTTCTCGTTTGCGCACATCATTTTCCGCAATCCAATTGCGTTCAGCTTCACGCTTGCCGGCGGATTGCTGTTCGCCTGGCGCTACGCCGAAACCGGATCGCTGCTTACTTCCGCATTCGAGCACGCGCTCTACGGCTGCTGGATGTTCACCATCGGCCTGGGAGAATATTTCTACAAGGGTGCGCGGTGAGGCTGACGGACAGCATGATTAGCAAAATGCTTTGCTGGTTTGTTGTCCTTACCTTCGCACTTGTGACGATTGAATCGGCGCACGCCCAGACCTACCTTGGTTTCGACCGCAACGATTACCCCGGCGACGCCAGTCTCGCGGCGCTGCGGCAGACTTTCTCGTACACGGGATACTGGCTCAACAATCCTCCCGGCGAGAAGACGAATACCTGGGCTGGTCACCGCGCCGCCGTCGAGTCCGCCGGATTCGGATTTCTCGTGCTGTTCAACGGACGGCTCTATGCCGAACTGAAATCCGTGGCCAACGCCCAGGCCCTCGGCCGATCTGACGCGCAGGCTGCCGCGGCTGCCGCCCGCCGCGAAGGCTTCCCACGAGCGACCATCATTTTCTTGGATCAGGAGCAGGGTGGACGCATGCTCCCTGAGCAGAAGGCATACATTTACGCGTGGGTGGATGGCACGACCGCGGCGGGATTCCGCGCTGGAATTTATTGTTCAGGCATGCCCGATGACAGCCATGTCATCACCGCCGAAGACATTCGCGAACACGCTGGAGATCCTGCTCCATTCAGCTCTATGAGCAAAGCCCGCTCTGAGCCTGCCGAAGGGAGTGCCCGCGCCACACGCGACATCACCTACTGGGTCGCCAACGATGCCTGCCCGCCCGCGCCAGGATGCGCGTTCCCGGAGCATCCGCCCGATCCGGCGCAGAGCGGCGTGCGCTTTGCCGAGGTGTGGCAGTTTGCGCAATCTCCGCAGCGCAAAGACGTGGCCGCCCGCTGCACCAACTACAGCCGCGACGGAAATTGCTATGCCCTCGGGACTTCCCCGGCGCTGCACGTGGATCTGAACTCGGCGACGTCTGCTGATCCTTCGCACGGCAGGACGCGATAGGTTGAGTCAGACCAATCCTTGCCGGCCAAGCCAGCAAACGCCGCACAAACTCCGCTTCAACATCGCCCACCGCACACAAGGCATCGCGCAACTCCTGATCAAGCAATCTTTGCTGATCTTGACAGGAATTTACGCAGCTTGACGAGGAAAGCAAAGTAAACTCGGCCCTTTCTGCGTCTAAATGGGAAGAGGTCACTCGCACCAGCAAGGAGGCAATATGACCAGTCACTTCAAGGCTGTCAGGTTGTGCGTAGTTCCCGCGATTCTCCTACTACAATTGCTGGCTTTTGCAGTCGAAAAGAAACCGGCACCCGCAGCGCCAATCCCTGCGCAGATTACTGCGGCAAAGAGGGTGTTCATTGCCAATGCCGGCGGAGATCAGCCGTTTTATGAAGACCCGCTTTTCAGCGGAGGACCCGATCGGGCGTACAACCAGTTTTATGCGGCCATGGAAGCCTGGGGACGATACGAACTGGTGGGCGCGCCGCATGACGCGGATCTCGTAATCGAAATACTGTTTTCCGTCCCTCGGATTGAACAGAAGGTGTTTCGAGGACAACCCCTCGTTGTGCCGATTCCCTATGATCCCCAGTTCCGGGTAGCAATCCGTGACCCGAAGACCAATGCTACGTTGTGGGTCTTTACTGAACACGCGGAGTGGGCTGAACTACAACGGAACCGCGAGAAGAACTTCGATCAAGCGCTAGCCAAAATGGTGAGTAACGTTCAAGGGCTGAGCGGCTCGACGACTAGCGCGAGCAAGCCTTAGTTTGGGTGTCCGAAGCTGCCGGTTGGCCCACGACACGGTGGCCGCGTGCGGTAAAATAGACTTCTCCATGCCAGACCGCACTTTCACGCTCGACGAAGCCCAATCGCTGCTACCCGTGCTGGAGTCGCTGCTGCGCACGGCCATCACGGCCAAGGAAACGATGGAGCAGGTGGAGGCCGAGTTGCAGGGCGTGAGCCATCGAATTTTCGTCAACGGCGGGACGCACGTGGATGTAGTGGCGGTGGCGCGGCGGAAGGCCGAAAGGGCCAAGGCCGAACAGCGGGCCAAAGATGCCCTGGCCGAAATCGACTCCATTGGCGTGCAGGTGAAGGACTTGAATATCGGCCTGCTGGATTTTCCCTGCCAGGTCGATGGCCGCATCGTGCTGCTGTGCTGGAAGCTGGGCGAGAAATCCATTACCCACTGGCACGGCACCGAGGAAGGATTTGCCGGCCGCAAGCCCATCGACGAGCGCATCACGCGCAGCCGCAAGGCGAATTAGGACGGGGCCTTGCGGACGAGGGCGTCCGCCAGTCAAACTTCAGGGCAAAAGCAGGTTCCCATTCGACTCCTTCGCTACGCTCAGTCGCTCAGGGCAGGCTCTCGACTTCGCGGAATTGCCTCAAAAACGGGGCAATTCCGCGTCCCTCGGAATGACAAACTGAACCTCATCAGACCGTTTCTTAAGTAACCTTCCCCCGCAACATAACCGGAGGTCCAGTGTTTACACGGGAGGAACGTAATGGGGCCGAACTTGTGCTTTTGCGTCAGAATAGGCTCTGCAGGAGAGGTTCAGCTTGGGCTCGCCCAAAGCGGTCAGGGGGTACGCAATGAATAGTCGAACCGTAGTGCGGTGGTTGCTTTTGGCAGTGGTAGTCATGTCTTTTTCTGCAGCATCTTTCGCGCAGGTATTTATTTCGGTGCGCATCGGCCCGCCCGCGCTGCCGATCTACGCGCAGCCGATTTGTCCGGGGCCGGGCTTCATCTGGACGCCCGGTTATTGGGCCTGGAATGATGAAGGCGGTTACTACTGGGTTCCCGGCACCTGGGTGATGGCGCCGGTGGGCATGTACTGGACGCCCGGTTACTGGGGCTGGGGCGGCGGATTCTACCTGTGGCACGTCGGATACTGGGGGCCGCACGTCGGGTTCTACGGTGGGGTTAACTACGGATTCGGCTATGGTGGCGTGGGCTTCGTGGGCGGCGAATGGCGCGGTGGAGGGTTCTATTACAACCGTTCCGTCACCAACGTGAGCGTCACGAATGTGACCAATGTTTACAACAAGACTGTGATCGTCAACAACACGACGGTGAATAACGTCAGCTATAACGGCGGCACCGGCGGCGTGCAGGCGCAGCCGACCGCGCAAGAGCAGGCGGCGATGAACGAGCCGCACACGGCTCCGCTGGCGGCGCAGACCCAGCACGAAACTCTGGCCAGCCAGAACAAGCAGAACTTCGCCAGCGTGAACCAGGGGAAGCCGGCGATCGCGGCCACTGGCAAAGCGGGCGATTTCAGCAGCCATTGGGCGGCCCGCTCTGCGGGAGGCACGTATCAAGCCCCGACTATGTCTCCCAAAGCGGCGCGGGGACCGTCGATTCCAATGAGCTCGGCGAACGCGATGAAGACGTCGGGAAGCTCCGGTGGGCCAAACAACCAGGGATTCCGGCCGTTTACGCCGCCCAACTCGAACAAGGCGCAAACGGGAGGCTCGACTGGCACTACGACGAGCGGCACGACTGGCAGCGGCTCGACTTTCAAGCCCTTTAACAAACCTGCAACGGGGACGACGTCGAATCCGCCTAAGCCCTATACGACGAAGCCGTCGGCTCCTCCACAGCATAAGTCGACGCCACCGCCTCCGCCGCCGCAGCACAGGTCGCCGCCTCCGCCCAAGGAACACGGCAAGGGCTAAGGGGGTCGGCGTATCGCGTTTGACGGCCAGCGGCTGGCGAGAGCGCTGGCCGTTGTTGCTTTTCGCGGTTGTTCTTGTTCGTAAAGACGCTCACCGAGGCTGGCGGGGCGATTGCGGATTCTCTGCAAGCCGGACGTAATCCGGCGTTCTGCCGGGGAAGAGGACGGCGATGCTAGTCGGCGGCTTGGCTGGCAAAGACCTCGACCGGCGAAGACAATGAGAGCAGGAGCGGCCCTCCCCGGCTCCTGGAGCGGAAACTGCGCCGGTTGGAGCCGCCTCTGCTACAATTTGCCCAGAAGGATTGGCGAGCGCCGCCAAAGACGGAGTGGGCGGGCCCAGAGTAGTTGGAAGGTAGTTGAAAGAAGGAGTGGCTAGAAATCATGTTCTCGATGAAATCGAAACTCCGCTTGATTGGCGCATTTGCCGCACTGGCGACTTTGGCGCTGGCGATCAGCTGTAGAGGGTTTTTTGTGAATCCGACTCTAACGTCGTTGGCTATCGGCCCGGCGAATCTCACCTTGACTCCGAGCACACCGGGCTGTTCGGGTTGCACGTACCAGATGGTGGCGACTGCCACTTACAGTGACGGCAGCACCAGCAACGTCACCGGCCATGCGCTCTGGACTTCCTCTAACACCAGCGTCGCCAACTTCACCTCTCCCGGGTTTCTAACCGCTGGGACCCTTCAGGCCCTCGGCGATACCCTCCCCGGCACAACCAGCGTCAGCGCTTCGGATGGCACGGTAAGCAGTTCGGCCGAGACCGTCAATGTTTGCCCGACAGTAGAAAGTATGACGCTGACGGTCAGCGCAAGCAGCAGCGGCACCGGCGGCAACAGCGTGAGCGTCACCGGAGGCAGCCCTGTCTATTTCGTGATGATGGCAACCTTCAATGGGGTCACGGGCTCGCAGGACGTTACGGACAATGTGACGTGGACCATCGGCAACACCGCCGCGCTGCCCAGCATCTCCGACGGTACGGGAGACACGGTTTCAGATCAGACGGGGACATTTACCGTCTTCGGAACCCTCTGCGGCGCAACCAGCAACACCGTGAGCGTCACCACCACGAGCTAGGGGGCGACCCACCTCTCGTCGGCTGCTGGCCAGGCTTGCCCCACCCCTGTCGCGTTTTGTGCGACAGGGTTGGAGTCTAGCCTACGCGACAATGCCCTCACCGTTCTGGAAGTTCGCCGGAAAGACGCCTATCGTTGAACAAGCTGTGATTGTCGCGCCTACACTCCCGGTGCGCGGGCCCGCTCGGCCCGCGCCGCGCGACGCAGGTCTTCATCCAACGTGGCAAGAGGCAGGCTGCGGCGCAGAGCCAACTCCAGGTACGCAGCGTCATAAAGCGTCAAATGATGACGTTCAGCAAGCCGGAGGGTTGCGCCCCACGCGTGGCGATCGGTTTCGGCGTCGACCTGAATCGGCAGTTGCTCCAGATCGGCGAGCGTGGCATCGCGAAAAGCGGCATCGTGGCGTCCGCGCCTCACGCCCATCTCTAGGACGTTCGCAACTTCCAGCCGCCACAGTCCCGGTACCCAGGCGCCGCTCTGGATGAGCAGGTCGAATACTTCTCTTACCTGAGCCGTGGTCTCTTCCGCGTAGACCCACGCCAGAGTGATCGAACTGTCAAGACACGTTTGGCATGCCTCAAGGCATGCCCTGATACGAATCTCCATCGAGCCGGCAGTCACGGCCGGCCCTGGTCGCGCAGTTTTTTCAGGGCAGCCCAATCGAAGCGAATCCGCCCGGCCTTCGTCTTATGCAGGCGTTCGCAGCGCTGGCGAATACGATCGAAAGCCGCCTGCGCTTGATTCTGATCGACTCGACGGGTGTTGGGCACCAGCCGCGCGACCGCTTTTCCGTGGCGCGTGATTACGATCTCTTCGCCGCGTTCCACGCAGTCCAGCAGCGTTCCTAGAGTGTTCTTGGCCTCGAACGCTCCAATCTCCTTCATAAGCGAGAATCCTGCTCCAAAGTTAATCTAGCTTAGTCTAGATTAAATTTGACCGCTCGTCAATTCCTTCCCAGCCAGGATGGTGTCGTGAATTTCGGACCACAAAGGACACGAAGTTCGACGAAGGCCGTTCTTGGGCTCTCCTTTGTGCTTTTCGTGCCCTTGGTGGTCAGGAGCTTCGTTTCCTCCTACGTCCCCACGTAACGTTGCTCCCTGCCCACATGAAAACGGTATGATCGTTCTGTGCGGTCGTCTGCCGCCGGACGTTTAGTCATAGAAACGCACTCCTAATTCTTTCGAACCGAGCGCCAGCGGCCCACCACGAAATCCCATGTCAGACATACATTGCATTGGCATTGCCACCGGAGGCGGGGACGCTCCCGGCCTCAACGCCGTCATTCGCGCCGCCACCAAAGCCGCCATCCTCAAACACAAGTGGAAAGTCATCGGCATTCCCGACGGCTTCGATGGCCTGATCTGGCCGGAGAAGTCATTCGAGCTCACGCTCGACCGCGTCAGCGGAATTCTGCCGCGCGGAGGAACGATTTTAGGCACGACGAACCGCGGCAATCCCTTCAGCTACAAGACTGCGGAGAACGGGCAGGACGTGGCGCGCGATATTTCTGATGAGGTCATCACCAACGCCCGGAAACTCGGCATTGACGCCATCATCACCATTGGCGGCGACGGCTCGCAGACCATCTGTCACGAACTGTTTCAGAAGGGCGTGAAGATTGTCGGCGTGCCCAAAACGATTGACAACGATCTTTCCGCCACCGAAGTCACATTCGGCTTCGACACCGCGCTGCACACGGTGTCCGAAGCCATCGACAAGATTCATACCACGGCGGCGTCGCATCATCGCGTGATGGTGGTTGAAGTGATGGGCCGCGACTGCGGCTGGATAGCGCTCGAAGGCGGCATTGCCGGCGGGGCGCACATCATTCTGATTCCGGAAATTCCGTTCACCCTTCAGAAGGTGTGCGACTTCATCGCCGCGCGGGAAAAATGCGGGAAGCGCTTCACGATTGTGGTCGTCGCCGAAGGCATCAAGCTGCCGCCGGAGTTGAAGCAGATCGCGCATGGCGGGCCGGTGGGCAATCTGGTGGGCGAAGCCATCTCGCTGATCTCTCATAAGGAAGTACGAGTAAGCGTGCTGGGACATATTCAGCGCGGCGGCTCGCCCTCGCCGTTCGATCGGGTATTGGCCACGCGCTTCGGCGTGGCCGCGGTCGAGCTGGTTGCCGCAGGCGAATTCGGGAAGATGGTTGCCCTGCGCGGCGGCGCGATTGTCGCGGTGGACGTTGCGCGCGCCATTGGACACCTGAAATCAGTGCAGCCTGACGGCGAGTTGGTGCGCACGGCGCGCGCAGTGGGGATTGGGTTCGGAAACTGAAACGCAGTGGTCAGGAGCCAGTGGTCAGTCGTCAGTTCCGCCGAAAATGACGGCGGAGCCGCTGCTGTAGCGACGCATGGCCCCCTGATTGCCGATTCTTCGTCTCCCGTGATTTCAATCACATTCCTGCCTTCTCACTTCGTGTGAGGATGATCCCACTTCCCAAGAATCCATGTCGGACGGCGCTGCCATGTCGACGACGAATTCAGCGACGCAAGGCGACGAGCAGGAATTGCACGCCGCGCGCTTCGCTATGCGATTGTCGCTCGCGGTCGGGGTGCTCATGCTGCTGGGCAAGACCGCGGCCTACTATGTGACGGGTTCAGCGGCGATTTTGTCGGACTTTGCCGAGTCGGTGGTGCACGTCATTGCGGTGGCGTTTGCGGCGTTCAGCCTGCGTTTGAGTGCTAAGCCAGCGGTCCCGACTTTCCTGTACGGCTACGAGCGCATCACGTTTTTCTCAGCTGGATTCGAAGGCGCGATGATCATTGTGGCGGCAGTGTGGATTCTGTTTGAGGCCATCGAAAAATGGCTGCGCGGGCTGCGGCTGGAACATCTCGGCCGGGGCAGTTTGCTGCTGCTCGGCGCGGGTTTGCTGAACGCGTGGCTGGGCTGGTATCTGCTGCACGTGGGCAAGCGCAGCCACTCGCTCATCCTGGAAGCCGACGGCAAGCACGTTCTCACCGACAGCCTGACCAGCTTCGGCGTAGTGGCTGGACTCGGCTTGGTTATGCTGACGGGCTGGAAACCGTTCGATCCGCTGATCGCGATCCTGGTTGCGCTGAATATTCTCTGGTCGGGCGGACGCCTGGCCTGGCGCTCGGCGGTGGGCTTGCTGGATTATTCGGATCCGCGAACTGGGAAGCAGATTCGCGAGAAGCTGGACGCGCTCTGCAATGAACTTGGCTTGCTCTACCACGGAGTGCGCTACCGCACAACGGGATATCGGCAGATCATCGAGGTGCACTTGTTGTTTCCGCACTCAACGGCCGTGGGAGAAGCGCATCGCTTGGCGACTGCGCTCGAGGAACGTCTGCCGGTGGAATTGGCGTTTCCCGCAGAGGTGATCACGCACCTCGAGTCGCTCGAAGACCACGCCAACGTGCATTCGCGGGAGCATTACACGGGACGGCCGGGGTAGAGAGATTGTCGATTGAAGATTTTTGATTGTTGATTGAAAAACCCTGTACTCCAAGCGGAGGAGCGGGGGACTGCGGTTTTCAATCCACAATCAGCAATCACCGATCAACAATTGGGGTTCCTTACTCCTTCATCACCGCGTCGATGGTGGCGTAGAGCTGGTCGTTGTGTTCGACCTCGACGTACGGCCGGTTTGGATTGCGGCTGCTGACGATATAGACCGTCGGCGTGTGGCCTACATTGACGGCTTTGCCCAGGTCGCGGTCGGCATTCACCGCCGCCGCGAGTTTTCCGGTGGGGTCAATCACGAAAGGCAAATCTACCTTGTGGTCAGTGGCGAACTTCTCGGCATAGCCGCGCAGGTTCTGGGGATTGATTTCGAGTTGGTTCTGAAAAATGTAGTCGCGGAACTCGTTTCCGAGAGCTTTGGAGTGGGTGTCGAAATAGCGCGCCAGCACCGCTGCCTGATAAGACCAGTTGTGCATAGGCAGGGGAAAATCATGCAGCACCAGCGGAATCTTATAGGTCTTGGACGCCTGCTCGAGAAGCGGCTGGGTGCGGCTGCACATCGGGCACTGCAAGTCTTCGAACACGACGATAGCGACCTGCGCCCCTTTGGGCGGACGGAACACCGTGTCGGGAGTGTCCTGGCCCGCGGCGCAAAGGCCGGCGGCAAGCACGAACAGAATCGAGTACAGCAAGGCGAAATGCTTAGCAAACGCTTTTTTCATCGGCTTCGATGTTCCTTCCGCGGCAATCCCACTCATCTCTTAGACGCGTTTAAACGCTTCTGGGCAGTCTGGCTCTTCAACCGGTCGAGGCGCTGTCCCTATGTTAATGGAAATGGCGATGCAGTGTCAGCGGCGTCTTGTGCGCTTCCAGGTGACCGACGATGCGGCCCGGCCCGGGCCGGTGCATGGACCGTAAACCTTTCCATCGCCCATGCTGTGGCAACGCGCTATAGTGTTTTGTTCGCATCGTCATCGTGAAACTGCAAGGTTCATCGCGGACTCGCTGGTTTGTTGTAGCGCTGATCGCTGGTGCACTCTGCTCTGTTTCAGCCTGCAATCGCGGGCGGCACCGCGTACTCGAAGTGGAGTATGTGTCGGCGCCGCAGGCGATGCTGCGCGACCAAGTGGCCGCCGCTTACAATCGCGTCGGAAGCGTTAAAAACGGAGATCGCGTGGAGGTGCTGGAACGCGAAAAACGCTTCGCGCGCGTGCGCACCGCAAGTGGCGCCGAAGGCTGGATTGAGCAACGATATCTGGTCGATCAGAAAACCTTCGACGCCGTGCAGAAGCTCACCCAGGACAACCGGGACGATCCTGCGCAGGCTCCCGGAGTGCTGCGCAATGACACGAATCTACACGTCACGCCCGGCCGCGAGACGGAACATCTGTACCAACTTGCGTCGGGAGCGAAGGTTTCGATTCTGAAGCGGGCGACGGCGGAGAAGCAGACGGGAGCGCCTCCCCAAGCCAAACCAGGCGCCGCGGCAAAGCCTGCCAGAGCCGGTCAGGCTGCGACCGAGCCTGTGCTGGAGGATTGGTGGCTGGTGCGCGACGATCAGGGCCACGTGGGATGGGTGTTAGCGCGCATGGTCGACGTGGACGCCCCGCTCGAGGTCGCGCAATATGCCGAGGGCCAGCGGCTCATTGCTTTCTTTGTGCTGAACGAGGTCGAGGACAACGACAAAGGCGTTAAGAAGAAAGTCGCACAATATCTGTGCTTGCTCACCGACCCTCACGACGGAATGCCGTACGACTACAACCAGATTCGAGTCTTTACCTGGAACACTCGCAAGCACCGCTACGAAACCGCGTACCGCGAACACAAACTCGACGGCGTGCTGCCAGTCACGGTCACGCAAGAGAACTTCGAGAAGGAAGGAACGCTGCCGGTGTTTATCGTTCGCGTGAGGGATGACGAGGGCAACATCAGCGAACGCAAGTACAAGCTGAATACGCCGATCGTGCGGCGAGTGTTGGCACCGGGAGAACAAAGCGCATCGAAGCCTTCGGCGAAGAAGCGGCGGCGGTAAGACGAAGCTCTAGCTGGACGGATTCCCCGCCTTCCTACCGAAATTCATATGCCATTCTGAAATACATACCAATTTTGGAACCGGTAGCACAAACATCACATAACAACTGCTTTGATACGAGCATGTTACATGACAGCTGATATGGATTGTTACGTGCTGCCCTAACTACTCCTTCCCTGCTTAGGGGGAACGGTTTGATTCACCCAGGTAGCCCAAAGCAGGTTTCTTCCAAGACCCAGGAGACACAAGACTATGAAAAAGGGCATGCGGTATCTCAGGTTTCTGGCATACGTGTTTGTGATCGTGGCGTTGAGCAGTTTGGCGTTTGGTCAGGGCGGGGCATCGGGCGGAGTAGCCGGTATTGTGAAGGACCCATCCGGGGCGGTCGTAGCCAACGCCGACATAAACGTTTTCAACCTGCAGACCAATCAATTGGAACGCCATACGGTCACCAACGCGGCGGGCGACTATAACGTCGGCTCGCTCCAGCCCGGCAGCTATCGACTGGAAGTTACAGCCAAGGGATTCAAGAAGTATCTGGTCAAGTTCGAGGCGCGGCTGAACGAAACCGAACGTCAAGATGCGACACTGGAACTCGGATCGAGTAGTGAGGTGGTCGAAGTCACGGCCACGCAAACGCTGGTGAATACAGAGGCTCCGACCACCGGCCAACCGATCGACAACCAGACTCTGACTACGCTGCCCCTGGCGGAGCCCGACTACCTGTTCCTGCTTGGTCTTTCCCCGGGAACCGGCTCCGAGCCGGCGGACGTGCGCACCTCGGGTCGGGCGCTGGTGGACTACAGCGTAAATGGACAGCGTACGACCAACAACAGTGTGACCATGGAAGGCATCAGCATCACCGACTTCAATTTGGCGCACTTCGACTATCTTCCCATTCCGAATCCCGAGGCCATCGGAGAGTTCAAAGTCGCAACGTCACTTTACGATGCATCTCTAGGGAGCAAGGGCGGCGGGGCGCTGGGCCTGGTGCTGCAATCGGGTACTAACGCTTTCCACGGTGAGGGGTGGTGGTACAACCGCAATGACGACTACAACGCAAATGACTGGTTCCGGAACCACTCGGGAGAGCCGCGAGGCAGGTTGTTGCAAAACGTCCTGGGCGGTGCCGCCAGCGGTCCGGTGCCTCTGCTGAAGGGTTTCTGGTACTTCAACGCACAGATTGTTCGGGGCAGAAATGGTATCGACCCCAGCGGTTCCAGTGCGACACCTGATGTTTCCGTTTTTCCAACCAATCCTGACGGCAGCACTTCTGCGGCTTTACTGGCCTCAGATCCTAACTTGGCAGGGGCAATAACGGCCGCCCAGATTGATCCGGTTGCCGTGAACATCCTCAACGCCAAAAGCAACTACTACGGAGGGACCTACCTTGTCCCCCGTGCCAGCCAGCCTGGATGCAGTGCTCCTATCGCGTCGACCGGGCCCGGGCAGCCCGCAACCACCAGTTGCAACTTCAGTCTGGTGGGCAAACCCAGCGATACGCAGTACACCGCAACTTATAACCGTCCTTTTCGGCATGACAAAGATAAGTTGTCGGTAAGCGCGTTCTGGGACAAGTCGCCCACGACGAAGCCATTGGGAACGGAAGCCGATATAGCATTTCCACTCGATTCGCTCGTCCAGAACCGTTTCGGAACGATTAGTTACACGACTCAGCTCAGCAATCGCCAATTAAACGAGGTCAAGTTTGGCGCCAACCGCTTCGTGTTCTCGACCACACCGAGTGCTCTCTTGACGCTCGCGGACGTGGGCGCCACTCGCCCGGACCAGGCGGCTTTCCCCGGAATATACTTTTTGCAGAATGGGCCGGATTCTTTTGGGATCGGGGTGAACGACTTCCGTGGTACCGCGTCCAATACGTATCAGATTGGTGAAAACTGGTCCATGGTGTTTGGCAAGCACACGCTGCGCGCCGGCGGCGACATCTATCGCTACCAGCTAAATCGCTTCAACAACTTCGGGGTGTTTGGTTCGCTCGGTTTCAGTCCCAATGCAAACTCGCTGGCCACGACCTGGGAGAACTTCATTACCGGCTCGATTACCAGCACGCAGTCTGGAGCTGGCAACCCTGAGCGGTATTTTCGCGCCTGGGCGGGCGACCTCTACCTGCAGGACGACTATCGCGCGTCAGCCCGGCTGACCGTCAACTTGGGCCTGCGCTGGGAACCGATGCAGTTTGCTCACGACAAGTACTACCGTAACGTCAACTACAACATGGACCTCGCCAAAGCCGGGCTGAATGCATTTTTGCTCCCCGCTAAATTGAATCTCGATGGTGTGACAGGGGACGCATTCGTGGCGGATTGCGCTCTGAGTCACTGCTTGGACGTGCACAATTTTGCTCCTCGCTTGGGCTTCGCGTACGACTTGTTTGGAGATAAGAAGACAGTTCTGCGCGGCGGCTTCGGAATCTACTGGCAGCAGATTTCCAACCAGGCTGAACTGCAGGGTTCTTTGGGCGCGCCGTTCTTCCTGGAGCAGAGCAACACGGTTGCTCCCCTTCCGACGACGCACCTCGTTCCGACGCTGCAGTTGGCCAATCCGCTGCCCAATCAAGTGTCCGGTGGGGGGAAGGTATTGCCGGCGTACGTGCCCCAGAGATCCATCTTTACCGGGTTCGCGCCGACGCCCGGCTGCACTACCAGTGGGCTTACCGGTCAAGCGCTTTTGAACTGTTACGCCAATGATCCAGCTACGACCCAGGTCTGGACGGACCCGTCGGGAATCCCATGCAATGTCGGAGGGCTTGTGGGAGGACCGGCTACGGACTGCGGCATCGATCTTGATTCCTTCTCGTCTGGAGATCCTAACCTGCATGCGCCTTACACCGAGCAGTGGAATTTTACGGTGCAGCGCGAACTGGGACACGAGTGGGCGCTTGAGATTGGCTATGTCGGTTCGCACAACGTGGGTGGCATTACCATATGGGACCCTGCCGAAGCGCTGCTGGCAAGTCCCACAAATCCCATCACGGTCAAGGATAGTTCCGGGAACTCTTACACGATCACGACCACCAACCTCAATAACCTGACCCTGCGTGAGGGAGCGCCGGGACTGACATTCTGGGTCGACAACAGCTACATCTCGAACATTGGGAACCAGATCTACCATTCGCTCCAGAGTACCCTGTCGCATCGCTTCCACGATGGTCTCTTCTTCCAGGCGGGTTATACCTGGGCGAAGAATATTGACAACGTCAGCGGTTCCGTGAAGACGGACGAACTGAACGGCACAGCGTCTAACTCGCAAGGCGGCGCCAGCATCTACAACGACAAGAGCAATCCAGCCCAAAACCGTGCCCTAAGCGATTTGGATCGGCGACATCGTTTAACCCTGAGCTATGGTTACGATTTCCGGATTCCCAAGAACGGAATACTTGGGACGCAGTTATTACAGGGCTGGGGTGTCAGCGGATTGACCACGTTCCAGAGCGGACAGGTGTTCTCACTTTATGACAGCAATGGCGGCGGCGCATATGGCTTCGGGGCGAGTACTCCGGCAGCGATCTGCCCCAGTGCTCCCTATGTGGCGACTCTGCCGACCTGCACCCCAGGGGCGCCGACTAATCCTCTCCAAGCGGTTACCCACGGCTCCATAGAGAGCCGGGTAGATAACTACATTAACCCAAACTTCTTCAGCAGTCCCGGGCTGGCAAATGCTTTCTCGGACGGCCTCTCGACAGGCTGGGGCAGTCCGGGCATGCGCAACATCTACCGGGGACCTTTCCAGCAAGACTGGGACTTCGCGCTCTTGAAGAAGTTCCACATTATGGAGAGGCACCAGATTCTGTTCCGGGCTGACTTCTTCAACATCTTCAACCACCCGGTCTTCAATATTCCCACGATCTCGACCGGCGCGGACTTAAACTTGGTCCCGGGCAATGTTGGCAAGATCACGACGACCGTGCTTCCGGCTCGCATTATCCAGTTGGGGTTGAAGTACAGCTTCTGAACGAGCCCCGCAACTGCAACGCCCGCGCTTCTGACGCGGGCGTTTTTCTTTGCATTGAAATCATGCTCGGGGCGGCTTCGAGCTGCGGAGGCAGCCCTGGCAAAGGGTCTAGACCAGTTCCACGAGAGAGTCTGACCCGGCCCCACGCGGGCTGAAGCCCGCGTGGTTACTGACTAAGGACGGGAATGCGGCGCGGCTGAAAGCCGCGCCCCTTCAAAGCGAGGTAACCGGCGACATCCTGCGAGTGACTTCCTTTTCAAACTGTGCTATTTCCCGAAGATCACGGTGCTCGAGAAATGGGCGCTGGCGGCCATGTAGAACAGCATCGGGACGGACAAAAAGAAATTCGTGCGCGAGGCGAGGAAGGCCTGGCGGGCGAGTGCAACGGCGTTTGCCGGAGGCGCGCCGGCCAGTGTTCCGCGAATGATCTTCTTGTTGTTGGGCCAGATGATGCCCCACACATTGAACAGCATTACCATGCCTAAGCCGCCGCCCACGCCGATGCAGAGAACGTGGTTGTCGTCTGCGCCGACCAGGGTGTAATGCACGAACAGCCATCCTGCGGCGTAAGTCAGAATGGCGACGAGGACGCCCAAGACGTATCCGCTGGGCGCAGTCTTGATCACGAAAAACAGAACGAACCAAGCGGCGATCCAGAGCAACAGAAACAAGCCGACGGTGCTCAGCGGGCTCTTGCCCTGAAGCGCGGCGTCGCGTCCGACGAAATACTGCCCCCAGTAAGCCAGGCCGATCAGAACCGTAACCAGCGAACTCCAGCGGAACCAGTGCAGCGCGGGCAAGGTGAGGTTTTGGAAGATTTTGGGTTTTTGGGCGGCGTCCACCTGCTTCATGAAAGGAACGTTGACCAGGTTGAAGAAGTACAACAGGCCGACCCAGATGATGCCGGCGAGAAAATGAAACCAGCGCAGAATCAGTTGCATGGCTTCCACGCGGGTGATGATAGGCATAACCAGAAAGGCTGCGCGGGCGACGATGTGGTGCATAGCGTATCCTCCGACAACTGCGTTGTTCAGCTTGTGGGGCTCCCGAGCCCTGTGACGCAGGCGCTCGGCCAAAAAAACGGCCGCCGGCAATAACGCCTTCGATCCGGCGTGTTGAATCGAACGAAGTGTGCACTTTGAGCCGAAATCTGTCAACCGGAGAAGCTGCGGAGCGTTCCAGCAATTTCCCGGTTGAAAAGCGGCAGTGATCGCCGTATTGTACAAACATCCGTTTGCCGGAGGTGCTTCAGAGAATTCTGAGCCCGAACGGCGGGATTTGTCCCCCCATGTTCCGTGTGAAGGGAAAGGCTTCGGGAACATGCTGTTGGTCTTGAGCGCCACGAGAGAAATTGTGTGTGCTGTTCGGTGGATAGTCCGCAGCCTATGAACAGAGGAGATCGGCGATGGAGAGCAATAAGCCGGCACAGAACATCCAGGATTCCTTTCTCAACACGGCCCGCAAGGAAAGAGCGAGCATCACGATTTATTTGCTCAGTGGAGTGAAGTTGACGGGCCGCATCCGCTCTTTCGACAAGTACTCCGTGGTGCTGGAGGCGAACGGTCAGGAGCAGCTCATTTTCAAGCATGCGATCTCCACCGTGGTGATGGGACGAGTTGCGGCGGGGCATGGTCCTCACGTGGCGCATACCGAAAAACCGGCTGCGGGCCCGATCGCCGCAGCGCCAGCGCCAGCAACCGCATCCGGCACCGAAGGGTAAGGCGTTTTCGGCTTGGCAGGTTCTGGTTCCAAGAAATTCCGCGGCGCAGCGCGCGCAAGGCGAAGTGCGCTTTTAGAGAATCTCGCGCCTGATGACCGCGAGCGCGCATTTTTAGTCGGGCTGGACGTTCGTTCGCACGGAAGCGGGACTAGGGGCGCGGTGACCGCCCAGGCTGCCGCAGCGCGCGGCGCGGCGGCGACCTCAGTTTCCACCCTTTCGCAAAGTGCGCAAAAGGATGGGGCAGGCGCCACGAGCGGGGCGACGTCCAAGTCGAACGGCAAACCAAGCATTCCCGAATTCGATGCTGAGGAATCGCTCGCCGAGTTGCGCGCGTTGGCGGAAAGCGCCGGCGCACGAATCGCCGGCCAGATTCTGCAACGGCGCGACCGGATTGATCCGGCAACGCTAATCGGCGCGGGAAAGCTGGAGGAAATTGCCGGGGCGGCCGCTGCGGCGAATGCCGACTTTTTGCTTTTCGATCACGACCTCAGCCCGTCGCAGCAGCGGAACATCGAGAAGATCGTTCACCGGCGGGTGATTGACCGCACCCAGCTCATCCTTGACATTTTTGCGCGTCACGCGCGCACGCGCGAAGGCCAATTGCAGGTAGAGCTGGCGCAGCTGCAATATTTGCTGCCGCGGCTGGCGGGACGCGGCGTTGAAATGTCGCAGCTGGGCGGAGGCATCGGTACGCGTGGTCCGGGCGAAACGCAGCTTGAGACCGACCGGCGGAAGATCTACCGGCGCATCCGCCACGTGGAAGAGCAACTCGAGAGTGTGCGCCGGATACGGGCGCAGCAGCGGCAACGGCGCGAATCTGCGCCCGTGGCAACGGTGGCGCTGGTGGGATACACGAACGCCGGGAAATCGACGCTTTTCAACGCGCTGACGCGGGCAGGGGTTTTGTCGTCGCCAAAAATGTTTGCGACCTTGGACCCCACCATCCGCGGCGTGGATTTGCCTTCCAAGCGCAAAGTTCTGCTTTCCGATACTGTGGGATTCATCCGCAGCCTGCCGCACACGCTGGTTTCGGCGTTTCGCGCCACGCTTGAAGAAGTGCAGCGGGCGTCGCTGATTCTGCATGTGTCCGACGCCAGCAGCCGGTTGTCGGCCGAGCAGGACGCACAGGTGGAAATCGTGCTGAAGGAACTCGAAGCGGACAGCAGACCGCGCCTGCGCGTGATGAACAAGATTGATTTGCTGGATGAGGAGGTGGCCCGGGGTCTGATCGCCGATTCGGCGCGGGGAAAACGCGACACGGTTTACGTTTCTGCAGTGGAACGTATGGGTTTGGATCGCTTGCTCGACCGCATTGACGCGATGATCGAAGAGGACCCGGTGAGCCGCGTGCATCTGCGCGTACCGCAGAAGGAAGGGAAGATCCTGGCGCTGCTCGAAGCGCGGGCGCGGATTTATTCGCGCGCATACCGGGATGGGCTGGTCGAATTGGAAGCGGATGCGCCGGAGTCGGTGGTGAGAAGGGTAAGGGAGTGGGTGTTTTCCGCTTGACAAGACGCCTTGGCGTATAGTATAAGTATAAGTGCGGCTCGTAGGTGCCGCGAATATACGTATATCTAGAGGTTGAAATGAAAATTGAAGAAGTGGAAGCGAAACTCCAGAACGTCTTCTCCTCCCAACTCCAAGACACGCTCAAACCGTTGATCCCGTCGGGATTTCGTGCGCGTTTTTACCTCTATGATCGAAATGGCAAGAAAAAACGAAAGGATGCAGCTGCCGAGAATTGGTCTGCTGAGTCCGGCCAGATTCAGATTCGGTTTTACCGGGACGAAGACGCGCTGCAGTCGGAGCAACAGGCCCCGAGGACCGAGATTCTTGCTAACAAAATGAGCCAAACTCCTGTCGATCCGATTGGAGATGTGATCCGCGCCTTGAGTTTGGCAGAGCATCGCCCTGGCTTTGAATTTGTCTCGCTGAAGTGGTTTCGGGATGCGGCATTACCAGCCGTGGGGTACGACTGGGCGAAGTCAGACCAGCAGCGGCAGGAGATTTTGCGCGACGCAATAGCGCAGCGCCTGATTCTGACGAGCAAGGTGCCTAATCCAAAGGACCCGCAGTTTCCGGTAACGGCGATTCGCTTGAACCGCCTTATGCCTCAGGTGAAGAAAGTGCTGGGTCAATTGGATGACGACGGAGATTCGGACTTTCACCCCGTGGAAATCGGTGGTGAGCCAGTTGCGGACATGATCATCCGCGAGAGGCGCCAACAGTAGGTGCTCTACTACCTGGACAGCAGCGCACTGGTTAAGCTCTACATCCGTGAGATCGGCAGTGAGCGCATGCTCGAGCTTGCGGCCCGCAAGGCCGGGCACCAACTCGTCCTACTGAGCTTAAGCCAGGTCGAGGTACGTTCGGCGCTGCGCGAACTTCAGCGCGCCGGGAAAATTTCAGGTCGCCTTGCTGACGAACTGCTCGGTTCATTCCAAAGGCATCTTGAGAGCAAGTTCATCCGGCAAGTGGTCACTGAAGCGATTCTGGACCTCGCATGCCAACTGCTTGATCGGCATAGCCTCACCTCGTTTGACGCTGTCCAACTGGCGGGCTATTTCGCCGTGCGAACTGCGGCTGGGAATGACGTGCCAGTTCTTGCTTGCGCCGATCGCGACTTGCTCACGGCCGCCGAGGCCGAGGGGATTCGAGTTTTTAACCCCTGCTCTGCCTGACATCGCCTGCATAGGAAGTTCTAAGTGGGCTGGCATCCAAAAAGCAGTGCTCAAGCGCGACCGTTAGCGTGCCTCGTTCGGAGGGCTTCATGAAGAGAGTGCTCCGATCCGTGAATCCTAATTCAGCCTGGTTGGTATGCCTCTTGTTTGTACCTCTGGCATCCGCCCAGGTTCAGCACACCACCAAAGCCGAGACTGATCGCTTCCTCCTCTGCGCCCGCGCTGCATTTCAAAAACCGGTCTACACAACAATTCACGGGCCGTGGTTCGATGCGGATATGAGCTGTTCGTCCGAACGCGAAGAGATTATCCGCGAGTTGCAGGACAGAAAGATACCAGCGTTTGAGAATGACTCTGCCATCTTGTTGCTGCCTTCAGGCATGCGGCCGGATATCGGAATCACGGACCGGTATGGCCATAAGGTCACGTGGCACAAGTTCGAGATCAATGTTCACGTCGGCAGTTTTGGCGACACGTTGCCTCAAGGCTCGCGGCCTCTACGCAAAGACGAGCGAGATCGAGTCGCCAAAGCGATCCTCGATCAAGCGCTTCCACCTCCGCTCGTGCCCGCTTATGCGGACGTCGCTGACGACAGCGGGGAGATGACGGTGGACCTGTTCCTCGACGCGCACCATCTATCAACCGACACGGAATCGGTGGTAGCAGTTTTCGGCGCCGGTGGAGCTACCCGGCTCGCATACGGAGAATTGATTCACGGCACATATCGAATGCTTTGGGACACGCCCCTTCTCGGCCCGGACGTGGATGTGAGCTACAACGATGTGAATGGCGACGGCATACAAGAAATCGTCGCGCAATGGACGGAGTCGGGCGGCAGCGTGTCCTACGAAGCGCTAGCCGTTTTCAACAGCAAAGGCGAAGAATTGACGCGTCAGGAAGAATGCTATCCGCGGCCTCACGCCGAGCCAGCGCAGTTCGCTTGTCCGATCTGGGGATCTGACATCGAATTTGAGAAAAACAGTTCCGGCAAGTACGACATCCTCGAGGTTCCGAACGACCAAGCTAATCCCGAGGATGCGGAACGGTTTACGCTGGTCGACGGGCGATATATTCGATCCAAGAAATTAAATGGGCCGACAACCAAGAAGCGGTGACATTCCTTGGCTAGCGGCCCATTCGATCCTGAATTGGATCGGAGGTGATATTTCTATGCTATTCCTGTTTGGCGCGAAGTCAAGGATTAAGTGCAAGAATCTGCGGCGGTCGCGCGCTGTTATGACTCGCGTCTGAGTTAAAGCCAGTATTTCCATAGGCTTGAGGGCTGTCCAAACGAGTCTATGTCGGGCGTTTCTTTCTCCCCCTGGCGGATGGTGCCTGGGAGGTAGTGTCGTGCCCTTCGCTGGAATCAGACTGTGTCACAGCTCGGTGCCCCGCGTTCCCGGCACTTCCGTGGCGGGCTTTCGCATCCCGCCGCTGCTAGAGGCTTGTGTTTACGGCGCGACTTAAAGCCGCGCCCTTTCAAGGCCGGACCAACCTATTCACTAGACCGGTGTAGGACGGATCTGATGAGCCCCAACTGCCAAAGATCCTTCGGTCTGCCTGCAGCCTTTGCTGAACTGACTTGGTGAAGCGTTCGGCATGGTTCGTTTTTGGGAAGCAGTATCATGAATTTGCGCAGCCTCGCGTTGACATAAGCTGCTCGGGACGTTAGACTTAACCGTTTTCGTAGCCCTCATTTCTCCGGTCCAAGGCGGCAGTCGTAGCTCAGCAATCCCATGGATGAGACGCTCGATCAACTAGGCAGATTACTGCTCGGAGCGGTGCCGACGGTAATCCTGCTAGCGCTGCTGTATGGCCTCTACACTTATTTGGTGCATAAGCCTTTGCAGCGAGTGCTGGCGGAGCGGCGCAGCAAGACCGAAGGCGCGGTGGAGAAGTCGCGAGCCGACATCGCGGCTGCCGAGGCGCGCGCGGCGGAATACGAGCAGCGGTTGCGCGAAGCTCGGGCAAAGCTTTTTTACTCACAGGAAAAGCGGCGGCAAGCGGCGCTGGATGCGAGAGCGCAGGCCGTAGAGGAGGCCCGAGAGGGCGCCCAGCGGCAGGTAACCGCCGCGAAAAAAGCAATCGAAGCGGACCGGGCCGCTGCGCAGGCCGGCTTGCAGGTCGAGGCCGCCGCGTTGGCACAGGAGATCGTGCGGCGGGTCCTGCAGCCGGCGGGAACGGGGCGTTAATGATTTCAGTCCACAGGATCGGCCGAGTTTTCCTTCTGGCGCTGCTCTTAAGCCTGAGTGGGGCTGCGCCCCTGCATGCGCAGGAGCGGCCCGCGCTTCAAGAGCAGAAGGAATCGAGCACAGACTCGGGGAAGCAATCCGAGGGGGTGCGCGCGCAATTGGCGCATGCGAGCCGCGAAGCAGCGGGACAAGAAAACGACGAGACGGCGGAGTTCAAGCAGTCAGCCTCGGTGCAGTGGATCGCGCGCAAGTTGCACATTAGTTTGCAAGCTGCCTATTGGTTGAGCATCCTTCTTAATTTCGCCGCAATCGGAGCCGTGATCTTTTGGGCCGGGCGCAAGTATCTGCCGGGAATGTTCAACAACCGCACGATGGCCATCCAGAAGGCGATGCAGGAGGCGCAGAAAGCCAGCGAGGAGGCTCGCCGCCGGCTGGCCGAGATTGAATCGCGGCTGATGAAGCTGGATGTCGAAATCGGCATGATGCGGAACGCGGCGGAAAACGAATCAGCAGCTGAAGAGGCGCGTATTCAGGCTGCGGCGCGAGAGGAAGCGCGCAAGATTGTGGCCGCAGCGGAGCAGGAGATCGCCGCTGCTGCCAAAGCGGCGCGCCGTCAGTTGACCGCCCACGCCGCCGATCTGGCGGTGGGACTGGCGCAGAAACAGATCCACGTGGACGCGGCCGCGGATCAGGTGCTAGTGCGGAATTTTGCTCGGGAACTGGGCGCTTCGGACAATCACGGAAAGGACAAGAATTAAGCCTTGGCTTCGGTTGCCAGCACGTACGCCCGCGCCTTCGCCGACGTGGTTCTCGATGAGCATCTCGATGCGCAGCGGGCGGTTGGCGGACTGCGGCGAATCTCAGGTCTGGTGGCCGAAAGTACCGAACTGCGGCGGGTGTGGGAAAATCCTGCAGTTCCGGCAGAACAGAAACGCCGGTTGCTCGACGCGATCGTGCACCGGGAAGGAATTGAGAAACCAGTCCGCAACCTGGTTGCGGTACTGATCGATCACCGGCGGATTCGGTTCCTGGAGCGAATCACTGGACAATTGGAAAAGGAACTCGATGCGCGCATGGGACTGGCGGAGGCTCAAATCATCAGCGCCCGCGAGCTGGCCGACGCAGAGAAGCGGGCGCTCGAAGGTCAAATCGAGAAAGTAACAGGAAAGAGAATCCGGGCGCGGTTCGCGCTCGATGCCTCGCTGCTGGGCGGAGCGACGGTTCGCGTGGGCAGCACGATTTACGACGGTTCGGTGGAGGGGCAGCTGGAGAGGATTAGGGAGGCGATTAGCTCGTAGCCCTTGGCTTTTGGCTTTCGGCTTGAACCGAACTGGAATGAGAACTCCCTTCGGGGCCGCTAGTAGCGCGAACGGACATGGGGTCCTTCGACTCCGCATTTGTTCTCGCATTGCGAGAACAAATGCTCCGCTCAGGATGACAGATGGCAAGGATTCGACTTGGCTGAGAGCTGATAGCTGAAAGCTGAGAGCTAGTTTTCAAGAGCTGATTTTATGGCACAAATCAAGGCAGACGAAATCACAAAACTGATCCGCGAGCAGATCGAGAACTACGAAGCGCAGATCTCCGTGGACGAAACCGGCACGGTCATCACCTTGGGCGATGGCATCGCGCGCGTGTACGGGCTGGACAAAGTGATGGCCGGGGAATTGCTTTCCTTCCCGCACGGCGTGGCCGGAATCGCCATGAACCTGGAAGAAGACCAGGTCGGCGTGGTATTGCTCGGCGAGTACATCGAGATCAAGGAAGGCGACGAAGTCAAACGCACGGGGCGGATCATGAGCGTGCCCGTGGGCGATGGAATGGTCGGGCGCGTGGTCAATTCGCTTGGCCAGCCCATCGACGACAAAGGCCCGGTCACGACCGACAAGTTCATTCCCCTGGAGCGGCTGGCGCCGGGCGTGGTTGACCGTCAGCCGGTGCGCGAGCCGATGGCGACGGGGCTGAAGGCCATTGACAGCATGATTCCGATTGGCCGCGGCCAGCGCGAGCTGATCATTGGAGACCGGCAGACGGGCAAGACCGCGGTTGCGCTCGATACGATCATCAACAACAAGGGCGGCGATCTGATTTGCATTTACTGCGCGGTCGGGCAGAAGCGGTCGTCGATCGCGCAGGTGGTCAAGATTCTCGAAGACTTCGGCGCGATGGAATACACCATCGTCGTGGCGGCGTCGGCGTCGGAGCCTGCGCCGATGCAGTACATCGCGCCGTACGCGGCGTGCGCCATGGGCGAGTACTTCCGCGACACGAAGCGGCACGCGCTGGTAATCTACGACGATTTGTCGAAGCATGCGGCGTCGTACCGCGAGATTTCGCTGCTGCTGCGGCGTCCGCCGGGGCGCGAGGCGTATCCCGGAGACGTTTTTTATCTTCACTCGCGGCTTCTGGAGCGCGCGGCCAAGCTGAGCGACAAGAATGGCGGCGGCTCGCTCACGGCGCTGCCCATCATCGAGACGCAGGCGGGCGATGTATCGGCCTACATTCCAACGAATGTGATTTCGATTACCGACGGCCAGATTTATCTCGAAACCGACTTGTTCAACCAGGGTGTGCGGCCGGCGGT
>Ga0187781_10000308_pt1 | contig 34852 bp, 32 predicted proteins | sample 0715_SJ02_MP02_2_FD_132447 | JGI IMG/M metagenome (GOLD analysis project Ga0187781, IMG submission 132447) | Tropical peat soil microbial communities from peatlands in Department of Meta, Colombia - 0715_SJ02_MP02_20_MG | ecosystem: Environmental > Terrestrial > Soil > Wetlands > Peat | place... | reverse complement strand
TGGTGGTGACGGACGACGGCAAAGGGATCAGTGAGACTGCGGTGGAGGATTCGCGCACCTCTCTCGGACTGCTTGGCATGAAGGAACGCGCGGAGGGGTGCGGGGGCGAAATGCAGATCTGGGGCGATCCCGGCAAGGGCACCACCGTGGCGGTCGAGATCCCGTTTGCCGACAAAACGCACGAGGAGGGTAAGGATGCTGATCCTGCTGGCGGATGACCACGCCGTTGTGCGCCGCGGCCTGCGGGATGTGTTGGCGGATGCCTTCCCTGGCGCCGAGTTCGTCGAGGCGGGCACGGGAGACGAAGTTCTCGCTCATGTCCGCAGGCAACGCTGCAGTCTGATTGTGCTGGACGTCAACATGCCGGGCCGCAGCGGCGTGGATGTGCTGCGGCAAGTCAAGAGCATTGCCCCGGACATCCCGGTGCTGATGTTGAGTGTGCAGCCCGAGGATCAGTATGCCGTGCGCTGTCTAAAGGCGGGAGCCTCCGGGTACTTATCCAAGGACAGCGCCGTTGAAGAACTGATTAAGGCGGCGCAGAAAGTGATGCAGGGGGGGCGGTACGTCAGCGAGCAACTGAGCGAGAAACTGGCACGCGAAATTCAGAAGCCTTCGGCCAAGGAACCGCACCAGATGCTCTCCGACAGGGAGTTGGAAGTGATGCGCATGATCGCCTCGGGAAAATCGCTAACGGAGATCGGAGAAGCGCTGCATCTAAGCGTCAAGACGGTTAGCACCTACCGTAGCCGGTGTCTGCTGAAAATGCAGATGCAGAGCAACGCCGAGCTGGTCCGCTATGTGCTCGAACACAAGCTTCTTTCCTAAGGGTTTCCGGCAGGTTTTGTGCGAATTTTCCGGCATTCATATACCCAAGCAGGAATTTGAGCTGAACTTCGATGGCGACGGGTGGCCGGAGTCGCTCGCTACGGCCCATGAAGAGTTCGTTAGCGATCCCGGGTCATCGCGAAGAAACCCTTCACTGGGCAAGGCTATGAAATGGCAGGAGTGTTGGACGGTCGGCTGGGGCGAGAATCTCCCGGGTCCGCCTCAGGCGTTGAGAACGATAGAGAAGCCGGACTCCGCGGCGGGAAGAACTAAGTCTGGCGCTCGAAAATTTGCCCCAATCACGCAACTGGCAGTCTAAAAGAAAACCGGCCGATGACTACGGCACCGGTTCAGGCAACCCTAGTTACATTAGCCGCTTGCGGCCCTTTCTGTCCCTCGACGATCTCGAATTCTACTTTGTCGCCTTCTTGCAGACTCTTATACCCGTCACTTTGGATGGCGCTGAAATGGATGAAGACATCGGGTCCATCGTCGCGCCCCAGGAAGCCATAACCTTTCGAATTGTTAAACCACTTTACCGTACCCTTTATCCGTGCCATCTTTCTTCTCCATTCGCGGATACACCCCGGGCGGCTGAAATTTTCGAGGGGCTCGCGAAATCAAAATCCATGTTATTCCCAAGCGTAATGTTGTCAAGGACATGCATCACGAGATTCGGTGAGGTATGTCTGCCTGATCTCTCGGTCTCGAGATCTCGCGTAGCGGCACCATCTGCAAGCAAAAGGAGACCTCTCTGCCAGATCTCGGTAGGTTTGCCGTTCCTTTCGAGCGCATTTAAGATCAATAGTTTCTCCCCTACTGTGGTTGGGCTGATTAGTCTGGCTCACGGCTCCGGGGACTGCCAATCCCAGGCGACGCTTAAAGGAAAAATGCCTCACGAACTGCCGAAAGCCTACGAACCGGGCGCGATCGAAACGCGCTGGGCCGAATACTGGGTCAAGGAAAAACTTTTTCACGTGGAAACGCCTGAACCCACCCTAGGCGCTCCAAAGGCGGGAGCGTCCAGGATGGGGCACCCTGAGACCCGGCCGGTCTTTACGCTGCTTCTGCCTCCGCCCAACGTGACCGGCCGCCTGCACATGGGCCACATGCTCAACCAGACGCAGATGGACATCATGGTGCGCTGGCATCGTATGCGCGGCTTCATCACGCTGTGGCTGCCCGGAACCGATCATGCCGGCATCGCCACGCAAATGATGGTCGAGAAGCGCCTGGCTCAGGAAGGCAAGAAGCGCCGCGACGTGGGCCGCGAGAAGTTCGTCGAGCGCGTCTGGGAATGGAAGCGCGAGTATGGCGGCGCCATTCTCGATCAGATGAGGCGGCTGGGCGCTTCGGTCGACTGGGGCCGCGAGTATTTCACCATGGACGATCACCTTTCGCACGCCGTGCGCGAGGTCTTTGTCCGGCTGTATGAGCAGGGTCTGATCTATCGCGGCAAGTACATCGTCAACTGGTGTCCGCGCTGCGAGACGGCGATCTCCGATCTCGAGGTCAAGCACGAAGAAGTGCCTGGGAAGTTGTGGGAGATACGGTATCCGGTGATTATGGCGGGGCAAAGCCCCGCCACCACACAGGAATTCATAACCGTGGCAACAACACGGCCGGAGACCATGCTCGGCGATACCGCCGTTGCGGTGAACGAGAAGGACGAGCGCTACACGCATCTGCGCGGTAGGAAAGTCCTGCTGCCGCTGATGAAGCGCGAAATTCCGATCATCCTCGACGAAATCGCCAAGCCCGAGTTCGGCACCGGCGCGGTGAAAATCACGCCCGCGCACGACCCCAACGACTTCGAGGCCGGCAAGCGCCATAACCTGCCCCAGATCGATGTCATGGACCTGCACGCGCGCATGAACGAAAACGCCGGTGAATACAGGGGAATGGATCGCTACGAAGCGCGCGACGCCGTGCTCGCCGATCTGCGCGAGCAGGGATTCCTGGTTGCGGAAAAGGATTACATCTTGCCGCTGGGCAAGTGCGACCGCTGCGGGACGGTGGTTGAGCCGCGGCTGTCCGAGCAGTGGTTTGTGAAGATCGAGCCGCTGGCGAAACGCGCGATCAAGGTGGTGGAGAAGGGATACATCCGTTTCTCGCCGGAGAATTATGGACAGATTTACCTGAACTGGATGCGCAACATTCACGACTGGTGCATCTCACGCCAGTTGTGGTGGGGGCACAGAATTCCAGCATGGACCTGCGGCGATTGCAACGAGCTGATCGTGGCGCGCGAAACGCCCACGAGCTGCTCCGAGTGCGGCGGCGCGAAACTTGAACAGGATAAAGACGTGCTTGACACGTGGTTCTCGTCAGGCCTGCTGCCATTCACCACTCTAGGCTGGCCGAAGGCAACACGCGACGAGGATGTGTTCTATCCCAACTCCCTCATGATCACGGGTTTCGACATCCTGTTCTTCTGGGTGGCGCGGATGATCATGCTGGGATGCTGGTTCATGATGCCGCCGGAGCGGCCGGGTTCGGTCACGCAAGGCGCGGACAAAAAGACAGTCGAAGACGCGTTGCGCGACAGCGTCCCCTTCCGCGTCGTTTATATTCACGCCCTGGTGCGAGATGCCGAACGCCAGAAGATGTCGAAGACGAAAGGCAATGTGCTCGACCCGATTCACGTGATTGAGCAGTACGGCACCGACGCGACGCGCTTCACGCTGGCCGCAATGGCCGCACCGGGCACGGACATAGCCTTCAGCGAAAGCCGCACTGAAGGCTACCGCGCCTTCGCCAATAAGATTTGGAATGCGGCGCGGTTCATGTTCATGAATGTGGATCGTGTAGCGCCGGCGTCCTCGCCGGCAGCGTTTTACGGGAGCGGAATCTCAAGTTTTCATACGCAAACCCTCGAAGACCGCTGGATTCTTTCCCGCTTCAATCGCGTGACTCGCGAGGTGAACGATGCGATCGAGACCTACCGTTTCCACGAGGCCGCCAATCGCATCTACGACTTTTTCTGGGGCGAGTTCTGCGACTGGTACATCGAACTGATCAAGCCGCGGCTTGCCGAGAGCGCTGACAAGCAGACAGGCCAAACGGCCTGCGCTAATCTCGTCAATCTATTTGACGGCGCTCTTCGCCTGCTGCACCCGGTCATGCCCTTCATTACCGAGGAAATCTGGCATGCCATGTATGCCGGCAAGCCCCCGCTTAAGTCGATCGCGCTGGCGCCGTATCCTGCGAGCGATGACGAGCAGATTGACCTGGCGGCCGAGACGCAAATGGCAATCCTGCAGGACCTGATCGCCTGCGTGCGCAATCTTAGGGCAGAGCTGAAAGTCGAGCCCAAGGTGAAGGTGCCAATCGAAGTTTTCGCCCATGAACCGGAGATTCGGAAGCTGATCGAAGAGAATCAGGGCGCGGTCGAGCGCCTCGGGACGGTCGAATCGGTGACGTTTGTCGAAACGTCGCTGGCGAAACTGGCGGGCGCGCGGAGCACGGCGCGCTTCGATGTGCACGTTGTCTACGAAAAGAAGATCGATGTTGCCGCCGAGTGCGAACGCCTGAAGAAGGAACTGGAGAAAATCGAAAAGGATATTGCCAGTGGCGAGCGGCAACTGGGCAACGAGCAGTTCCTGGCCAAAGCGCCGCCGAAGGTGGTGGAGGGTTTGCGGGCCAAGGCGGAAGAGTTGAAAGTGCTACGGGGGAAAACCGTGGCGAAGATGAAGGAGCTAGGCTGCAAATAACTACGTAGGGACAGCCGCCCTCGGGCTGTCCCCGCGGGCAAGTTTCTGGGAAGCGAAGCGTGTTGTCGTCGTGCAGCCAGAATTGGACAGCCGAGGCGGCTGTCCCTACGCGATCATGGACTGGAAATCACGCCGCATTACGGCGATTATCGAGAACGCGCTGAACGAAGATCGCGCCACGCGCGATGCCACCAGTTATGCCTGCATCGATCCCAATCTGCGGGCTGCGGCCACGATCGTCGTCAAGCAGGAGTGCACTCTCGCCGGGCTGGGCGCGATTCCGCGCATCCTGGATGTTTATGCGGATCTCGACGGCGCCGTCACTGCGCACTATGAAGTGACCAGCCATCCCTCTATTTTCGACGGTGTCCACGCGGGCACCGGCCAGCAAATCGCCGTCATTCGCCACAACGCGCGCGTCATCCTCTCCTGCGAGCGCGTCATTCTGAATTTTCTGCAGCGCATGGCGGGCATCGCCACCATCACGCGCAAGTTCGTCGACGCCGTCGAGGGAACGCGCGCCCGCATTCTCGATACACGCAAAACCGCGCCTGGCCTGCGTCTGATTGATAAATACGCGGTTCGCTGCGGGGGCGGGCAGAACCATCGTCTCGATCTTTCCGAGGGCGTGCTCATCAAGCACAACCATATTGCGCTGGCCGGAGGGATCGCGCCTGCGCTCGATCGGGCGCTCCGCAACCGGCGAGGCAACCAGATCGTTGAGATCGAGCTGCGCTCGCTCGCCGATCTCGAAATGGCCCTCGATCGCGGCGCGGAAGCTGTACTGCTCGACCATGTGAGCGTAGACGATGTGCGCAAAGCGGTCGAAATCTGCGCTCGCCAGCCGCGCCGGGTTCCTGTGGAGTGCTCCGGCGGAATGACGCTCGAGAATGTCCGCGCCTATGCCGAAACCGGCGTCGACTTTATTTCCGTGGGCGTTCTTACCTATTCCTTCACCACCGTCGATATGGGCATGCGGGTAGCGCCAGCGTAGCGGTCCTTCGTCCCTGGTCCTTTGTCCATCGTCCTCGGTCCTTCGTCCTTCGCTTAGACCAGCTTCATCCCATTCATTTAGGACGCCCCCTTTGGGCCACAGTCGGAATCATCACAAAAGTGGTGTGTTCACGATCATCGCGCCGGCCGGCTCGCGATGCGTATGATCCGCGCGAGGTGACTATGATCGAGAAGTCCTCCATTCGCGATCTGCGGATCTGGCACGAGGCCATAGACCTGGCACTGGGTCTGTATCGAGTAACTTCCGAGTTCCCAAAGCACGAGCTCTATGGATTAACCTCGCAGATGCGTCGTGCCGCGGTTTCCATCCCTAGCAATATTGCAGAAGGTAAAGGTCATTTCGGCGGAGATTTCACCCGATTTCTGCTTCATGCCAGAGGTTCCTTGCTTGAACTCCAAACTCAAATCGTGATAGCTCGAGGCCTGAATTACCTTAGCGAAGAACAAGGAACAGAGCTTACAAGCCGGACCAATGACCTCCGCCGCGGGCTCAACGGACTAATCCAGGCGGTGCGCAAAACGCCGCGAACCAATGCCGTCAGCGAATAGCGAACGACAAACCGGCGGGCGAAAAAGGGCGAGGGACGATTTGCAAAGGACCAAGGACGAAAGACGAAGGGCGGTTCCAAAGGACCACGGACGAAGGACGAAGAACAACTGTCCTTGCCCGTGTCCGACGGTCGCGCCCCCGCTATAATTCCTTCCATCGCTACTTCCGGCAAAACTCGGCGTGCTCCGGCTGCGCACAAGGCCACCGATGTCCGGCTGGGACGCATTGTGCGTCTGCTCATGGATCACGCTACGGTCGTCGCCAGCGGCACCAAGATCGCCGAGGAAATCGGGACGAGCCGTTCCGAGGTTTGGCGGCTGGTGCAGCAACTGCGCGGGCTGGGCGTGGATGTTGCCGGGCATCCCGCGACCGGCTATCGCTTGCGCGCGGTGCCCGACCTGCTGCTGCCGGAAATGATTGCGCCGCTGGTGAAGGGAACGATATTCGCGCGCGATCACGCCAAGTACTTTCATCACTATTACAAGACCGGCTCCACGAATTCCGAGGCCATGACCGCTGCCGCGGAAGATGCTCCTGAGGGCAGCGTGTTTCTGGCAGAGGAGCAACTCGCGGGCCGCGGCCGTGGCGCGCATACATGGCACTCGGCGCGGTCTGTGGGAATCTATTGCTCGGTCGTGCTGCGTCCTCCAATTCCGCCGTCGGATGTGTTGCTGCTTTCGCTCGCGGCGGGGCTGGCAGCGCGAGCGGCTGTGGCGGAAGTGACACAAGCTGCGGTCGACCTGAAGTGGCCGAATGACTTGCTCTGCGGCGGCAAGAAGTTCTGCGGCATCCTTGCCGAGATGAACTCAGAGGCGACGCGGGTGCGCTATCTGGCGGTGGGAGTGGGAATCAACGTCAACCAGTCGAAGTTTCCGGCGGAGCTGCGGACGATCGCCACATCGCTGCGGCTGGAAACTGGGACGGAGTGGTCGCGCGTGGAGCTGTGCGCTGCCCTGCTAAAATCGCTGGACCGAGAATACCGCTCGCTCCTTGAAGGCGGGCCGGCAGCGCGCGGTTCGGTGCTGCGGCGGTTTGAGGAGCATTCCTCTTCCGTGCGCGGCCACAACATTAAGGTGGAAGAGAATGGCCCTTTGGAAGGCATAAGCGAAGGCCTGGATGCGCGCGGGTTCCTGCAGGTGCGAACCGCCGAAGGCTTGCGCACAGTGCTGAGCGGAACGGTAAAACTCAGTGATTAGTGGCTAGTGGTCAGTGGCTAGTGAGTGTAGCCAGCTGCCGGAGGTCAGCAGCTGTTCCGTAAGTCCGCCATCTGTCAATAATGGTTTTGATTGCTATCCACTGACCACTTGCCGCAGATTTCCCTATGCTCTTAGTAATCGATGTCGGCAACACGAACACTGTGCTCGGCGTATTCGCGCCGGTTGAGCCTACGCATGCGGGCGACGACCTGACCGCGGAACCGTCGCGATATCGGCGGCTGGTGGCGAACTGGCGCGTGGGCTCGCACCTGACGCGCACGGTGGATGAATACGGGATCATCTTCCGCAACCTGTTTGCCATCGACCATCTGGAGGTTGCGGATGTGCATGGCATCGCGATCTCGTCGGTCGTTCCGCCGCTCGATGCCGTGCTGCGCCAGGTGTGCGAGCGCCACTTCAACCTCAAGCCGCTGTTCATCGAACTGGGCATCAAGACCGGAATGCCGGTGCTCTACGACAATCCTTCCGAGGTCGGCGCCGACCGCATCGTGAACGCGGTGGCGGCGTTCGAGAAGCATGGTGGTCCGTGCGTGATCGTCGATTTTGGGACGGCGACGACATTCGATTGCATCTCGAAGAAAGGCGAGTACATGGGCGGCGTGATCTGTCCCGGCATTGGCATTTCCGCCGATGCCTTGTTTCAGCGCACGGCGCGCCTGCCGCGAGTGGAGATCCGCAAACCGCCGCGCGTGATCGGATCGACAACGGTCGGCAGCCTGCAATCCGGACTTTATTACGGCTATCTTGGGCTGGTCGATGGCATTCTGGAGCGACTGGTGGATGAGCTTGGACCCGAGACGCACGTGTTGGCGACAGGCGGATTGGGCGCGCTGATTGGGACGGCTTCGCACTTCATCAAGGACGTGGATGAGTTCCTGACGCTGGAAGGCTTGCGCATCATCTGGGAGCGGAATCAGCCGTTCCGCAAGGAAGGGGCGCGCAAAGACGGGTCCGCGCACGGGACGGCGAAGGCGGTTAAAACGCCCGCGGCTCCGGCGAAGCCGTGGCCTTCGGAGAACAAGGGACAGTAGTGTCGTGTAACCCAAAGTTCGCGGCGTAAGTCCGCGCTGGATGTTGACGGTGGGGGGCGCGACAAGCAAAGTACACAGATCCTTCGCTTCGCTCAGGATGACTCGCGTACTTGTGTAGTGAACTCCGGTCACGCCTAAGTGCGGGCGTGAGAGACTGAACTGTTCCATACTTCGCAGGTCATTACTCCGCAGCCATTGCTCGCGGTTTTCTCGTGGAAAACTACTTCAACTATTTCACCGAAATCGAAGAACATTACCAGCGGCGGCGCGGCACGACGCTGCTGCTTTCCACGCTCGACTGGGCGCTGATCGAAACCTGGAAAAACACCGGTGTTCCGCTGGAAGCGGTGCTGCGCGGCATCGACGAGGCATTCGACAAGTACGATCAAAAACCGTCGAAGACAAAAAAAGTGAACAGCCTGGCGTACTGCTCGCAGTCCGTGCTGGCCGCAGCCGAAGAGATGCAAAACGGCGCGGCCGGAACGGCGCGCTCCGAGCCCGGATTCGAGCCGGCACAGATTGCGGCGTTTCTGCGCGAAAGCGCGGAGCGGCTGGAGAAAGCCAGGTTGCTGCAAAGCCCGGTGCTCTCCATGGCGCCGCTGGTGAAGGAAACGGCGGCGTCGCTGCGGCAGATGGCCGAAGCGGTCGAGACGGGCGGCAAACTGCCGCGGCTCGAAGACCTAGAGCGGCGGCTCACCGTACTGGAAGAAAAACTGTTTGCTGTACTCATGGCCGCCACTCCCGACAACGATCTGGTCGAGGTGCGGGCTCAGGCTGACCGCGACATCGCTCCCTTCCGCCGCAACATGACGGCCGCGCAGGTGGAGCAGCTGCAGAAGCAGTACATCCGCAAACGGCTGCTTGAACGGACGGGAGTGCCCCGGCTGAGCCTGTTCTACATGCATTGACGGCGGGCGCGGCGACTCGGTCCGGATGCGCTGCCAGCGGTTTTGCTCGCCGAATGGTGCAATTTGAGCCAGCTTCACACCAGATGCACGCGAGATCCCTCGCCCCGCTGGTGAAAACGCGGGGCTTCGGGATGACGCCGACGGAAGATAGTCAGTGCGGGTGGCAAACTGCACCGATTCGCGGACGGCCTAAGGCTGTCCCCTTCAAAGCGGAGCTTGATCAGAGTTTCCTAAGAGCCTGTCCGCAAACCAGGGCCGGTCATGCTGACATATTCGGAGTTTTCTGATGGGGTTACCGTTAAGAGTGCCGCTCAAGACGACGGTGCACGGGGAGAATTCCCTGATGCGGCGTGGGAGAACTTGAGGGAGTAGGGGTCTTTCGACTGCGCATGATCTTACTGCGTAAAATCATGCTCCGCTCAAGATGACATAGGTTGTAGGTTGGGGATGTCTGAGAAGACTGGTGGCCAAGGCCTGGTTTGTGGACAGATTCTTAGAGGATCTGCGTTCCCGTGGCGTAGTTGCCATCCGGGCGCGAGGCGGCGGCAGGCGGCGAGGCGCGAAGCCAAAGACCCTGACTGGAGGATTCGTAACAGATCAGAGGACTCTGTAAGAATAGATACTTTGGGCGGGTGCTTCTATGCTTCTCTCCGTCGAAAAACTCGTTTACGGAGGTGACGGGCTGGCGCGAATGCCGGGAGCGGACGGGCGGAATATGGCCGTCTTCGTGCCGTTCGTGTTGCCGGGTGAGAAGGTGGAGATAGAGCCTACGCAAGGGAAGCCGGGGGCGGCCAAGGGCTTTGCGCGCGCCAACGTGTCAAGGATCGTGGAACCTGCGCCTGGGCGCGTGGCGGCGGCGTGTCCTTATTTCGAGCAATGCGGAGGCTGCCACTACCAGCACATTGCTTACGAGCGGCAGGTGGAATTGAAGGCGCAAATTCTGCGCGAGACATTGGAGCGCGTGGGGAAGATTCGGTTGACGGAGGAAATCCGGCTGCACCGCTCGCCGCCGTGGCATTACCGCAACCGCACGCGGTTCCAGGTGCGGACGGCTCCGCAGTTTGCGCTGGGATATTACCGGCTGGGCTCGCACGAATTTCTGCCGGTGCGCGAATGCCCCATCAGTTCGCCGCTGATCAACGGCGTGCTCACACAGCTTCTGGATGGCGGCGGGCTGGAATGTCCGCCGGCAATCGAAGAACTCGAGCTGTTTGCCGATGCCCGCGACGAGCGCATGCTGGGCTGGGCCTTCTGCTCGAGCGAGGCGAAGGAAAAAGACCTGCTGCGCTGGGCGGAAAGAGTAAGGCGCGAACTGCCTGCGCTGGCCGGGCTGCACTTCTTTTCGTCGCGGCAACGCGCGGAGGATGAGGCGCGGGTAGATTTGAAGTTACTGGCGCAGTCGGGCGAAACCACGATTTGCTATCGAACGGCGCGGGCCGAATACCGCGTCAGCGCGGGCGCATTCTTTCAGGTCAACCGGCATTTGATCGATGAACTGGTTTCGGTGGTGGTTGGGGGTGCGGGCGGAGAGATTGCTCTCGACCTGTACGCGGGGGTGGGACTGTTTTCCGTTCCAATCGCGGAGAAGTTTCGTCACATTTTTGCTGTAGAGGCGTCACAGATTTCCATCGGCGATCTGAAGCACAATGCATCTGCGAATGTGAAAGTGGTTGGCGCGCGAACCGAGGAGTATCTGAGATCCGGAGCGGTGCGAAAACGTCCTAACCTCATTGTCCTGGATCCTCCACGCACCGGCGCCGGCAAGGCGGTGACGCGCTCTCTGATCGAAATCGGAGCGCAGTGCATTCACTATGTCGCATGCGACCCGGCGACGCTGGCCAGGGACCTCGCCCCCCTGCTGGCCGCCGGGTATCGCATTGAGGAGGCGCACCTTTTCGATCTTTTTCCGCAAGCGTTCCATGTTGAATCGGTGATGCTGCTGGCGCGCTAGCCGGTTTCACAACGCGGAGAGTTTCGTCTGGGAACGGGTCGGCAGCCGGAGACGCGGATTGAAACGAGGGGGGTGCGCCGCGGGTCCGTGGTGTTCACCCATTTTGATTGCGGGAAAGCGGTCTCTTGGAGAGATTAGGGGCATTTCTTTTGATGGTGTAGAGTGAGCAACCTCGGCGGCTGAAGCGGTTGCTGAAAAACTCAAAGAGCCGGATGAAAACGACCACCGGGGCTAAAGCCCCGACCGACGGAAAACGACTTACGCGGCCCTGAAGGGCCGCTCTTCCACGGTTGCGTCTACATTTTCAGTAAACTGTGGAGCCGCCGAACCTTTGTCGCCGTTTGCGGCACGACTAAAGTCGTGCCCTTCCCGATCACGATTCGCAGTCTACGCCAATGCGAGAACTGCCTTAGTTGTCCTGCCTCACAGCACAGTGCGGAGGCCAGTTTTGAATCGGGGTTTAGCACCGCCGCGGCAGCCTCTTTTCCTGGCGGCAGTGGTCTTCTCGGCAGGCATCTGGATTGGCTTTCATGCCTGGCGGCCACCGGTTTGGTGGACGATCGCGATTGTGGCCTGCGGCGCCGGCGCATGCTGGTTTGTTCGCCGGCGTGCGTGGCTGGCAGAAACATTGGCGCTGGGCGCGTGGTTTCTCCTCGGGCATTTCTGATTCAAGTTCGAGGGCATCCTACCAACGATCCGCGGCTGGCGGCGCTCGCCGATGGGCGTCCGGTCATGGTGACGGGACATGTGATTCGGGAAGGTTATGCGCATGCGGCGGGACCGCGTTCGATTCGCCGGACGATTGACGTCGAGTCGGAGGGAATCGAGAGCGATGGCAACGCTGTACCGGTGCGGGCCGGAGTCCGGATATCGCTTTATGAAAAGGTAGAGGATTCGGCCGGAACTTTGGAGGAGCAGGCCGGGGACGGCGCGGCTGGTTCCGCTGTCGCGCCGTCGTTTTTCCGATATGGCGCGCGCCTGCTCATCCGGGCGAAGTTGCACCCGCCGCGCAACTTTCGCAATCCGGGAGCTTTCGACTACGAAGGATATTTGCGCGACAACGGGATCAGCATGCTTGCATCAGCGGAGATGAATGACGTTGAGCCGCTCGGCGGATTCTGCGGCAGCCGGATCGCAATGTGGCGCGCTCGCGTTCATGCCAGCATCATCCGGAAGATCCACGAACTGTGGCCGGCACCGCAGGCAGCGCTGATGGATGCGATGGTGCTAGGGGAAGAGTCGTTCCTGCGCAACGCCACCCGCACGGAGTTCCAGCGATCGGGCACGTATCACCTGCTGGTCGTCTCAGGAATGAACCTGAGCATTCTCGCGTTCGCCATTTTCTGGGCGTTGCGAAATCTCCGTTTTGATCCGGCGGCCGCGTCGGTTCTGACCGTGGTGCTTTCGTTCGCATACGCGTTCGTGGTGGGAGTGGGGCCGCCCGTGTGGCGAGCGGCGCTGATGCTGGCGATGTACATGGGGGCGCGGCTGCTGTATCGGGAGCGCAACATGCTCAATGCCATCGGAGCGGCGGCCATCGGCGTTCTCATCATTGATCCGGAGGCGTTGTTTGGAGCCAGTTTTCAGCTTACGTTCCTGGCGGTGTTCATCATTGCGGGCATCGGCGAGCCGCTGCTGGAGCGCAGCACACAGCCCTACGCGCGCGGGCTGAGACTGCTCGAATCGACCACATATGACCTGCACGTGGCGCCGCAGGCGGCGCAACTGCGCCTCGACCTGCGTCTGATCGGACAAAGGCTTTCGACGCTGATCGGAGCAAGACTCGCGCGGTTTCTGCCGAGGTGCGTGGCGCGGGTCACCATCGCCGTGGGAGAACTGGTTTTCGTTTCCACGCTGTTGCAGGCGGGGTTGGCGATTTTGATGGCGTACCACTTTCACCGCGCCACCACGATGGGAGTACCGGCTAATTTTGGAGTGATTCCACTGACGCAGGTGTTGATGCCCGCGGCGGCCGCGGCGGTCGCGCTGGGGTATGTGTCGGTGACGCTGGCCAAACCAGCAGCGTGGATTTCCGGGCTTGCGCTCGACGGCATCACCGGAACGGTGCACTGGCTTGGCGGAGCGCAACGGGTGGGAGCGTCGATTGCAGACTTACGGGTCGCGATGCCGTCTACGGTGACGATTGTGGTTGCGATTGGGGCATTGGCGTTCGCCATGATGGCGGCGCGGCGATCGCGCGCATTGGCTCTGGCCTCGCTCACGCTGCTGGCGGGTATGGCAACGTGGATTGCATTCGTTCCCGCGCACGCACACATTCGTCCTGGAGTGATGGAGATGACGACGATTGACGTGGGGCAGGGCGACTCCATTCTGCTGGTGACACCGGAAGGGCGCAGCCTGCTGGTCGACGCCGGGGGCTTGCCGCAGTGGATGCACTCGGATTTCGATATCGGCGAGGAAGTGGTTTCTTCGTATCTGTGGAATCGCGGTTTCGATCACCTCGACACGGTGGCGATCACGCACCCGCACGCCGATCATCTTGGAGGCATGCCGGCCGTGATCGCGAACTTCCATCCCCGCGAGCTTTGGATCAGCATCGATAAGCCGACGGGAGAATTGGCTCCCATCGTGGCGCAGGCAGAGCGCGCGGGCATGGAGGTCTTCGTAAAAAAAGAAGGGGAAGCCTTCGATTATGGCGGCGCGCATTTTCGCATGCTCGCTCCCGGACGAGACCAGATGACGGGTTCCATGCGTCCCAATGACGATTGCCTGGTGTTCACGGCGGCGTTTGGCGGGACGACAGCTTTGCTGGAAGGGGATGCGGAGAAAGCAGTGGAGCGGCGGGTAGTGGGCGAACATCCTGAAGCCATGCTGCTGAAAGTGGCTCATCATGGCAGCGCCACCAGCACGTCCAAAGACCTGCTAGCCGCCGTGCGTCCGCGGTATGCGGTCATTTCCGTGGGCGTGAGGAATGTGTACGGACATCCGCGGCGCGAAGTGCTCGACCGCCTCGAGCACAATGGCGTTACGACCTACCGCACCGACGAGGAAGGCGCGATCAGTTTCTATCTGGATGGGAAATCGGTGACCCCGAGCGTAGCGCTTATCCAATAACGTTTCTACCCGGTGACGTCGGGACTAGGAATGTCGGCGGTTGCGTCGTCTTCCTCGAGCGGCGGCAGTTTCCGGTATTCGTCGATGATCCTGCCGGCTTCCTGAGCGTCTTGCTCGCGCACGAGAATGATGGAACCGCCCACACCCGGAAAGGTGTCCTGGGGTGCGTCGATGGATTTAAGATCCACTTCGATGCCGGCCGATTCGAGCAGGCCCTTTACTACCATGGCTTCGGTTTCCTGTTCGGAATCGAAAACCTTCACCAGCTTTGCGTTGGGATTGGGTTGAGGGACGTCGGCCTGAGGAGCGGGGGTGATGGGATCCGGCATGTCATCCTCCCTGTAAATTGCTGGTAACAGATTACGGCAGGCAAGGGCGGCTTGTCTTGTGGCAGGAAGCCGGTGAAGGTGGGGATGGAAAAGTTGGAAATCGCCGGAAGTCCAGAGGCCAAAGTGAGTTTGCAGGATGGCCGGAAAAGGGCACAATGACGTAGTACTGGAACCCGTGGGGCGGGATCGACATCCAAACAAAGCGCTGGGGTTGGCATCCCCGTAGAGGCAGAATGGAAATGCAGCAGGCGGGACAGGGCGGGGAACCGGATGGTATGGAAGAAGGGCGAAAACTGCGCCGCCTGCAGGTCATGATGAGCATGGTGATTTCTGTGATCAGCCAGGACCCCGGTCTTACTCTGGAAGAGGCCGCCGAGATGGCCGCCGGGGCGCGCCGGGCGGCGCTGGCCATGTTTCCCGACAAGGAGCTCGCCTTCGATTTGATCTATCGCCCGCGCCTGCAGCGCGTGATGAACGAACGTTTCCGGCTGCAATAGAGAAAGTGGGCGTTTGAGGTTCGGCTCTGGGGTTTCGGAAAATCCAACAGCGGAAAAGCTTTCGCAGCCCTAGACAGTTTGCTGAAAAAGTGTCTTCGACGGCTGAACCTCCCTCAGTGGCTGGAAGCCGCCATTGATTTGGCACGCCTTACGGCACGAGTGGAACTCGTGCCCTTGCCATGCGTGCCGAGTTGAGAGTTTTTCAGCAGACTGTAACGTCGAAAGCAGGAAGCCCATTCGCTACTTTTCGATTCGCTGCAAGCGGAACAGCAAAGTCCCCCAGCCGAGCTTGGAGCGCATCTGAACCGGTGTGTGGCTTGCGTCGTCGGAATACCAGGCCCAGACCTTGCCTTTGGACTGGAGCGGGCCCGAGGTCGCTTCGGCGCTAACCAGCAATGCCGAGAAGGTCCCGGCCGGCACCTTGACCTGCTCGCGCTTTTCGACGGTGGCGCGAACGATCGTGGTTTTGCCGTCGCTGATGGGAAATTCGTAAACCGAGCCGAGTTGGAGCGGCATCGACTGGAGATAGTAAAAACCGGTGATCACGTCGGTGGCGCAGCCCTGAAGATCGTTCTCCACATTCTTGGTCTCACCGGTCTTGAGGTTCTTTTCGTCAAGCACGATTTTCTTGCGGGCGTAGTCGAAGTGGATGGAGGTCTCGCGCCTGTGTGGGCCTTCTTCGGTGTGTTTGAAGATGGAGTTCGAGCAGAATGTGCGCGGTTCAAACTTGGCTTCGAAGCGATCGTGCACGGGAAAGATGACATTCACCGCTCCCTGCGATTCGGCGGTGGCGAGGACCTTGCGCTCGCTGCCGGCGGCTTCCATTCGGACAGTCGCGGTGCCGGCTGTGATCAGGTGCCACTCCGCCGTGTAGACGTAGCTTTCGAAGTCGGGGAAGCGATAGTTGGGAGGAGGAGGGACAATCCGAACGGGAGCCTGGCCGATGGTAGCCGCAGGCGCGGCTTGCTGGCTATTCGAGAAAGGCGTCGCCCGGAAACAGAACACCACGGCCATCGCGGTGGCGGCCAAAACGCGGTACTGGCGGGCAAAGAGACGCACAAGTCCAATTCCAGTTTTTCGCGAAACCATTGGGCAGACTATCACAATGCGATGGATGCGGCGGCTGGTCTAAGACTCAGAGGTGTTCTTTCCCTAAGGAAGCTCTGATTAGGTCCCCCAGGGGCTAGACAGTTTGCTGAAAACCTCGAAGAGCCCGATAAGGACGACCACCGGGGCTAAAGCCCCGAGTGATTGGAAACGACTTACGCGGCCCTAAAGGGCCGTTCTTCCACGGTTGCGTCGGCTTTTCAGCAAACTGTAAAGCCCCCTATCGTATTTGGGAGACTTGCGGACGGCCTAAAGGCCGTCCCCTTCAAAGCGGGACCCAGTCGGGGTTTCCCTGACGTCGCAACACGAATTGGCGCGGGTGTACTGAGTAGGGCTGCGGGTCATCCGAGGAAAACGATCTTGGCGATCAGAATCAGCAGCACGATCGCGCAGCCGAGGCTCGCCCGATATTCACGGTGCTTCCAAAAGCGCTCGGCGGAATATTCACCGGCTCGGCCGCGGAAGGGTGTCAGGCGCGGGATAAGCCGAGGCACGCTGCGGGAATATTCGTCGTATTCGGGAAAGGCCTGCCGGAGGTACCGCTCTTCGCCGGCAATGACGGGCCCGTAAATGAGCAGAAACAGCAGGAGCATCATGGCGACGATCCACCAACTCCGGGCCGCGATAGCAAAGCCCACCGCCATCAGGAGTGAACCCAGATAAAGCGGGTTGCGGGTGTAGGCATAAGGGCCGCTGGTAGTGACCTGCTTGTCTTTTTGCACGTGGCCGGAGGCGAACACGCGCAGAAGCAGGCCGGGCAGGATGATCAGCGCTCCCAGGAGCAGCGACTTCCAGGAGGGATGCGCCAGCCACAAATAAGCGACACCGGCGAGAAAGCTCAAAGGCACGCGAATGCGGCGGGCGATTCGCGTCCAACGGAAGCCTGGCGCTTGTCCGTTTTCTTCAGGCACAGGAGACCTTCCCGGATTCGCGCAGCAGTTTGCGGGCTGCGACAGAAACGTCCGCCACGGTAATTTCCAGCAAGCCTTGCTCGGGTTCGGGATGGCGCGAGTGGTCGGTGAGACTGCTGGCGCTGCGCAAAACCATCGAGGGCGTTGCGAACGGGCCGCTGCGCGCAGGATCGGTCGGCCCAAAGATCGCGACAACGGGAACCTTCAAGGCAGCGGCCAGGTGCATGGGTCCGGTGTCGCCGGCAATCATGAGGCGGGCGCGCCGCGTGAGTGCGATCAGTTCGGCGAGGGAGCATGCGATCTTGCGGGCGGCCCCTTCGCTTGCCTCTTCCGCCGTTTGCGCCAGCGTCTCCTCGTCGGGGCCGAAGTTTATGAGGGAGCAAATTCCATCCTTCGCCAGCTCTTTGGCAACCGCACCGTAGCGCTCCGAAGGCCATTGTTTTGCGCCCCAGCCCGCGCCCGGATTCAGGATCGCAAACTCACCCATACCCGCCGTCAGATGGGCGATCTTGTTCTCGGCGTCCGGATCTACGGGGAACTCGGCTTGGGGCGCGGGCGTTTGCGCAAATGCCCGAAGTCTTTCTTCATCCCCGGCGGGCGGTTGGCCAGTCACCATGCTTGCCAGGTCGAGCGCCTGCTCGACCACATGCTTGCCCTGGGCTGCGTATTGGCGGGTGTAATACATGCTGGCGGCGTTTTCGCGCGGCTGGGCATCGCCGTAAACGGTGGCGGCACCCGACCAGCGGGCCAGCAGCGCCGACCGCACCGCTCCCTGAAAATCGATGGCGGCGTCGTAGCGAACGCCGCGCAGTTCGCTCAGTGCGACGGCCATTTGTTGCCAGGTATTGACGGAGATGAGGGCACGCCGCCAGGCGCCGAGGTTAATGGTGTGGACGCGATCGACCAGCGGCCGTTGGGCAGATCGGCGGCCGGACCGGGGATAGCGCAGCGTGCATAGCAATTCGGCCCAACGCTCTTCAACCAGCCAGCCCAGCGTGGCGTGCGGGAAAGCTTGCCGCAAAGCCGCTGCCGCGGGCAGGGTATGAATGATATCGCCCATCGAACTGAGCCGCACAACGAGCAGGCTCTGGAAGCGGGCGGAGGATGCGCCGGAGGAATCGATCATTGCGGCGGTCATGACTTTCGCCGCCCGAGGCGAGTGCGAATGATCTCGCTGGCGGAATGATGTTTCGGGTCACCCACGATGACGACTTTGCCCCCGCAGGCCTCGACTTCTTCGCGCTCGGGCACGCTCTCCGGCGTGTAGTCTGTGCCCTTGGCGTGGAAGTCGGGATGGATTTCGCGAATGATGGCGCGCACATCCCGCTCCGAAAATACGACGACCGCATCCACATCCGCGAGAGCGGCGAGAATTTCGGCGCGTTCTTCGGCGGGCATAAGCGGACGGCCTTCGCCCTTGAGAGCGCGAACGGAGTCGTCGCTGTTCACAGCAACTACGAGTTTGCCGCCCAGTGCGCGCGCCGCGCGCAGGTAACGCACATGGCCAACGTGCAAAAGATCGAAGCAGCCGTTGGCGAGGGTAACGCGGTCGCCACCTTTGCGCCACGCCGCGACGCGTGACTGCAACTGTTCGCGCGAGACGATCTTGGAATGGGCTGCTGTCAATTCTGGCGAGACCGCTTGTGATCGAGATTTTGTTGATCCGGCATCGTTGCTCACCTTAATGGTTTGCATCCGGCGGCGGCGCTTTCGCGATTGCTTCGAGCAACTCCTGCTGGCTGACCGTGGCCGTCCCGCGCTTCATCACCACGATGCCGCCGGCGTAGTTTGCCAACTGCGCTGCATCCTCGGCAGTAGCGCCCGCGGCCAGGGCCGCGGTGAAAGTGGCGACGACGGTGTCGCCCGCGCCGGTTACGTCGGCAACTTCGTCGGTGCCATAAATCGGAAGGTTGAGTGGTTTGTGGCGTCCGGGGAAAACGACCATGCCATCTTTTCCGCGCGTAATGACGAGCGAGTCGAGTTTCATCTCGCCGGCGATTTGCTCGCCGGCCGCGAGCAGGCTTTCCCAGTTATTGCCGATGCGGACTCCCAGCGCCTGTTCCACCTCCGCTTCGTTCGGGGTCGCAGCAGTAATGCCGGTGTATTCGAGCATGCGGTAGCGCGAGTCGAGCATCACCGGCACTTTGTCGAGCCCGCGCTTTTCCCGCACCGCGTTCAGCAGCGCGGGCGTGGCCGCGCCGTAGCCGTAGTCGGAGATGAGGAGCGCATCGGAAGCTCGGCCATACTCGCGGGCGGCCAGAACCAGTTCGCGCCGCAGATGCTGATTCGGCCCCTCCGCCGGTTCGCGGTCGAGACGGACGACTTGCTGTCCGGCAGTGTGCGCGAATCCAGCAAGGATGCGGGTTTTCGTAACCGTGGAGTAGCTTTTGTCCTTCAGCACTCCGCTGACCGGGATGCGCTTGTGGCGAAAGGCGCGCAGGAGCAGGCGGCCGGGTTCGTCGTCGCCGACAACGCCCACCGGCAAAACGGTTACGCCCAGGTCGGCGAGATTGTAAATGGCGTTAGCGCCGCCGCCGGGTACGACTTTGCGGTCGCGATGCCTGAGAATCAGCACCGGCGCTTCGCGCGAGACGCGCGAGATTTCTCCGAAAACGAACTCGTCCGCCACCAGATCGGCGAGCACGGTGACGGTGACCTTGGGGAAGGACTCAACGATTCGATGTAAGCGACTGTTCTCTTTCGTATGTTTGTTCATCAATCAGTTGTTAGACTGCGCGGCGCGGTCTCTAGGTTCCGGAACCTGGTCAATCTTGATTGCGCAACGGCCAATCCACAAGTTCTGTTTGTGCCAACCGAAGATTTTCTCACGAGCCGGGCCTGCAGACGCCAGTTCTCGCCAGGATGGTATCGACAATGTCAGCGGGGTTGTCGAGAATCACGGCGAGAGCGGCGACTGTCAATGGATCGAGCTGTGCGCGCAGAGGGCCCAGGTTGACGGCATCTTTCTCGGTTGTAATAAAGCCATCGCCGCCACACCGGTTGCGTTGGGCGAGGAGTTGGGAAATGTCACGACCGCTGTAGCGGTGATGATCGCGAAAAGCCATCTCCGCCGCGGGAAAAACGCCGGAGACGCGCAACTGATTGAAAAACTGCTCGGGACAGGCGATCCCGCAGAAGCAAACCGGCTTTCGCGACGGAGCGGAGAACGAAACTTCCCTCCGCATTCGCCAGATTGATTTTCCTTTCAAGGCCGGGTGCCCCGCGGCCGAACTGTTGGCGGCTGAGTTCGCGGAGAGCACAACCGCATCGGCGCGGGCGAGAGAGCTGAGGGGTTCGCGCAGACGCCCTAAGGGCAGCAGGCGGTCTTCGAAATCCTGGGGAGTGACCAGGACGATGTCAAAATCCCTTGCCAGGGACCGGTGCTGGAAACCATCGTCGAGGATATGAAGCCGCGACGCGAACTTTTGTTCGGCGACGAGCCCAGCCTGATAGCGGCTTTCGCCGACAAGCACTGGAACCTGCAAGCCGCGCGCGATCAGCAGCGGCTCATCGCCGAAATCGGCGGCACTGCCTTGAGGATCGACGACCAGAACTCCGCGAGTCGTGCGGCCGTACCCGCGCGACAAAACGTCGAAGGCAACGCCGCGCGCTTTCAGCAATTCGCCGAGCGCAATTACGAATGGAGTCTTGCCCGCTCCTCCCACCGACAAATTCCCAATGCTGACCACCGGCCGCTCCAGACGATGCGCCGAGAGCAAGCCACGATCAAAAAGCAAATTTCTCAGCACACTTGCCGCACCATAAGCGCCAGTGAGCGGGTTCATCGCTTGCCCCCGGATGACGCCGTGTTTTCCCCCGATTTCTGTCCCATGAGCGCAACCAGCGCGTTGATGGTATTCGCCGTGGCGCCGCGTTGTGATTCGAGGGCTGCCAGGGCGTTCCGGCCGAGGGTCGCGCGTTGGGTTTCGTTGCCGATCAGTTCCATGAAAACCAGCGGCAAGTCGGCCAGTCCGACCACGCGCACGGCGTTGCGGCTGAGAAAGACGTTCACGATGCTGCGGAAGTTCTCATAGTGGGTTCCGGTAACGATGGGCACGCCGTAGAGAGCGGGCTCGAGAATGTTGTGGCCGCCGCGCGGCACCAGGCTCCCGCCGACGAAAGCTACCGTGGCCAGCGAGTAGAGGGCAGCCAATTCGCCAATGCTGTCGAGCAAGAACACGCAGCCGGCAAGCGGTTCGCCGCTCCAGAGGGAGCGCCGGACGAGCTGAATGTCCAGCTTCTCGACGAGCGCCGCCACCTCGGCAAAGCGCTCGGGATGCCGCGGCGCGAGAATCATCGTTGCTTTGGGATGTGTGGCGAGGATGTTATGAAACGCGGCCAGCAGCGGAGCTTCTTCGTCTTCGAGCGTGCTGCCGCAGACAACCACCGGCCATGCCAGCGCGGTTGGATTGCCGGGCTCGCCCAAGGCTGCGCGCAAGCTGCCGACAATCTTCGGAGCTGGAGGCGGAGCGACATCGAATTTCAAGTTGCCAGCCACGCGCACTCTGTCTTCAGCGGCGCCAATATTGAGCAACCGTTTCTTGTCCTCTTCCGTCTGCCCAAGAAACAAGTCGACGTCGTCGAGCACGCCAGGCAGCCAGCGCCGAATGCGCTTGTAGTTGGGATAGGAGCGATCGGAGATGCGGCAGTTGATTACGGCGATGCGGGCGCCACTCTTCCTGGCAAGGCGGAGGAAGTTCGGCCAAAACTCGGTTTCGGCAATCACGCACAGCTCGGGGCGCAGTGCTTCCAGATAGGGACGGATGGCAAAGCCAAAATCGAGCGGAAAATAGAAAACGTTTTCTTCGCCAAATCTCTTGGCCGCGAGCTTTTGCCCAGTGCTGGTCGTGGTGGAAATCAAAACCCGGTGCGAAGGAAACTGCCGGCGCAGTTCCTCAACCACCGCGCTCGAGGCCACAACCTCGCCCACGGACACGGCGTGCACCCAGATTGTGGGTTTGCCGGAATTTGCGCGCAGTGCGCTGGAAACAGCCCCCAGCCGTTGCCGCAAGCCCGCCCGGTACTTGCCGTGCCGCAGCATCTGGAGCAGCCAGTAGGGCAGCGTCAGGATCAAGGAGAGCGCGAGCAGCGCGGTGTAAACGGCGTAGGTCAAGGAAACTCCCATTTTACTGCCGGCAGAACCTTCGGGCGGCATCGCCTGCGAACGTCGTCTTCGAAGGCGGCATCCTATAATCCTGATATGCGAAAACGTTCTTCGTGGAAAGCGCTTTTCCTGGGCGCGGCCGTGACGTGGCTGACATTATGCGGGTGCGTTCTTGCCGGCGCGGCCAAAGAATTTGTCATGCCCGAGGCGCACGCGGCCCGCACCTACCCGGCGCACGACGAGCACCCCATGGAAAAAGTAACGGTCGCCGTCGACCCTTACGACGTGGAATACAAGGCCAATATCTTCACGGTGAACTACCGGAACTACGGATTTATGCCCGTCTTGTTCGTGATCAGCAATGACAGCGACCAACCCATTGCGCTGAGCGGCATGAAAGCCGAGTTGAACACAGTCAATCGCAGCAAACTCTTTCCCCTGGGCACGGAAGACATGGTGCGGCGCATGTCGCATCCCTCGCGCAGCGATGCGCCGACCCTGCCCATTCCGCTGCCCACAAAAAAGGTAAAAGGCGGGTTGAACCAGAAAGCGATGGACGAGATGGATCGCGCGCAGTTCGCGGCCAAAGCCGTGGAGCCGCACTCGACGGCGTGCGGTTTCCTTTTCTTCGATGTCCTGGGAATCTCGAACCCGCTGGCGGGCGCGAGGTTTTATCTCACCGGGGTGCGCGACGTGAAAGACAACGAACTGATGTACTTTGAGATTCCACTGGAAAAATACCTGAGCGCGCCGCAGGAGAAAAAGCAATAACACGCGGCGCGAAGACGGACTCGGGCGGGCGCGCAAGGCGGCCAGCTATAATCTCAGCTTATGGCGAGCCCGCCAGCCATTTCCAGCGATCTGCTTGCCCGGTATGAGCCAGTCATCGGGTTGGAAGTGCACGTCCAACTGCTGACCGCAAGCAAGATTTTTTGCTCATGCTCGACGCGCTTTGGCGACCCGCCGAACACCAACGTCTGCCCGGTGTGCCTCGGGATGCCGGGCGCATTGCCAGTGCTGAACCGCAAGGCGGTCGAGTTTGGCGCGCTCGCGGCCATGGCGCTCAACTGCCGGGTCAACGAAACGTCGATTTTTGCGCGCAAAAATTACTTCTATCCCGACCTGCCGAAGGGCTACCAGATTTCGCAATACGACAAGCCGCTCGCCGAGCATGGATTCATCGAGATCGATATCCCCGGCGGCAAGAAGCGCATTGGCATTACCCGCCTGCACCTGGAGGAAGATGCCGGCAAGAGCCTGCACGAGGGTTTTCCGAATGACGCTGCCAAGACCGCAATCGATCTGAACCGCACCGGGGTGCCGCTGGCTGAAATTGTCAGCGAGCCCGACATGCGCTCGCCCGAGGAAGCCTACCAATATCTCACGCGTCTGAAGGAGATCATTCTTTACACCGGCGTCAGCGACTGCAACATGGAAGAGGGTTCTCTGCGTTGCGACGCCAACATCAGCGTGCGGCTGCGCGGAGCGAGGGAGTTCGGGACGAAGACAGAGATCAAGAACGTCAACTCGTTCCGGTTCATCAAGCAGGCGCTGGAATACGAGATTGAGCGCCAAATCGGCGTGATCGAGGGGGGCGAGAAAATCACGCAGGAAACGCGCCTGTACAACGCGAACGAAGGACGCACCTACGGCATGCGCTCCAAAGAACAGGCGCACGATTATCGCTATTTCCCCGAACCCGATTTGCTGCCGCTGGTGGTCGACGAGAAATGGCAGGCGCAAATCCGCGCCGGCCTGCCGGAATTGCCGGCCGCACGCCGCGAGCGGATGGTGAAGGAGTATTCGATCACGGCTGCGGATGCGCATACGCTGACGTCGACGCGCGTGCTCGCCGACCAGTTTGAGTCGGCTGCCCGCGCTGCCAGGAACCCGAAGCGCGTCGCCAATCTGGTGCAAAGCGAGCTGATGGGGCGCCTGAAGGCGCACGCGCTCGAAATGGAGCAATCGCCGATTTCCATGGCGGGCATCGCCGCCTCGGCCAATCTGGTTGAATCGGGGGCGATCTCGGGAAAAATGTTGAAGGACCTCTACGATCTTTGCTTTGAACGAGGCAAGGATTTCCCCGTTGTCTACGAAGAAGAAGGCCGGCCGCAGCAGTCGCGCGACACGTCGGCGCTGGAGAAGCTGGCTGATGAACTGATCGCCGCCAATCCGAAGCAAGTGGAGCAATACCGGGCAGGCAAGAAAACGATGATCAGTTTCTTTGTCGGGCAGATCATGAAGGCTTCGAAAGGGCAGGCGAATCCGCAACTGGTCAGCGAAGTGCTGACGAAGAAGCTGGAGGACTAGGCCATTTCGCTTTGCATTTCACGAACGCTGTCTGAGGTATTCACCCGGGAGCATGATCGTAACTCCTTCAATCTTCTTTCCGAAATGAGGACCGAAGTGTCGGACATCGCCGGTTAAGAGATGCGTAGCGCGCGATTCGATGGCGGCAAGCAGGACGGGCACGTCCTTCTCAGGTAGAAAAGCCGCTTTGGGCAGATTGCGGTGGACCGCGTCAAACCAATGGATCGCCTCGGCCAGTTTGTCGAGCCGCGAGCGCTGTTCTTCTCCGTCCAGGTTGGCCCGTGCTTCCCCCAGCGCATAACGAGAACTGCACAAGATCACGTCATCGAGTTTCCATAAACGGAGCAGTCCCGCGCTGGGGCGGTAGGCCGCGGAAAAAAGAACGTTCGCGTCGAGAAACAGGCGATCCACTATCGTGGGCGCTCGTGGCGAATGGCATCCGGGTCAAGACCGAGCGCCCGGACCGCTCTCCGCGCTTCCTGATAATCAGCGCGAGTAGTCGCTGTCGAGAGCAAAAACTCCGCCTTGCGCTGGGAGGAATAGCGCTCCACCGGTACTACGACCGCGGGGCGAATCAGGATGCCGTCGTCCTTTTCCTCAGCGACGACAATGCTCCCTTCCTCGATCCCGAACCTTTTGCGCAAACGCGCGGGCACGATGATCGCCCCGCGTTTGCCCACCCTCGCCGATTCCATAGCGCCAATGTTTCCTACAATCTGATTGTCAGTATTCCCTACAATCTGATTCTACTAAACGTCTGAGATTCAGGCAACCGCAACACGGATCTGAAAAACCGGTCCGGCAGTTATTTTGTCACCCCGGCGTTTTTCAGCACCTCGTCGGCGTAATAGTTCGTGATCTTGGACTGGTCGCGCAGCGACTCGTAGTAGGCCGCCTTCAGCAATTGTTCGCGGCTGTCGCGCAGTTGCTGCCGGATCGCCTGTTGCACCCGTGGATCGTTCAGGTCGCGCTGGCCCGCCGGCTCCTTGGCAATCAGCTTGACGATCATGTACCCGTTTATCTGATGATTTGCCGGATTGAGAATGGGAATGATTGGGGTGTACTGTCCGGGCTTCAGTTTCATGACTGCGTCGCGCGTGGCCGGGTCGGCTTGCTTCAGCGCCGACTCGGGAGCCATACCCAGATCGCCGCCATTGTTGCTGGTTTCCGGGTCTTCGGAATAATTCATGGCCAGGGTGGCAAAATCGTCGCCGCTGTCGAGCCGGTTGGCGATCATCTGAATTTTCTTTCTTGCGTCAGCGTCGTTTTGCGCTTTGCTGTTCTGCAGGTTGTGTACCTGCGGCACAGGCAACCCGGTGACTACAATCTTGGCGAGGTGATACTGCGGCTCGATCAGATTGAACTGAGCTTTGTGCGCGTTGTAATAGGAGCTCACGTCTTGATCGGTAATGTTGATGCGCGATGTGATCTCCTTGTTCAGGACTTTGTCGCGAGTCAGGGAACGGCGCAGATCGCGCTTGAAGTCATCCAGCGAAATCTTTTTTTCCTCCAGCCGCTTGTTGAACTCTTCCGCCGTATACGGAGACTTGATCTCGTTCAGCTTGCGGTCGACTTCTTCGTCGGTTGCGAGCAAGCCCAGTTTTTCCGCGCGGCGCATGAGGATTTCGGTTTCGATGAGCTCGTTCAAAATGCTCAAGCGCAGGCTTACGGCTTGTTCGCCGGACGGTTGCTGATCCGATCCCGAAGTCTGATTGGCGTAATACTTGTCCACTTCGCTGCGGTAGATTTTGCGTCCATCGACCGAGGCCATCACATCCCCGCCGCCGGAGTCGCGGTTGCAGGCGGAAAACGCAATCAACAGGCAAACGGCAGACAGGACAAGGCCGAGGCCGCACCGCCCCGATTCCCAATGGACACGATTCGTCAAATTTCCTCCTAGACACAATGGCATCGCCGTTCGCAAGCTGCAATTCCGCGGGGTGTGCCCCCATTATTTGGCGGGCGGGGATGCGCCGTTCGGTGCGGAAGAAGCCACCGGATGCGCCGGCTCCGGCACTCCAGCATCCCGGAGTGCGCGATCCAGCGCCATTCGAATCTCGCTCGCGGGAACCGCGCCGTCCAGCTTCTCGCCATTTATAAACATCGTGGGCGTCGCGTCTACACCGACGCCTTCGGCCTCATTCATGGATGCCCGTACACCACTGTCGTCCTGTTGCTTAATGCAAGCCGCAAGCTTGTTGGTGTCGAGGTTATGCCGTTGTCCCTGTATGGCGGCCAGCCTGTCCAGTTCCGCGTTCTGCGCGTCGTGCCCCTTCATGGAATTTATCGAGGGCGCGTTGCCGTGCAGGTAATCGGCATAATCCCAGTAGGCATCCGTGGACTGCGATGCCAGGCAATTGGTGTTGATGGCGGCGTGAACCGACCAGGGGTGAATTTCTTCGAGCGGGTAATCCTTGTAAACGAAAAGCACGCGGTCGCCGTATTCCTTGAAAATCTCCGGGAAAAGCGTGGTGTGCATGCGCGAACAGAACGGGCACTCAAAGTCGTCGTAGTTTACGACCACCACCTTGGCTTGCTTGTTGCCGCGCGATGGCCGGGCCGCCACGTCGATCTTCTTCATGATCTCGGCATAGGGATCCTTCGTCAGATCCATCTTCGATATGCGAATCAGAGTCTTGTGATCGCGCGACAACAGAAATTCATAGGTGTGCTTCTTTTCCGGACTGTCGAAGGTCAGCGTCAGCGCGTCGTAATTCGCGAACTCGGTCGGCCGAAGTGGCGCTGCGATCACCTTGACGCTGGGAGGAAGCGAATAGTAGGCCCGCACCTGACGTTCGACCGCCTGCATCACGTCGGGAGGCAAAACCGGTGCAATGGACGAGCCCTGGGAGGCCGGGTGCGATTGAGCCGAACAACCCGGGCAACTCAGCAAAACCAGGCAAATCAGCAAAAGAGGAAGAAAGGCGCGGCGAACGATCATCGATAGTAACCACCTGAACACGTATCGGGTCCGCTTGATTATCTCACGCCGCGCGCGTGCCGGTCCGGCACGGCCCGTATTTCTAGCGCCCGCGCGCCAGTTCTTCCGCCGACAGCAACTGGTTCATCGATCCCGAGCGGAAGCCCTCCAGATCGAGCGTGACGAACTTGAATCCCAGCCCTTTGAAAATCGCGGTAAATTTCCGCGCCATTTCCGCGGTCAAGGCTCGATCCATCTCTTCGCGCCCGATCTCGATTCGCACCATCTCGCCATGATGCCGCACCCGAATCTGCCGGAAGCCCAGCTCGCGCAGAGCATCTTCGCCCTTCTCGATCACGCTCAAGGCTTCGGTTGTAACCGTTCGCCCGTATTCGATGCGTGAGGCGAGGCACGCCGAAGCGGGCTTATCCCACAGGCGCAGACCGGCGTTGCGCGCCAGTTCCCGAATTTCGGTTTTCGTCAGTTCGGCATCCAGCAACGGGGAAAGCACGTGGTGGGCGCTTGCCGCGCTCTGGCCAGGACGAAAGTCTCCGCGGTCGTCGGCATTCACGCCGTACGCGATGCCGGCGAAGCCATGCGCGGCGCCATAGCGCTCGAGCACATCAAAGAGCTCATCCTTGCAGTGATAGCAGCGGGAGGAATCATTCCGCGCGTACGACGAATTCTCCAGCTCTCGCGTTTCGACGACATCGACGGGGATTCCCTGCTCGTGGGCAAAGGCCAGCGCGTCTTGCAGGTGAGTGCGCGCCAGGCTGGGAGAATCGGCGATGACCGCGCGCATTGCGTCCCCAAGCGTTTCGTGCGCGACCGAGGCGAGAAACGCAGAGTCCACTCCGCCGGAGAAAGCCACAATCAGGTTCGGATGGGATGCGAGCGATGCGCGCAGGCGCGCAACCTTGCTTTGCAACGTTGTGTTGACGTCGCTATGCTGCATGGGACCACCCTCGCGTTTCTAGTAAAGACGTTCCTGCCGCCGCAAATTGCCGAACGCTCCCACGTTCGCCAGCGTGAAAGTGAACCGGTACTCGTTCTCGTTTCGCACCGCTCCCAGCGCAAAGCGGCGGTACTCGAGACTCAAACCGCAGCAGTCCCAGTTGTAGCTGCTTTGCATGGTCGCAAATTGCAGGTTGCCACTGTTGGCGTCAAACCCGAAGGTCGCGGCCGCGCTGAGCCCCCGCTTGTTGAGCTGTCCGTAACCGGCCAGGATGCGAAACTGATGATAGTCGGTCGGCCCCGGCGGGCCGCTTCCCTCGGTCGCGTCCAGAACGCGGAGAAAAGCGTCGCCGCCGCCGATCGTGTACGGTCCGTAGTGGTAGTTCACCAGGGCATTGCTGCCCGTAATTTGGCCAGTCTTGGGGTCGTAATCCAAGTCCCATTCCGTGTTCGTACGGGGACTGGTCTCAATCCGCAGGCGCGAAATGATGGGAGCGAACCTGCGGGCCTCGGTGAGAAATGCGACTCCGGTAAAATCCGCCGTGCTCGTGAACACATTTCGAGCCCCCGCAACCAGCGCGTTTCCAAAAGTCGGATCGAAGAAATACTTCTGCCCGATTTCCCAGCTTACGACTTCTCGCGGTCCGACGGCGCAAGGCTGGGTGCCGGGTGGCGGGGGCAGTTCCCACGGGACCGTGCCGATCTGCGGCGGGCCGCCGATGTTGAGCGTGCTCATGGCGGGCATGTCGCAGTCCGTCTCAGTATTCTGCCGTTTGGCATAGAGCCGGTTCACGATGGAATACTCCACCTCATTCGTGTTGGTGTTCTGGTCGGCCCAGTCGAAGCGTTCGATGTCGGCGAAGTTGTTGATGCCGGTCACGTAGTCGTAGCGCATGCGCGGCTCAATGACGTGTTTCCACTTGCGTCCCAGCCAGGGATGATCGAAGACTTTCGCCATCGCCGGGGCCACGACATCGACCGATGCCTCCAGCGACTTGCGGTTCAAGTTTTCGTCCTTGGCGACCGGCTGGTGGTAAACAGGCTCCGGGGCAAGACGCTGCGTATACAGCGTGTCCCGCAGAGTCAGCGCCGAACGGACCGACCATCCCTGGCGCTGCCAGGGCAGCGCCAGGGTCGGCGCCAGATCCAGGCGCCCGACCAACGCCGCGCTGCTGAATCCAATCTCCTTCCGCTGCAAAGCTTCGGCCGCGCTCTCGAACGACCAATAGAGCGGCGTATTGGCGATTTGCCGCTCCTCGCTCGAAACGAAAAAGCTCGGTGCATGCAGTATCCGGATCAGTTCCGTGGATGTGATGATGGTGCACCCTGTGTTCGCCCCTGTCTGGGGCAAGCACACGTCGAAGTTCTGATAGCGTTCCGCGAGGGCGTTGAAATGAAATCCATTCGTCGTATTGGAAAGGAAAACCTGCGACCGCACTTCCGAGTCGATGGCCTGGGTATAGACCTCCGTAAATGCCGCCCGGTACACGAAGGAACTGAGGTAATCGATGTCCGCTGCTCCTCGCCACATCGCAAAGGGGCGCTCGGCTTCGAAGCGCGCTTCCTCACCGCCCTGGTTTTGGCGCGGCGTGCCGATCCCACGGTCGACCACTCCCGAATAGGTGAAGTATAGGAACGAGCTCTCCGCCGACCGCATGCGGAACGTCCCCTCCTGCGCCCAACCCCGATGCGAGTAATACTCCGCTCCCACGGTTGCGTCCGTGCTCCGGTTGAACACCCAATAGAGCGCATCGCCCACAATATAACCCTTGGTAGAGGAGTTGCCGACGCTCGGTGTCAGCAGTCCGCTCTGTCGTCCAAACTCCACCGCATGCGTCGCGTAGGGAAGGTAAAGCAGTGGCAAGCCCAGCAGCCGGAAGTCGGCGTGATAAAGCTTGGCCGTGCTGTCCACGTCCACAACAATGCGCGGCGCATCGAACAGCCACTTCGGGCGGTCGAGCGAGCAAGTGGTCACCGTACCGTGCCGCACCAGATAGTGGGTGGGACCGTTTTTCTCAACCACCTTGCCGGTGAAGGCAAAAGGGTTGGTTGTCGTCAGTACATACCGTGACCTCGGCAAACGGAATCCCAGCGTGCCCACCACGTGATAGAACTTTCCCACTTGGGAGTTCACATTGTAGGTCCCGCTGCGCGCCTCGATATGCTCATTGTAGGGGCCTCCCTCCAGCAGGACGTGGCCCTCGAACTCGCTGTCGCCAGTATCGCTGTTGTAGGTGATTTCGTCCGCCTGGAGAATGTAGTTCCGATAATCGATTTCCGCCCGGCCGCGCAGGTGATAGACCACGCCTTCATTTTCCTGCTCGACCGCCTTCATGGTGACATTTTCCTCCACAGGGATTCGCGGGACGGGCGGCAACTGCTTTTCTTTCTCCGCTTTGGGAGGCGGCGTCTGGCTGGTTACTAGGGCCGCGCCGAGAATCAGGTGACAGAGCAGAGCGGCCGTGATTAAGATTCGGAAGCGGGTGATCATTCGAGGATGATCCGCAAGCCTCGCGGGCACGCCGAGCCGTTCTGCCTACGGAAAAGTTGAACTTAGCATGCGGACGGCTGACGAAGCAAAGCAGCCTTCCGGCGGGGATGGCTGCGGGGAGGGCTGTCCGCTTTCGGCTCCGGGTTTGCGCCCGGAGTTGACCATGCGGCCCTCGGGCAGGCGGCGCTTTGCGAAGACCGCTCGTTTTTGACAATGAACGCCTTGACGAACTCGGCAGCTGGTGGAGATTCCGTCCTCGAACCTCAGAGCGGTGTTGCCGCTTCCGAAGTCGAAGCGGACGGCGTGCCTCAAAGTCCTCCTGTCCCTGATGCCGAGCCGCAACCGGACCCGGACGCCTGGCGCCAGGAGGTTGCCGCGCGACTCGCACGCTACCGGACTCGTCGCAAGCCCCAGGCTCCCCGCTATCCTTCCTTGTTTCTTCCATTCGATTCTTATGACAGTCGTTCCCGCCCCGAGCAGGCGTCGGCTGCGCAGGCTGTCGAAGTGCCAGAGGATGCGAGCGCGGCGGGCGCGATGAGCGAAACTGCACCGGGCTCGGCAGGTTTTAAGCAACGAGGCGAGGTGGAGGATGAGGGGCCGGGCTGCACTCATGTCGAGCTCCGGGCTGGGACGCAAGAGGAACCTGCCTCGGAATTCAGCGCAGAATCGACCGGAAAGATCATTGAATTTCCGCGCTCGGCCGCGATTCCCGCCGTTCTGTCGACGGCGCTGGCTGATCCGGTCTTTGATCGCCCCCGCATCGTGGAAGCGCCCGAAATCGTTCCGCCGGCGCCCGCGCTCGGCGGAATCCTGATCGAGCCGGCGCAACCCGAACCTGCAGATCGCTCATCCCGGCTGGAGGCGAGGATTCGCTGCGCACCGATTTCGCGCCGTGCGCTTGCCGCGGGGACGGATGCCGCGATCGTGGCGGCGTCTCTGGTTGGTTTCGCTGCGATTTTCCTCCATTTCAATCCCGCCGCCCAGTTCAACTCGCTCCGGGAGTCGTTCTCGCTCTTCGCCGGTTTCAGCGGTGCTTTGGCGGTTCTCGTCTGGATGAGTTACCAGCTCGTGTTTCTTGGTTGTATTGGCACCACTCCCGGCCTCTACGCTGCCGGTCTGAAGCTGGCAAAGTTCGATGGATCGCCCACCCCTCCAGGCGCCCGCTACTGGCGGGTGATGGCCTCATTCCTGTCCGCGTTTTCCGCCGCGCTTGGTTATCTCTGGTGCTTTCTCGATCAGGATTCTCTGTGCTGGCATGACCGCATCACGCGCACAAGTCTCCAATCCGCGCGCGATGGAAATTAGCCTGCAGGTGCTTCCCGGCGAGGCCAGTTCCTGACTCGGCGGCAATAAAAAGCCCCAGACGTTTGCACCCGGGGCTTATAGTTTTCACTGCCTAAGTTGCTAGCTGATGGCAGCGCCTTGTTCGTGGCTTGCGCAGTGCTTGCCGCAGCTATTCATGGCGGATTTCTCGTTAGCCTGGCCGCAGCATTTTCCTCCGCAACCGCCGCTCTTCATGCACTCCTTCGCGCACTTGTCCATGCTCTTATCCGAGCAACAAGACTTGGCATTCGCGGCGTCCTTGCCTTTCGCCGAGCACTTGTTTGCGCCGCAGCAACTGGCGCCGTTGGCCTCACCGTGATGGCAACAACCCTTCGCGTCTTTCGCGCCCATGGCGTGATGGCAACAGCTTTTGCCCGGCGCTGGTGTCGCGTTCGGAGACGAGGGGTTTTCCTGGGCCCAGCCGACCAGCGACAGGGCAAGAATTATGGCAAACAGTCTGAATTTCATAGAAGCTCCTATTGGGTTATCAGTGCGGTGATGTGGTGCAGCCGTTGCCGGCTGCTTGAAGACAGAAGAATCGGATATGGAATTAGTTCTAAACGCGCAGGATCATTCCGAATACTTCGGAAGGGGGACTCAATGCCGTAGCCCCGTCGCTAATTCCGAGGCCAGGTGCTTCCGAGGCCAGGTTCGTTTGCGGCAACGCTCTCGAGGCCAGTTCTTTGGCCAACTGGTCGTTCCCGGCCGGCTCGCGCGCTGGAGTTGGGACGCTTTGAGGTCCCTGGCGGAAGCAGCAGCTGTGCGGGTCGCTGCACGGCGGAACGCCGGCTGCAAATCCAACCGTGTTCTTGGATGTCTCTTTGTGAGCCTGCGGGCAGCAAGAGTGGTTCATCTCTGCCGGCTGCTGCGTAGGACGTTCGGCGACGTGTCCGGGCATGTCCGCAGCCATTTCGTGGCCCGGACGCATGTGCACAAGATGCATGGTGAGCATTGGCGCGATTGCGATCTCGGCCCATACCAAGAGCGAGAAGAGCAAAACCGCAGCTGTGGCCCGCTTCGCCATAGCTCTATTCTGTCACAGCAGCAATCATCGTCAAGTGACGACAATCACAGGACGCGGAGACCCGGTTCGCCGCGCCTCTCCGCGGATTTAGGATCCATCAATCCCTGAGAAGATCGTTCAGCGCCTGCCGCAGATCCGCAAACCGAAATGCGTATTGCGTTGCCATCAATTTTGCTGGCTGAACGCGCTGGCTTGAGAGGAACAGTTCCTTTGCCGCCGTGCGGCCAAATGCCGCTCCCAGCGCAAATTCCGGCACCGGAAAAAGCGCAGGCCGGCGCACGGCCGACGCCAAAACCTTTGTGAACTCTTCGTTCCGGAGCGGATTCGGCGCCACCAGATTGACCGCGCCGGCGATGTCCCCGGTTCGCAGGACGTGATGAATCGCCCCGACAATATCGTCCACGTGAATCCAGCTCCACCACTGCTTGCCCGATCCGAACCGTCCGCCCAATCCCAGTTTGAATATCGGGAGCATTCTTGCCAGCGCTCCGCCCTGCGCACTCAAGACGAGCCCAATCCGTACATTCACGGTGCGAATCCCAGCCGCGGCGCAAATCCGGCTCGCCTCTTCCCATTCGCGGCAAACCTCGGGCAGGAACCCGCTCCCGCTCGCGCTTTCCTCGGTCAGAACCTCATCGTCCCGATCCCCATAAAACCCGACCGCCGATGCGCAAACAAAAACCCCCGGCTTGCTTTCGGTTCTCGCCAGCGCCGTTGCCACACTTTGCGTACCTCGAACGCGGCTCTCGCGGATCGCTTTCTTTTTGGCGTCGGTCCAGCGCGCCACCACGCCCTCCCCAGCCAAATGAAGAACCGCGCCGAAGCCCGACACAGCCGCCGGAGCCAGTTCCCGGGCCGGGTCCCACGATATCTGCCCAACCTCCGCCGCCGGATTCCGCACCAAACGCACAACCTCCGCGCCGGTTTGCTTGAGCGACGGCACCAGCGCCGCCCCAATCGGCCCCGATGCCCCGCTCATGAGGATTCGCTTTATGGAGGTATCCTTCCGCGGCGCACCTTCGAGTTGAAGATGGGATTGATTGATGGTTTGACCCATATTATGAGGCCAAAATGAATGCCCATCTCGTGCTCGACAAAGCCGGCCGCGTCGTCATCCCCAAGCCCGTGCGCGAAGAGCTGCACCTGGAACCCGGAGATGCGTTGCAAATGGATACTACCGGCGAACATATCACTCTACGCCCGGTGCGCGGTACCGGCCCTCTCGCCAAGGAACACGGGGTTTGGGTGTTCCGCACTGGCAGACCTCTTTCTGCCTCCGCGACCGAAGATTTGCTCCAGCATGGCTGCGTAACGCAGATTTGCAGCGCAGAATGGCCGATAATCCACATTTCCCTCGCCTCATCTGCGATGAAGTGACTTTCGCGTAAACTATAGACAAAAGATTGCCCACGCGCGCGCCCCTCCCCGCCCCGTGCTGGGCTAAAATCCATCATGGCAACGTTGCGTGAACAGATCGCCACCAACGTGCTCACGGTGACCCGTTTCCGCGAGCTGATGCGGAAACTGCGCGAAAACCGCCCCAACGACGACCTGGCACTACTCCAGACAGTTTGCGTGTTCTCCCAGGCCTACCCCTC
>Ga0187781_10000307_pt1 | contig 34869 bp, 39 predicted proteins | sample 0715_SJ02_MP02_2_FD_132447 | JGI IMG/M metagenome (GOLD analysis project Ga0187781, IMG submission 132447) | Tropical peat soil microbial communities from peatlands in Department of Meta, Colombia - 0715_SJ02_MP02_20_MG | ecosystem: Environmental > Terrestrial > Soil > Wetlands > Peat | place... | reverse complement strand
GAGCCGCACCGTAGCGGCTGGCCCGCACCGTGCGGGCTTTCGCGGTTGCTGAGCAACCGCTGGCGCTCGCCAGGGACGACGCTACGCGTCGCCCTGGCGCCCGATGCGGTCGAGCAGGCCCTGGAGGATATAGGCGGCGGCGACCTTGTCGATGATCTCGGCGCGGCGCTTGCGGCTGAGATCGGCGGCGATCATCTCGCGCTCGACCGCGGCGGTGGAGAGCCGCTCGTCCCAGAAGGCGAGCGGCAGGTCGACATGCTCCAGCAGGTTCCGGGCGAACTGCCGCACGCCTTGCGCGCGCGGCCCTTCGCTGCCGTCAAGGCCGATCGGCAGCCCGACCACGAGGCCGCCCACCTTGTGCCGCTCGATCTCGGCGACGAGTCGCTTGACGTCGTCGCGAAAGCGCCCGCGTCGGATGGTGTCGAAGGGGGTCGCCACCAGGAGGCCCGTGTCGGACAGCGCCAGGCCGAGGGTCTTGGTGCCGACATCGAGGCCGAGCAGCCGCGCGCCCTTGGGAAGCAAGCTCTTGAGGTCGCTGGGGTTGCAGATCGGCATGGGCGATGCTAGGTAAGCCGGGGAGACATCTACATCATGGCATTGGACAAGGCCACCGTGGCGCGGATCGCCACCCTGGCGCGCATCAAACTGCCTCCATCCGAGCAGGAACACCTCGCCCGGGAGCTGTCGACCATTCTCGGCTGGATCGAGCAGCTCGCCGAGGTCGACACCGCGGGCGTCGAGCCGATGTCGAGCGTCGCGGCGATGCGGCTGCCGATGCGCGAGGACGAGATCACCGACGGCAATTGCCGCGACGAGATTCTTGCCAACGCGCCCGAGGCCGCGCAGGGCTTCTTCACCGTGCCCAAGGTGGTGGAATAGGTGAGCGCGCTGACCGATCTCACCATCGCCGAGGCGCGCGACGGGCTCGCCGCCAGGCAATTCTCCGCGCGCGAGCTGGCCGAGGCCCATATCGCAGCGATGGCGGCGGCGCGGCCGCTCAACGCTTTTCTCGTCGAGACGCCGGAGCGCGCGCTCGCCATGGCGGCGCAATCGGATGCGCGCCTCGCGCGCGGCGCGGCGCTGCCGATGGAAGGCATGCCGCTCGCGATCAAGGATCTCTTCTGCACCGAGGGCGTGCTCACCACCGCCGGCTCGCGCATTCTCGACGGCTTCATGCCGCCTTACGAATCGACCGTCACCGCCAAGCTGTGGCAGGCCGGCGCGGTGCTGCTGGGCAAGGTCAACATGGACGAGTTCGCCATGGGCTCGTCCACGGCCACCTGCGCGCATGGCCCGGTCGAGAATCCCTGGCGGCGGCCCGGCGACAACCGGCCGCTGGTGCCGGGCGGCTCGTCCGGCGGCTCGGCCGCCGCGGTGGCGGCGCGCGCGGCGATCGCCGCCACCGGCACCGACACCGGCGGCTCGATCCGCCAGCCGGCGAGCTTCTGCGGCATCGTCGGCCTCAAGCCCACCTACGGCCGCTGCTCGCGCTGGGGCATCGTCGCTTTCGCTTCCTCGCTCGACCAGGCGGGACCGATGACGCGCAGCGTGCGCGACGCCGCCATCATGCTCAAGGCGATGTCGGGGCATGATCCCAAGGATTCGACCTCGGCGCCGGTGGCGGTGCCGGATTTCGAAGCGGCGCTCACCGGCGAGATCAAGGGGCTCCGGATCGGCATCCCGCGCGAATACCGCCTCGACGGCATGCCGGGGGAGATCGAGGCGCTGTGGCAACGCGGCATCGAGTGGATCAAGGACGCCGGCGCCGAGCCGGTCGAGATCAGCCTGAAGCTCACGAAATACGCGCTTCCCGCCTATTACATCATCGCCCCCGCCGAAGCCTCGTCCAATCTCGCCCGCTATGACGGCGTGCGCTTCGGCCTGCGCGTGCCGGGACGCTCGCTCGACGAGATGTACGAGAACACGCGCGCCGCGGGCTTCGGCGCCGAGGTGCGCCGGCGCGTCCTCATCGGCACCTATGTCCTCTCCGCCGGCTATTACGATGCCTATTACCTCAAGGCGCAGCAGGTGCGCACGCTCATCGCTCGCGACTTCGCCGCGGCCTTCGAGCGCTGCGACGCGCTGCTGACGCCGACCGCGCCTTCGGCGGCCTTCGCCATCGGCGAGAAGCAGGACGATCCCATCGCCATGTATTTGAACGACGTCTTCACCGTGCCGGTGAACCTCGCGGGACTGCCCGGCCTCTCGGTGCCGGCGGGGCTCTCGGCCGAAGAGCTGCCGCTCGGACTGCAGGTCATCGGCCGCGCCTTCGACGAGGCGACGGTGCTGCGCGTCGGCGGCGTCATCGAAAGCGCCGCCGGCTTCACGGCAAAGCCGGCCATTCCGCCGGGAGGCGATTGATGGCGGAGCTCATCCAAGGCCGCACCGGCGCCTGGGAAGCGGTCATCGGGCTCGAGGTCCACGCCCAGGTCGTCTCGCGCGCGAAGCTGTTCTCCGGCGCCGCCACCGCCTTCGGCGCCGAGCCCAACACCCAGGTCTCGACTGTCGACGCCGCCTTTCCCGGCATGCTGCCGGTGATCAACCGCCATTGCGTCGAGCAGGCGGTGAAGACCGGGCTCGGCCTCAACGCCGAGATCAACCTGGTCTCGGTGTTCGACCGCAAGAACTACTTCTATGCCGATCTGCCGCCGGGCTACCAGATCTCGCAATACACCCGCCCGATCGTCGGCAAGGGCAAGATCGTCCTCGACATGCCCGACGGCTCGAGCCGCGAGATCGGGATCACCCGGCTTCATCTCGAGCAGGATGCGGGCAAAAGCCTGCACGACCAGCATCCGACGCTCACCTATGTCGATCTCAATCGCGCCGGCGTCGCGCTCATGGAGATCGTCTCCGAGCCGGATCTCAGAAGCGCGGAGGAGGCCGGCGCCTATATCCGCAAGCTGCGCTCGATCCTGCGCTATCTCGGCACCTGCGACGGCAACATGGAAGAGGGCAGCCTGCGCTGCGATTGCAACGTCTCGGTCCGCAAGCCCGGCGGCCCGCTCGGCACGCGCTGCGAGATCAAGAACGTCAACTCGGTCCGCTTCGTCATGCAGGCGATCGAGCACGAGGCGCGGCGCCAGATCGAGGTGATCGAGGAGGGCGGCACGGTCGAGCAGGAGACGCGCCTGTTCGACGCCGGCCGCGGCGTGACGCGGCCGATGCGGTCCAAGGAAGAGGCGCATGACTACCGCTATTTCCCCGACCCCGACCTGCTGCCGCTGACGCTGGAGTGGGACTGGGTCGAGGCGCTGCGACGCTCGCTGCCGGAGCTGCCGGACGCCAAGAAGGCGCGCTTCATCGCCGAGTACAAGCTCTCGCCGCAAGATGCCGGCGTGCTGGTCGGCGAGCAGGCGAGCGCCGATTATTTCGAGACGGTGGCGAGAGGGCGCGATCCCAAGCTCGCCGCCAATTGGGTGATGGTCGAGCTCTATGGCGTGCTGAACCGGCTTTCCCTCGGCATCGAGCAGTCGCCGGTCTCGGCCGAGGCGCTGGGCGGACTCCTCGACCTCATCCGCGACGGCACGATTTCCGGGCGCCTCGCCAAGGAGGTCTTCGCCGCCATGGTCGAGACCGGCAAGGGCGCCGCCGCCATCGTCGAGGAGCGCGGCTTGAAACAGGTGACGGACAGCGGCGCGATCGAGGGCGTGATCGAGTCCGTGCTCGCGGCCCAGGCGGACAAGGTGGCGGAATACCGCGCCGGAAAGGAGAAGCTCTTCGGCTTCTTCGTCGGCCAGGTGATGAAGGCGACGCAGGGCAAGGCCAATCCGGCGCTGCTCAACGAGCTGCTGCGCAAGAAGCTCGCGGGCTGACGCCGACGAAGCCCGAATCAGCTCCGGCCGTAAGTATCCTCGAAGCGCACGATGTCGTCCTCGCCGAGATAGCTGCCGGACTGCACTTCGATGACGTGCAGCGGGATCTTGCCCGGATTTTCCAGCCGGTGCGGCGTGCCGAGGGGAATGTTGGTCGACTGATCCTCGTAGAGCACGATCTCGTCATTGCCGCGCACCACCTTGGCCGTGCCGTGCACCACCACCCAATGCTCGGCGCGGTGATGATGCATTTGCAGCGACAGCTTCGCGCCGGGCTTCACCATGATGTGCTTCACCTGCACGCGGTCGCCGCTATGGATGGAGCGGAAGGTGCCCCACGGCCGATGCACCAGCGGGTGCGCCTTCGCCTCGCTGCGGCCCTCGCGCTCGAGCCGGGCGACGAGCTGCTTCACGTCCTGGGCGCGGTCGCGCCGCGCCACCATCACCGCATCGGCGGTGGCGACGACGACGAGGTCCTCGACGCCGAGCGCGGCGACGAGGCCGTGCTCGGCGCGCAGGTAGCAGTTGCGCGCATCCTCGAGCAGCACGTCGCCGCGGCCGACATTGCCGGCGGCGTCCTTGCCGCTCGCCTGCCAGAGCGCATCCCAGGTGCCGACATCGCTCCAGCCCATGGAAACCGGCACGACCGCGGCGTGGGCGGTGTGCTCCATGACGCCGTAATCGACCGAGGTGTTCTCGGCGGCGGCGAAAGCGTCGCGGTCGAGGCGTAGAAAATCGAGATCGCGCTTGGCCTGATCGAGCGCCTGGCGGCAGGCGGCGACGGTGGCGGGATGGCGGCGCTCGAGCTCCTCGACGAAGAGGCCGGCGGGAAACAGGAAGATGCCGCTGTTCCAGTAGAAATCGCCCGCGGCGATATAGCTTTGCGCGCGCGCGAGGTCGGGCTTCTCGATGAAGGCCGCGACCTCGCGGGCGCCGCCGCCGCCGGCAAGGGCGGCGGCGGCCTGAATATAGCCGTAGCCGGTCTCCGGCCGGTCGGCGGCGATGCCGAAAGTGACGAGCCGGCCCTGGCGCGCGACCTGCGCGGCGCAATCGACGGCGGCGAGGAAGCTCGGCACCTCGGCGATCGCGTGGTCGGAGGGCAGCGCGAGCAGCAGCGCGTCCTTCTCCTCGGCCAGCAGGAGAAGTGCCGCGACGCAGACCGCGGGCGCGGTGTTGCGACCCGTGGGCTCGAGCACGATCGCCTGCGGAACGACGCCGGCAAGACGCAGTTGCTCGGCGACGACGAAGCGGTGCTCGTCATTGGCGATGACGATCGGCGGCGCGAAGCGGCCGCTGTCGGCGATGCGCAGCGCCGCGTCCTGCAGCAGCGAGCGCTCGCCGAGGAGCGGCAGGAGCTGTTTGGGGTAAAGCGCCCGCGACAACGGCCACAGCCGCGTGCCCGAGCCGCCGGACAAGATCACCGGATGAATCCGGCCCGGTTTCCCCTCGGTTACCGCCATCTCATCCTCTCCTTGCCGGCGGGGGACCGTAAGGCCTTGGCATAGCACCGCCTTGATAGCCGGGGCGGCCGGCCGTCGCAAATGCCGCGGCGATCACGGCGAAACGCCGTCGCCGGAATGAGACCGCGGGTCGACGATCCGGCGCGGGATGCGGTTCCCGCCTGGCGACGGCCCGGGGGTTGCGCTAAGCCGAAGGGCCGGCGCTGCGACGCGGAGGATCGGCGATGATCGAGCTTTACACCTGGACGACCCCCAACGGCCGCAAAGCGTCCATCATGCTCGAGGAACTGGCGCTGACCTACACCGTTCACCCGGTCAACATCGGCAAGGGCGAGCAGTTCCGCCCGGACTTCGTCGCCATCAATCCCAACAGCAAGATCCCCGCCGTCGTCGACAGCGACGGGCCCGGCGGCAAACCGATGCGCGTCTTCGAGTCCGGCGCGATTCTGATCTATCTTGCCGAGAAAACCGGCAAGCTCCTCGCCCGCGAGCCGCGGGCGCGTAGCGAGACGCTGCAATGGCTGATGTTTCAGATGGGCGGCGTCGGACCGATGTTCGGCCAGGCGCATCATTTCCTGCGCGCCGCGCCCGAGCCCGTGCCCTACGCCATCGAGCGCTACACCAAGGAGACGCGCCGGCTCTATGGCGTGCTCGACCGGCGGCTGGGAGAGGAGAGCTATCTCGCGGGCGAGTATTCGATCGCCGACATCGCGACCTTTCCCTGGGTTGCACGGCATGACTGGCACAAGGTCGATCTCAAAGAATTCCCCAACGTCGCGCGCTGGTATGCGGCTATCGCCGAGCGCCCGGCGGTGGCGCGGGGCATGGCCGTGCCGGGCTAGCAGAGGCGCGCGGCTCAGACCGTCGCGCGCGGCCGGCCGGGGCGCCGCGTGGGCGGGGTGAAGGCGACGACTTCCGCCTGCTCGCTGCGATCGAGCGCGCGCAGCTCGGCGCGGCACCGCTCCAGCGCCTGCAGATCGCGCGCATCCTCGCGATCGGCCACGTCCATGTAGCTGATCTTGATTTCGACCAGGTCAAGAAGGATCTCGATCGTCCGCTTCGACAGAGACATCGCCCGCCTCCCATGAATGTCCCTTGCCCGACATCATCGTAGAGCTTTTCTTAAAATGCCGTGAATCGCTTTAGCATCGTGCCCGTCCCAGCCGTTCGTTCCATAGGCGAAATCATTCGCCGCGTTGACAGCGCCGTCGAGCGGCGGCTAGAACCCTCCGGCATACGCCGTGTCGACGCACACTCTTCGGTGGAGGGGTGGCCGAGTGGCTGAAGGCGGCGGTTTGCTAAACCGTTATACGGGTTATACCGTATCGCAGGTTCGAATCCTGTCCCCTCCGCCACCCTCTCCAGCACGAGCGCACGATGTGCGCGTCAGGGGCTTTGCCGCACATGCCGGTTCCGACGCCGCGACCATGGAGCTTGGCGTCAAACCGTCCCGAGATCGAGTCGGAACGCCGGTCCGGGGTTGCCGTTCGATTGCTTGCCCTTCTGCAATGTCTGGGCCGATCGATGCCTTCATGCGAGGCCGAGGCGCTTGAACGCGGCATGCTTGATCGCGCCCAAGGCGACGGAGAACGCCGCCGCGGCGGTGATCTTGCGGATCCGCCAGGCGTCGGGCATCGGCGATGGCGTCGCCCGACCCGTCGTCAAGGACATGGTGATGAAATCTCCGGCGATCAGGAACAAAGCCATCAGCATCGGCGTCAGCACCGCGTGGGCCTTCATGATCAGGCCGGCGCCCAAGAACAGGACAAGCTGGAACTTCTTGACAAGAGCGCGTTCGAGAAGGCTGCGCGCGGCCCGCGCGATAGAGGCGATGGCGTTGAACGGTCAGCGACGCGGCGCGTAGACCAGCGCCAGGCACGCCCGATCGTCCGATTGCGGCACGCCCTGCGAGAACTCGGCAACGCGGTGCAGAATTCCCTCCACCAGCTCGCGCGCCGAGCCGCCGCGGAACTCCTTGATCGCCGCCGCCAGGCGCGCGTCGCCGAATTCGACGTCGTCGGCGTTGTGCGCCTCGCTTACCCCATCGGTATAAAGGACGATGCGGTCGCCCGGCGTCAAGGTGATCGATCGCTGGGCGTAAGTGGCTTCCGGCAGCATCGCCAGCGGCAGGCCGGTACCCGCCAGCGGCTCGCTGCGGCCGTCGGCGCGAACGACCATCGGCGGGTTGTGACCGCAGTTGCAATAGGTCAAGGCGCCGGTTGCGCAATCGAGAACGCCGTAGAAGACGGTGGCAAACATCGACGACGCATTCTCCGCGCTCAACAGCTCGTTGGCGCGGCCGATGCCGGTGGCGAGGTCGTCATGGGCGCGGGCGACAAGGCGGATCACCGTGCGCGTGATCGCCAGGAAAAGCGAGGCCGGAACGCCCTTGCCGGAAATGTCGCCGATGGCGAGGCCGAGGCGATCCCGGTCGATAACGAAAAAATCGTAGAAATCGCCGCCGACCTCGCGTGCAGGCTGCATTTCCGCGTGCAGCTCGACGCGGCCGCCGCAGCTATCGGCGGGCAAGGGAGGCGGCAGCATGGCGCGCTGGATGAGGGCGGCGTTTGCCATCTCATCGTGCTGAACCCGCTTCAAGATGATCTGTTGCGCCAATCGCCGGAAGCTCTCCGCGAAGGGCACGAGCTCCGACACCGGATGCAAGAGCTCGTCCAGGATCGCCGGATCGAAATCGTGCCGCTCCAGAGCGCCGAGCGCATGGGTATAGAAGCCGACGGCCCGGTTGACCTTGTCCATGCGCAGGCCAAGCTCGTTGATGATGACGAGCAGGAGATCCGGATTCCGGCGACCGAGTTCGAGGATGCAGTCGCGTTCGATGCGCAGCGCCCGCGTCAGGCCGCGCGCCCGCACCGTGGCCGTGCGCTTCAGCCCGGCGAAGACGCCGATCTCGCCGAAGAGCATGTTGTCGGACAATCGAGCAACCTGCACCGGGCCATAAGCGGTGTCGACCAGCACCTCGGCTTCTCCGGCGATGACGAAATAGACCGCATCGCTCGGATCCCCCTGCCGCACGATCAATTGCCCGGGCTCGAACCTCAGCAGCCGGCTGGCCTCGACGAGAACATCGACCGCGTCGCCGGACAGCGACGCGAACAAGGGATGATCCCGGACCAGATGAACGATGGCCGCCGGTTCTATCTCTTCCGTAAGTCGGACGGCCATGATCGGCGAATCCTCGGGGCCGGTGCCCTCGACGTTGCGAAGCTCATGCGACTCGATCTCGTCATCGAATTTGATCGGGTAGAGCATATGTCACCAAATTGAAATGCTATCATCGTCCAATGGTCATCGATCGCGCTAGCAGGTTTCCGCACGCAAATTCTCTTGTTGGTAGAGGATGAGCCTTATAATTCTCCGAAAGGGAAAATAGATGGAGATGGTCGTCGAGGAATTGGAAGGGGGCGTTACCAGGGTCGTCCTGGCGGGACGTCTCGATGTCGCCGGCGCTGCCGTCATCGACCTGCGATTCAACACCGTCTCCGGCAGCCGGCGGGCGGTGGTCGTCGACCTCTCAAGCGTCAGCTTCATCGCGTCGATGGGCATCCGCACGCTGGTGTCGGGAGCCAAAGCCGTTCGCACCCGAGGCGGCAGGATGGTGCTGCTGTTTCCCGAAGCGAATGTCGAGAAGGCGCTCAGGACCGCCAGCATCGATATGTTGATTCCGATCTACCACGACCGGGACGCGGCCCTTGCCGCTGTCCTCGTATAGGACTGATGGATCGGCCGGGATCCGAGATGTCGGCGGAAGACGGCAGGGCAGGCGCGCGTTCGCTCGTCCTCGGCAGAGACTTGGCGGAAGTCGGCCGCATGGCCGCTTGGGCCGACGGTTTCGCGCGGCGCGCCAATCTCTCCGACAGCGTGACGTTCGGCCTCCAGCTTTGCCTCGAGGAGGCGGTCTCCAACGTCATCCGACATGGCATAGCACCGGCGGAGCGGCCGGAAATCCTGGTGATGCTCGATGCGGCAAGGGACCAGGTTACCGCCCAAATCGAAGACGAAGGACAGCCCTTCGATCCCTGCCAGTTCCAGGCACGGCAGCGGGCGCCCTCGCTCGAGGAAGCGGAAAGCAGCGGCTTCGGGATTCCGCTCATGCATCGCTTTGCCACGGCGATGAGCTATGAGCGCAGCGGCTCGCGCAATCGGCTTATCCTGAAATTCGACCGGCGGTAGGCCGCGATTGGCGCGGCGTCGAAACATCGATGACGGCGCCCGCCATCGATGCGACGGTCGCGGCCCATAGTCGCGCGTTGCCGCGGGAGGCAATCGCAACGCTCGACGAGCCCGGCCGCTCTCCAGTCCGGCCTGAGCCGTGAACCGCGCCGGGCACTGAGATTAGCGGCAAATGACGCTGGCGGGATCGTTGATCTCGTAATGGCCGGCGACCAGCGACTTGTTCCAGATCAGCTTGCCGACCACCTCGACCTGCTGGCCGCGCTCGCAGACCGGCAGATGGCCCGTGGGCCGCTGCACCGTCACGCGCTCGCGCGTGCCATTGCAGTCGAGGCTGAGGGCAAAGACGAAGGGGCGGGAATAGGCCTCCTCGGCGGGGAGGTAGGTGCCGGTGGCGCGCACGGTGTCGCGCAGCCACTCGTCGCAAGCGCCGGCGCCGTATGCCGGGAGCGGCAGGACGGCAAGGCAGCAAAGTAGCGCGAGCAAGCATCTCATGCCGGCGAGTGGATCATATTTCGCGCGGGGAAACCAGCCCGCGGCCGCGGGGCAGCCCTACTGCGAGCTCAAGAAAGCCGCGAGCTGGCTGATCTGAAGCGCCGTCAGGTGCCGCGAGTTCTGATGCATGATCTCGTTCTCGCGCAGATTTGCGGCGAAGGCCTCGAGCTGCCGCTCGAGATAGCCGCGGCGTTGGCTGGCGAGGCGCGGGAAGACCTCGTTGCCTTGCGCCTTGTCGCCATGGCAGCTCAGGCAGGCGGGAACATCCTGCTTTTCGATGCCTTCCTCGAAAATCTTCCGGCCGGCGGCGACTTCCGCGGGATCGGCCGATTCGCCCTGCGCCGGCGGCTGCTTGGAGAAATACTCGGCGATGGTCTTGATGGCGGCGTCGTTGAGCTGCGCCGCCATGCCCCACATGAAGGCCTGGGCATGCGGGTCGGCGCGCGAGCGATCGCGGAAGGCCTTGAGCTGGGCCTCGAGATATTGCGGCGTCTGCGCCGCGAGATTGGGAAAGGTCGGCGAGGTGCTGATGCCCTGGGCGCCGTGGCAGGTCGAGCATTCGCGCCTGACGAGATCGAGCGCAGGGTTGCTGTCGGCAGCCTCGGCGATGCCGCCGGCAAGCAGAAGACATGCGAGCGTCAGGACCGGTGCGTTCGCTTTCACGATGCTTCCTCCTAGAAGGCGGTCCAGATGAAGACGAAGAGCGTGTTGTTATCGGAGGCGTTCCGCCCGCTGCCATCGTAATTGCTCGCGGCGCCGTTGAATTTCGTGAAGGCGGTGTATTGCACGCCGAGCTTGGTGTTGAGCCAGGGCAGGTAATCGAGCTCGGCGACGATGCCCTGCGTGTCCGGGCTGCCGTTGGCGCTGCCGAGAACGGCGGCGGGCGCGTAAAGCACCGCATCGCTGCTGCCGGTCACCGAGAAGTACTGCAGCGATCCGCCGATCTTGCGGTTGTAGAAATAGCTGGCCGTGACGCGCGCGGTGTTGAGCGTGTTGTGCGGATTGGCGGCGGCGGTCGCGTTGAAGTCGCGATCCTCGTGGATCCAGGTGGCGTAGGCCGAGACGATATGGCTGTCGCCGATATATTGGTACTGCGCATCGAGCGCGACGTCGGTGAAGGTGTCGCTCGGCCCTCCCTGGCCGACGCCACCCGGATGCGTGTCGGCCTTGATGCCGTAGGTGCCGAAGGAGAGCGAGTTGCGGCTCCAATCCTGCTCCCAGGCGCCGCGCCAGTAAGGCGCCGTGCTGCTGATCCTCATGCCGAAGGTGCTGTCGAGCGGGCCAGGACCGCCGGTGAAAGCGTTGGAGGTCCCGGTTTTCGCCGAATGATAGACGCTCGCCTCGAGATAGAGGTGGCTGAACATCCAGACATAGACGCCGATACCCGCCGAGGATTGCGCGAGCGTGCCGTCGATCAGGGCCGTGGCGATCCGCGGCACGCCGACATTGGTGACAATGAAGGGATAGCCCCAGGCGGGCGTGCTGTTCCAGACGTCCTGCGAGGTCGGGTTGTTGTTGATGGTGACGCCATAGATGAAGTCGCTGGCGTCCAGCGACGGAAAGGATCCGTGGTCGGCAAAGCGCAGATCGGAATTGTCGATGCCGATCGAATTGCTGTTGGGATTCCACGTCACCTGCAAGAAGGCGCCGAGATTGTCCGAGATCTTGCCGGTGTAGAAGATGCTGAGCGCCTGCGGAAACTCGGCGGTGTTCTTCTGCGACAAGTCGGTGACGGCCGGCGCGCCGGTGTCCGGCAGCGAGTGGCCGAGCGAGGTGACCGAGGCCTGGAGCTGCACCGCGACGGGCGGGAACTCGGTCATGGCGAGCGTGCTCTGGCTCTTCTCGTTGATATCCTGAAGCTGCTTGACGTTGCTGAAAACGTAGCCGTTGAACTTGAAGAGGCGCCCGAACGGCGTGAGCTCGGGGAAAACCGTATGGCAGGCTTCGCAGGCAAGGCCAGTCTGGCGGGCGAATCCCGGGGTCGCTAGCGCCGCAGAAGGCTGCAGCAGAAGGATGGCGAAAATTGTCGCCAGAAGACTCGCCCCCGCCGTCGCTTGCCGAGCCCCCATCGCCGTGCCCCCCTCTATGCCCGCTATTCCACCGTTGTCATTTCACTGCGCTTGCCGCAACGGCGGATCATTGACCCGAATCAATCGCCGCTGACGACCCGTCACCCATTTGCTTTCAGTTGCAAATTTGCAGCGCTTCGACGTCAGCCGTCACGATGGCTACGCTTAGCATGCAGATGCCGACGCGCCAAGGGCGCCGCGGCGATGCCTCGGAAAATCCCGGTCAGGCGCCGCATGTGCGGCAATCATTCTTAGAGGCATTTAAACAAAGAAGAGGTCGCGAGCAGCCCCACCGCCCCGGACCCTTGTCGTCGAAGCCCGGTTCCCCTTCCCGGACTCCATTGCCGGGGCTCGTGCTTGTTGCCGCTCGCCGCGCGTCGGCGGCTATTGTGCCGGCACGGCACGCCAGCCCGAGGGGCAGGCGCCGACGAAAGGATAATACTGGTGGTAAAAATCGCACCAGTACCAGAAGCCGGTCACTGCTCCGGGCGGCAGGTACGGGTTGGGATAGGGATAGATCGGCCCCGGATACCAATACCAATCCGGCCCGACGATCCACCACCAGCCCAGCCGACCGCCATAGGGGCCATGCCACCAGTGACCGCCCTGCCAGTAGCCATGATCGAAATGGCTGATGGTGCCGCGCCAGCCGCTGTGGCCGTGCCAGCCATCAGTGCCGCTCCAATGTCCGACGTGCTCGGCAAAGGCCGGCATCGACAGCGGCAGAAGGCAGCTCAACACGAAGAAAAAGCGTCGCAGTCCCATCCTCTGCTCCCGAGTCCAGGAAGCCCACCGGCGCCGCTCAGACGCCGGCGCTCTTGCGCGGCTGCAGCGGCGAAAAGAAGCCCGCGCCGGCCATCCTGGTCATCATCTGCAAGAGCTTGCCGATTTCCTCGCTGTATTGCGCCGCCGCTTTGGCAGAGAATTGACGTTGGCACGCCATTGCTTCCTGGGGATTGTGACAGCCGGCAAGCGACGCCCAGGCTGCCATGTCCTCCTGCCAACGGTCCTGCGCAAAGCGGGCGATTTCCTGCGAAAACTCAACCATCGTCTCCAGCCATCGCGCATAAGCTTCCTGGCTGCCGCTGAGAAATGCTCCCCAATCAGCCGTGCGTCCCGACGCCTCGCGTCGGCTCGCGAATTTCCCCTCGTCTGGCATGTGTCGGTCCTCCGGATTTGAAAATTGACAAATCCTGGCATCGAACGCCGGATCGCGCATTGATCTGGCTCAAGCCGCCGCGGGCGTCGCCGGCATCGACGAGAGATCGGCTTGGGGCGCGTGTCCTTGCTGCGCTCGCGCCCGCGTGGCAACGGCTCGACCGAGCAATCGCGGGAATGAGGCCGTGATGACCTGGATCAATGTGGCGTCGCCGCCGATCGCCGACATTTTCGGTTGCCGCATTGCAGGAGCATTCCATGACCATGTTCGAGGACCGTGAAAAGGCTGCCGAGCGGAAATTCGAGCGCGAGCAGGAACTCGGATTCAGAATCAAGGCTCGGCGCAACAAATTGCTGGGCTTGTGGGCGGCAGGGCATATGGGGCTTGCCGGCGAGGCCGCGCAGCGTTATGCGCAGACCATCGTCGATGCCGAAGTAACCGGCCACGACGATCAGGCGATCATCGAAAAAGTTCGGGATGATCTCATTGCCGGCGGCGCTCCGACGGCCGAGGAACATATACGCGCGCAGCTCGCCGCGCTCGGCGTCGAGGCCCGCGCGCAATTATTGCGGGACGGCGGCGCCGGCACCGAACCGTCCGAGCGGCGTTAGAGCGGAGGGCATAGGTAGAAATCCGTACTCACCGCCGGCGGCGGCGCAGCTTCGCGCGACAGACGGCCGAGAGACGGCGGCGATGTGGCTCCACGGCCAAGTGTTTGGCTCAAACCGACTTGGCGCCGTTCCAATCGCGCCGGTCGGCAACATCGCGAAGACCGGGAGAACGGGAGAACGTGCCCGACCGCGACCCCAACACGATTCGCGCAATATCCGCCACATGTTGCCAGAACTCGGCCCCCTCCCACTCATTCGCGTGCAAATGGGCTTTGGCGCGCCGCTCCATGATCCCGGGGGTGTCCGGGCCGAAGCTGCGAACGACCTCCCTTGCCACCGCGAGAATATCCCGATCCGCGTCATCCATCGCGCCATAATGGCGGTGCCGCGCGCAAGACGCCTTGACCCAGGTCAATTCGAGAACCCGTCGCGAGCCCATGACGGGACAAGCCGCGTCAGAACCGCGCGGCTCGCGCGCCGCCTCTCCTTCCTGACGCAGGCATGACGGATCCCGGCCAGTCGACGCCTGCTCGTTCCCGGCGGGCGAGCGGTGCGGGAGAACCGCGTCCCGATGACGTCGGCGGCACCGGTTGTCGCCTTGCGTGCCGCCACGGGGCGCGGTCGCCTCGATGCGCCGAAGGCCGATGCGGGCCTTTGATGCACATCAATGTGGGCCAACGGGAAAGGCCGCAGTTTTAATCTCCTTTGCTCCCTCCATGCGATGAAGCTTGAAGCGAGGTCTGCCGATGGCCCATAAGCAAGTCCTGTTCCGCTCCGCCGCCCGCGAAAAGATCCTGCACGGCGCGACGCTGCTTTGCGATGCCGTCCGCGTCACCTTGGGCCCGAAATCGAAATCAGTGCTGATCCAGAAGAGCTGGGGGGCGCCGATCATATGCAACGACGGAATGACGATCGCCAAGGAATTCAGCCTTAGCGATGCCGAGGAGAACCTCGGCGCGCAGATGCTCCGCCAGGCGGCCGAGAAGACCGGCGACAGCGTCGGCGACGGCACCAGCACGTCGACGGTTCTGGCGCATGCGATTTTCGCCGAGGGGCTCCGCAACGTCGTCGCCGGCGCCAGCGCCATCGACCTCAAGCGCGGCATGGACGCCGCCGCTAAGACCGCCATCGCCGCCTTGCGCGCGATGTCGCGTCCGGTCAAGACGCGAAAAGAGAAGGCGCAGGTGGCGACGATTTCGGCGCATAACGACCCGGCGATCGGCGACCTGGTCGCGGAGGCGATGGAGAAGGTCGGCGGCGAGGGCGTGATCACGGTCGAGGAATCGAAGACGACGGAGACGGTTCTCGACGTCGTCGAGGGGATGCAGTTCGACCGCGGATATCTCTCGCCTTATTTCATCACCAGCGTGGAGAAAATGATCGCCGAGCTCGATGATCCCTACATCCTGATTCACGAGAAGAAACTGTCGGGGCTTCAGGCGATGCTGCCGCTGCTGGAGGCCGTCGTTCAATCGGGCCGGCCGCTGCTGATCGTGGCCGAGGACGTCGAAGGCGAGGCGCTCGCCGCGCTGGTGGTGAACAAGCTGCGCGGCGGCCTGAAGGTGGCGGCGGTGAAGGCGCCGGGCTTCGGCGATCGGCGCAAGGCGATGCTCGAGGACATCGCGGTGCTGACCGGCGGCCAGATGATTTGCGAGGAGCTCGGCATCAAGCTGGAGAACGTCGGCGTCGACATGCTCGGCAAGGCCAGGAAGGTGGTCATTACCAAGGAGGCGACCACCATCGTGAGCGGCGGCGGGAACAAGGCGGAAATCGAAGGCCGCTGCAAGCAGATCCGGCAGCAGATCGCGGAAACGACATCGGACTATGACCGGGAAAAGCTGCAGGAGCGGCTGGCCAAGCTTGCCGGCGGCGTCGCCGTGATCCGCGTGGGCGCGCCGTCCGAATCCGAGATGAAGGCGAAAAAAGAGGCGCTCGACGATGCGATCAGCGCCACCAAGGCGGCCGTCGCCGAAGGCATCGTTCCCGGCGGCGGCCTGGCGCTGCTTCGTTGCATCGACGCGGTCGCCCAGGAAGAGGCGAAGGCCGGCGGCGACGAGCGGACGGGCATGCAGATCCTGAAGCGCGCGCTCGAGGCGCCGACGCGGCAGATCGCCGAGAACTCCGCCGTCGACGGCGGCGTCGTGGTCGCGCGGATGCTGGGCGGCCAGGGCGATTACGGCTTCGATGCCGCACGCAAGGAATATGTCGATCTCGTGGAAGCCGGCATCATCGATCCCACCAAGGTGGTGCGTATCGGGCTCGAGAATGCGGTGTCGGTCGCCAGCATCCTGCTGCTCACCGAGGTGACGATGACCGAGATTCCCGAGAACAAGAAGGAGCGGGCGCTCGAGCCGGAAATGGGGATGTAAAGCGGGCCGAGCACCGAGGATCGGGAGGCGGCGCGGGCGCCCGGGAGGCATTCCCATCCGGTTGCGCCTGGCAGCCGGCGCGATGCCAATGATGCTCTCGCACCGGCTATCACCAATCGGGGGAGTCGCCCCCCTCACCCCGGCCCTCTCCGCCCCCCGGGCGGAGAGGGCCGGGGTGAGGGGGGTGATCAGCTCGCGCGTCGTTTCTCGCGTTTCTGATGCCGGAGACTAGGTAGAAATGCTTAGGTACTACTCCTAATTTTCCCCGGACGGCGATAGGGCATCATCGAGCCAGTCAATAAACCCACTCGGAGGATCGCCCCCATGCTCGCCACCGTCATAGACGGACCTCGCGCCGCCAGCAATCGCCTGTCACCCCCTCCGTTTGCCGCCGCGGCCAATGACACGGCGGAAAGCGTCTCAGCCTTCGACGGCATCGGCACGGCGGTCGTCTTGCGCCGCGACCAGGCGTTGTTCTTCGAAGGCGATCCGGCTCAGCATTGCTTCAAGGTCGTCAGCGGCATGGTGCGTAGCTGCAGGCTGCTGGCGGACGGGCGGCGTCACGTCAACCAGTTCCTCGTGCCGGGGGATTTCGTCGGGCTCGAGAGCGACGACACGTATCGATTCACCCTCGAGGCGGTGAGCGATGCCACCCTCATGCGCTACCCGCGGCGCGCCATGGATCAGCTCGTCGAGCGGCAGCCGCGGCTCGGCAAATGTCTTCTGGGCCTGATGAGCGACGGCCTATCCGCCGCGCAGGCGCAGATGCTCCTGCTCGGGCGCAAGAGCGCCGTCGAGCGGCTTGCCTCGTTCCTGCTGTCCCTGTCGCGGCGCGCCGGCGAAAGCGATCACATCGCCTTGGCGATGACGCGCAGCGACATAGCCGACTATCTGGGCCTGACAATAGAAACGGTGAGTCGTATCTTCAGCCAACTCAAGAGCCGGGGGGTCATCCAGCTAAAGGCGAGCAACGAAGTGGTGATCAGGCGCCGGCACCAGTTGCAGGAGATCGCCGACGCCGCCTAGACTCGGAAAGCCGGTTTCCGCCGGCAGACCGCCGCGACCATCGATCCCGGGACAGGACAATGACCATCAAGGACATATTGGTTCATCTCGATGCTTCCCCGCGCAGCGGGGCGCGTCTGGCGATGGCGGCCGATCTTGCCGGCCGGTGCTCGGCGCATCTTGCCGCTCTCTACGTCGTCGAATCGCCGGCGCCGGCGCTGGTCTATGGCGATCCTTCCGGGCTTGCCGATGCGCGGTTCGTCGAGGAGATGATAGCCAAGCCCCACGAGAAGAGCCTGAAGGATGCGGCGCGCGTCCAGCAGGAGTTCCAAGACCGCCTGCGGCGAGACGGGATCGAAGGCGAATGGCGGATGGTCGAAGGTTCCGCCGCCGACACCGTGGCGCTGCATGCGCGATACGTCGATCTCGCCATCCTCGGCCAGCGCGATCCCGACGACGTTTCGCGCGCCGGTGCCGCCGACATCATCGCCGCGACGCTGCTTTCCTCGGGCCGGCCGGTGCTCGTGCATCCCTATGCCGGCGATTTTCCGACCGTCGGGCAAAGGGTGCTGGTCGGCTGGAAGAACAGCCGCGAGGCGTCGCGCGCCGTCAACGACTGCCTGCCGCTGCTGCGGCAGGCCGAGGCGGTGACCATCTTCTCCATCAATCCCGAAGGCGGGATCGGCGGCGACGGCGACGTTCCCGCGGCGGACATCGCTCTCCACCTCGCGCGGCATGGCGTCAAAGCTTCGGCCGCATACGCCGTGGCGAAGGAGATCTCGGAAGGCAACACGCTCCTCAACTATGCCGACGACATCGGCGCGGATCTCATTGTCGCGGGCGGGTATGGCCACTCCAGGGCGCGCGAGCTGATGTTCGGCGGCGTCACGCGAACGCTCCTGACGACGATGACGGTCCCGGTATTCCTGTCCCACTAGGGTCAAAACTCATAAAGAATGGCCGTTTCGTGAGGTTCGCCAGAGAATGTGCCTAGCCTGAAAGCATGCGACTTTGTTGCCCAGTCGCCTGACCTCTCCTATGACCCGAGGTGGAGAGAGGACCGAACACATGGGCAAATTGGCATTGGTGGCGACCATCAACACCGTTCCGGGCAAGCGGGAGGAATACCTGAAACACCTAAAGGCTCACGCCCAGCGTTGCTTGGCCACCGAGCCGGGCACCCTAAAGTTCGAGATACTCGTGCCGCAAGAGGAAGCCGACACGGTCATGCTGTACGAGGTCTATGCAAGCCCGGAGGCCTTCGAGGCGCATTGGAGCGGCCCGTCCAAACAGCAAGCCGACCGGGACTTTCAAGGCCTGAAGGTGAGCGCGAGTGGCGTGCGCTGCGACATCGTCGAATGAGAAACGAAGGGGGCGAGCAGTCTGCTTTAGCCACGCGCTGAGATGGGCTCGGGGTCAGTCTCTGACGAACCGCTCGACTGGGCCGATGTCTGAAATCGGGGCGGACGCTTTATGGGTTTTGACCCTAGTACCGCGAACCCGTGAATCACGGAAAGCGTCGTACTCGGCGCGGCCGGATCGCGGCCTCGGTTCGTCGCCGAGACCTATTCGTAGGGATCCCAAAGCTCGACCACGCGCAGGATCGTGACGTCGGATTCCTCGGCCGCCTCGCATAGCCGACGATGGGCGTCCAGGACCCTCGCTGGCTCAAGGTCGGCGCAGACGGCGATGTCGGCAAGGGTCTTGTCGCTCAACCGCTCGTCCTCGGATGATTTGGCCGACAGCACGAGAACTTCCTCAACCGCGTCGCGGCTCAGCCGCGGCGGAGCGGGGGGCTGAGCCCGCGCCGCTCTGGGGGCCGGAGGCTTTCGCGACGCGCGCCGGCTCGAAGGTTTCGCCGGCCGCTTTGCCGCCGTCGCCTTCCGCTTGGCCTTTGTCGCACTCGGTTTGGTCTTACGCGGCATGGAATCCCTCCCCGCCATAGGCGCCGGCAGCTTCGGCATGCACGGCCGGCCTCTCGGCAAGCGTGGCGCTGCACGGCATTGATCTCAACAGTATCACAAGTATCGGCGCGGCGACACCGATGGAAGCAAGCCACGCCTCGGCACGGATCGCCGGTCGGCATCGGTGCGCGCAGACGCCGCGCCGGCCTTCCGCCCGCCTGCGGCTTTCCGTCCCGCCGCAGGTTGATTTGGATCAAGGCATCATTTTCGCCGTGGGAACAGCATTAAATATTTATTTCAACGTGCCTCCGCTGGCGAGGCGCAACACTCAACCCCTCACAATGGAGGATGATCTCATGGCCCAAACGGTTGAAGTGAAAAGAAACGAGAGGGCGGCGGCGCCCCTGCCGGCGCCGGCCGGTGATATCTGGCAATCCTTCCGCAATGACATGCAGCGGTTGTTCGATCAGGTCTGGAACCGCGGCTTCTTTCCCTCGCTGCCCCGCGCATTCGACGTCGAGCCGATCTGGCGTCAGTGGCCTTCGGTCGGCGCGGCTCAGCCGGCGGTGGACTATGCCGAGGACGAGAAGGCGTACCATATCACGGCGGAATTGCCGGGCATGAGCGAGAAAGAAGTCGATGTGAGCCTGTCCGGCGACACGCTGACGATCAAAGGCGAGAAGCGAAGCGAGAAGGAGGAGAAGGCGAAGAACTACTACCTGTCGGAACGTTCCTACGGCTCGTTCCAGCGCTCCTTCACGCTGCCCGACGGCATCGATCGCGACAAGATCGAGGCTTCGTTTGCCGCGGGCGTCCTGACGCTCACCCTGCCGAAGACCGCGGAAGCGGTGAAGCAGCAGAAGAAAATCGAAGTGAAGGCGAAATGACCAACATCGGGGCGATGGATCCTGCCTGCCCTCGCCCCGATCTCCCTTCTGCGCGCTTGGAAGAAGCGCGTCCCCGTGAGGCCGCGACGATGCGGGGAGGCCGTGGGCCGAACCGCCGCGCGCGGATTACGGCCGCCGGCCCCCTTGTCACTCCGAGGCGTAGGGTCGCTTGACGCAGTCCTGCCTTGGCAGGACGTCGAGCAGGCCTTCGTTCGGGCAGAAGTCGTGGTAGTCGTCCTCCGGCGAGCGGCCGTCGAGCCATTTCCGGCAACGGCGCCACGTCGTGCATTCAAAGCAGCCCAGCTCGGCCTCGCGAAGAACGGCGCGCGCCAGCGGGCTCTCCGGCGCCGCGATGCCGAGCCGTTCCGACATCCGCGAGAACAACAGCATCCGCTGCAAGATCGCGTCGAGCAACGCGCGCCTTCGCTCGCTGCGTCCGAAGCGGTCGGTCAGTCGCGCCAGCACGATCATGCGACCGAGCAATCCGTCAGGGGCAGGCGGCTCGAGAGAACCGGTTTCATTCATGGCTTTCCTCCATCACGCCGATGCGCCACCCCCGCGCTTTGCGGCCGCCAATTCGGAAGGGCTGCGTCCGCGACCGGTACAATCGATCATGGCCGGCACCCCTATCTTCTCCCGTTTACGGTGGGATCAATGCCGCCCCCGGCGCATTGATCCAGATCAATGCGCCCGATATTGCCGTTGTTTCTCGACCCTATGGAATCCAAGAAACCGTCTCCGAGAGGCATTGACGGGGGCGACGCGCGCGGCGGTCCGCCGCTGATCTAGATCAAGGCGGTTCATGGGCCTTTGCGGCGATGATTTTGCCAACCGGGGTTGCCGGCGGATGGTCCGAATCCTCCGTGGATAGTGCGCCGGGGCCGCCGTTCGCGAGGAGGAACCGTCATGGAGTTGCCGATCCAGATCACCTTCCGGGGGATGGGGCCTTCCGAGGCGGTCGAAGCGCGCGTGCGCGAAAGAGTCGAAGATCTCAATCGCTTCTACGATCGGATCACGCGCTGCCGCGTGGTCGTCGAGTCCGGTCATCGCCATCAGCGCAAGGGCCGGATTTTTCACGTCGGCGTGGATTTGACCGTTCCCGGCGGCAAAATCGTCGTAAAGCGCGATCCTTCCGAACACCATGCGCATGAGGACGTGTATGTGGCGATACGCGACGCCTTCGACGCCGCGCGCCGTCAGCTCGAAGATCACGCCAGACGCGCCCGCGGCGACAACAAGACGCATGAGGCCGCAGAGCACGGCAAGGTGGCGCGGCTCTTCCCCGCCGAGGACTATGGGTTCATCGTCGGCGCGGACGGGCAGGAGATCTACATGCACCGCAATAGCGTCGTCGGCGGAGCCTTTGACAGTCTGCGCATGGGCGATGAAGTGCGGTTCGTCGTGCACGCCGGCGAAGGCGAGAAGGGGCCTCAGGCGAGCACGGTGGTGCCGATCGGAAAACATCACCTGCCGCCCTCGTCTTCGTGAGACGGGCAAACTCGCCCGCTGGCGGCGGCGAGGTCGGTCGCGTCACGTCAAATAAGCGGCGACAATGCCGGACAGCACGATCCCGTCGAAGGTCCCGGCGCCGCCGATGCTGGCGATGCCGACCGCAATCTTCTCGACGTCCTTCAAGTGAAGGAGGTCGGCGCCGACCAGCGGTCCGGCGACGCCGGCAATGAAGGCGACCGGGGCCGCCGCGTCGGGGGCGAGGATCAGCGCAAGGCTGGCGGCAATGAAGGCGGGGACCAGACCCGGCATGACAATGCCGATGCCCGGCGTCGGCCGCGCGAGGAAATAGCAGCCCCCGCCATTGGCGGCGCTGGCAATGCCGGCGGCCAGCAAAGCATGGCCGCCGACTTCGCCGAGACGCAGCAGCTCATAAAGGGCGAGCCCCGACGGTATCACGCAGCCGCCCAGGTTTACGGCGATGACGGTTTCGCGCCGCACGCGCCGAAGCTGCGGCCAGAAATCGGCTACGCCAAATACCGCCAGCGGGTGCGCGGCCACCCGTTCCTCGCGGAGGATGCGCTTGATCGGGATGTTGACCAGCCCGCCCAGGATGATCGCCGCCATGAGCGCCAGCGCCGTCCCCGCGCCGAGATGCAATTTGGCGAGCCCGCCCATCATGAGCTGCCCGAACATCAGCGGCAGCAGCAGGAGCAGCAGCACGGATACCAGGAGAGAGAGCCGGCTCAAGGTCTTCACACGGGTTCCACGCGCCGCGAGGCGGCGGGTCAAGGGTTCACTGGCCGCTCATGGCGAGCGCCACCGTGACCTGGGCAAGGCGAATGACGGCGGCCGTACCGGTCACGAGACTGAGCACGATGGCCACCGCCGCAAGCGCGTTGTTCATTCGCGCGCAGAAACGATCGATCCGGTGCATCATCATCATATACCGCAGCGTCACGGGCAGGCTCCTTTCCGGCGCAGAAAAATTCCGTCGCGTCATCCCCGGTCGCGCCGCCCTTCCCCCTCGCTGTCGCGTGCCCGACCGTCTTCGGCGCCCTCCTCGGCCCGGTGCAGGAAGGACAAGACCTCGTCGTCGCCGATCTGGTGGAAGTCCTTGTAAAACTGGCTGATGGCAAAGAAATCCTCGGGCGTCGACAAGCAGACGATCTCGTCTGTCTCCGCCCGCAGCCGCTCTATCGCGCGCGCGGGCGCGACGGGGACCGCGAGGACGAGCTTCGACGGCTGACGCCGCCGGATGGCCAGCAATGCCGCGAGCATCGTCGCTCCCGTGGCGATGCCGTCATCGACGACGATCGCGCCGCGGTTCGCCAAAGGCGCCGGCGATCGGTCCTTGAAATAGAGCTTGCGCCGCCGCTCGATCTCTTCCGCCTGGCTTGCGATCTCCCTGTCCAGATAGGATTGCGGCACGCCCAGCTCGGCGAGGATGTCCCGATCGATGACCTTTTCCAGCCGCCCCCCGTCGACGATCGCGCCGACGGCAAGCTCCGGCGCGCCGGGAGCGCCGATCTTGCGCACCAGGACCAGATCGAGCGGCGCCTTGAGCGCCAGGGCGATCTCGCACCCGATCGGCACGCCGCCCCGCGGCAGCGCCAGCACCACCGGCTGCTGGTCGCGCAGATGCAGCAGCTTTGCGGCGAGGCGCCGGCCCGCATCCTGTCTGTCCTGAAATATCATCGACCCTCTCCAGGCGTTGCGCGCAGACGACCGGCGAACCAATGCCGCGCCAACCGCGCCACCTGCTCCAGCGCGCCCGGCTCCTCGAAGAGATGGGTGGCGCCAGCCACCACTTCCAATGCCGCTTCGCAACGCAGCCGGGCCAGCGCCGAGCGGTTGAGCGCAAGCACCTCGCGGTCGGCGCCGCCGACGATCAGCAGCGTCGGCGCCGTCACATGCGCGAGCGCGCCGCCGGCGAGGTCGGGCCGACCTCCGCGCGAGACGACGGCCGAGATGGCGCGCCCGAGCTTCCCGGCGGCCACGAGCGCGGCGGCGGCGCCGGTGCTTGCGCCGAAATAGCCGATCGGCAGGCCGGCCGTGAGCGCGAGGCTTTTGGTCCATTCCGTCGCGAGGACGAGCCGCTCGGCGAGCAAGGCGATATCGAAGACGTTGACCCGGTCGGCGGCCTCGTCCTCGCTCAGCAGGTCGAACAGCAGCGTCGCGAGACCGGCCTGCTGCAACTCAGCCGCGACAAGAGCGTTGCGCGGGCTCAGCCGGCTGCTGCCGCTGCCATGCGCAAAGACGACCAGTCCTTCCGTCCGCCCGGCAGGCAAGGCAAGCGTGCCCTCGAGCCCGCGTGGCGGAATGCTCACCGTCTTGCGCTGCGGCCGTGCGTTCTCAGCGACCGACATGCCTCGCCCGAGGCACCCTGTGCCCCGTCCTTTCCCGCCAGGGTGAAAGGCTAAGCCTTGGACAAGGGGATGCGCCTTGATCTAGCGCAAGGCCCGCGGAAGACCCGGGGCGCCCGGCTGCACGATCGTTCCCGCCATGCCCGCGAGGATCAACGGGGCGTCCTTCAACGCGCCGATGCCGGCACGGCGTCCGGTCCTTTCCACGAAGCGACAGGCCGCGGCCACTTTCGGGGCCATCGAGCCCGGAGCAAAGGAGAGCTCGCGCAAGGCTGCGGCGCTGACGGCTCCGATGGGCGCGCCGTTCTCCATCGGCCAACGCGTCCACACCGCCGGAACATCGGTGAGCAGCAGCAGGGCATCGGCCTCGAGCGCCTCGGCGAGCAGGGCGGCCGAAAGATCCTTGTCGATCACCGCCTCGACGCCGCGCACGCCGCCGTCGGGCAAGGCAACCACCGGAATGCCGCCGCCGCCGGCGCAGATGACGATGGCGCCGGCGCGCAAAAGCAGCTTGATGGCGGCGATCTCGCGAATGCGGCGCGGGGCCGGCGAGGGCACGACGCGGCGATAGCCGCCGGCGTCCGGACGGAACACCCAGGAAGTCTCGGCGCCAAGCCGCTCCGCCTCTTGCTTGCCATAGACCGGGCCGATCGGCTTGCTGGGCGCCGCGAAGGCAGGATCGGCGGGATCCACCTCGACTTGGGTGAGCAACGTTGCGAGGTCGCGGCCAGGCAGCTCGCCGGCAAGCGCCAGCTCGATCAAATAGCCGATCATCCCTTCGCTTTCCGCGCCGAGCACGTCCAAAGGGTAAGATGGGACCTTGCGATAGGCCGCCGATTGCAGCGCCAAGAGGCCGATCTGCGGTCCGTTGCCGTGAGTGACGACAACCTCGTGGGCGCGCGCGATGGGCGCCACGGCAAGCGAGATTGCCTGGAGCACGTTGTTGCGCTGCACCTCGGCCGACAAAGGCTCGCCGCGGCGGAGCAGGGCGTTGCCGCCGAGCGCGATCACCACGCGCATCATCGCGCTCCGCCGTCGGCGCCGCGGCCGGCGAGGAACCCGTCGATGAGCGGCGCAAGCCGCGGTTCGCCGGCATCGGCAAAGGCGTAACGCGCCCGCACGACGGGCATGTCGACGCGGATGAGCCGCGCGAGGTCGATGGGCGTGGCGGCGATCACGACATCGGCCGCGGCCCGGTTGATCGTGGTCTCGATCGCGCGTAGCTGCGCCGGGTTGTAGCCGACCGCCGGCAGCACTTTGCCGATATGCGGGTAGGCGGCGAACACGGCGGCGATTTCCGGCGACGCGGCGATCCGGGGGTCGACGATCTCGGCCGCCCCGGCGTCGCGGGCGGCGACCAGCCCCGCGCCGTAGGCCATGCCGCCATGCGTGATGGTCGGCCCGTCCTCGACGACGAGCACGCGTCGGCCCTTGATCGCGGAGGGGTCATCGAGCCGCACGGGCGAGGCGCCGCGGACGATCAGGGCGCGCGGATTGATTGCGCGACAGCGCGCGATCAGCGCCTCGACCTCCGCGCTTGCCGCCGCATCCACCTTGTTGACGAGCAGCAGGTCCGCCATGCGGGCGACCGCCTCGCCGGGATGATGCGTCGCCACTTGCGCGGGCCGCAAAGCATCCACGACGGTGATGTGGAAGTCGGGTCGGATGAAGGGAAAGTCGTTGTTGCCGCCGTCCCAGACGATGATGTCGGCCTCGCCTTCGGCCGCCTTGAGAATGGCGGCATAGTCGATCCCGGCGAAGACGAGGTTGCCCATGGCGATATGCGGCTCGTATTCCTCGCGCTCCTCGAGGGTGCAGGACGCCCGATCGAGATCGGCCGGCGAGGCAAAGCGCTGGACGCGCTCGGAGGCGAGGTCGCCATAGGGCATCGGATGGCGCAGGACGGCGACGCGCTTGCCGCGGTCGCGCAGGCGCCCGGCGATGAAGCGCGCGACCGCCGACTTGCCGCATCCCGTCCGCACGGCGGTGACCGCGATCACCGGCAAGGACGCGGCGAGCATCGTTCGCGCGGGACCCAAGAGCGTGAAATCGGCGCCCAAGGCCAGCGCGCGCGAGGCCAGGTGCATGACATGCTCATGCGGCACGTCGCTATAGGCGAAGACGATCTCGTCGACGGCTTGGCCGCGGCAGAGCTCTTCGAGTCGGCCCTCCGCGGCGATGGGTATGCCCTCGGGATAAAGCGGCCCGGCCAACTCGGGCGGGTAGCGTCGCCCCGCTATGCCGGGAATCTGGGTTGCGGTGAAAGCGACGACGCGCGCGGCGGCGGCGTTGCGATAGACCACGTTGAAATTGTGAAAGTCGCGGCCGGCGGCGCCGAGAATGACCACGCGCCTCGGCGCCGCCGGCTCAGATGCAATAGGTGCGGATGGGACGGAAGCCATTGAACTCCACCGATGCGTAGCTCGCGGTATAGGCACCGGCCGACAGGAAATCGACGGGATCGCCGATGCCGAGCGCCAGCGGCAAGTCGTAGCGCGATTTCTCGTAAAGAACGTCGGTGCTGTCGCAGGTGGGACCGGCAAGCACGACGCGCCCGCAGGGTTCGTCCAGCCGCGGCGTGCGCAGCCGATAGGCGATCCGCTCGTCCAGCGTCTCGGTCAATCCGTTGTATCGTCCGGCGTCGAGATAGACCCATCGCGCGGCGTCGTGATCCGGCCGCTCGGCAATCAACAGCACCCTGGCGCGCAACAGGCCGGCGTCGCCGACGAGGTATCGTCCCGGCTCCAGGAGAATCTGCGGGCGGGAACCGTCGAATTCCCGGCCAAGCGCCGCCTCGATCGTCTCCGCATAGCACGACAGGTCGGGAATCGGCGTGCGGTAGCGGGCCGGCAATCCGCCGCCGAGGTTGAGCAAGTCGAGCGTCACGCCTTCGCGCGAACAGCGGCGGAAGATTTCCGCCGCATGCGCGATCGCCACGCTCCAGCGCTGCGGCTCCGTCTGTTGCGAGCCGACGTGAAAAGAGACGCCCGCCGGCCGCAATCCCAACCGGCCGGCGCGCAGCAGCAGATCCGCGGCGGTCTGGCGATCGCAGCCGAACTTGCGGGTCAGCGGCCATTGCGCGCTATGGTCCCTGACCAGCATGCGGCAGAAGACCCGCGCGCCCGGCGCGGCGCGCGCGAGCTTCTCCAGTTCCGCGGCGCTGTCGAAGGCGAAGAGGTCGATCCCCTCCGCATGCGCTTGGGCGATGTCGGCTTCGCGCTTGATGGTGTTGCCGAAAGAGCAGCGGCCGGCCGGCAATCCCATTCCCAGGCAGCGCGCGATCTCGCCGTCGCTGGCAAGATCGACATTGGCGCCGAGCGCGGCAAGCGTGGCGATCACCTCCGGCGCGGGATTGGCCTTCACCGCATAGTAGATCGACATTGCCGGAAACAGCGCCTGAAGCGTGCGATACAGCGCGCCGACGATCTTCAGATCGATGACGACGCAGGGCGTCGGCGGACTCTCCCGGGCGAGAAATTCGTCGATTCTGTCCGTAGCGGAGGCGGCCGCCGCGTCCTTCGCCGGGTTGGGATGCCACTCCCCGCGAAATCCCGTCGACATGCGCCGTGCCCTCGTCGTCCCCGATGCGCCAAGCTAGGTCGGCCGCCGCCGCGGGACATTGAGGCAAATCAAGCGGCGCCCGTACCCTGATTGATTTATGTCAAGGCGCGGCTTCCCGTTCAGTTCTATTTTTTGTTGGTTCGCGACAAGCGCAGCGGGTGTGACGTGGCGAAGGACGTGGCGCATTTCGATATCGGTTACCGCCAGTGCCTCGCTCCGGAGGGGCGGCCGCTCGATGGTCTTCCCGAGTTTGCTCGCGACGCGGAGACTCTGATCGGACTTTATCGCGCCATGGTCCGCACCCGGACCTTCGACGCCAAGGCGGTGGCGTTGCAGCGGACCGGCCGCCTCGGCACCTTCGCTTCCTCGCTCGGCCAGGAGGCGGTAGCGGTCGGTGTTGCCAGCGCGATGCGCGCGGAAGACGTGCTGCTGCCGAGCTTTCGCGAGCACGGCGCGCAATTGTGGCGCGGCGTCAGCCCGCTGGAGCTGTTTCTTTACTGGGGCGGCGATGAGCGCGGCAGCGATTTCGCGGGACCGCGTCAGGATTTCCCCGTGAGCGTTCCCGTCGGCAGCCATGCGCCGCACGCCGCCGGCGTGGCATTGGCCTTCAAGCTGCGCCACGAGCGCCGCGCCGCCGTCGCGATCCTGGGCGACGGCGCCACCTCCAAAGGCGACGTCGCCGAGGCGCTCAACATCGCCGGGGTCTGGCAGCTTCCCGCTCTCTTCGTCGTCACCAACAACCAATGGGCGATCTCGGTGCCGCGCCGGCGCCAGAGCGCCGCCGAAACGCTGGCGCAGAAGGCGATAGCCGCGGGCATCCCCGGCGAGCAGGTCGACGGGAACGATGTGATCGCGGTCCATCAGGCGGCGGCGGCGGCGCTCGAGCGGGCAAGAAGCGGGGGCGGCGCCAGCCTCATCGAGGCCGTCACCTATCGGCTTGCCGATCATACCACCGCCGATGATGCCAGCCGCTATCGCGACGACGCCGAGGTAAGCCGGCATTGGCCGGAGGAGCCGCTGATCCGCCTGCGCGCCTATCTCGCCGAAACCGGGCATTGGACCAAAACCGACGAGGAAAAGCTGCTTGCCGCGACGGCGGCGGAGATCGACGCGGCCACGTCCGCCTACCTCGCCACGAAACCGCAGCTTCCGGAAAGCATGTTCGACTACACTTTCGAACGGCTGCCGGCCGATCTCTGCGATCAGCGCGCGCAAGCGCTCGCGCCGGCGCCGGTAGCCGAGCCGATAACGGCGAGGTGACCTCGTGGCCGAAATCACCCTCATTCAAGCCGTCACGCTCGCCCTGGCGCGCGCCATGGAGGAAGATCCCCGCGTCCTGGTCCTCGGCGAGGATGTCGGCGCCGATGGCGGCGTTTTTCGCGCGACGGAGGGCCTGCTGGCGCGCTTCGGCGCCGAACGGGTGATCGACACGCCGCTCGCCGAGGCGGCCATCGCCGGCCTTTCGATCGGGCTTGCCGCCCAGGGGTTCCGGCCGGTGGCGGAGATCCAATTCACCGGCTTCATCTATCCCGCGATCGACCAGTTGGTGAACCATGCCTCGCGCCTGCGCACGCGCACGCGCGGCCGACTCACTTGTCCGATGGTCCTGCGCTCGCCCTCCGGCGGCGGCGTGCACGCGCCCGAGCATCATTCGGAGAGCCCCGAGGCCATGTTCGCGCATATCCCGGGACTGCGCGTCGTCATCCCGTCCTCGCCGCGCCGCGCCTATGGCCTGCTGCTCGCCGCGATCCGCGGCGCCGATCCCGTGGTCTTCCTCGAGCCGACGCGGCTCTATCGCGCGTTTCGCGAGGAAGTCGCCGATGACGGCGCGGGCCTTCCGCTCGACCGTTGCTTCGTCTTGCGCGAAGGCAAGGACATGACGCTGATCGCCTGGGGCGCCATGGTGCGCGAGGCGCTTGCCGCCGCCGTCGCCCTGGCGCGGGAGGGCGTGAGCGCCGAGGTGATCGACGTCGCGACGCTGAAGCCCCTCGACGCCGAGACGATCATCGCCTCGGTCGGCAAGACCGGGCGCTGCATCATCGCGCAGGAAGCGCCGCTGACCGGCGGGTTTGCCGGCGAGATCGCGGCCCGGCTCGCCGAACGCGGGCTGATGACGCTGCTGGCGCCGATCGAGCGCGTCGCCGGCTACGACACCGTCATGCCGCTGCCCCGGCTCGAGCATCTCTACCTGCCCAACGCCGCGCGCATCGCCGCGGCGGCCCGGCGCGCCATGGCCTATGCATGAGCGACTTCGCGCTTCCCGACCTGGGCGAGGGCCTCCAGGAGGCCGAGATCGTCGCCTGGCATGTCGCGGAAGGCGATCACGTCGTTGCCGACCAGCCGCTGGTCTCGGTTGAAACGGAAAAGGCGGTCGTCGAAGTGCCTTCGCCGCAGGCGGGACGCATTGCCCGCCTGCTGGCCAAGGTGCACGACCGCGTCAAGGTCGGCGCCCCCATCCTCGCCTTCGCGGAAGGCCCTCATCCCGACAGCGGCACGGTGGTGGGAGAGCTCGTCCGCGAGACCCCGGCGGCGGCACCGACGCCGTCGCCGGAACCGGAGCCTCCCGGGCGGGCCGCGCCGGCGGTTCGCGCTCTGGCGCGCGAGCGGGGCGTCGATCTCGCGGCGCTCCAAGGCCATGGGCCGGGCGGCGCCATTACCCGCGAGGACGTGGAACAAGCCGCGGCATCGTCGAAGGCTGGCGTCGCCGGCGAGCCGTTGCGCGGCATGCGGCGCAGCATGGCGATGAACATGGCACGCGCCCATGCGGAGGTGGTGCCGGCGACGGTCTTTGACGAGGCGGACGTCGAGGCTTGGTGGAAGCTGGGTGCCGATGTGACCGTCCGGCTCATTCGCGCCATCCTCGCCGGCTGCCGCTCGGTGCCCGCGCTCAACGCCTGGTACGAGGGCCGCGCCATGATCCTGCAAGCGCGGTCGCAGATCGATCTCGGCATCGCGGTCGACACCGAAGACGGCCTCATCGTTCCGGTGCTCCGCGACGTCGGCGGCCTCGATCCGAGCACGCTGCGCGACCATCTGGCCGCGCTGCTGGCGGCCGTCCGCTCCCGCAGGATCGCGCCGGGCCAGCTCCGCGACGCGACGATCACCTTGTCGAATTTCGGCATGCTGGCGGGAAGCCACGCGGCGCTGGTGGTCCTGCCGCCGCAAATCGCCATCATCGGCGCCGGGCGCATCGCGCCCAGGGCCGTTCCGGCTCGACCGGGTCCAGCGTTCCGTCATATGCTGCCGCTGTCGCTGACCTTCGATCACCGCGCGGCGACCGGCGGCGACGCGGCCCGGTTTCTCCAGGCGATGATCGCCGACCTTCATAGCCGGTATTAGAAAGCGAGCCATGGAAGACATCTTTCGCTTTGCCGACGAGTGGGGTCCGCTCAAGATCGTGCACATCCATCGCCCGGCGGCGGGGCTCAAGGCGGTCGTGGCGATCGACAACATCGCCTGCGGGCCGGCGGTCGGCGGCGTGCGCATGGCGCCCGATGTGAGCGCCGAGGAGGCTTTCCGCCTGGCGCGCGCCATGAGCCTCAAGAACGCCGCGGCCGGCCTTCCCCATGGCGGCGGCAAAGCGGTCATCTATGGCGATCCGAAGATGCCGCTCGGGAACAAAGAGCGGCTTGTTCGCGCCTTTGCCTCCGCCATCGCCGATCTCCGCGACTACGTGCCGGGCCCCGACATGGGCACCGACGAGCTGGCCATGGGCTGGATCAAGGACGAGATCGGGCGCGCCGTGGGATTGCCGCGCGAGGTCGGCGGCATCCCGCTTGACGAGATCGGCGCCACCGGCTTCGGCCTCGTCGCCGCCATCGACGTCGCGCGCGACAGGATCGGCCTCGAGCTCAGGGGCGCGCGCGTGGTCGTGCAGGGCTTTGGCTCGGTCGGCAAGCACGCGGCGCGCCTTCTTACCGAGCGCGGGGCGGTCCTGGTTGCCGCCAGCGATTCGCAAGGGGCGCTCGTCGACCAGGACGGACTCGACGTCGCCGCGCTCATCGAGCTCAAAGCCGCCGGCGGCAGTCTCCGCGACCACCCGCGGGGGCGAAAGCTCGAGCGCGAGGCCGTGATCGACGTGCCTTGCGACATCTGGATCCCGGCCGCCCGTCCCGACGTGATCGACGCCGCGAATGTCGACCGCCTGCGCGCGCGCCTCGTGGCGCAGGGCGCCAATATCCCGTGCACCGCCGAGGCGGAGCGCGCCCTTGCCGCGGCCGGCGTGCTGGCGATCCCCGACTTCATCGGCAATGCCGGCGGCGTCATCTGCGCCGCGACCGAGTATCAAGGCGGAACGCAGGCGCTGGCCTTTGCGGCCATCGACGAGAAGATTCGCGCGAACATGCGGCTCGTGATGGACGAGATCGAACGCAGCAAGGTCCTGCCGCGGGCCGCGGCCGTCGCCCTGGCCGAGCGCCGCATCCGCGCGGCGATGCGCACGCGCCGCTGGGGGACGAAAGAGCGCTGATGGAGCCGGCATGCCCGAGCTTCCCGAAGTCGAGATCTTCAAGCGCCATCTCGACGCGACCTGCCTCGGGCGCAGGATCAGCGGCGCTTCCCTGCGCGACAGGCGCATCATCGGCAACTCGTCGCCGGCCCGGCTGGTTGCCCGGCTCAAAGGAGCGCGGCTCAGCGCGTCGCGGCGGCACGGCAAATATCTGCTGATCGCGCTGGACAAGGCCGGCTGGCTCGTCATGCATTTCGGCATGAACGGCTCGCTCCGGCATTTCCGCAGCGACGACGAGGATCCGGCCTATGACCGCCTGCGCCTCGATTTCGGCGACGATCATCACCTCGCCTATGTCAATCCACGGCTTTTGGGCCGCGTCGAGCTGGCGGCGGATGCCGACGCCTTCATCGCGCGGGAAAAGCTCGGGCCGGACGCGCTGGATGCGAAGTTGAGCCTCGCCGAATTCGCGCGGGCCGTCGCCGGGCGCAGGCGCGACCTCAAATCGGTGCTGATGGATCAGTCGGTCGTGGCCGGCATCGGCAACATCTATTCCGACGAGATCCTCTTTCAGGCGCGGCTTCATCCGCGGGTTCGCGCCGATCGGCTGCAGCGGGGAGATCTGAAGCGGCTGTTCAACAAGACGAGAAGCGTGCTGCGCCTGGCGGTCCGCCGCGGCGGCGGCGCGGAGCAGGCGCCGGAGCGCCTGCCCCGCGGCTTTCTCATTCGCGAACGGAAGAAAGGCGGGCGCTGCCCGCGTTGCGACGGCGCCGTCGCCGCGATCAAGTTTTCAGGCCGGACAGCCTATTACTGCCCGCGCTGCCAGCCGGCGCCGCGCTGACGGCCGGAGGACGCGGCCGCTCTCAGCCGCGGGACGCCAAGAGCGCCTGTCCCGAACCGCTTTCATCGCGTGGGGCGGAGATCTCCTTGACCCCGGCCTTGTCGGTCTTGAAGACGTGGTTGACCAGCCACTCTCTCAGGAACGACATCAGCTCCGTCGTCAGGCCGATTTTCCCGGCGGCGAAATCGCGCTGGAACCGCTCGACCTTGATCACCAGGTCGCCATGCGTCTTCTGATGCTGGGGCAAGGTTTTCAGGCCGCCTTGCCGCCAGATGATTTCTTCGCGGCCAAAATGGTCGCGGGTGTACTGAAGAAGCTTGGCCAGAACGGCGGCGGCGATATCGCGCCCCTTGCCTTCGAGCATCGCCTGGTTCAACTCATTGACGTATTGCACCAGCATCTTGTGGTCGGCGTCGATGACCGCGTTGCCGGTCAGCCAGGAAGATCCCCACTCGAGGCTGGCGCCGCTGGTTTGAAGGCGGATCAGAAAATTGTCCGCGACGGCCCGCATCGATTCCGCCTGGCGGGCCAAATCACGGGCAGCCCCGAGGACGCTCTGCGCCGTGGTGCTGGTTTCCTTCACGTCGCTGCTGACGCCGACGATGTTTTGCGACACCTCGCCGGTCCGCGCATGCGCCGCCTGGATGTTACGGGTGATTTCCTGGGTGGCAGCACCCTGCTCCTCGACGGCCGAGGCAATGGCGGACGAGGTTTCGTCCATCTGGCGAACGGTCGATGCGATGCCGCCGATCGCCGTGACCGCGTTGCTCGTCTGCTCTTGCACGGATTTGATCTGGTCGGTGATCTCGTCGGTGGCCTTGGCGGTTTGACTGGCCAGGTGCTTGACCTCGTTGGCCACCACCGCGAAGCCTTTGCCCGCTTCCCCGGCGCGCGCGGCCTCGATCGTCGCATTCAAGGCGAGAAGATTGGTCTGACTGGCGATGTCGTTGATGAGACTGACGACATCGCCGATCTTGCCGGCGGCGGCGGCCAATCCACGCACCAGCTCGTTGGTGGTCGCCGCCTCGGCTGCGGCGCTCCGCGCGACGCTGCCGGCCCGCTGCACTTGCGAGGCGATTTCGCGGCTCGACGCGGCCAGCTCTTCCGAGGCCGCGGCAACGGTCTGCACATTGGCGTCGGCCTGTTCGCTGGCGGCCGCCACGGCCCTGGCCTGATGGTCCGTCCGGTCCGCCACCGCCGACATCCCCTGGGCGCTCGCTTCAAGGCCGACGGCGTCGGAAATGATCTTGTCGACGACTTCGACGACCCTGGAATTGAACTCTTCGACCAGGCCGGCCTGCGCCTTCGCCGCCTGTTCCTTGACGATCAGGTCGGTCTCCTTTTGGCGCCGGAGTTGTTCGGCCGATTTGGCTTCGTTGCGCAGTATCTCGACGGAGCGAGCGAGCACCCCGATTTCGTCGGCGCGACCGGTCGCCGGGATACGGACGTCGTGATCGCCTTCCCTGATGCGATCGGTCGCCCCGGCCAGGGACAGAAGCGGCAGGCTGACGGATCGCGAGATCCGCCACGCGGCAAGCGACGCGACGAGCAGCACGGCGATGCCAATGACAAGTTGGTCGCGGATCTCGCGAGCGAAGGCGGCATCGATATCGGCGAGATAGACGCCGGTGCCGATGATCCAGCCCCACGGCTGGAAATAGCCGACATAGGAGACTTTCGGGAGAGGGTCGGCCGAGCCGGTCTTGGGGAACCAGTAATAGACATGGCCGCCGCCGCTCTTGGCCTCTTGGATCATGTCGGGAAGGTAGGCGTAGCCCTTGGCGTCCTGCGTATCGAGGAAGGTCTTTCCTTCGCGTTCCGGCTTGGAACCGTGGACGATGTTCTTGCCATTGTCGTCGTAGACGAAGAAATACTCGTCGCCCGCATAGTGCATGCCGCGGATGGCGATCTTCGCCATGGCCTGGGCGGTGGCGTCGTCGAATTCGCCTTTCTGTGCCCGCTCGTAGAAGGATCGGGCGGCGTCGGACGCCGCCTCCACCAGGTTCTTGGTCTTCTGCTTTTGCGCTTCGAGCAGCTCGTGCTTGAGTTGAAAGGCGTTCCAGCCCGCCAGCAAGACAATGCCGGCGAAAATCAGGCCGATCAGTCCGCCGAAGCGCAACTTGACGGATCTGATGCGAAAGCCGACGGCCATGCGTTCTCCCCCGAGCTTCCGCCCCAGAAGTCTTCGACGACAAGGCATCATCTTAGCAAGGCTTCGTAAAATATCGCTTACGCGCTAG
>Ga0187781_10000306_pt1 | contig 34923 bp, 27 predicted proteins | sample 0715_SJ02_MP02_2_FD_132447 | JGI IMG/M metagenome (GOLD analysis project Ga0187781, IMG submission 132447) | Tropical peat soil microbial communities from peatlands in Department of Meta, Colombia - 0715_SJ02_MP02_20_MG | ecosystem: Environmental > Terrestrial > Soil > Wetlands > Peat | place... | reverse complement strand
GAAGGCACGTATGGGATTTGCAAGGGCTGCCATGAGAGCGTCGAGCAGGAACGGCTGATCGCCGATCCGCTCGTCCAACTCTGCCTCGGTTGCTTGACCGATGAAGAGCAGCGCGCGCTGGAGCGGGATCTTGAGTTGGCCTCGCGAATCCAGCGCGGCCTACTGCCGCAGACGGACGTGCGCTTCCGCGATTGGCGCATCCACTACCGCTACAAGCCAGCCGGAGTGGTGAGCGGGGATTATTGCGACATCATTCCGCCCGCATCGAGCGACGGCAAGCTCATCTTTCTTCTGGGAGACGTAGCGGGCAAGGGAGTGGCCGCGTCACTGCTGATGACCCACCTGCACGCGATGTTCCGCACGCTTGCGGGCATCGGCCTCGAACTCGACAAGCTCATCGAGATGGCGAATCGCGTCTTTTGCGAAAGCACGATTGCCGGGCAATATGCCACGCTGGTATGTGGGCGCGTCGGTAGCAACGGCGAAGTCGAAATCGCCAGCGCCGGACATTTCCCCGCCTTGCTCGTCTCCAAGAATGGCGTGAAGCAAATCGGCGCCACGGGGCTGCCCTTGGGCATGTTTGCAACGACTCCATACACCGTGCATCGAGCGCACCTCGATCTGGATGACAGCCTCCTGCTCTACACCGATGGAATCTCGGAGGCGTGCGGACCTTCCGGCGACCAGTACGGCATCGATGGAATCTCGCTCGTGGCCGGCGAACGGTATGGCTGGACGCCTCAGGAGTTGATCGCCGCGTGCTTGTCCGATGTCGAAAGGCATTCCGCGGGCGCGCGCCAAGCCGACGACCAAACCTTGATGGCGATTCAGAGAACCGGTTCCGGCGCGGCCTCCTTCAACGACTGACATGTTCCTTGGACATTTCGGAGTGGCGCTGGCGGCCAAGCGAGCGGCACCCAAGACGTCGCTTGGCACGCTTGTCCTTGCAGCGCAGTTTGCGGACCTGCTCTGGCCAATCTTTCTGCTGCTGGGATGGGAACGGGTGCGCATCGCACCAGGAATCACGCGCGTAACCCCGCTCGATTTCGTTTCGTATCCGTGGTCGCACAGCCTTGCGGCGCAAGTCGCGTGGGGCGCCGCGCTCGGTGCAGTCTATTTCGCATTGCGCCGCGATGGCCCCGCGTCCGTTGTGATCGCCGCGTGTGTGCCCTCGCACTGGCTGCTGGACTACATCGTTCACCGGCCGGACATGCCGCTTGTGCCCGGCGGGCCGCGTTACGGACTCGGGCTCTGGAATTCCCTGCCGCTTACTCTAGCAGTGGAGCTAGCAATCTACGGAACGGGTCTGTTGATCTACCTGAAAGAGCGGCGCGCTGCGGACCGCACAGGAAAAGTTGCGCTGTGGTCGCTCGTGATCTTCCTCGTTGCGGTCTATCTCGCGTCCACGTTCGGTCCGCCGCCTCCGAATATGCACGTCCTCGCGTACACCGCGCTGGGGATCTGGCTCGTAGTGCCATGGGCCGGCTGGGCCGATGGCCACCACATGCCGCGGGGGAACAAGACGGTTACTTAGCGATCGGGCGCTCGACGCCGATATGCGTCGAATCGTGCATGAAGACGCCCGCACCGCTCAATGCCGAAGCATCCAGCATCCGCTTCAATTCCTCCGCGGTGTACGCCGATCGAACTGAGTCACGATAAAGCTTTCGCATCGTTCCCGAATAGTGACGCCCATGCCGCCAGACGTGCAGCCTGAACCGGAAACGCCCGGTCCGCCGCAGATCGCGGAGCAGAATTGCCGCGCCCGGCCTCGCGAGCCGCGCCATTTCCGAGAATAACTTTTCCGGCTCCGCAAGATGGTGCAGCACGGAGTTACACATCACGAAGTCGAAGCTCCCATTCGGAAACGGAAGGCTGTTTCCATCGGCGACTTGAAACTCCACGCGCCCGGCCAGGGGGCCTCCCGCGGCGGCAAGGTTCGCATTAGCTTGCGCGATCATTCCGGGCGAACGATCCACGCCGACGAATTTCCAGAGTGTCAGCCGCCGCGCCAGCTTGATGACGATCTGGCCGGGGCCCGTGCCGATATCGATCGCGCGGCCGCGCTCGCGGCCGCCGAGAAGCCGCAGCGCGTGCTCGACAAAAGTGTCGTCGATTGCTTCGAGATGGGCCTGTGCCGCGGCGGACGAGTAGGCCTCGACTTCTGCCGAGTCATCCATCACCTCGGGTTCGGGGACACGAGGCAAATCGAAGAACGCCATTGGGGAATCCTAGCGCGTGGTTCCAGGCGTCCCAAGAGAAAGCTGCACGACGGAAGTCGGTTCGGTCGCAGCCGGGGCGGGTGCCGGCGGCCAGCCGATAGCGTGGTCGATCGCGTCGAATGTCTCGCGTGTCGCGCCCTCGACAATCAAGCACTTCAGTCCCATGCAGCGCAGAAAAACGCCACCGCTGGGCGTTTGAAACTGAAAAAAATTCGGGCGGCGATAGAGCTGGCTGCGTGTCTGGTATTTCATTTCGAGCGCTTCGCTGTACTGGCCGCAGAATCGGACCGAGTCGCTAGCGGTTTCGAGAGCCAGAAGAAAGACGAGAGAAGTTTCCTTCGTCTTCGCATTCTCGAAAAGGGCGTAGCGATCACCATCCCAAGCAGGAGACAAGCCCTCAGCGCGATCCGAATCGAGAAACTGCTTTAGGACCTCGTCGAGCCCGAACTCGCCCAGGGTATTTTCCTCGAGCAATGTCCAGTCGGCTGGAGCAATGCCCTTCCACGCCGGCAAGGTGACCTTGGCCGGGCCAACATTCTTCAAATAGAAGTCGGGCTGCAGAATCTGCTGGGTCGAAACCGGCGGGCGTTCGAAAATCAGGTGCAGATCCTGCCAACCTGAGTGCGCTTTCAAGAACTGCTGCGAAAACGTGGTGCCCGCGAGATATGGGAAAAGCAGGGCGTCTCGGATGTAGAGTGGAGCCTTCGAGAGCTTTGGGTCCTGGTCCATTTGGGCAACGGCGCCGGCACGGATCAGCATGGAAATGTCGCCAAGGTCGCGCACGCTCAGCTTTTCATCGCGCAGGGCGTAATCGACCATGGCGGCCAGCGCAGTGCCTTCGCTGACGGCGTCCCGAGCCAGTTCCGCGTCATCATTCGGGCGAGCGGCCTTGATCCACGGATCGACGTTAAATGACTGATCCTCGAGCGCGTGGGTCAGCTCGTGCGACATCACCTCGCGTTGCTCGTCCACGGGAATCCAATCGGCGATGTAGAACTCTTTCGCCTTTGGGTCGTAGAGGCCGGCGACCTGATCAGTCAGGATATCGAGCAAGAATGAATCGAGCGGAAAATCTTTGGGAATCAGTCCAAAGGCTTCGAGGGACTTGGCATCGGCGTAGCGCTGCGCCTCGGTTCTGTCTTCTTTCTCCTCGGCCACCAGATAGGCGCGAATCTCTTCCTTTGAGCGGAGGCTTTTCTTGAGGGGCGTCTTGATAGGCAGATGGAGGATGTCGCTCATCTGCGCCAGCACTTCGTCCGCTGCTTTCAAGAACTCGGGACTGGTTTCAGGGTGGAGCTGCTGCGGCGCAGCGGGACTTGCCGGTGGAGGCGACAACTGCTGGCCCGGCACAGCAACAGCGAGCAATAAGAGAAACAGCAGCCCTGCGACCCGCTTCATCCGTGCCTCCCGAAGGCGCGACTAAAACAGCAGAATAGCAGGTTTCTTGACGCTTCACGTCACGACGACGATTTCCTGCTGGGTTCGTAGCGAGCGCAATCAGAGAGGCGGACCAAAGGCAAGAAGCGCAGTTTTCTGGTTGGGGTGGACTTCAAAAAACGTGTTCAGCCGAGAAATTTCGAGCATCTCGCGCACCTTCTCGGTCACGCCAGCCAACTTTATGTCTCCACCCGCCTGCCGCACTGCGGAGGAACACCGCACCAATTCGCCGATGCCATAACTGTCGATAACTTCGACATGCGAAAGATCAAGCACGAACCGCTTTGCTCCGTAACCGGCGGATACGTGAATCGCATCACGGAGTTTGGTGTGGCCGTCGGTCAGCGTAAGCCTCCCTACAGCCTCGAGCACCACCGCGCGCCCGACCTTTCGTATCTGAACTTGCAATCCCATCGCTTCACCGTCGCGCCGGTAAAGCAATATTCGCCGCGGCCTTCGACCGATTGCGCTAGGATACTACTCCGCACTGAAGGCCAGCAGCACATTGCCCGGAATGCCATAGTTCGAGGCGTAGCCCGCGTCCACGAAAACCATTCCGCCCGACACGGCTGGCCCCCCGCCGTCGATGGATCCTCCGTGCGCCTTGATCTTGTTCACGGTGTCGAAGTCCCGCGCCGTGTCGAAATCCCACATGACCGTCCCGTCCTCGGAGGAGTACGCACGCAGGTGGCCGTCGTCCGCGCCCGAGAAGATCACGCCGGGAATCACTGTGACCGCAGCCGACTGCGCCGGGCTGCAGCGTGGCACAGCGCAGCCCCCCGGAGCAGGGCGCGCGACCCAAACTTTTTCTCCTGTCGCGAGCTTGATCGCAAAAAGCCCTCCACCTGCTTTGGGATCGGGAATCGATCCCTCCGGCCCGGCGCTGAAGCCGAAATCGGAAAGCGCTGCGTACACGGTCTCCGAATCGGCCGCGGGTCCCCATTCGATACCACCCAGAGGTCCACCATGACCGATGTTCGTCTTCCACAGAAGTTCGCCTTTGCGGTCCGGGTCAAGAGCGAGCACATCGCCGGACTTCTGGCCGATAATCAGGATACGATGCCCGTCGGAGAGTTTGCGAAGGATCGGCGGCGCGCCGAAATCTGTGTCGGGGCCCTGCTTCGCAGGACAGTTGCTCCGGTCATCACGGTAGCAGCTAATGTTGTACGTATCGCCGGGCGTAATTTGCCTTGACCAAACGATTCGTCCCGTTTTCAGATTGATGGCGAGAATGGCGTCGCTGTTCGGCGTTGCGGGATCGGAGTAGTTGTTGCCGGCGCCGATGTAGAGCAGCCCGCGCTCCGCGTCGATCGTCGGAGAGGACCACAAGCCCGCGCCGGAAGGTCCCCAGAGCTGCGTGCCGGCCTTGCTCCTATGTGTCGGACGAGCGGGTTCGGAAATCGTGTACGTTCGCCAAACTTCCTTGCCCGTGGAAGCATCGAGCGCCGCAAGAACGCCGCGGAATGTGCAGCACTCATAGCCGGGATTGGCCGCGAGCCATTCCTCGCGGGACGCCACCGGCACGTACAGTCGTCCATTGTAGAGCTTTGGCGTGCCAGTGACTCGCGCATAGGGGTGGGTGCTGACACGCGCGTGCCAAACCAGTTTCCCGGTCAGCGCGTTGACGGCGTAGACGCTGGCGCGGAGATCACCGAAGTAGGCCAAGTCGCCTGCGCCGATGGTGATGGCGGTGCGAACGCCGGCGTCCGCTTGGAACGTCCAGTATGTGCAACCCGTCTTCGCATCGAGCGAGTAGACCTTGCCGAGGACATCTCCCACAAGCACCCGGCCACCCACTACGACCGGTTGCGAGTAGGACGTAAATTCGCCCGGAAATCCGAAGGCCCATTTCAGCTTCAGGCTCGGGACTTGCGCCGCTGTCAAACCAGCTTGATCTGCAGGCTGGAAGCGGCTGTTTTCCAAATCCACGCCCCAGCCGTTCCATCGGGGCCCTGCAAGACTGGCCCGCGCACGGGCAGAACAAGAGTTCGGTGGAGGCGCAGGATTGAGATGCTTGCCGGTGATGTATTCGGCGACGGCAACGCGCTCCCGCGGATTCAGCGCCACGCCCTGCAGGTGCATCACGCCACGCGCAAGCATGTAGATGATGTAGTCAGGAGCCGCAGCGCTGAGTACAACTCGGTTCAGGTAAGGGGGCCCTCCCGCCTCGTGACAATTCGCGCACATCGCTTGGTAGATCGCTGCCCCGTCCGGACCACCGGCCGCAGAGGAAGTTGTTACACCCTTCGCGCCCGTGGCAGCGCCACCGCTGGAAAGCGAGAGAACGTAAGCAGCGAGCTCGCCGATCTGTTCCGCGCTAAAAGCGGTCTTGTAACCGGGCATGGAAGTTCCCGGCTTCCCATCGGAGATCGCGGCGACGATCGCATCCGAAGACAGCTTGAGATCGATCAGGCTTTTCGTCGCGCCCACGCCTTGGCCATTGGCACCGTGGCAAAAGGCACAGCTCATCGCATAAAGCTTCTTGCCGGCCTCAATCTGTTGCTGCTCACTCGCTGAGAAAGCCTGTGGCGGGAATGGTTTCGCCGAAGCTCTAGGAACCCACGCCAGGACGAACCAAGCACCGCCAACCGCAAGAAAAGCGCCTACGAGATCGCAAATTAGTTTCTTCTGCGGCAGCCCTCCACCCGAGACGCGAGCAAGACGATTCATGCGTTCCTCCCATGCCATGTTACCGGTTGGTGCAGAGATTAAAGATTGCCGAACTGGATTGTCAACGACACTTCCACGGTGGGCCGTACGTGGCGCCTGAGCCACAGAGCGCCGTGACCTTCACGGGTTGGATGCGCTCGGGACAGGAACCGCCAAAGCGGTCTGTACGGCCTCCGAGAGCTTCTCAATCGAAAATGGTTTTCGAAGGAACTGACAGCCGGATTTACGAAAGAGGTCCAACAGGCCATCGCCCGAATGGGAGCTCGTGAAGACGATCCGCAGAGCCAGTTCGGGCCGATTCTCCTCGATCCAGCGGCGCAGGCTTGCCGGTGAGGGCTCGCCGGGCATGTCCGCATCCACCACAACAGCGTCAATCGCGTCTCTCTTCAATATGTCGGTCGCTTCCTGCACGCTGCGCGCGACCTTCACCGATCCGCCCGCGGCCGCGAGCACTTCGCGCGCCAGCTGCAGCATCGCCTCGTCGTGGTCAGCCACGAGGATGGCACCTGCAATACGAACAGCCGAGGAAGCGGGTTTGCTCAGGGAGGCCGCTTTTACGATCGAGAGCGGCAACGTGATCGTGAACGTGGCGCCGCGCGGCGGTGAGTTGCGAACTTGAATTTCGCCGCCGTGTTCTTTCACGATGCCGTAGCAGATGCTGAGTCCGAGGCCGGTCCCCTTGCCGACCGCCTTTGTCGTGTAGAACGGATCAAAAATGCGGTGGGCATGCGAGACGCCCGGACCGTTATCTGTAATTTCAACGCGAAGGCGGTCGCCGACGCTTTCCGTTCGGATCCAGATTTCCCCCGGGCCGCCCTTTTCGTGGATCGCATCGACGGCATTGTTCAGGATGTTCAGGAACACCTGTTCGAGTTGGTGGAAATCTCCCGACGTCAGCGGCAGCTCGGGATCGAATTCGCGGTGCACAGCGATGTTGTTGAGCTTCAGATCGTATTCGCGCAACACAAGCGTCTCTTCGAGAATCTGGTTGAGCTGCACGGGCGCACGCTGCGGCTTATGCTGGCGCGCAAAACTGAGTAGGTTCTGAACGATGTGATGGGTGCGCTGCGCCTGTTTGTAGAGCTTCTCGAGATAGTCGAGGCCACGCGGCTGAACGTAATCCTCCGATTTCAGGAGCTGGCTGTAGCCCAGAATCGCGGTGAGCGGATTATTCAGCTCGTGCGCGACGCCGGAGATAAGCTGGCCGACGGCGGCCATCTTTTCGCTTTGGAGCAGCTGCTCCTGCGTGCGCCGCAGCGTGTCGTAAGCCTCGCGCGTCTTTTCCAGCAGCAGCGACTTGTCGATTGTCGTGGCAATCTGATTACCGACCGCAAAAAGCAGGTTCAAGTCGGCGGTGGAAAAGACTCGCAGGTCGCGGCAGCCGACGACGAGTATGCCCATGATGCGATCCTTCGCCCAAAGCACGACAACCTGCGAGACCTGCACCTCCTCTTTCCGGTGAAGTTCATGGAGTCCTTCCGGCAGGCCGGGCAACGCTCCCGAAAGCACGGTAGCGCGCGCTTGCCGAATCTGCTCGATTAACGACACTGGCACCGGGACGGCGTCCGCATGGCCGACTGGCCCTGAACGGTAGCCGACGGCAGCAGCGCGCTTCAAAATTCCCGAGCCTTCATCAAGAAAGTAGACCGAGGCGACGTCCGCCGAAAACAGCTCGGTGACTTTTAACAACGCCGACGTCAACCCTTCCTCGAGAGCAGCAGCTTGATTCAGCAGCTCCCCGACTCCGTTGAGCGCCAGCAGGGCGCGATTGCGCCGACGAATATCCCATTCGGCCTGCTTGTGCTCTGTGACGTCAAGCAGGAACCCCTGATACGCGATGACGGCACCGGCTTCGTCTCGCGTAGCAAAACTCGATTCGTGGGCCGTGCGAATTTCTCCATCCCGCTTTCGGAATTGAAATTCGAAATCGACGACTTCGCCGTAGTCGTTCAGCAAACGCTGCCGGCGCTCGCGGTCTGCCGGGTTCACGTAGAGATCCGCAGAAATGTCTTCTCGAAGCAGCTCGTCGTGGCTGTCGTATCCGAGGATGCGCATGAACGCATCGTTGAAATCCATGAAGCGCCCCTCGGGAGTTGATATGAAAACGCCCTCTTGGACCTTTTCAAAGAGCGTCCGGTATTTGTTTTCGGCCTGGCGCCGCCGTGTCACGTCTTTGAGGACGTGTATCGTGCCAAGGCGGCCGCCCGCAGAGTCGTGGAACGCGGAATCCGTGGCGAGAAAGTATCCACCGAATGAGGGATCGACTACTTCGTCCTTCCCTGCGACTCCCTCACAGTAGGGGCAGCGGGACCACACGATGTTGCCCTGCCGAAGCACTTCTCGAACTGCACGGCCTGCCAGCGAATCGGCTGCGACTCCTAGACGCGCCGCCAAAGCCCGATTGACACTCAAGATGCGTCCGTCGAGCGAATGAACCAGAATGAGATCGTCAATCGAGTCAAACGTGTCGAGCCACTGCCGCCGAGCCACCGTGGCACTCTCGAACAACGCGACGTTCTGAGCTGTCAGCCCGATGAGATTTGCGACATTGCCCAAGAAATTCTGCTCCTCCACATCGAAAATGCGCGGGGAAGACGAGCCGATTCCGAGCAATCCAAAAGGCGCGTCCTTACCGGGTACCCGGACGAAGAAAACCGTGGCAAGCCTCTCCGCCTCCATCAAGGCATGCAGTGACGGCTCGCTCGTATCGCCAGAGAAGGTCTGCGGCGTGTCTTGGTGCAGCAACTTGTGTACCCACGGTTCGGCGGAAGAGAGGTGGCTGTATTGCTTCCGAAATGCGTCTGTGAAACCGATCCACGCCCGCCCCGTCAACGAGGGCGGCCTGCTCTGCTCGTCCAGCAGAAACACCAACCCGTGTGTGGCATTCAGAATTTCCACCAGTTGGCGCAACACCCCCGCGAGGGCGTCGTCAACCCGAGGCGACTGGCTCGCTTCCGCTGTGATCAAAGCCAGACGCCGCAGTTTCTCGCTCAAGTCCTCGGTGCGCGTACGGCCTGCCTCGAGGACCAGCACCGCCATTCCGATTCCCATCATGATTCCAAACAGTCCTTGAAATGAAACGCGGAAGAGCTCGGCTGAATGCACAGCCCAGTCAGGCCGATCCAATCCGTGCAAGCCGCGAAGCACTAAGGCACCGGCAAGCAGTTTCCAACCGACGCCACGATGACGCGAATGCGCCCGCCACAAGATCCAGCCTGCGGAAACGTAGAGCAGAGATTCAACCAGGGACTCAGCCCACTGCTCGACTTCCGGCAAGCGCGCCACAGAGCCCAATGCCACGAGCGCAGTCGCCGCGATGACTCCCAGCGGCCAAAGTTGGGCCATCGTTCTGCCTGGCCCGAGACACTCCAATACTGCTGCAAAGAACAACACCGCAACCATTAGCGACAGTGCCGTGGCGACCTGCGGATGGCCGGAGCCACCGTGCCAAAAAGAGAAAATTCTGAGAGCTTCTAGTCCGGCGTAGGCGGTCCAGCCGGCCAGCCAATAGCGAAAGAAACGCGCCCTGAAATTCGGCGCTAGCAAAAAGTAGATGGTTAACAAGATAAATACAGCGGAGCCTTCAATGAAGGCGACGGCGAGGAACCCCGGGTTGGACGCGAAGCTCATACGAGCCGTTCAGGGAGCGGCGCCCTTTCCAACATATCTGCTTACGATTCCAAGCGATTTCGGGGATATCAGGAAGCCATTAGGAAACCTAGCACACGGTTTCAAAATACGGCAACGAGCCGTAATACTGCGTGTGCCGTGCCTTATAATGGCTTCTACGGCGGAGCAACCGTGGAACCCGAGAAGATACTCGTCGTCGATGACGAAGAAGCCATCCGCGAGGTCATTTCGACTCTGCTGGATGCGCAAGGCTTTCGTTGTACGACCTGCTCCAACGGCCGCCAAGGCCTCGAAACATTCCGCAAAGATACCTACGACCTAGTCCTTAGCGACATCGTCATGCCGGAAATGGACGGGCTCAAGCTGCTGGCAGAGCTTCGGCTGGACGATCCCGATGTGCCTGTCATCATGGTCACGGCAATGCACGACATCTCGATCGCGCTCGAAGCGATCCGCGCGGGCGCGTACGACTACGTGTTGAAGCCGTTCGAAAAGGACCAGCTCTATCTCAGCGTACGGCGGGCGCTGGAACACCGCAGGCTCGTGCTGGAAAACCGCATCTACCAGAGCGACCTGGAACAGCTCGTCGCCGAGCGCACGCAACAACTTTCCATCGCGTTGCAGGACTTGGAGCAGTCCTACGATTACACGCTGGAGGCGCTAGGTGGCGCGCTTGACGCTAAAGACGCAGAGACGGAGGGCCACTGCCAGCGCGTGACGGCCTTCACGATCACGATCGCGCGAGCGATGGGCGTGGATAAGGGCCTGCTGCGTCACATTGCGCGCGGTGCTTTCCTGCACGATATCGGAAAGATGGGAGTTCCAGATTCGATCCTGCGCAAGCCCGGCCCGCTGACCGCGCAGGAGCGCGAAATCATGCGCCGGCACTGTGAGATCGGATACGCCATGCTCGCGAGGATTCCGTTTTTGAAGGAAGCTGCCGAGATTGTGCTGTCCCACCAGGAGTTCTACGACGGCACGGGCTATCCGCGGCGACTCCGCGGAGAGCAGATTCCGCTGGGGGCGAGAATCTTCGCGGTGGCCGATACGCTGGACGCGATGATCTCCGATAGGCCGTATCGCAAGGCGCTGCCGGTCTCGGCCGCTCGCGAGGAAATCAAGAAGTTCTCAGGAACGCAATTCGATCCGAGGGTTGTGGAAGTTTTCCTCGCGCACCCAGAGCGCGTCTGGCGCGAACTGCACGAGAAGACTGGCGATCCCTTCCGCCTCGCGCAGCTCGAGCACGTCTAGCCTGCCTCTCTTCTGGGACCACCTCGAAAAAGCAAAGCGGGCTTCATCCCGTGAGGCCCGCCAGATCCGTCCTCTGCCGCTTCTCTAGAACTCGAACCGCAACGCAAATTGCATCTCGCGCGGGTCGGCGGCCGTCGTCGAGATAACCCCGAACAGGGGGCTCGTAAAGACATTATCCGGGAGGGCAAAATTCGAGTGATTGAATGCGTTGTACGCCTCCATTCGAAGCTGGAGATGGTATCTCTCACTCCCGAGGTTGAAGTTTTTCACGAGCGCCATGTTGAAGTTGGAGAAATGAGGTCCGCGGAGGACGTTCCGGCTGCCCACTTGCTGGCCTGTCGGAGAGCTAAACGCGGCAGCGGCCGCTGCGGGATTTGCGAAGAGCTGAAGCTCTGGCCCAGGGGTTTCGTGGATGTGCGTTGAGATGGCGGCTTTGTTGCCGTCAAATATGGCCAGTGAATCGTTCAAAAGGCTTGTCGTCGACACTCCTGCGAACGGATTGAATGGAAATCCGGTATGCCAGCTCGCGGTGCCGGAGAACGACCATCCGCCAATTAGTTCGTCGAGCAACACGGACGAATCCTTTCCGAAGCGCTGCCCTCGGCCGAACGGAAGGTTGTAAATTCCGTCTGCTGTGATCGAATTCGTAAGATCGAATTCGGAATTCCCCTTGCACACGGCTTCGCTCCGTACATCGCAAAGAACAGCTAGGCTTGTCCCCTCTTGGTTTCCGATATTGTTTGAAATAATGGAGATGTCATCGAGCGAATGCGCATACGTGTAGTTGAAATCCGCCTGCAAGTTGTCGGAAAAGCGTTTCCGCAGTGTCACGAGTAAACCATTGTAGTTCGACCAGCCTTTATTGGTCAGAAACAAATTGTCTGCGAATTGCGGCGAAAGTCCAATTCCTAGCTGGTTGAAAAATCCATCTAACGTCATCGCATTGACTACGTTACCCAGGCCACCCAACTTGAGAGTATTGAAAAAGTCTGAGTACACAACTTGGGAACAACCGGCACCGCAGATCGCGGGGTCTTCAAGCATCGGCTCTGGGGTAATCACAGTGGCCGCCGTCGCGCCGGAAGCCCGGGCCTGCGACTCCAGGCCGGTGATGGCCTGAAACAGCGTCTGACCAGCCGCCGCATCATTGAAGTCGACCAACTGTCCGGCGTCCGCGAGTGCGACCAGGCGGTGAGCGTAACGACCGACCCACCCGAGCTCGAGCTGCATATTGCCAGGAATTTCCCTCTGCATATCCACCGAAAAAACATCGGCGTAAGGTGTCTTGAAGTTGGGATCGACGGAGTAGTTAGTCGCCCCCTGCAATACGCCCTCTACAAATGGCGTGAAGGGGTTCGTAAATGGCGGGGCGACCGGCGGCGTCAAAGGAGAGACGGGGAGATCGTTAATCCCCGTAAAACGCGGGTCCAGTGACAATGCCTCTTCGGGCGTCGGAGATGTCACCAGTGGAAACTCAGCGCCGTTCTGGGAGCTAAACAGCTGGCTGCTCTGATCCTGTATAAAATTGATGGAGTTAAGAGCCGTATGGTCGTAAATCAATTGAGCTCCGCCGCGAAACACAGTCTTGCGGTCACCCAAAGCCTTTCCAAGGAATCCTTCATGGAATGATGGGTTCCACGCCACAGCGAATCGGGGGGAGAAATTCGTCGGATCGCTCTTGTACAAAGAGGGACCGCCCGGATTCGCCTTCCCGCCAAGCGTGTATGTCATGATCAAAGCAGGATCAATGCCGCCCGTCCCAGCCGCTCCATCTGCGACGCGGCCCGCAAACACGGAATTGAATCCTAGATTGCCAATGCCCTCAATACCGTTGGTTTCGTACGGCACCGAATCGTATTGGTAGCGCAGGCCGTAGGTGAATGTCAGATCGTTCCGAACTCTCCAAGAGTCTTGGGCATATCCTTCGTATTCGTAGTATCTGTAATAGACCTTGTGAGGAGCGCCATTCGGCAGTGCGGTTCCGTTTTTCAGATAGTTGAACAACCCGATGTCCAGCCACCAGCTTCCCAGCATTCCCATGAACATGTTGTCCCAATCCGCCGCAGCCACGCCGCTGGGATCGAGAGGCCCCGTGGGCAAAATGTTGCTCGGCCGCAGAGTAGCATCCAGCGTCGGAGTCGTCTGCCCGATCCCAATGCCAACGAAATTGAAATCATTCACTTGAATATCGCGCGTACGAATGGGTTTAAACACGCCGCCGATCGCAATGGTGTGACTGCCATGCGTCTGAGTCCAGTCATCACGGAAAGTGGGAATCGGTACGATGCGCGCCTGCGTGCTCTGGCGCAGATAAGGAGCGTCAAAAGAGCCGTTCATCCAAGAGAATTGAAAAATGGTGCCGTTTGGCGCAAACGGCGATTCAAAGGACAGCTGGTTGCGAGACTCTCCGTACACAAATTGATTCACTGTGTTCGGGCTGATGGTCCACGTATCTCCGACCACCCACGCTTTGTCGGCCGTAATAATTGTCTGGCTGATCGGATCTTTTGGAAATTGCTTTGATGCCGCAATGCCAGTAGCCGCGCTCGCATTATTAACGTCGTCCGCCGTATTCTGATTATTGAAGTTAAATCGCGCGAACAGCTTGTGCTTGCTCGACATGGTGTAATCAATCCGACCCAGATAGATATTTTCCGTAAGCGGCGCGGGCGCGTTGAAGCGCAACCCACCTGTGTTCACACCATCTCCTTGGGTCATGTCGTTCGCAGCAGGATAGCGGCCAGCGATGAAACTCGTCAGCGCCGAGTCCGCCCCCGTGCACAATGGGTCGAGTCCCTGAACCGTTTGGGAGCCGCATGCGCCGGTTGGCGAAAGCAGTGTAATGCACTGCGGGGTGGTGTTTAGGCGGCTGGTTGCATCGCAGCCGGGCTTGTCGTTGATGTAGTTGATTCCTGCGCCCGGGCCATTTGTCGCAAGAGCAGTGATGTTAGCGAGCGGGACAATGCGGAGCACGGCATCGGACTTCCTGTCGCGCCGACCATCATAGTCAAAAAAGAAAAACAGTTTGTCCTTCTTGACGGGGCCGCCTAGATTGCCCCCAAACTGATTGCGTATGAGTTGTTGCCTGGGCACGCCTGATAACTGGTTGAAAAAGCTGTTCGCTTCTGTAAGAGCAGTGCGGTTCCATTCCTGCGCGATCCCATGCCATTGGTCGGTTCCACTCCGGGTTGTGATATACGTTGTGGCGCCGCTTCCGCGTCCAGTATCAGAGACCGGGTTCGCTACATCCGTTCGAAACTCCTGAACCGCTTCCACTGGTATGCCGGCCACGAGGGCAAAAGGCTCACCGATAGCGAAATCCTGTGCATCGATCCCATCGACAAGGATGTTGTTTTGATCGCTTCTCGCGCCAGTTACCGCTCCGCCTCGGGATAGGAGGGGATCGTCCGGGACGTCGGTCGTCGGCGTGACGCCAGGCTGCAGCTGCAAGAGCGCCGCTGGATTGTCACGGATCTGAAGTGGCAGGTCTTCGACGGTACGCATATCAAAGGTATTGCCGATCGTTGCGTTCGTCGTATCGAGGGTAATCGAACCCTGCGCGGTTACTGTAACAGTTTGATCGATAGCTCCCAGCTGCAACTTGACGTCTTGCGTCGTGGTAGTGGCCACTGGCAAGTACAGATTGCTGATCACCAGAGTCTGGAAGCCGTCTTTCTTGACCGTGAGAGAGTAGCCGGGTCCGGGAGCCAAATCCACGATCCGGTACCCACCGTCGCCAGCCGTCTTCGCGAAATAGGTGGTGCCGGTCCTCGTATCAACGAGCTTGACGCTGGCACCAGGAACCACTGCGTCGGAAGCGTCGGTAGCGACGCCTGTAATGGACGCGACGTTCTGCGCCTGCGTGATTGCCGGCAGCAAACCCAGCGTCACCAAAACAAGCAGTACAATGCAGACTAGCTTCGGCATGGCGCCCCCCTATCGGGCCATAACTGCCTAGGATTGAGTTCTTGTGGTGCAGATCGTCTTGCGAACGCCGCAATCGCCCCCGAAATTGCAAGCCTCGCGTGTCAAACGCATTCAAGTCCGTGAACAGGTCGCGCTACAAGTGCAACTTCCATACCAGAAAATGTCTCAAGCCGTTTATGAGGAAACGAACTGAATATTCAAGGAGATAAGAGGATTTGCTAGGCACGTTTCATACAGCGCAACGCAACGTATACCAGAATTGGTAGATGAGAATCCAGCCCAATTGCTAAAGATCATATCAGTGTACTTTATTTGCTACGGCTTCTAGCTCCGTCGGTTCGTCGGTACCGGACGGCAAACCTTCTAGCGGGTGGCATTGCGTCGGTGGTACGTGACGCCGAAGACGCCAAGAAAGATGCTAATGGCCGGTATGAGCAGCACGAGGATGCCATGGCGGAGGGCCGCGCTGCCCTGGCTCCCAGACGCAGCAGCGTTTTGGTAGCACATGGCGCAACCCTGCGCCACGGCTGCTGGGGCTGCGAATCCGATGGCTAGCATTGTCGAGGCAGCCAAAACCGCCCAGCGAAGGCCCACTTCAGCGCACAAAAACGGCCGAGCTTGCGACCAAGGTTGAGCCATTCTGCGTGTCGAAGCCATCATCGCTCCACCACAAGAATTGCGAAGATGACGAGCCATAATCCTCCCAGGAAATGCCAATAGAGCGCGGCGACGCGAGTCGCCGTCTCCAGCGTGAGGCGGCGCGTGGAACGCAATCCGACGACAAGCAATGCCGCCATCCCTCCGAGCACGTGCAGTCCATGCGCCGCCGTGAAGAGATAGAAAAAGCTGCTGGCCGGGTTTGTCGTGAGAAAGAGTCCCGCGGCCAGCATCTGCCGCCACGCCAGAATCTGCCCGACCAGGAAGAACGCGCCGAGAGCCGCGGTGACGCCCCACCAGTGGCGATGGTCGGCCTCGCGCCCAGCGACCAAGCAGCGGCGCGAACGCGCGAGCGTGAAGCTGCTCGCAGCGAGAATCAACGTATTCAGCCACAGAATACGTGGGAGCTCGATTGGCTGCCAGTCGCTACTAGGGAATCCGCGGCGCACAACCCACGCACTGATGAGCGCCATGAAAAACATCAGAATTCCGCCAAGCGCGAGGATCATCCCCGTCACATACACGCGCTGCGGAGTTCCTGAGTTGTCGTTCCCTCCTCGACCGCTGCCGAACGGCGCGCCGTTTCCGGAGTGCCCTCCCCCGCCTCGCTGAAGCAATTCCGCAACAGTGTCAACCGGCATGGCGCTGCTCCGTACTCCCGGTCGTATCTGAGACGGGCGGAATGTTCTGCGGTAGAAAATCTGTTTCTGCGCCGGGGACGCTGTATTCGTATGGCCCCCGATAAACCCTCGGAAAGCGACCGCCGAAATTGTCGGTCGGAGGCGGCGACGCAGCTACCCATTCAAGAGTTGTCGCGTTCCATGGATTGACCGCCGCTGGCGCACCTCTGCGGAGGCTCCAGAAAAGATTGTAGACAAAGACGAGCTGCGCAGCGGCTGTCACAAACGCCGCGATCGTCATGAAACGATGAAGCGGCTGAAAACCGGCGAGGTACGCGGCGCCGGTGGAATCGGCGTAGCGGCGGATTCCGCCGGCAATCCCGACAAAGTGCATCGGCATGAAGATGCAATAGACGCCCACGAACGTGAGCCAGAAGTGGATTATGCCAAGCGATTCGTTCATCGACCGACCGAACATTTTAGGGAACCAGTAGTAAGTCGCTGCCAGAATTCCAAAGATTGCGGCTACGCCCATGACGATGTGAAAGTGCGCCACAACGTAGTAAGTCGCATGAAGTGTGGTGTCCACTGCGGGTTGCGCGAGAAAAATCCCGGACAGTCCGCCCGTCACAAAAAATGAAACAAAACCGATGGCGAACAGCATAGGGGAGTGGAACTGAATTCTCCCGCCCCAAAGCGTACCGAGCCAGTTGAATGTCTTCACGGCGGAGGGCACGCCGATGGAAACGGTCAGGAGGGAGAAGGTCAGGCCGGAATAGGGATTCATTCCGCTGACAAACATGTGATGGCCCCAAACGAGGAAGCCGAGAAAGCCGATGGCGCAGATGGCAAACGCCATCGCGCGATACCCGAACACGGGCTTGCGCGAGAAATTCGCGAGGATATGCGAGACCACACCCATGCCGGGCAGAATTGCGATGTAAACCTCGGGATGGCCGAAAAACCAAAAGAGGTGCTGCCAGAGCAGCGGCGAACCTCCGCCGTTTGTCTGCAGCACTCCATTCACAACGAGGCCAGCCGGCATGAAGAAACTGGTTCCTGCCACGCGGTCCAGCACGAGAAGGATTCCTGCCGCGAAGAGCACCGCGAAGGCGAGCAAACTCAGAATCGCCGTGACGAACCACGCCCAAACCGTGAGAGGCAGGCGCATCAGCGTCATCCCGGGAGCTCGCATGTCGATGGTGGTGGCAATGAAGTTGATGGAACCGAGAAGCGAGCCGACGCAGAAGATCAAGATGCTCAAGGCCCAGAGCGATTGGCCCATCCCCTCGCCCGGACCCGCGATCTCGCCGAGTCCGCTCAGTGGTGTGTATGCGGTCCAGCCGCTGATTGGCGCTCCTCCGGGTACCACGAACGCCGCCATCATCACGACAAACGCCAGCAGAGTCAGCCAGAAGGACAACATGTTCAGGCGCGGAAAGGCCATGTCCGAAGCGCCGATTTGAAGTGGAAGAAGGTAGTTTCCAAAGGCGCTCTGCGGCGCCGCGGTTAACACGAAGAAGACCATGATCGTACCGTGCATCGTGATAAGCGCCAGGTATTGCTCGGGCGTCATGATCCCGCCGGGCACAAACGGCAGATGCGCGGCGGGCCACACGAGATGAAAACGCATGAGAAGCGATAGGATCGTTCCGACCGTCACCGCCACGAGTGCCAAAAAGAAATACTGAAGGCCGATGACCTTGTGATCGGTGCTGAAGACATAGCGGCGAAGAAAGCCTTGCAGCCCTCCTGACGGGGCGCGAGTTAAGTCATCCGCAGCACGAGATTGGGAACTCACTGGACAAGCGCCCGCCGCTTAAGAAAGCCGTCATAGTCGGATTGAGAGACAACGTTGAGATGGCTGTGCATCGTGCCATGCCCGAGGCCGCAGAGCTGCGTACACACGATTTCGTATTGTCCGATCCGGTTCGGCGTGAAGTGCACGGGAATGATCATGCCTGGGACGGTATCCTGCTGCAGGCGTAGCTCGCGGACGAAGAAGTTGTGGATCACATCCTGGGACCGGAGCAGCAATTCGACTGGCCGATCCACCGGGACGGTCAAATCAGAAACGACGATGTCATCGCGGCCTGCAGGGTCGTTCGGATCGATCCCCAGCGGATTTCCGGCTGGCGCATTGACGAGGCTTGGATCGAGCCGGCCGAATTTTCCGTCGGCGCCGGGATAGCGAAACGTGTAGACGAACTGATTCGTGGTCACTTCCACTTGAACGGCATCCGGTGCCGGGGGAGTGAATCGAACGCCCGCCCAGGCATTGCGTCCGAGAATCCCAAGACCGACAAAGGCCAGGAGCGTCACGGAAGTCCAAAGAACTTCGAGTGCGACATTGCCGCGAAGAAAGCTCGCTCTTTGCCCGCGATCGCGAAAGCGAAGGACCGCGTAGGCGAGCCCCAACTGCGCCAGGACGAACGCCGCGCCCGTCACGTACAAAGTAAGATCATACTGGCGATCGACGAGCACAGCGTCTTGCGAGATCGGCGGCGGAGCGGGATACAGCCGGGCGACGAAGACGTAGACCGTAACGGCGACAAACAGGCACAAGAAGATGGCAAGCAGAAGCGCCGGTGACGCAGAACCGCGCGAACGCAACTGAGAGCTCACCATTGACACGCCATCATACAAACAGAAGCCAGGGGAGAATTCAAGCGGACGCCACGATTCGCAGGCTCTACGCGGCGGGATATCTTCTGCGCATGCCGGCGACAGAGCCTTCAATCAGCTTTCTGAGAGTCGGCAGGTGGATATCGGAAAGGCGTTTGATATTGACACAGGACTTGCCCGCAGAGTGCTTCCCCAGCTTTGCCATCAATTCGTTGCGACCCGGAAATTCCGGGAGTGTGTACAGAGCTATGTTCTGTTTGCGCGGAGAAAACGCCACAAGCATCCAGTCCATTTCGCGTCCATCGGGATATCTGTAGCGGCAAGTTCCAAATCCCACGATGCTGGGCCCCCACATCTTGGGCTTGGCCTTCGTGGCCTTCGCCATCATGCCCGCGATGGTCCAGCAATCCTTGCGGACCTGGCCGTCCTCAATTGCGTTAAGGAAATCGGCAGCGGAAGCCTTCGTGAGCTTGGTCTTCAGCTCAGCCACTGGGTCCTCCGAATCTCAGAAACCCGGAGATTATCACGTATGGGAAAACCGTGTCGCCAGGAGTAGCACCACGTGCGGGAAGTATTGGTGCGGTCGAGTGGATTCGAACCACCACGGTATTGCTACCGCCAGCCCCTCAAGCTGGTGCGTCTGCCAGTTCCGCCACGACCGCAATCATGGGGTAAGCGAAGAAATTGTAGCAGAAGCCGCTACTTCTTGGGAGCCGGGTTCTGCGCGGGTGCTTGTTGGGCAGGAGCCGGCGCAGGTGCTTGCTGCGGCTGCACTGGAATCTGGATCGGTGCCGGCGTCGACGGCTTCGCGGGAGCCGTACCCGCCTTCTGCGTCTGCTCGAGAATGGAACCAGTACTTGTCGTAGGCGTGGCGCGCTTGAACGAGAGTGCCAGCGAAGTCATCATGAAGACGATCGCACACCAGGTGGTGGCGCGAGAGAGAAACGTCGCGGCGCCGCGCGGACCGAAAGCGGTCTGGCTTCCGGCTCCGCCGAACGCGCCCGCGAGATCGGCGGCATTGCCGCTTTGCAGCATGATGACGGCCACCAGGACAAAGCACACAAGAATGTGCAGCGTCACCAGGACCGGCATGAACCGCCAGCCAATCCAGATCAAGCCGGCAGCCACCACAAACGATACAGCCCATTTTGCCCACGACGGCATTTCCAACTCCCAATTCGCGCCGAAAAATTGCCTCGAATGGCGCGCCTAGAAATTCACAATCGCGGCGAACGACTTCGGGTCGAGGCTCGCTCCGCCCACAAGGGCGCCATCAATCTCGTCCTGCGCCATCAACCCTTTGATGTTTTCGGGCTTGACGCTGCCACCGTAGAGAATTCGGAGTGCGGAGGCCAGCTCAGACGTAAATCGTTCTGCAGCGAGACTTCGCAGGTAACCGTGAGCCTCGGCGGCGATCTCTGGAGTCGCCGTTCGCCCAGTGCCGATGGCCCACACCGGCTCGTACGCAATTAGAATACGCGAGAACTCGGCAGGGGTCAACGCGGCGAGGCCGCCCTCGAACTGCCGCTTCAGGACCGCTTGGGTGAGATTACCCTCGCGCTCGGAGAGAAGTTCGCCAACGCAGACGATGGGCGTCAGGCCCGCTTCAAGGGCGGCCTTGGTCTTGCGATGCACGGATTCGTCGGTTTCCCCGAAAAACTGGCGGCGCTCGGAATGGCCGATGATCACGACGCGGCAGCCGCTCTCGACCAACATGCGGGCGGAGATTTCGCCCGTAAAGGCCCCTTCGCGCTCCCAATGCAGATTCTGCGCGGCGATTTCGATCGATGAGCCACGCACGGACTCAACGGCTGCAGCAAGATCCGTGAATGGAGAAGCCACGATAATGTCGCAGTGCTTGGTGGAGGCGACGAGCGGTAGAAACGCCTGAAAGAAGGCGCGCGTTTCCGCGGCCGTCTTGTACATCTTCCAATTGCCGGCGATGACGGGGCGGCGCAATCGGAACTCCTTAGTTGCCGCCAGCGGCGTTAGTGAGGGCTTCGACGCCGGGAAGCTTTTCGCCCGCCAGGAATTCGAGCGAGGCACCGCCGCCCGTCGAAATGTGCGAAATTTGGGAGGCTAGACCAGACTGCTCGACCGCCGCGACCGAGTCGCCGCCGCCCACGATTGACGTGGCGCCAGCTTTTGTGGCTGCGGCGACGGCGCGAGCCATCGCGAGCGTACCTTGCGCGAAGGCGGGGCGCTCGAACATGCCGAGCGGGCCGTTCCAGACAATCGTGCGCGCCTTCGAAATCTCGTTGCCGTAGAGTTCGACTGTTTTCGGGCCGACGTCGAGACCCATCCAACCGTCCGGGGTAGCCGCGATGTCCGCGATTTTCGTGACTGCAGAATCCGGCGACTCCGCAAGCACGTGGTCCACCGGCAAGACTAAACGGAACATGCGACTACGAGCCTCGTTCAACAAGCCGCGCGCGAGATCGAGCTTGTCGTCTTCCACGAGCGACTTCCCCACTGGCTGGCCTTGTGATTTCAGAAACGTATAGGCCATCGCGCCGCCGATGAGCATCGAGTCGGCCAGCTTCATCAAATTCTGGACGACTTCGATCTTGTCGGAGACTTTGGCGCCGCCGAGTACCGCGACAAAAGGTCTCTCGGGATTTGAAATGGCCCTGCCGAGATACGCGAGTTCCTTTTCCATCAGCAGGCCCGCCGCGGCTTTGCTGACGAACTTGGTGATGCCGACGACGGAGGCGTGCGCACGATGGGCTGAGCCAAAGGCGTCGCAGACAAAGAGCTGATCACAGAGCGCGGCAAGCTGCTTCGAGAATTCCGGATCGTTCGCTTCTTCCTGAGGATGGTAGCGAACGTTTTCGAGAAGCAGGACGCCGCCATCGGGCAGGGATTTGCTCTTTGCGAGTGCGTCCGCTCCAACGCAATCAGACGCGAAATCGACCGGCCTGCCCAGCAACTCGCGCAGGCGCACGGCGACAGGCGCAAGTGAATATTTCGGATCGACTTTGCCTTTGGGCCGGCCGAGATGCGAGGCCAGGACGAGGCGAGCGCTGCGGTCGATGGCCAGCCGCAACGTCGGCAAAGTTTCGCGGATGCGCGTGTCGTCCGTAACCTTGGCGCCGTCGAGCGGGACGTTGAAATCGACGCGAATGAAAACGCGCCTGCCCTTGAGATCGAGATCGCGGATTGAGAGTTTGTTCATCGTAGTCGCTGAATGGGCCGGTTTGACTCGACAACGCTACAGCTTTGCGGCCATGAGTTTTATGAGATCGACGCAGCGGCACGAATAGCCCCATTCGTTGTCGTACCACGCCAGCACCTTGACGCAGTTATTGCCGACAACGCGTGTATAGCCAGCGTCCACAATTGAGGAATTGGGGTTGCCGCGGAAATCGACGGAGACCAACTCGTCCTCGGTGTAAGCGAGAATTCCCTTCATCGAACCCTCGGCAGCGGCTTTGAGCGCGGCGTTGACAGATTCAACAGTGGCGGGCTTTTCGGTCATCACAGTGAGATCGACGACGCTCACGTTGGGCGTCGGCACGCGCAGCGAATAGCCGTCGAGCTTGCCCTTGAGCGCGGGAATGACGAGATGCAAAGCTTTGGCTGCTCCGGTTGTCGTGGGAATCATCGAAAGAGCCGCGGCGCGAGACCGGCGAAGATCCTTGTGCGGCAGGTCGAGCAGGCGCTGGTCGTTGGTGTAGGAGTGAATCGTCGTCATCGTGCCGACGCTGATGCCGAACGTGTCGTGAAGCACTTTCGCGACGGGAGCGAGGCAATTTGTGGTGCAAGAGGCGTTCGAAACGACGTGATGCTTGGCCGGGTCGTAGGTCTTGTCGTTGACGCCGAGCACGAAGGTGGCATCGGGATCGGTTGCGGGCGCTGATATGATGACTTTCTTCACCGGGCCGCGAATGTGTTTGCGCGCCTCCTCGCCCTTGGTAAAGAGGCCGGTAGACTCGACGACAATCGATGCGCCGACAGACGCCCAGTCGAGCTGCGCGGGATCCTTGACCTTGAAGACTTTGAAACTCTTGCCATCCACAGAAATGGAGTCGTCGGTATGCGTTACGTGGTTCGAAAGATTGCCAAGAATCGAATCGTATTTCAGCAGGTGTGCGAGGGTTTTCGAATCCGTGATGTCGTTGACCGCGACGATCTCGATCGAAGGATCGCCCAACGCCGCGCGGAAGATGTTGCGGCCGATGCGTCCGAAGCCATTGATTCCGACCTTGACTGCCATGAGTCCTCCGGGGAGTTGCATGGGAAAATCAACCTGCGGGAAGGGCCTGCAGGGGTGGCACGCCAAAGATGCTAGGGTGCGGGGCGGAAAAAGTCAACGCAAGCACGCGAACGGCGGTCAGTTGAACACTTCGACGCGAATCACAGTGTCGCCCGCAAAGGTGACAAACGTCGTCGGAGCAGGCGGGTTGCCGTAAATCCAATCCTCGGTCTCGTTGCCCTCAGGGCCCTTCTCGCGCACCTTGTGCTCCGGACGTCCCATCGCGGCGATCACCATTTCCTGATCCATTCCGACGACGGCACGATGATCCTTGATGGCGTCCTGAAACTGCGGGGGAAGAGTGTCAATCCAGTTGACTGCTGCGGAATGCTGCTTGGAAAAATCGAACATGGCCGAGAGATCGCGCTTCAAGTCATCCGGGCTCATGTCTGGCACAGGGCGCCCGTAATCGAGAATCAGTGTGGCCCCGGCGACTTCAGCCGGGCCCGAAGGTGGCGGCGGAGCCGCTTCGACATTGCCAATGCCAACCTGAAGGTGCTCCCGCCAGTGAAAATGCTTCTTCCCGCCTCCATTTATTTGAAGGACGATGTCCTGCGAGCGGATTTCCAATCCCGTGATCTGCACAGTGTCGCCCTGGCTCGCGGCCGTGCCGTAGAGCCGTAGCGCGTCGCTCAGCTTTTGCATGTTGATCGGTTTGCCCGCGGCAATCCTGAATCCCTTCTTTCCGCCGGGCAGTGACTGCACCAGCTTGGCGAACTCTCCGTTCACGTAACGGATCAACAGGAGACGAGACGTCGGCTGCAAGGGTTGCGAGGAATGCGCGGACGATTGAACCGGCGTATTTTGTGGCGGAGTGTCCGGATTCGATGGCGCCAGTGGAGCGGGATTCGCAACGGATGCGGCGGGCGGCTCCGAGCGAAATCGCAATACAGCCTGCTGATCGGCGCCCAATGCGAGCAGAACTGCGGCGACGAGCGTGAATCCAGCATTCATGGCAGATTGAGACTATTGTAGGGCGTTCCTTCCGCTAGGGAAACAGATGTGTTGACGGACCGAAGCAGTTGCCCGGCTAAGAGCGGCGGCGAACGTCGGAAGGAGTCGATGCGCCGAGCAGCGCTGCGAAGGCGCTGACGACCGAGATTCGAATTGCGTCGCGGCGCGTGACGATGTCGCGCGTGAGAACGCCCCAGGCACCCTGCGCGTCGCGGATGCCTTGGCCCTGAGCGAAGTCATCGATGGCTTCCGCAAGCTCGACGCCGCGATCAACCACCTGCTGAACGAGCGGCTCGGGCAGCAGTACGGCGCCGGACTGCCCGAACGCACCGCGGCCCGAAGCGTCGGCAACGTAAGCCCAATTTTCGAGAAAGACCCAGCGGCTTCCCGATTGGTGCACAAGGTCGAGCCCTCCTTCAAGCCCAATAAAGTATTGCCAAGGCTCGCGTCTTTCGCGGCCGATGCGCGCAACAGCTTCTGCACGCTGGCGAGCCCCTGCCATGGTCTCCTCACGTGAAAGCGGGGTGTGGCGAACACCGCTTGGCACGTCGACCGCGGCAATTTCGAACTGCGCGGCGCCATGAAAGCGAGGAACGATCAAGTCCAAAGCCTCGCGGACGGCGTCCAGTTTCGGCCGGCGAGCGCTGCCGACTGCAACGATTAACTTCTCCATGGGCTAGTTCGAATGCTTCAATCTTTCCACAGCTGGGTCTGCTTTTCGCGGGAGAAGCGGGAGGCAAGAAAATCCTTGAGGTCCTCGATCGTCGAAAACACCTGGTCGGAACAGCCGAGCATCCATCCGTCGACTTGTTCAACCGGGAGAGTCGTCACCAGATAGACGGGTATGCCCTTCCGGTAGGCTGCGGTTAGGGCTGCGGGCGTGGCGCTGTCATGGCCAGTTGATGGATCCAAGTAGCAAATCAGATAGTCGGCCCGGTTTTCGATCAGGCCAAGGTTGACGGCAACGATTTTTCTCACCGCGCGACGGAAACGATCGAGGTCAGTCGTCTGCCAGCCGCGAAGATTTGCGCTCTCTTCGTCCGTGAGGCCCTTGACCGCGTCCTCGGTCGGATCGTACACGCGGTGGCCGAGTTGATCCCGGAGGAAGGGCGCAAGTTTCCGGCGCCAGAGCGCTCTGCTCTCTTCCGGGGCGTCAACGGGGCCACAGAGATAGGCAAGCATGGGTCGGGCGGACAGACTCTACCACGCCCGGCGGCAACTGACCACTGGGATTGGATTCAAAAGCGAAGGCAAAAGTCTGGAGCGGGATAAGAGAATCGAACTCTCGCCTCCACCTTGGCAAGGTGGCGTACTACCACTATACGAATCCCGCTCGATCGGCCCACACCCACTACTTTATTTTTATAGCATGGCCCTCGGAGAGGGACAAGAGCCAGACTGAAACGGACCGAAGACGCCGTTCGAGGTCGCGCAGAAGAATTTCGCGACCGGCTCAGTCGACTTCGAGAATGCGGGTCGCCTTCACCACCGGCGACTTTTTCTGACGATCGGCGAAACGCTCGGCACGTTCGCGATCGATGTATACGCGCGCAAACTTTTCGCCATCCTGATAGTAGACCGTGACCTGCCAGTGGCGATGCTTACGGCGGCGATCCCGGTGAAGCCGGCTGGACTTGGTTCCCTTCGTCTTTTTCCTCACTGTTGAGTCGCCCCCCTTAAAAATCGAGACTATGGCAATTTCGCGCTGGCGCGCAAGTAGCAAGTTGAGGGTTAACCTTCCGAGTATTTAGTCGTTGCGAGAGCCGCTATCACACGGTGCGGCGTCGATTTACCGACATCTAATTCGCCGATCACCGGATACTTTTTGCATCGAGCGCGCGTATCACCGATTGAAAGAGAGGGTGAGGCAAATGACCTGCTGCATGACCAGCGAAGTTCAGATCGAAAACCCGCGGCATCACCCGCCGGAGACCGTGCTGGCGCTGCGCGACGTTCTGAGCGGCGGAGCCACGGTTGTCCCCGATCCTAAGCGACGTGGATTCTACGAAGTGCAAAGCGACACGCTCACCTACTACGTCCACATTTCACCCGTCAGTGGAAATATTCTGCTTCTCGCTACGTGGCCAAACGCGGACCAAATACACGGTGAAGGTCAGCCCGCGTGAACCACTTGTAGCAACGGGTCGACTGCTCAGGGGGCGAGGTCGGCGGCCTTGACGTTAAGGCTATCGACGGCGTCTTTCTTGAGCTTGTAGAGCGCGGCGCCATCGGTGGCCTGCGCATAGACGAAGTCGCCCGAGGCTTTCGAGACCCGCACTGTGAGCTCCTTGCCAGTCTTGTCGGTCAAGACAGCGGTCACTGCCGGATTTGCCACCTGCGCGAGTAGATTCGGCGCGGGATGATCGATGACTTCTTCCGCCGTGAGTCCGCTCAGAGGATCGAGCAATTTCCAGCCAGACGCAGGCTTGCCCTTTTGGTCGGCCGGTGCGTCGAAAACCCAATCTTCCGGGCTGTCTTTCTTTCGGCTCAGGGCAAGTGACCCGCTGGCATTGCGGAGCTGAATCTCTTGAATGTCCGTGGAATCGGCGTGGACGACCCTCTTATCGCGCAAGTCGGCAAACGTCTCTGTGAGTTTCTTGTAGAGGTCGTCATTCACGCGGAAGATCGTCGGCCGCGAAACATCCCGTGCGAAGTACGCGTTGCCGTCCTTCTTCCCGACCAATAATGTGTATTGGCCGCCTCGGGCATCTGTCGCGGTGAACGAAACTGGCGGACTTGAGAGTCCGTAATGAGCAAGATCGTCCGGCTTCTCACTGGCGACGGAAGTCATGGTCGCGTTGCTGATCGCCTGAAGCAGCGAATCGACGGCGTCCTGTGAAGCGGGCGTATTGAGCGGCTTCGCGATCCTCCACTGATCGCTTACTTTCGCAGCCGCGATTTCGCCGGAGGAGTTCTTGACCGTAAACGATCTCACCTGCGAGCTGTCGAGATGGACGACGGCGCGATCCCTAAGCGTGTCCAGCGTTCTGGCGGTACTGGTCGAAAGCAAATCCGGCAAGAGAGACACGTCCTTGCCGCCGTCCACTACGGCGTAGATTGAATCGCCCGTGAACGTCTTGCTGCCGACCAACAGAGTGTGCTTCGAGCCATTTGCGAGCTGCAGCTCGAGCGAAGCCTGAGGCGGGTCGAGTCCGTAGGCTTTCAGCCGGTCCGGAGTACCAGGTTCGGTCTGCGAGACTTCTGCGCCCGCGACTTGATCGACGATGCCGTCGACAACCGATTGATCGGCTCCGGTTTCGACGGGCTCAACAATCTGCCAGGCGCCGTCGCGCTTCGCACAATGAATTGCTGGATCACCGGGACGCGCGGGATGAGAAAGTACGAACGAGACGACATCCGAGGCTTGAATCGAGTAAGCCCGTTTGGCGGGTTCGCTTTTTGCCTCGTTTCCTCGCTTCCAGTCGAAGTAATAGACGACGACGCCAAGCACAACCGCAAGGCCGAGAATGATTAGTGTCGTCTTCTTGATGAGCATGGCCGTTCTTACAAACCGTCTAGCGGCGCTTCCACCAGATCGATACGCCCGCTAGAATGACGAGTCCGGGAAGGAGCAGGAGCTCGAACCAACGAAGCGCGGCCATCTGGCTCTCGGTGAGCGTGATTCGGCGAGCCGTGGGCGGTTTCGGGCGAATCGAAATCAGGTTCTCGTCCTGCGCCAGCCAGTCAATCGTGTTGAAGAAAAGATCGCCGTTGTGCTGAAGCCCGAGCCACTGGTTCTCAGCGAAGGCAGAATTGCCGATCACCACGAGACGCGAGCTCTTGTCACCTGCTTGGCGGCTGGCCGCTACACCGAGGGAAAGCGGTCCAGCGGTCTTGGGGTTGAACTGAACCTCGCGCACGAGCTTGGGAATAGTGAAACTGCGCGAAGACGTCTTGAGAAGTTCAACGGCCTGAGGATCAGACTTCGCACTGTCAGCGATCGACACAGTTCGGGCAAGCTCGAAGAACGTCATGCCGCCCTGCAAATTCTTGGTGATCGGGCTGTCGCCGTAATCCACCACCAAAGGCGTACCTGGCCCCGTGCCAAAGAGCCGGCCCACGCCGCTCGCATCCACCACAACGTTGTTGCCCACGTTGATGTTCCACGCCTGGAAGATATCGCCCAGTTTGGGGTCGGTCTCCGGATCAACCTCGATCAGCAGTTTGCCGCCCCCATCGAGATACTTGCTGACGAGCGTCGCTTCCTGCGGGAAGTATCCCTGTGCAGGACCGGCGATGACCACGATGTCGCAACTCGCGGGAACGCCATTTTCAGTCACGAGATTGATCGAGTTGGTGTTGTAGCCCTCTTTGCGAAGCCCTTGCTCGACAAGCTGATAGCCCTGAGCACCGCTATCGCTTGTCAATTTCTCGCCGTGTCCTGTAACGAAGCACACCATTTTCACGCTGTTGCGCGTGACCTTCATGATCGCGGCGGTAACGTCCTGTTCGGAGTACGCAAGTTCGGGGCCCTCGCCCGCCGAGGGCTCGATGGGCTGATGCTTCGGTCCGGCGCCGATGATGACGTCGCCCATGTGCGTGGCGCCGTATTCCTTGGCGACTTCGGGCTTTTCGGTCGGGTCCACGTTTTCGAATTTGATATGGGGGCTGACGTTCTTGTACTCGGTCATCAGATCGTTGAGCTGTGCGTTCGGACTCTTCGCGAAACGGACGATCGTAATGTCCTGGGAAAGACCCCGAAGAACCTTCTTAGTCTGATCGGAGAGCGTGTAAAGCTTCTCACTGGTCAAATCGAAACGCTTATGATGCCGGTAGCTGACGAAATTGAGCAGCCCGAGAATGGCCAGCACAGCGAGCGAAAGAATCGTCGTATTCGTACCAAGTTGCGAAGAGCGGCGCGAAAAGAATCCGACAATCCCGCCGAAACCAAGAACGATCGCGCCTAGGAGAAGGACGCCGCCGCCGATAAGCAGCGCTTTGCTGGCGAGACGCAGTTCACCCTGGTAGGAGTAGACGGCGTAGCCGCCGATCAGCACCAACATGCCGGCCGTTGCGATGCTCTCGGCCCATTGATTTCGAGTCCACTTCTTCATTCGATGAGTCCCCCAAAAGCGAAGAGGCGCGCCCTACAGCTAACGGCGCTCGGCCCAGGTCAGGCCCGCCGCCAGCGCAGCGAATCGATCGAGCGCACCGTTAGAAAAACGAAGAATGCGATGAAACTCAAGTAGTAGACAACGCCGGACGTATCAATTATTCCTCGTGTAAAGTCTTCGAAATGATTGATAACGGACAGATATTGCACGGTCTGTCCAAGAGCGCTTTCCGCATTGCGAGAGCCAAAGTCAATGGCCCATAGAAAAAGGAAGGCGCCGAACGTGAGCGCCGCCGCGATAATCTGGTTCTCCGTGAGCGAAGATATGAACGAGCCGAGCGCGAGGAGACATCCTCCAAACAAAATGACGCCAAGGTATCCCGCGAAAACCATGCGCAGCGGCGCACTGGGATCGGTGTGAAGCCAAACGTAAACGACATAAAGTCCGGTTGGGAGCAGCATGGCGGCAAAAAGCGTGAGGGATGCCAAAAACTTTCCGATGACGATGTCAACCTCACGAATTGGTGAAGTCATCAGCAATTCCATCGTGCCTCGCTTGCGCTCCTCGGCAAACAAACCCATGGTCACCATGGGCATGAAGAAAAGAATGAGCAGCGCAAGCAAGCCCAGAAACGCCCGGAACATTTGGCTCGGCGCGTCGAACTCCGGGGGCATCCCAAACGACTGTTCAACGATGTCCCTGAGGTACAGATTGAAAAAGAACGCGCTCAAGAGGAGGAACAAGCTGACGACGACGTAGGCCACTGGGGAAACGAAATAATGACCAATCTCCTTGCGATAGACCGCGTACATACTCCGCATCATCGGGTTATCTCCGGTTAATTAGACGCTTGCGCGTGCGCGGCGTCATCGGTGGTAAGTTGCAGGAAGATGTCTTCGAGACTCAGGCTTACGCCGCGAAGTTCGTACAGGTCCCAGCCCTTTTCGACGATGTTGGCAGCAATGAGGCTGCGAACCTCCTTGCCCGACGCAACCTCAAGTGTCGCTGTCACGTGCCCGCTGGCTCGTGCCGGGCTTACCTCCACGGAACTGGCGCCGGGAATCCTCGCGAGCAGCTCCTTGAAGGGTTTTTCTGGCGCTTGGGCTTCGACGTGAATTTTCTGCGCACCTTTCAATTGCGTCGTCAGATTCTGCGGCGTGTCCACCGCGACGATCTTGCCCTTGTTGATGATCACGACGCGGTCGCAGGTCATGCTGACCTCGGGCAAGATGTGGGTCGACAGGATGATCGTGTGCGTGCCAGCTAGGCTCTTGATGAGGTGACGAACCTCGATAATCTGCTTCGGATCAAGACCGACAGTCGGTTCATCCAAAATGATAACCAGCGGATCGTGCACGAGCGCCTGAGCCAGTCCCACGCGCTGCTTGTAGCCTCGAGAGAGGCGCTTGATAAGTTCCGTCCGCTTGTCGCCGAGATTGGTCTTCTCGATCGCGTCGGAGATGCGCGCGCGGCGCTTGTCCCCAGGCACATTCTTGATGCGGAGGACGAAATCGAGGTAGCTCTCGACCGTCATGTCCGGATAGAGCGGAGGCGTTTCGGGCAGGTAGCCGATGTGCCGGCGCACCGCGAGCGAATCTGTGGTCACGTCGAAGCCCGCAATTCGCGCCGTGCCCGAGGTCGCTGGCATGAACCCGGTCAGGATTCGCATCGTGGTGGTCTTGCCGGCGCCATTGGGGCCGAGAAAACCCAGGATCTCGCCTTCGTTTACGCTGAAAGAGACATGGTCCACTGCCGTGACCGGCCCGTAGGCCTTGGTCAAATCCGCCACTTCGATCAATGCATTCCTCCGAATGAAATATGAAGAGGAAAAACGGAACTATCCGGAAACCCGCCGGACGGTCTTTTATACCAAAAACGAGTTCAAAACTGAACGCGACAAAGACGTCTCAATTCAAGAGAAGCCGCTCAACCACATAAAGTTCGATGCGGCCAAGGCGCGCGACCGTTGCCGAACGCCCAGCGGGTGCCTCTGCTCGCCTTTCCAAACAGGCAACGAGCACCGCTCCCGCTGCATCCACATGCCTGAATCATGCCCCCGTCCCGGAAGCAGGACGATTCGAAAAGCCTTCGCGACAGTGGCGCGGCGCGGAATGATCAGGCCGTCGCGAACGGAGATGTGCGTTGACACGCTCCAGCCCTTTTGTTATTCAACTCGTTTGGCTATTTGCGCTGGGATTGCAAGGTGGGGCGTCTCGAATCCGTCTGGGAGCGTCTGGCGAGAATCCGATGGGGACGGAACTATTTGCGAGGCCCGCGCCCAAACAAACGCAGCCGAGCGACGGAGCAAACTCGATGGCAGAAGTTCAGGTGAACGGATGAAGGATCCTCGAAGGATTGCTATCGTTGCCGTTTGTACGGCTGCGGTTCTTTTCGTAGGTTGCGGCGGCTCCTCCCAACAGATCTCGATTACCCTGGTTACGCCTAGCGGTGTTCTCTCGGTCGATGAGAGCCAACCGACCGCTGTTCCGCCAATCGTCCCTACGCTCAGCTTCACGGCCGCAGTGGGTGGCGACACCAAGAACCAAGGGGTGACGTGGCCAACCCAGAGCAACAACCTCCTGACCGGATCAAGCTGCTCGGGCTGGGGTACCGGGACCGGACAATGCGGAACTGTGACGAGTACAAGTGCGTTCACGGCCACATACACGCCTCCGAGTAACCTGTCCGCCAGCGAGACGATCACCCTCAAGGTCGAATCCATCACAGAGCCATCCGTCACTAAGACGGCGTCCATTACCGTCGTTCTGCCCCCTACTTTCACGGTGACCAGCTGCAACCCTCCCAGCCCGCCGGCGGGGTCTCCTTGCGTGCTGCCGGAGGGAAAGAACGGAGTTCCCTACATATCGAGCGGTTCGAATCAGGTGACGATTGCCTTCACCGGCGGCGTCTCGCCCTACCAGGTAACGATTTCTTCCTATGCGAGCGCTTTGACCCTTCCCCAGTTGTGCCTGGGCCTCACTACTTCCACGACCAGCACCTCGGCTGCAATCACCGGAACGCCGTGCAATTTCGGAACGACTACGTTCACAGTGCAAGTGGTAGACAGCGGCGGTACGCCTGCGGTCCCGCAGCTTTATTCGATCACGATCGATCCGCCACCCCCGCTTTCGGTTACCACCACCTCCTTGCCGCCGGGCTTTACGAATTTCCAGTACAGCCAGGCTGTCACGGCTCAGGGAGGGGTCACGCCGCTGACGTGGACGATGACGCCGCCGCCCGCCACTAGTCTGCCGCCTGGTCTCTCGTTCAATACGGCCACCGGACTGATTAGTGGAGTTCCGGAAGGACAGGACGCGACGGGTTCCTCATGCTCACCGGTCGTGGCGGGAAAGTACTGCTTTTCCGTCCAGGTGACGGACTCAGCGTTGATCCCGCCAAACTCGACGCACCAAGTCGCGCCGCCCTCGCCGCTGCCCCTTTCGATCACGATTCAGGTACCTCCGCCGCTGCAGATCACGACGGCGAGTTTGCAAGGTGGTACGACCGCAACCGGATACAGCCAGTCCTTGCAGGCGACCGGAGGAGTGACCCCGTATACATGGAGCGTGATCCAGGGTCAACTTCCTGCCGGGCTGACTCTGACGACGCAGGGAGACAGCACCGGCAGCGTTTCAGGCACACCGATTCTCGCCGGAGATAGCACGTTCACTGTACAGGTTACCGACTCGGAGGTCGTGCCTCAGACGAAGACGGCCGTGTTCACCATCACCGTCGCCGCGAACAACAGCAGCCCCACGGTTAATGATGCCCTGCTGGATGGCTCGTACGTATTTCTCTTCAACGGCTTCGATAAAAACGGATCCGCAATCGTCGTGGGAACCATTACAGCCGACGGCAAGGGGAATATCACAGCTGGCACGGAAGACAGCAATCGGAATTCGGGCGTTGCTACCGGAGCCAGCGTGACCGGCACCTATTCGCTCGGCACCGATGGCCGAGGCACGATGGAGCTCACATCGGTATTTCAAAAACAGGCCCCGCTCACGGTGGACTACCATCTGGTCTTAGATTCGAGCGGCGGCGCGCGGTTCTTCGAGGACAACTCGACAAAAACAAGCACCGATATCCTGCAGACCCATGGGGAAGGAATCATGAAGCCGGTAGAAGGTTCCGGCTTTGGGCCTACAAGTTTTGCGGGAAACTACGCGTTCGTATTCCCCGGCCAGGATTTGAATGGAAAGCCCGCGGCTCTCGGCGGCGTCGTTCACGCGAACGGAAGTTCGCTCCTAACCCCTGGCACGAGCGACTTTAACGATGCGGGCACGTTCAGCTCGGGCTCGCTGTCCGGAGACTTCTCGTTCATCGCAGGAAATCGCGGAGCGGCCTCGATGACGTTCCCGCTGCCGAGCGGTCAGACGACGCTAAGCTTTGTTTTCCACTTCATTTCGCCGTCGGATCTCTTCTTCGTGGAAGTGGACAGTTCGCAGAATACGCTGCTGCCGACGCTGGACCGCCTGGGCGGCGAGATGATCCTGCAAAATCCCGAAACTGTGTTCAACAACACCGTTCTGGCGGGAGCGAGCGTGGCTTCCGGGATCGGGCTCAGCGGCTCAAATTCAGACGTGTTCGCTGGGCTTTTGACGGTGACGACGTGCGACGGCAGCACGCCGATCTCGCTCAGCTATGACGAAAACAACGGCGGCACTGTGACCTCTCCTTCGTCTCAAGGAACCTGCACGATGGGACTGAATGGAAACGGCCGCGCCAGCTTCTCGTTCACAGGCTTTACCGCTGCGCAAACGCGCGTAGCGGCGGCGTACTTGACAGGACCGGGGCAAGGCTTTGTCCTAGGCAGCGATGCTGCGGTCACGACCGGCCTGCTCGAGCAGCAGTCCGGAGGCCCCTTTGCCGATTCTTCGGTGTTTGGCAGCTATGCGTTGAGCGCACCGCTGATAGCCGAAACCCAAGTGGAAAACGTTCTTGGACAGGCGGTGGGCGACGGGCTCGGGAACATCATCGAAAAAGACGCTGACGGCAACACTGTCAGCGTGGTGGATGAAATCGACCCCCCGGCGACAAGTGCTCCGACTCTCGACCAGGCCTTTTCTGCAGTGCTCAGCGGCCTTGCGGCCAGCGGTCGCGGGACATTTACGCCTGGAGCGCCAGTACCGAAAGGACTCCCGGCGAGCGGATTCTTTTACATTGTATCGCCAGGGGACTTCCGGATGATTTCGACGGACCCAAGCGATCAGCATCCGAATCTCTTCTTCTTCAATCACTAAAGCGAAGTATGAGCGGTGAACAGCGAGACGCCGATGAGCGGGGTCGGAGGCGCTTCAGCTCTTCTGGTGGGAATCTTTCTCAATCAATTTCAGCGCGGCTGAATTGATGCAGAAGCGGAGCCCCGTCGGCTTGGGGCCGTCCTCGAAAACATGCCCTAAATGGGCATCGCACCGGCTGCACATCACCTCGGTGCGGACCATGCCGTGGCTGATGTCGCGCTCCATCTCGATATTCTCAGCCTCCACGGGCTGCCAGTAGCTCGGCCAGCCCGAGCCTGAGTGGTATTTGGCTTCTGAGGAAAACAGCGGCTGCCCGCAGCAGACACACACGTAGGTGCCGGCGGTCTCGGTGTCCTCGTACTCGCCGCTGAATGGTGG
>Ga0187781_10000305_pt1 | contig 35088 bp, 24 predicted proteins | sample 0715_SJ02_MP02_2_FD_132447 | JGI IMG/M metagenome (GOLD analysis project Ga0187781, IMG submission 132447) | Tropical peat soil microbial communities from peatlands in Department of Meta, Colombia - 0715_SJ02_MP02_20_MG | ecosystem: Environmental > Terrestrial > Soil > Wetlands > Peat | place... | reverse complement strand
TCCCATTTGCTGCGGTCAATCAGGTTCAGTTTGTCGCCGAGGTACAGTCGAAGCTGGCCGGCCACGCCCAGTGACGTGTCCGTGTGCGGAATCTGTTCCTTCGCTGCGGCCGCAACAATCAGGTCGCCCGGCTTTGCCCCGACGGCCTCGGCCAGCTTCTTTAGGCCATCCGCGCCAAGGTTTTTCTCAAGCGGCGAGGCAATGCCCTCCGCCGTGACCTTTACTGTATAGATTCCACGCGCGCCTGCCGTCTTCGCGAACTCCGCCAGCTCGTCAAGTTGCTTGCGCGACCATGACGCCGCATTGGGTGCGACGATGGCCTGCACGTTGCCCTCAAAATGCAGCACGGCGCGGGCTGGCTCAAAGAATTGTGTGACGTCTTGCAGCTCCATGCCGAAGCGCAGATCGGGCTTGTCCGACCCATAGCGCCGCAGCGCTTCCTTATATCCCATGTGGCGAAACGGACGCTGCACCTTGACGCCGATGATCGCGCACACGCGCTCCATCACGCGCTCGATCGCGTCGAAGATGTCCTCCTGTCGCGGGAAGGACATCTCCAAATCGAGCTGCGTGAATTCGAGCTGCCGGTCGGCACGAAAATCCTCGTCGCGGATGCACTTGCAGATCTGAAAGTAGCGGTCCATGCCGGAGATCATCAGGATCTGCTTGAAAATCTGCGGCGATTGCGGCAGCGCATAGAACTGGCCGTGATGAATACGGCTCGGCACGAGGCAATCGCGCGCGCCTTCAGGAGTCGAACGCGTCAGCAACGGCGTCTCGATTTCAAAAAAGCCCAACTCGTCGAGCGTCTTGCGGATTTCGAAAACGATGCGGTGACGCAATTCGATATTGCTGTGCAGTTTCGGCCGGCGCAGATCAAGATAGCGGTAGCGCAGACGCGTCTCTTCGGTGGCCGTGACTTCATTTTCGATGGCGAAGGGCGGCGTCTTCGAGTTGTTCAAGATGTGCAGCCGCGACGCGATCACTTCCACTTCCCCCGTGGGGATTTCAGGATTCGATTTCTGCCGTCGCACGACACGACCCTCGACCGCCACGACATATTCGGAACGCAGGTCCTCCGCCTTGGCATGCGCCTCAGGATTCTGTTCTTTGTTGAAGACGATCTGCGCGATTCCCGCGCGGTCGCGCAGGTCGATGAAAATCAGCTGGCCAAGGTCGCGCCGCCGGTGGACCCAGCCCATCAAGACCACTTCGTTCTCCGTGTCCGACGCACGGAGCGCTCCACAGTAGTGAGTCCGCTTCAAGTTTCCCAGAGTATCGAGCACTAGCTTCCCCTTCGTTCCGATTCGAGGTATTCGAGCAGTTCGCCTTCTGTCAGCTTCTTTTGTTCCGCGTCGGCGAGGCGCTTGAGCGTGTAGGTGCCGGACGCGGCCTCGTCGTCGCCGACAATCAACGCATATCGCGCGCCGAGTTTATCCGCCAAGCCGAGCGCTTTGCCGATTTTCGTCTCTTCCGGCGGCAATTCGACGGTCAACCCGCATGCGCGCAGCTTCTTCGCGATGTTGACCGCAACGGGATACGCCTTCGCGCCCATCCGCGCGATCAGTACGCTCAGGCCAGGCACATGCGGAGAGCTTCCACTCTCCTGAATCGAAAGAATCGCGCGATCCGTGCCAATCGCGAAGCCGATACCCTTCACGCCAGCCGGGCCACCCAGCAATTCGACGAGGCCGTCATAGCGGCCGCCGCCGCAGACGGCGTTCTGCGAACCAAGGCCGGTAGCCGTCACCTCGAATGTCGTGCGCGTGTAGTAATCGAGGCCGCGCACGAGCCGCCAGTTTTCGTCGTACGAAATGTCGCGCAAGTGCAGCTCGTCCTTTAACTCTGAAAAATGCTGGCGGCAGGCCGAGCACAGGTGCTCAGAAATGTGCGGCAGCTTCTCGATGACGGGCTGCTCTTCGGGCAGCTTCGAATCGAGGACGCGCAAAGGGTTCGTTTCAATGCGGCGCTGGCTGTCAGCACCCAGCTTGTCCTTCACCTTGCGCAATTCCTCGCGCAGCAGCTCGACGTATTTCGGCCGGCATTCCTTGCATCCGATCGAATTGACATACAGCGTCGTGTTCGCAAGCCCCACGCGCTTGAAAAACACCAGCAGCATTTCGAGCACTTCCGCGTCGATCGCGGGTGCTTCCGAATGGCCGAGCACTTCCGCGCCGACCTGATAGAACTGGCGATAGCGCCCTTTCTGCGGACGCTCGCGGCGGAACATCGGTCCAACGTAATAAAGCTTCTGATTCCCTGGCAGTAGGTGCATCCCATGCTCGATGTACGCCCGCGCGACGCTGGCCGTGGCCTCCGGCCGGAGCGTCAGCGAATCTCCCAGCGCGAGATTGCGAACGGAATCCAGGAACCGCAGCACCGCCGGCGTCCCCTCCCGTTCGATATCCCGACACGCTTCATGCAGCTTGATGACTTCGGCTTCATTTGCGGTAGTGCGAGGGATCTTTCCGTGCTGCCAAGCCTCCGCGACGGCCTCGTCGAGCCGGATCACGTCCACCAACGACAAAGGATGCGCCACGTGGAACTGCTCCCGGTCTTCAAACGTGTACATCTCTTTCGAAACGACGTCGGTATCGGCACCGATCGAGCGGGCAAAGAGCTGAGTATCCTCGAAAACCGGCAGGCGGACATCGCGGAAATTGTAAGTCTCGAAGACCTCGCGGGCTGCCTGCTCGAACCAATTCCAGAGCGCGGAATCGGGCGGGAGGATATCCCGCGTGCCCTTTATGGCCCTAAACTGTCGTTTTTCGGTCATTTCCAGGCGCGCTGCTGCGCAAAATCCATCCGAACATACTAGCAGGCGCGAATTCTGATGCAAAGAAGCCCGCGAATGATCGCAGCGGCAGGAAACTCAGCGATATTTCTCGGCCAGAAACGCATTCTTGAAATCTACGTAGTGCGATGCAGAAACCGCGATGCCTTCGCGTTCGGCTTCGGTGACGGTGCGGCGAATCTTCCCCGGCACTCCCATTACGAGGCTGCCGGGCGGGACTTCCATTCCCTCGGGAATCAGCGTGCCCGCAGCGACAATGCTGCCGGTTCCGATTTTCGAGCCGTTTAACAGAACCGCTCCCATGCCAACCAGGCAATTCGACTCGACCATGCATCCATGCAGGATGGCGCGGTGGCCGACGGTAACGCCATCGCCCACCGTGGCCGAATACTCCTCACCTTGAACGTGCACGACACAGCCGTCCTGAATGCTCGTCCGCGCGCCGATCCGGATCGAGTGGTAATCTCCGCGCAGCACGGCACAGGGCCAGATGCTCGAGTCCTCGCCGATGGCCACGTCTCCGATCACCACAGCTTGCGGATCGACGTAAACACTGGGATGAATCTGCGGAACGCGGCCTAGAAAACTTCGGATCATTTTTGCCTCCATCAACTTGCCGTGCTGGTATTTGATGGCCAAAAGTATATATTGCGAATCCGTGTGGCGCGCCGGCGATTCGTCAAATAGGAGAGCTAACTGGGGCACATCGAACGGCTTAGGATCGCTCTCCGGCATTTGAAACGTCTATCTCCCCCATCAAAACGTTGCATTTTACGAAACTCATACTTCCGTATAACCTCCGGCCCTCGGGATTCACCCCCCTCAAAAAAAGGAGAGTCTGATGGCCGAACAAAAAACAACGGGTGAGATGCAGGCTACTTTGGGCTTAACCGGGCTCACGTTCAACGCGATGGCGTTGATCGCTCCCGGTGCCTTCCTGTGGCTCACCTTTTACGCGCAGGCGACGGAAGGCGCGACATCGCCCGCGATGTGGAGCGGCATTGTCTTCGCCTTGTTGCTGTGTCTGGCGACCGCCGTTTCCTACGCGGAATTGGCAAAGCTTTATCCTGGCACGGGCAGTTCGTATTACTTCGCCGAACAGGCGTTCTTGAACCATGAAAAGGCGTGGAAGTGGGCGCGCCTCATGAAGTTCATCGTCGGCTGGGGCTCGCACTTGTACTACTGGATTTACCCTGGCGTCATGGTCGCGGCGACCGGCGCATTCGTGGGCTATGTGGTCGGCGCGCTCTGGCCGAATTTCATGAACGCTTCAAACCCCGGCCCCATGTTCATGATGCTCGTCGGAATCATTTTCACAATCCTCGTCTGCTACATCGCGCACCGTGGCGTGACCGGCTCGACGGCCGTTAGCGTGGCGATGAACGTGATTCAGATTTCGGCGCTGCTCATCTTCTCCATTATGGCCATCCACTATCGCATGTCTCACCCACCGGGCAGCGTCGCGCGGCAATGGGATGCAACATCCGGAGCGTCCTACGACTGCGAATTTCAAATGGACGCGCAGAGCAATATCGTTCGCGATGCAAGCATGAACCCGGTATGCAAGAAGGATGCGAGCGGCGCCCCAGTGCCGTTCCACATCGATTATCCGACGAACGATTCGATGGGTAACTTCCTGTCGCATGCGAGCGCCGGTTCGGTGATTGGGATTCACAGGTTCGGCTGGATGTTCGTGCAGGCCACGGTCGCGATCCTGATCCTCGTCGGATTCGAATCGTGTACATCGCTGGGAGGAGAAGCCAAGGACCCCAAGCGCCACATTCCGATTGCGGTCATTACCTCTCTCCTCGTCCAAGGCGCGTTCTGCTACCTCTTCGAGTACTTCGCCACAAACTACGTCTTAAGTAGCGGCTACACGATGCAAAGCGCTTCCGGTTCAGCCGCTCCGCTGGCGGACTTGATGGTGATGATCGGCGACGCTTTGTTCAATGGTCACGGCAAAGCCTTCATGCTGATAGAGGCATTCACCGTGTTCCTTGCTCTCATCGGCACGACGCTCGCGTGCATCAACACCGGCGCACGCGTCACCTATGCGATGGGCAAGGACCAGGAAGTGCCGGAGCACTTCGGCCTTCTACACGAGAAAAACCTGAGCCCACACAAAGCCATCTGGACCCTGGCAGTCGTATCGATCATTTTCGGTTGCCTCGGACTTGCGATGTACTTTGGCGATGGCGGCGCTCCAACCGATGCCGCGATTCAGGCCTTGCCTCATGGATTCTGGTCGAGCTTCGGCTACCTGACACACGACAAGATGGCGGCGTTGCCAAACTCGTTCACGACAATCACGCTGGCATCGAACTTCGGAACCTTCCTGCTATACGGCTTGAGCTGCGTGGTTTGCATGGTGGCTTATCACAAGCATCCGAACTTCAGCTTCATCAAGCATTGGCTGGTTCCGGCGTTCGGGGTCGTGGCCAATCTGGTGTGCATGTCGTTCTACCTGATCGGGCCATTCATGGGCTACGGCACGAAGATGGAACCGTATCTGGCTTTGGGGATCGCCGCAGTGTGGGCCATTTACGGCGGAATCTACTTCGTCATCTCGAGCAGAAAATCCGGGAAGACGACGCTGGTTACCAGCCGCGCGTAAACGTCAAATCCATCAACCAAGAAGCGGGCCCGGCTTTTCCGGGCCCGTTTTTTTTGGTATCCGGGATCGCCATACGAAACATTGATGGAGTCCATTCAAATGTTGCATCTCCCAGCAGGTCTCCTTGGCTCAATAATCTTCTAGAAGGCTCAGCGCTACGGGGATATGCGCGGGAGCCGTTGAGTGATCGGGCGCAGACCAGTTCTGGCCGCATTCTTTGCACTGAAAGTCTAGGGTCTAATGTATAGAGGCCTTCAAGCGGCGGCTGCGGCAAGCGTTGGCGGCATCGCCCGCGATGGGTATCGTCCGCTTACAAACTCCATGGATGTCGAATTCGCGCAACTTTCCGATGTTGGGCGAGTCCGCCAGGGCAACGAGGACTATCTCGGGTACGTGGCTCCGGCGACTCCGGAGGACGCACGCTCGCGTGGCTGGCTCTTCGCGGTGGCCGACGGCGTAGGCGGGCACGATTTGGGAGAGGTGGCTTCTCACACGGCGGTTGAATGCGTGCTCGCCGGATTTCGAGAAGCATCGCCGGGGGAGTCGCACGCGGCTCTGCTTGAGCGGCTCATAAAAGCTGCAAACACTCGCGTGATCGACGCGGGTCATGCAGCCAGCCCCGGCGGCACGCGCATGGCGACAACTTTCGTGGCCTGCGCGCTGCGATACGACCGCGCGACGGTGGCGCACGTGGGCGATTCGCGCTGCTACCTGATCCGCCGCGGGCAAGCCAACCTGGTCACCCGCGATCACACGGTAGCGAACGAGCAAATCCGTCTCGGCATCGTTTCGGCATCCACGGCGGCAGGATCCAGCACTCATCACCTGTTGATCCGATCACTGGGCGCGGAGTTGTTCGTCAATGTTGATGTCGAGGAGCATCAGGTGCTTCCCGGCGATGTCTTGGTCCTGTGTTCCGACGGACTGCATGGTTCGGTAAAGGGTTCCGAAATCGCCGCGGTCGCGGGCAGCGCCGGAGACTTGTCCGCTGCCGCACGGCGGCTCGTGGATATTGCCAACCAGCGGGACGGCAGTGATAATATCACCCTGCAAATAATCCGCGTCCGAGGCGTCGAACGCGTCGGAATGTACCGGGGGCGGCCTTACCGGCTCCGCTAGCCGGGACGCCCCGCCGATTCCTGCCTGACGCAAACGCGAGGTTTCCCGTCCGGCCCGGCGACCAACTCGATCACTACAAGCTCGAATCCGTCGTAGCCCGCAGCGGAATGGCTTCGATCTTCAAGGCCACCGACACACGCAACGGCCGAACCGTCGCGATCAAAGTCCCTCACCCCGAAATGGAGGCCGATCCTGTTCTCTTTGACCGCTTCAAGCGCGAGGAGGATATCGGCAAGGCTCTCGACCATCCCGGCGTAATGAAGGTGTTCGGCGACGACGACCGCAGCCAGCTCTATATGGTGATGGAATGGGTTGACGGCAATCTGCTGCGCCAAATCCTGAACCAGGAGAAGAAGTTCTCCACCGAACGCGCCGTCAAGATCGTGCTCGAAATCTGCGACGCTCTCAGCTACATCCACAGTCACGGGACCGTCCATCGAGACCTCAAACCCGAGAACATCATGGTCAACGACAAGGACGAGATCAAACTGATCGATTTCGGCATCGCCGGCCAGGCGGGCGCGCGGCGGCTTACGTTCGCAAAACTCTCGCAGGTGATGGGCACGCCGGAATACATTTCGCCAGAGCAGGTGAAGGGAAAGCGAGGCGACGGGCGCAGCGACATCTACGCATTGGGCGTGATGCTCTACGAAATGCTGACGGGCAAGGCCCCTTTTCAGGGCCCCAATCCGTTCGCAATCATGAACGACCGCCTGCTGAACAACCCGGTGCCGCCTCGAGAAATCGAACCCTCGATTTCGCCGGAACTCCAAGAGATCATCTACCGAGCCATCGAGCGCGACCCCAAGAACCGCTACGCCAACGCCCACGAAATGGCTCTGGATCTTCAGCACCCCGAAAAAGTGGGAGTTTCCGATCGCGCGGAACTGCACGACTGGAAGAAGCGGCGCACACCTTGGATACGACAAGTTCTCTTCTATATCCTCCTGGCTCTCATCCCTGTCGTTGTCTTTGGGCTCCTCTTCCTTTTCGTTAAGCGCTAGCCCGCCACGCTCTGCACAGGGCCCTCGGCCATGGGACAGCGTCACACAGACACCGGTCCAGTTGTTAGTCCCGGCCGCCCGAGACTCCGGAAACCTAGCCTGCCCCGGGAATTCTTGCGAACCGAGACATAAATATTTCATAAGCAATCTGAAAACATATTTTGAATATGAGCCATAGATTTAATGAGTTGGACCATTTGCGCTGACCTCTGTACCTTTACGTCCATCCATCGTTTATCCAGGGTAAAAGCCTCGATCTCACAAGGGAAAGAGCGTGAGCGCGGCAGGGAGGGAAAGGAAACTATATGAATCGCATATGCACGAAATTGGCCATCGCCACGGTGGCTACGGCTCTGGCGGTTGGCTGGACGCCGACATTAAGGGCGGAAGATCAACCGTCCGATAAGGAGGCGGCGCAGCCTGCATCCTCGTCCCAACCGGCCGCCTCGGCGCAGCCGACGGCGGACGAGCGCCTGCAAGAGCTGGAAAAGCAGGTCACGCTGCTCCAGCAGGAAATTGCTGCACTGAAAGACCAAGAGACGCCCGGACTCAAGACCGCCGCTCTGGCCGAGCCAACGCCAGCCGCGTCCTTGACTCCTGCTTCTCCTGCGGACGATGCGCCGCAGAAGGTGAATCTCGCGGGTTTGTTGGGCCCAGTGACGCTCAGCGGCTTTGGTGATGTCTACTATGGCTACAACTATAACCATCCGCCCGACAACTTCAGTGGCTTTCGCAATTTCGAAGCACCAACGAACGGATTCTCGTTCAACATGGCGGAGCTGATTCTGGACAAGGCTCCCGATGCAACCACGTCGGACGGCCGGCTTGGATATCACGTCTCCGCCGGGTATGGGAACGCCGCGCGGGTCGTGAATGGCTCGGACATTGGAGGCGACGGCAGCCAGTTCTATCTCAAGGAAGCCTATCTCGACTACCTCGCTCCGATCGGCAAGGGACTGACCATCACCGTTGGGAAGTTCGTCACGCCAATCGGCGCGGAGGTGATTGAGACCAACGCCAACTGGAACTACACCCGTAGTCTGCTCTTTTACTACGCGATCCCATATTTCCACTTCGGGGCGAGCGCGAAATATGCGTTCAATTCAAAATGGGCTCTTACGGGCTACCTCGTGAACGGCTGGAACAACTCTGACATTTTCCACGACGCCGGGACCGGCCAAAGCTCGGGACTAACCTATGGTGCGAGCCTGGCGTGGACTCCAACTGCGAAGTGGGCCGTCACCGAGAACTACTTCGCCGGCCCGGTGACTGATGCATATCCGACTGAATTCTCGGGCTATACTCTCAATGACTGGAAACAGCTCGAGGATGCGACGATCGCCTACACCCCGAATATGAAGTGGGCGTTCCAGGTCAACGGAGACTACGGCTTCGGACCCAAGTCCTACAGCGATTGCGGCGGTGAGGACGCAATCGTAAGAGGAGCGGCCAGCGTGACGCCGGATGCTCCGATAACATGCAAGGCTGGTCCCACGAATACGTGGTGGGGCGTGGCGGGTTACGCGAAATATACGCTCAGTCCCAAGACCAACTTTGCTGCTCGCTACGAGTACTACGAAGATCCCAACGGGTACACCGACTTACTCGATGGTGACACAGGCCACGCCCAGGAGGTCACAGGAACTTACTCCTACAACCTCACGAGCGCGTTGCTGATCCGTGGGGAGTATCGGTACGACTTCGCGAGTGAACCGTTTTTCGAGAAGGGCTTCCCTACTCATGACAAGTTCGTCAAAGAACAGAACACGGCCTACATCAGCTTCGTGTACTCGTTCAGCAGCGCGAATATGAAGTAACCCCAGACAACCCGCCCCGCGCCCACCCCGCGGCGGCGTAGTTCGGTTGTGCAAAGTGACCGCCTGACGATCCCAATTGTCAGGCGGTCGCTGCTTCTACGGCCCTATAGCGCCGACCGCTTGAGCAAGTGCCTTCCTTCAGATAAGAAGCCGGAAAGGCGGGGCAAGGTAAACGCGGTTGTCCTGGGCTCTGCTCGCTGAACTGACTGGATACCGCTCGCTGGCAGGCAATCAGCGCGTGACGATAACTGCGTTCCCGTTGCGGTCCTGTACGAGAGCGAACCTGGCTTTGTCCGGACGCGCGCTAGCTTGCTCGCGCGCTGCCTGAACGAGGGTCTTGGGCGGCGTGGCCAGAATCTCGCGGCCCTCCGCGACGGCCTTGTCATAAGAAACAAACGTGGAAGGAACATACTCCGCTTGGGTACCGCTGACGGCGGCCAGGTTGAAGTTCGCCAGCGGATATGCAGGCAATCTATTTCCAGCAGAGGACAGCCCGCCTCCTAAGCCGCCTCCAAAGCCCCCACCGCCGCCGTTGGTTGGCAAGCCGTTAGAGGAGCTGCCCGCTGAGGCGCCACCATGAAACACTTGTGCATGTGCCGGGACTGCCAGTCCGGCCGCCAGAATTGCCAAACCGAGAAGGCGCTTCATTAGTTCCTCCGCGTGCGCTGGATCCAACAGGAAATCCGGGCAATCGGCTTGCCAGAAGCCCGCACCTCGATCTCACTTCACTTCAACGGCTTAGGACCGCACGGGAATTTGCGGAAGAGCGTTCCGAGCGAATTGTTGGAATTCAACTGCCACACCGCGCAAACAGTTTGCCTCGACAGCATCGGTCAGTACCAGGACGGCGGACTAGAACTGACAGCAATATGTGAACGACGGAAAATATCTACTTTGAAAGATGGAGTTCGAGGGAGCGTCGCATCCTACTGCGCCCTCCATGCGGCGTTCGCGGCGCCCTTCAGGGGGCACTCCTCGTCGAGCACGACCTGAATGGGAATTTGCGCAAGGAATTCCGTCATTTTTTCTTTATGCTGCGCGGCGGCCACGAATCGGCCGTCCTTCATCACCGGCAGAATCTTGACCGCGATTCCACCCGCGACGTAAATGCCGCCTCGCGCCACCGTTCGCACGGCCAGATTGCCGGCCTCCGAGCCGTAGATTTCGACCCACAGATTGACAGCGTCAACGCAAACCGGGCACTGCTTTGCGAGAGCGAGCTTTGTGATTTCTACGGCGGCATCCATCGTCGGATCGTCGAAGCTCGGGTGTCGCACGGACGAGTTCAAGAATTCGTGAAGCGTGCGGAAACCCCGGCCCGAAAGTATCAGTTCGACGCTGACAAAGTCGCTGCGCGCCTTGATGAATCTCCAGAGCTCCGCCTGTTGATTCGTGTGAGGAGCAAAATCCGCGTGGCCGCCCTCGGTGGCGGTCGGAATGTGCTTAGTGCCGTCCCAAAAAAGAATGGCTTCGCCGAGGCCCGTACCCGCGGCGATCACGACGCGGGGCGCCTGAGGCGCGGAGACTCCCGCATGAAGGGTCTCCATGTCCGCCGGCCCCAGCACGCTGATTCCGTGGGCCGTCGCTTCCAGATCGTTCAATAACCGCACGCGGTCGAGGCCTAGCTGCTTGGCCATAGCCGCACCATCGACGATCCAAGGCAGATTGCCGGTGCGCACTCGGCCGTCCACGACCGGCCCCGCAATTCCGAAAGCAGCCGCCGTGATTTTCGCGGGCGCGGCCGTCCTGAAATCGGCCACGATCTCTTCGAGACCCTTGTGCTCGCGGCTCGAATAGCGCTTGTTGGCCACTCGAAGAAGCGTGCCGTTCCGTATGTCAAACAGCCCCAAGTTCGTCTTCGTGCCACCAATATCGCCCGCCAGAATCATGCCGTCCCTCAGAACGAAGACGCGATACGCAAGTCAGAAAATGGGAGAATGAACAATCGCCTTACAGCGAACGCCAGCGTCGGCCGTCGGACGCCAGCAAGTCGTCCGCCGCGCGGGGTCCCTGGCTTCCCGCCGGGTAGTTGGGAAACGGCGGAGCTGTCGCGTTGCGCCATGCCGCAAGGATCGGATCGACGAGCCCCCACGCCGCTTCGACGCTATCGGCGCGATCGAACAACGTCGCATCGCCGCGGATGCAATCGTTGATCAGCGTCGAGTAAGCCTCGCGTGAGCCTCCCCCAAAGGCTTGGCGATACAGGAAGTCCATCGTCACAGGGCGAATCTCCATCTGCGATCCCGGCGCTTTGGCACCGAACGAAAGCGAAATGCCTTCGTCTGGCTGGATATTGAGCACCAGCGAGTTCGGCTCGACGCTATTGCCCTGAAAAACCATGTGCGGCGCCTGCTTGAACCGAATCGCAATTTCCGTAGCCGGCTTCGGCATGCGCTTGCCCGAACGCAGATAGAACGGCACGCCACTCCACCGCCAGTTATCGACGCTGAGCTTCAATGCCACGAACGTCTCAGTCGCCGAGTCGGACCTCACGCCCGGCTCCTGCCGGTAACCGGCAACGGCGGCACCCAGCGAATTTCCGGGGCCGTATTGCCCGCGCACGACCGATTTCCACACGCTTTCGGATTCGAGCGGCCGGATGGATTGCAAGATCTTGATCTTCTCGTTGCGGACCGCCGTCGCGTCGAACGTCGCGGGCGCTTCCATCGCGACCAGCGACATCAGTTGCAGCACGTGGCTTTGAATCATGTCGCGCAGCGCGCCGGCCGATTCGTAGAAAGCCGCGCGGCGCTCCACGCCCAGCGCCTCCGCCGCGGTGATCTGCACGTGATCGATATAGTTGCGATTCCACAGCGGCTCAAAGATGCCGTTGCCGAAGCGGAAAACGAGCAGATTTTGTACGGTCTCTTTGCCAAGGTAATGATCGATTCGGTAGACCTGCGACTCGTCGAACACGCGCAGAACGCGGGCGTTCAACTCGCGCGCCGATGCGCCATCACGCCCAAAGGGCTTTTCGATGATCATGCGCGTCCAAGAGCCGTTGCCCTTGGGCTTGGCCAACCCCGCCCGGCCCAGCTGGTCGACTACGTCCGGATAGACCTCCGGAGGAGTGGCTAGATAAAAGAGACGATTGCCCCCGAGTTGCCCCTCTCGGTCGAGTTCCTCGAGCCGTTGCGCGAGCTGGTGATAGGACTCTGGATCGTTGTAATTCCCAGGAAAATAGTGGAGCTGCTTCAAGAAATCCTGGCGCTTGCCGTTATCCGCGCCTGATCCGGCTTTTTTCGACAAAGCCTCGCCAGTGCTCGTGCGGAACTGGTCGTCGGTCATCTCGGTGCGCGCGAATCCGAGCAGGCGAAACCTGGGGGCCAGACACGCATGGACGGCAAGATCGTAAAGCGCGGGGAGCAGTTTCCGCTTCGCCAAATCACCCGAGGCGCCAAACATCACCACGGCGCACGGCTCGTGAGGCACTTCGCAAAAATAGCCATCGGTTCGAACCGATTCGGCGACATCGGCAGCGCGCGTGTTCATGACCCGTCCCCCTGAAGGCGCTCTGAGAGCTGACGCGGAAACTGGCCGCAAGAGCTCGTTCGCACCTGCTCTTTCGGCGAACATTGCTCCGTCGATACACAGACTACCACAATCGCTGTGCCGTCCTGTGACGCCCCTCGCGGGATGATTTGCATACTACAGCAGGGCGTAGTATCGGATCAGGTTGCCATCCGCCTTGCGCTCGCCGATGCCGACGAACACATACCGCATTAACCAGTCGTGTTTGCCTGTTTCGACCTCAAACGTGGGAAACGCGCGCAGATAGTACTCGGATGAATCGACACTCGGCCCGCCGGCAAAGGCCATCGCGCGCAGGCGGTCCATTGTGTCTGGCTTGCGCCCCCAGAGATATCCTTTGTTGTAGAGCATGATCAGCGTCCCATCATCCTCCTGGAGCATATAGCGCGCATCGAATGCCAGCACTCCGTCAGGACGAAACAGCGAATAATCGCCGCCGCTGTTCGGCACGGCCTTGCCTTTCAGAAGCGGCCCGTGAAATTCTCCGCTGTCGACATATACGGCGCCGCGCCCAGCGCCCGTCGGCATCGGCGGTATGTTCTGCACGCGCGTGAACCGCAAGCGCGCCTCAAAAGCAAACTCGAGCTTTGGCGCGTCCAGCAGCGACCGCGCGTCTCCGAATGGTTCCGTCCCTGTCATAGGCATCTCCGCCGGTGCAATGAAATGTGAAGGTGGTACAATCCCGCCGTTCCGTGCGTCTGTCAATCACGATCCATTGCCTGAAACGTCCGCATGCGATCGCGGCCCGTTTCTGAGGAGGCTAAATGAAGATCGCGCTCATTGGAGCGACGGGATTCGTCGGCTCGAAGATACTAGCGGAGGCTTTGCGCCGCGGCCACCACGTGACGGCCATCGTCCGCCGAACACAGCGCCTGACGCCGCACCCGAATCTGCGCGTGGTGCAGGCGGACGTGCTGCGCCGCGACGAACTCGCCCGGCTGCTCGCCGGCCACGATGTTGTGATCAGCTCCTACAATCCCGCGCGCGGTGTTCCCGGTCCCGAAGTTTTCTACCGGCACGTTCGCGGGCATCGCGCCATTATCGCCGCCGTGAAGAAATCCGGCGTGAAGCGCTTTCTTGCAGTCGGCGGAGCCGCCAGCCTGAAGACTCCCGCGGGCATCGAATTCCTCGACTCGCCCGAATTCCCGGCTGCGTTCGAGCCGTTCAAGCCGGGCATTCGCGGCACGCGCGAACTCTACTACCTGCTGAAGAAAGAGCCCGGCCTCGACTGGGTGTTCCTCTCGCCCTCGGTGATGATCGTGCCCGGTCAGCGTACGGGCAAGTTCCGTCTCGGAAAGGATCAGGTGCTGTACGACGAGGCGGGCAAGAGCCACATCTCCTTGCAGGACTACGCCGTCGCGATGATGAACGAAGCCGAGCATGCGAAACACCACCGCGAGCGCTTCACCGTTGGCTACTAGCTCGCGGATCGAGGCTTAATCGAGGAGTCCCCTTGCAGAAAGCCGAGTCACTCACGATCGCCGATCGCATCGCAATCAATGATCTAATCGCGGCCTACGCCTGGGCGCTCGACACGGGAGACGTCGATGCGCTCGTCGCCTGCTTTACGCCTGATGCCGTCGTCATCGAGGAAGTTTTCGAAGACCCGGACCGCTGGGAAGGCCGCGACAATATTCGGCGCTTCGCCGAGCACTATCGGAATGTGCCCAATTTCCCTGGTCGCCAGCATCACGTCAGCCAGTTGGTCGTGAAGGGCGATTCCAAGTGCTGCTCGGCACGGTCCTTCGCTTTCGTTACCGAGTGCCAGGGCGAGCCGCCGTACACGCTCCGCTTCACCGGCTATTACGACGATAAGCTCGTCAAGGTTCGCAACCGCTGGCTTTTTCGCGAGCGTGTCATTCGCCTGTGGGATGGCGAAATCCTCGCGCGCTTTCCGGGCCGCGGCCAGCGTACGCCGCGCAAGCGGCCACCCGAACTGGTAATCAAGAAAAACTAGAATTTTCGGCTGCGGCATTTTGACGACCCGAAAGCGCGATAGAATGCCGCCCGGCTCGGGGTAGGTTGCTGCCAGTCCTCGCTGGCGGGAAGACGTTCTGCGTGGCGCGGGCGTTTTGCCGCAATCGATGCCTCATGGGGAGATGGGAATGACTAGATGGATTTCGGCGTTGGTCGTTGCGTTCGCCCTTGCATCAACCGCACTGGGGCAAGCTCCTGCCCCGATTCGCACGCAGGCTGGTCTCGTACAGGGCACGGTCGAGGACGGCATCACGATCTACAAGGGAATCCCATTTGCCGCGCCGCCGGTTGGCGACTTGCGCTGGCGCGCTCCGAAACCGGCCGCTTCATGGACGGGCGTCAAGAACGCAGACAAATTTGCGCCCGCGTGCATTCAAAACCAGATTGCTAATCGAGCTCTTGGCATCGAGGAGGTCGAGACGAATGAGGATTGCCTCTATCTCAACGTCTGGACGCCCGCAAAATCGCGAAAGGACCGCCTCGCGGTCATGGTCTGGATCTACGGCGGCGGTTTTTCGATCGGAGCCACTTCGCTCAAGCAGTACGACGGCAAGAACCTTGCGAAAAAGGGCGTGGTCGTCGTCAGCGTGTCATATCGCGTCGGAGAACTCGGCTTCATGGCGCATCCCGAACTGACTGCCGAGCAAGGCGGCCACTCCGGCAACTATGGGTTGCTGGACCAGATCGCCGGGTTGCAATGGGTGAAGAAGAACATTGCGGCGTTTGGAGGCGACCCCCATCGCGTCACGATTTTCGGCGAATCCGCCGGCGGAATTTCCGTCAGCATGCTGGCCGCTTCTCCGCTGGCGAAGGGGCTCTTCCAGAGGGCGATCTCGGAAAGCGGTGGCTCCTTCGGTCCGCCGAGACTTGCGAACGAAGGCGGCGAAAACGTTCCGCCACTTTCCGTCGCGGAGCAAGGTGGCAAGAATTTTCTCTCGAAGCTCGGCGTCAGTTCGATCGCCGATGCTCGGAAAATATCCGCGGACGACATACTGAAAAAGTCGCCTCCGGGTCTCGGCGGTGCGTGGCCCACCTTTGACGGCTACGCTCTTCCCAGCGACCAGTACGATCTCTACGAAGCGAAGCGCTACAACGACACTCCCATCTTAGTCGGCACGAATTCCGACGAAGGGGCTATTTTCGTTGCAACGATCACTGCCCCGGCCTATTTGAAAAGCGTTCACGACGGCTACGGTGAGTACGCCGACAAGATTCTGGCCGCCTATCCGGGCGGTACGGATGCCGAGGCTCTGCGCTCGGATCGCGATCTATTTCGCGACACCGGCTTCGCCTGGAATACGTGGACCTGGGCTCGATTGCAGGCCAAGACCGGCAAGGGCAAAGTTTTCGTCTACTACTTTAGCCACCGGCCGCCCTATGCCGACGCTCCGCAATTCAAAAGCTGGGGCGCAGCCCACGCCGGCGAACTGGGTTTCGTTTTCGGCCAATTCGGCACTGGCATGACGCCGACCGCAGACGATCGCGCCCTCTCCGATCAGATCGAATCCTACTGGACGAACTTCGCCAAGAACGGAGACCCGAACGGAGCAGGGCTACCGACGTGGCCCGCATTCACGAATGACGACCAACAGGTGATGAATCTCGACGATCCGTCGAAAGCGATCCCCGTGCCGAACATGGACAAGCTGCAAGTTCTCGACGGCTACTACACCTGGCGCCGCAACCAAGCAGCAGCGAAACATTAGTCTTGCCGCGTTCGTCGTTAGCGGAACTGGATCGTCGCCTTGTCCAGTTCCGCTAGCAATCCCTCGTCAAGTTTGACGTCGAGTGCAGCAATCGTCGCATCGAGCTGTTCCGGCTTGCTCGCGCCGATGATTGGACTCGTGATTGTCGGATTTGCCAGCACCCAAGCGACGGCAAGCGTCGTGAGCGGAATACCGGCGCGTTCGGCAATTTTCTGCAACGCATCTAGGCCGTTGAAAACCTGGTCTTGCCAGTAGCGGCTCCTATAAAGCTCTCCGATGCGTCCCGTGTAAGCGAAGCGCGTGCCCTCCGCAGGCGGCTTCGAGCGATCGTATTTCCCGGTAAGCAGACCGCCGGCAATCGGATTGAACGGGATCACTCCGATTCCCTCTTCCGCGCACAGCGGCAACAGCTCGCGCTCGATTTCGCGATAAAGCAGGTTGTAGCGCGGCTGCACCGAAACGAACCGCGCCCATCCGCGCACATCGCTGCGGCCCAGAGCGCGCGCCACTTGATACGCTAGATAGTTCGAGCATCCGATGTAGCGCACTTTGCCGGCGCGAACGATGTCCTCGAGGGCACCGAGCGTTTCATCCTGCGTCACCTGTGGATCGAAGCCGTGAAGCTGATACAGGTCGATGTAGTCCGTGCCCAGCCTGCGCAGCGATGCATCGACCGCGTCCAGGATGTGCCGGCGGTTGTTGCCGGCATGGAACGGCTGCGGCCCCGTTTGCCCGAAACATTTCGTCGCGATGACGAAATCGTGCCGTTTGCCGCGGATCCAGCGCCCGATAATTTCTTCCGTGCGCCCCGCGCGCTCAAGCCCGCCGCCGAGCGGATACACGTCCGATGAGTCCATGAATGTGATGCCCGCACTCGCGGCGCGGTCGAGAATGGCGAAGGATGTTGCCTCATCGCATTGAAATCCGAAAGTCATCGTTCCAAGGCACAGCCGCGACACTTTCAGCCCCGTGCTTCCCAATCGCACGTGTTGCAATCCCGTTCTCCTTCCAGTCGTCAGGTCCTTCGCTGATCGAAAACCTACCGATACTGTTTGCGCGCGTCACTGTTGTCAAGTCGGGGCAGCGGAATCGATGCTAGAATGCGCGGACCCAATTCTCATTTACAGGGATCCATTGATGAGCACCGTCATCACAGGCGCATCCGGCAGCTTCGGGCGTCAGGTCACGCAACTCGTACTCGAAAAAGTGCCGGCCTCGGAGCTGATCCTCGTCACGCGAAATCCGGCCTCGCTTGGCGACCTCGCGGCGTGTGGCGCACAAGTTCGCGCCGGAGACTTCGACAAGCCGCAGACTCTTGCGAAGGCTTTCGCCGGCGGCGAAAAGATGCTCCTCATTAGCACACTGGCCGTCGGACCGCACCGCCAACGCCAGCACCGCGCCGCAATCGAGGCGGCAGTCGCGGCGGGCGTGAAACACATCGTCTATACATCGAGCGTCGGCATTCATCCGAAGAGTCCGTCGCTCGCGGTCGCCGATCACTATTTCACGGAGGAGCTGCTGCGGCGGTGCGGCGCCGCCTTCACGTTTCTGCGCGACAGCCAGTACGCCGAAGTGATCGCCACCATGATCGCGCCGATGGCGGTCCGCACAGGAAAATGGATCATGAGCACGGGTGAAGGCTGCATGGCCTTCGTATCCAAGAAAGATTGCGTCGCCTCAGCAGCCGCTGTGCTCACCTCGCCCGGACACGAAGGCGCCGCCTACGAAATCACCGGCCCCGAGCTTTACACCTTCCGCGACGCCGCCGCGATTGCTTCGGAATTGACCGGGCAGCCCATCGAATACGTCACCGTCACCGAGGATGAAAGGCTCGCGATCTTCGATGCTGCGGGCGTTCCGCGCGCGTACGTCGACGGCATGACCAACGATGACGGCACCGGCGTGTGGGGCAGCGAAGAAATGGTCTCCTACGAACGCGCCATACGCACCGGATACTTTTCGATTTGCTCGCGCCACGTACAGCTTCTCACCGGGCGTCCTGCGCGCTCTTTGCGCGACGTTCTCGTTGCGAATCTCGAAGCTCTCAAAGTGAGCTAAGGGGCGCCTGCCGGTAGATCCCTTCTGGTTGCGGCCGCCCCGCGTCACCATTTAAGATTGTGTTCGAAGCTCACCGGAGGACTTCTCGACATGGCCGATGACAAGCCGCAGGGCGCTCAACAGGTCCGCATGGTCAAGTGCGTGAAGCTCGGCCGCGAGCTGCCGGGCCTCGACCGCCCGCCATGGAAGGGCGAACTCGGCAAGCGGATCTACGAAAGCGTCTCGAAAGATGCCTGGGCCATGTGGGTCAACCACTCGAAGATGCTCTTGAACGAGTACCGCCTCAATCCGCTCGATCCCAACGCGCAAAGGATCATGGAAGAGCAAATGGAGCTTTTCTTCTTCGGCGAAGGCGCGAAACTTCCCGAAGGCTACGTCGCCCCGAAGCACTGATTGCGCCAATCTAGCTTCCGTACCCTGTGATAGAATTTCCGTGGTTGCAACCCGCTCGAACGTCCTTGGGGGAGGACACGCCATGCACATCCGAAATCTCGTCGTAATCCCTGCACTTCTTGGCTTCTCCGCTGCGATCGCGCTGGGCGACGCGCCCAAATCGGCGCACGCGGACATTAAGAACGCTCAAGGCACGACGATTGGCACAGCCAAAATCACTCCCACCGCTGACGGAGTGAAGATCGCCGTCAACGTCGCGCAACTAACGCCCGGCGAGCACGGGATTCACATCCACACAGTTGGCAAATGCGATGGCCCGGATTTCAAGACCGCTGGCGGCCACTTCAATCCGACCAACGCGCATCACGGCATTAACAACCCACTAGATCCTCACCCGCACGCAGGCGACCTGCTGAACCTCGTGGTCGGCAAGAATGGCAAGGCGAAAGCCACGCTGATCGCCAAGGGCCCAACCCTCGGCGAGGGTCCCAATTCGCTTTTCCATGAAGGTGGCACCGCGCTCGTCATTCATGCAAAGCCCGACGACCTGATGTCCGACCCGTCCGGCAACTCGGGCGACCGAATCGCCTGCGGCGTCATCGAAAAATAAAGGACGAGCAACCTCACAGAAACGCTCGCGACCACAAGCTTTGTAGATATCGCGGCGACAAGTTGCCGAGCGGCCTGCGCCTTCCGGACGGCGCAGTTTCTCGCGGCCGGTTAGTCGCAACTTTCGGCTATACTCTCAATTCGATGTCGGGTTTCTTCTCGAATCTCCTGCAGTCGCTCCAGGGCCACCGCAAGGACATGCGCTTCCTCTGCCATCGCCTGCTTTCCGAGCGTGGTGAGGCCTCGCAAACCGCCATCGCGCATGAAATCATCACAGTTTACCGCTCGATGAGGCCGGAGGATCGTCCTGGATTTTTCGAAATCCTGAGCCGCGAGTTTTCGCCGGACGAATCCGCCGTACGTCGAGCAGCGGTCGAGTACGAGCGTGCGCCGAGCGCGCACGCTCTTGCGGCCCTTTCCGCCGCTGTCGAGCCGCCGCGCCAGGAACTCATTCGCCGCATCAACACCGCGCCCGGCGGAACGGAAACGCTTGTCACAATGCGCGGACATCTGCTTGCCCTCCGCTCCGATGGCGCGAACTTCGAGCCGCTCGACTCCGACCTCCGGCATCTCTTTCGCTCCTGGTTCAACCGCGGCTTTCTGCGTCTCGAGCGCATCAGCGTGCAAACCTCCGCAGCGATTCTCGAAAAGCTGATCCGCTACGAGTCCGTGCACGAAATCAACGGCTGGCCCGATCTGCTTCGCCGTATCCAGGCTGACCGCCGGTGCTTCGCCTTCTTTCATCCCGCGCTCGGCGACGAGCCGATCATCTTCGTGGAGGTGGCGCTGGCGAAGGGTTTGACCGGGGATCTCGGGCCTCTTCTCGACGTGAATGCCCCGGTGCTCCGAGCCGAAAGAGCCGACACGGCCATCTTCTATTCCATCAACAACTGCCTGCAGGGCTTGCGCAACGTTCCCTTCGGAAACTTCCTAATCAAGCAGGTCGTCACCGAACTGGCCGCCGAATTTCCCAACATCAAGACGTACGCCACGCTCTCGCCTCTGCCGCTCTTTTCGAAGGCGCTGCGCGACAGTCAGAATGCGGACGGCTTCACGCGCGATCGTCTCTCGCGACTGCTAGCGGAATATTCACGCAGTCTCACCGCAGCCGCCGGCCGTCGCGATCCCGTGGACGCGCTCTTCAAGTTGCTCGAGCGGCCCTTCTCTCATCGCGGTGTGCTTGCGGAACCTCTGCGCCGCCTTGCCCTCGCCTATCTCACGCGCGTGCGACGCGACGGAAAACTCTACGATCCCGTCGCCACGTTTCACCTGGCCAATGGCGCGCGCCTTGAGCGAATCAATTCCTTCGGCAATTTGCGGCCTTACGGGCTGAGCGCCTCTTTCGGCGTGACGGTCAACTATCGCTACATGCCTGCAGAATTAGAGGAGAATCACGAGCGCTTCGTGCGCAGCGGCCAGATTCGTGTTCCCAGCAGCCTGTTCCACGAGCACAAAGCCGTCGCCGCTGCCTGGGAACCCGGCCCGCCCAAGTCTCAACACAACAAAGCTCGCTAGGCCGTAAGGAAGGAAGTCACACGCAACGCCCGTTCTGGAGTTCCAATCCGAAGGTGCATCATGGACGGGCTATTTTGCCCGACTCCCACCGCTAGACCCGCCCCCGCTGCTTCCGCCCGCGCTGCCACCGCTGTATCCGCCGCCGGAATAGCCGCCACCGGTGTAGCTCCCTCCGCCAGTACGACCGGAAGAGCCGCCCCCGCTGTAACCACCGCCCCGGCCGCTTCCTCCGCTGTACCCCCCACTGCTACGGGCCCCGCCATATTCAATTCTCGACCCGCTTCCGCCGCTGCGCGACGAATTGCCGCCTGCGTTCCCAGCGACAATTCCGCGCGGGCTCAACGTGGCAACCAACACGGGTTTGCTTGTGTGCCCTCCAGCGGCCACCCTCGACTCCACGAACCCCTGCCGCTTGTAGTCATATGCAATTTTGAGTTGGCCGTCTTTGGCAACGACGCCGGCTGCCGCGGCAGACTTCACGTCCAAGAACTGCTGCGTGATCTCCGGCCGCTCTGCTGGCGGCATATAGGAAGTAAATTCTCGAAAATCCTTCGGCCCTTCCGCCAGGAGCTTCACTTCTTTCGATGGATCAACAGCCACCCTCTCGATCGGCTCAGACGCTTTTCCCGTGGGTACGAAAAGGCCATGTTTCAAATTGACCGGCGGCTTGCCCTTCTCGTCTTTCGGGCTCGTGGGCACAAATCCTGTCTTGTTTCCAACGCGAACCCAGCGCACCGGCCGATGGTGATGCTTTTTCTTCCTGAGGACCAATAGGTAATTTGGGTTGCGGTAGATCCAGGTTCCGGCGCGGCAAAGCGCCCAATTCCAGTACAGGCTCCCACTGTATTCGATCGAATTATTCTCCGTGAAAGTATGCTCGACCCATACCTTCTTGCGCGGGTCCCATACGCGGATGATGGTCGTCGTTACGCATGGCTCGAAACGTGCCTCCGTGACAACGATTTGCCGCGGTTTTCCTGCTTGCGGTTGCTTAACAGGGGTCGGAGCAGAACTCTGCGATGAGGTCTGCTGCGAGCCCTGTGGCATGTTCTCCCCCGAGCTTTCCGGCGAGGCCTGCATGGATTCGTTTGGCTGCCAGCACGTCCCATACGGCGCGCACGGGAAAAAGCTCCCGCTCTGATACAGATCGGCCAATCCCGGAACGGGTTCGGAAAGCCCAGACGCCTTCAGCGCGGCATCCATCGTCGCTTTCCGCGTGCTAAGCCGGGCTTTAACCCAGGTGTCCCATTCATCGGGCGCTGCGGCACTCGGTGCCGTGATATTGACGATGTTGGGCCCCACATACGTCAGCGTTTGCCCCGCAGCCAGTTGTACCTTGTCTTTTCCTTCGTGGGTGGCAAGCGTATCCTCCTGCAAAGTCACTTTCATGCCATCCAAGAAACTCTCTATCCGTAAAAAAGAGTAGTTCGGGTAAGCCACCGTTACCGCATTGAGGTTTGGAGTTTCGAGCTTGAAGGTCTCGTCCTTTACCGGATGCACGTTGATCGTCGCCGTGCCGCTCAACAATTCAACGCAGGTGGCTGGGACACTGTTCACCACCGAGAGTTGGCAAAAGGAGAGGGTGGAATTGTCCGCCAGAAAGACTACGGATCCAGTTTCAAACTCGATTTCAGCGCGACCCGTCCCGGTCGCGAGATTGAATCCTTCTTCGATCGGAATGCCTGCCTGCGCCTGCACCCACGTTTGCCCGACCGCCCCCTTCTTTCCACCACCGCTCGACAGCCGCACGTCGCCTTCAACATGGGTCAGGCGGACGATCTCCGGATTGGCGGGTGCTGACTGCCCAAATGTGGCTGGAGGATTAACGGAAACGCCAAACGCAAGGAGAGCGGCAACCCGTCGCCAGAAAACCTTCATCGGAAGCCTCCAGCTTGGAATTCGGGTCCCGCCTTTAGGACGCTTCCCGCTCGTTTACCGTTTCTTAGATTACTGGATTAGGAATTTGCAGCCTCGAACAGATCGCTACATGCTCTGGAGTCCACAGACTCGGCCGCTTGACAACGACTTCGCTGCGCCTAACATGGATATCGTGAATGATCGGATTCGGTTTGTCAGTGGCGGCCGGTGGCCCGGGACGGCCGCATGCGCCGCAGGCTCTCCGCGCAGACCCTCCGCAGACTTGCGGACCCCTATGATTTTCTTAATCGCCAATATGAGCGAAAAGATTCGCCCTAACCAGCTGAAAATGCTGAGCAGAATTTCGTCTAATCGCCAATTTTCAGAGGTTCCGCACACATCAAAGGCGACGCGGCGTCCAGAAAATGGAACGGCCGTGCTGCGCGAGTGCGTTAAACTATTGCGTTCCACCAAAGGAGAATTCGTCCCCGCATGAGCGCACCTTCGAAGAATTCGTTCTCGACCCGCGCGACGCTTCGCGTCGGCAACGACTCGTTTGAATTCTACCGTCTCGATGCTCTCGCTCGCGCCGGCATCGGCAAGGTCGATCGCCTGCCCTTTTCGCTGAAGGTGCTGCTCGAAAATCTGCTGCGCCACGAGGACGATCGTTTCGTCCACGCCGACGATGTTCGCGCCCTCGCAAGCTGGGATCTGTCGAAATCCTCTGCTGCGGAAAAGGAAGTCTCCTTCATGCCGGCGCGCGTCCTGATGCAGGATTTCACGGGCGTGCCCGCGGTCGTGGATCTCGCAGCGATGCGCGACGCCATCAAGAATCTCGGCGGCCATCCGAAAAAGATCAATCCCCTGCTCCCGGCCGAGCTTGTGATCGACCATTCCGTCCAGGTCGACAAATTCGGCTCAGCGGACGCATTTACCTTTAATGCCGAACTCGAAATGCAGCGCAATATCGAGCGCTATGCTTTTCTTCGCTGGGGGCAAAAGTCCCTTCAGAATTTCAAGGTCGTCCCGCCGGATACCGGCATCTGCCATCAGGTCAATCTGGAGTACCTCGCGCGCGTCGTCTTCCGTGAAAAGCGTGACGGCGCATGGATCGCTTTCCCCGATTCGCTCGTGGGCACCGACTCGCACACGACCATGGTCAACGGCCTCGGCGTCTTCGGCTGGGGCGTCGGCGGAATCGAAGCGGAGGCCGCGATGCTCGGCCAGCCGCTCTCGATGCTGATCCCAGAAGTCGTCGGCTTCAAGCTGCACGGCCGGTTGCCCGCTGGCGCAACCGCGACGGACCTTGTCCTCACCGTCACGCACATGCTGCGCAAGAAAGGCGTCGTCGGCAAATTCGTCGAATTTTACGGCACCGGCCTTTCGAGCCTCACACTGCCCGACCGCGCCACCATCGCCAACATGGCGCCCGAGTATGGCGCCACGATGGGCTTTTTCCCAGTCGATGCGGAGACGCTCGCCTACCTGCGCTTCACGGCGCGCGACGAGAATCTAGTGAAGTTAGTCGAGGCCTACACGAAAGAGCAGGGACTTTTCCGCACCGACCAGATGCCCGACCCGGTCTTTTCCGACCGGCTCGAGCTCGACCTCGCGACCGTCGTTCCCACCATGGCAGGACCGAAGCGCCCGCAGGATAGCGTCCCGCTCACTCAGGCGAAGTCGGCGTTCGAGAAATCGCTCACGGAAGCGCCGAAACACGCGAGCGTGCAGAACAACGGCGACAGATTTGATCTCGCCGATGGGTCCGTTGTGATCGCGGCCATCACGAGCTGCACCAACACGTCGAATCCGTCGCTCATGCTTGGCGCAGGCCTGCTCGCAAAGAAAGCTGTCGAGCGCGGCCTCGCGACGAAGCCCTGGGTGAAGACGAGTTTCGCGCCCGGCTCGAAAGTCGTCACCGATTACATCGAGAAAGCCGGCCTGTGGCCGTATCTCAATCAACTGCGCTTCAACCTCGTGGGCTACGGCTGCACCACGTGCATCGGAAATAGCGGTCCGCTCTCCGAGTCGATCGGGAAGGCGATCAAGGAGAACAATCTCGTGGCAGTTTCGGTCTTGAGCGGCAATCGCAACTTCGAAGGCCGCATCAATCCGCTTTGCCGCGCAAACTATCTAGCTTCGCCGCCGCTCGTCGTCGCGTATGCACTAGCAGGCCGCATGGATTTCGATATCGTCAACGAGCCGATCGGCAAGGATAAATCCGGGAAACCCGTCTACTTGCGCGAAATCTGGCCGACGCCGCAAGAGGTCGAATCGGCGATCCGCGGCGCCGTTTCGAAAGACATGTTCGCGAAGGAATATGCTGACGCGTTCGCCGGCGACAAGAATTGGAGGGCGCTGCCAATTCCAGAGGGTGACCTCTACGCGTGGGACGAAAAATCCACGTACATTAAGAACCCGCCCTACTTCGAGGGCATGAAGGTCAAGCCTGGCGAAATTTCCGATTTGCGCGGCGTGCGCGCGCTGGCTGTGCTTGGCGATAGCATCACGACGGATCACATCTCACCGGCCGGCTCGATCCAGCCCGACGGCCCCGCGGGAAAGTATCTGATCGCGCACGGCGTCCAGCCGAAGGATTTCAACTCCTACGGCGCGCGCCGCGGGAATCACGAAGTGATGATGCGCGGCACGTTCGCCAACATTCGCCTGCGCAACCAGCTCGCGCCCGGCACCGAAGGCGGCTGGACCATTCATCAGCCGAGCGGCGAGAAAATGTCTATCTACGATGCGGCGATGAAATATCGCGCAGAAGGAGTGCCGCTCGTTGTGATCGCGGGGAAAGAGTACGGTTCCGGCTCGTCGCGCGACTGGGCTGCAAAGGGGACAATCCTGCTCGGTGTGCGCGTTGTGCTGGCGGAAAGTTTTGAGCGCATTCACCGCAGTAATTTGGTCGGCATGGGCGTGCTGCCGCTCGAATTCTTGCCTAGCGAGAACTTCAAATCGCTAGGTCTAACCGGCCTCGAGATTTTCGATTTCGAAGGTCTCGCGCAAACCTTCGAGCCGCGCAAACGGATCCGCGTGACTGCTCGAGATACCAGCGGCAAAGTGACTGTCCATTTCACCGCTGTCGCGCGCGTCGATACGCCTTTCGAAGTTGCCTACTACCAGCACGGCGGAATTCTGCAATACGTCCTCCGCCAGATGCTCTAGGAGGACGGCGGACCGGTCGCTGCCGCCGCACTTTCATCTTCCGGACTTGGTCTTCTTCAAACTTGTTCTTGACGGCCCTTGATTCGTTTGGCAACATCCGCGTGATTCTCTCAGACATTTCACGGATCAGCGGCTGGGCGTCCCCGGTCCCGCCCCCTGGGTCTCGGCATCTCACAGCGCCATCGGGTAGGAACGGATTTTCGGAAATCCCTCTGGCCGCGAAGAGGCTTTATGCGAGACCGGTCCCGCTTCTCCCGTGCCTTTTGCTTGACCGTCGCTGTCCTGCTCCTGACTTGCATTGTGGCATCGGCGCAGACCGTTACAGTCCCAACCCGCATCACCCAAGCCATAGATGAGGCGAAGCTGACAACGCTGCCAGGCAACACGCATCCTCTCGCCCGCGCCGAATTTGACCGTGGCGCAGCGCCGACGAGCTTGCCGATGCAACGCATGCTGCTTGTGCTGCAGCGCAGCACGGATCAGGAATCCGCTCTCGAAATGCTGATGGAGCAGCAGCAGGACGCCTCTTCGCTAAACTTCCACAAATGGCTCACGCCGCAACAATTCGGCCAGCAGTTCGGCCCGTCCGATCAGGATATCCAGACGGTTGCATCCTGGCTTCAGTCTCATGGCTTTCAGGTCGTGGGCGCCTCAAGCGGCCGCACGGTGATCGAGTTTTCCGGCACGGCAGGACAAGTCGCAGAGGCCTTTCACACTACGATTCACAAGTACGCTGTGAACGGCGAAGAACACTGGGCTAATTCCTCAGACCCGCAAATCCCGTCCGCGCTTGCCCCCGTCGTCGCCGGCATCAACACGCTCTACAACTTTCCGCGGCAACAAATGCATGAAATGGCGGGCGTGTTTTCGCGAACAAAAGCCACAGGAGCTGTCACACGTGAGGCCACCAGCCTGTTTACATTTCCTAACCCGTGCAGCCCGAACGCCCAGCCGTTTTGCAACTTCGCTCTCGACCCTGCTGATTTCGCAAAGATCTACAACGTGCCGAACTTGCTGCTGAGCCCCGCGCCTAAGACGCAATTCAATGGCGATGGCGTCACGATCGTAGTCGTCGGCCAGAGCGATATCAACCAGAGTGATATCTCCCAATTCCGGACACTCTTTGGCCTTCCCGCGCCGAAGCTTAACGTGATCGTCAACGGCCCTGACCCGGGCTTCAATGGCGCCGAAACGGAGGCAGATCTGGACATCCAGTGGGCCGGCGCCGTTGCGCCCAACGCAACTATTGACTTCGTGATCGCGGAGGACACCGAGGTTAGTCTGGGCGTCGATCTCGCTGCGCAGTACGCCGTCGATAACAATCTCGGGGCGATCCTCAACGAAAGCTTCGGCATCTGCGAATTCTTCATGGGTGCGGCCGACAACCAGTTCTACACGCAAATCTGGCAGCAGGCCGCCGCACAGGGCACCACCGTGACGGTTTCCTCTGGCGACAGTGGCTCCGCGGTCTGCAACCGTGGCCCCGGTGCGGCCACCAACGGCCTCGCCGTGAGCGGTTTTACATCAACGCCGTACAACGTTTCGGTGGGTGGTACCGATTTCAATGATGTGAACAGCTTCGGCGAGTTTTGGAACACCACGCCGAGCGACACGCCGACCGAGGCCTCGGCCAAGGGTTACATTCCCGAGATGACATGGAACGACTCCTGCACGAATCAGGAGATCTTCAGCTACTTCAATGCAACAACGGCAGAGCAAACCTGCAACAACGCTGCGGCGCAACAGGATGGTCTCGTAGCCGTCGTCGGCGGCAGTGGCGGCGAAAGCGGCTGCATCAATTCCGATGGCCAGAATCTGTCGAGCTGCACGCAGGGTCATCCAAAACCCTCATGGCAGACTGCTTTAACGCCCAAGGATGGAGCGCGCGACGTTCCGGATGTGTCTTTTTTCGCCAGCAATGGCTTCAACGGCAGCTTCTATCTAATCTGCGAGGCTGACTTCCCCGGCGTTCCGTCGGGCACAACCTCGTGCGACCCATATGCTGCACAATCCGACGCCGTAGGAATAGGCGGGACTTCGGCATCGTCACCTGCATTCGCCGCGATCATGGCGCTTGTCAATCAAGCCACGGGTTCGCGCGAGGGAAACGCGAATTACATTTTGTACAAGCTGGCCGCGCAGTCCGGCAACACTTGCACGTCTGCGGCGAGCCCGGCGAACACGTGCGTTTTTTACGATGTGCCGAGCGGATCGACGATTGCGATGCCCTGCGCGAACGGCAGCCCCAACTGCACCGTTTCGACTCCAGGCGATTCGATCGGCGTGCTTTCCGGCTATCCCACTTCCTCAGGCTATGATCTGGCGACCGGACTCGGCTCCGTCAATGCCGGAAACCTGATCAGCGGGTGGAAGAACTTTTCGCTGACACCGTCATCGACTACGCTAACGTTGACTCCACCGAATGGGTCTACGCTAACCACCCTCACGCACGGCCAATCCGTGAACGTGAGCAGCACAGTGACAGGCACGGGAGGGACACCTACGGGGAACGTCTCACTCGTCGCCCAGACAGGACCGAACGGAACAGAGGGCCTGCAAGCTTTCACGCTCAACAGCAGCGGTGCGGCATCCGGCAGCACCACTTCTCTTCCCGGAGGCAGCTACAACGTTGTGGCGCAATACGCAGGCGACGGCACCTTCGCTTCGAGCAACTCCACCACGACGGCTGTGACGGTCGCGCCCGAAGCAAGCAAGATGCAGATCGCCTATGAACTTTTCGACCCCAATACGGGGCTGCAAACGAGTGCCAACGCCACGACAGCCACTTTCGGCAGTTCACCCTCGCTGCTGCGCGTCAACATAACAAGTCAAGCCGGCGACGCCTGTCCCAACAATGCACCAGGAAATACCGGCTGCCCAACCGGCAACATCACGTTGACAGATAGCTACAATGGCGGCGGCGCGGCTTCCTTGGACGGTGGCACCTTCGCCCTGAACGCACAGGGCTATACGGAGGACCAAGCGATCGATCTGGCCGGGGGAACTCACAAGATTTCCGCGACCTACAACGGAGACGATAGTTACACTGCGCCGAGTCCGAATCCGACGACGGAATCGATAACGATCACACCAGTATCTACGCAAACATCGATGTCGGAAAATCCGTTCACTACAACGGTTGGAACGCCTGTAGCTCTCAACGCCACTCTGAACGTGCCGAATTCGATTTATTCCAATCACGCGCCAACGGGTACTGTGAATTTCATGTTAGGAACAACGCAGGTGGGCACAGCCAATGTTTTTGGCAGCGTGGACCCTACAACGCACCGGGCCACAGCGTCCGCGAGTATGACCACAACTTCACTCCCGCACGGCCAGGATGGCATCGTCGCACAATACAATGGTGACGCGAGTTACTTGGCTTCCAGCTCGCCAGCTACATACGTATCAGTGCTGTATCCAACGACAACGGCGATCACGCCGTCGAATGCCACTGTTCCGTATGGGTCGGCGGTGACATTCACAGCCCAAATAACCACCAGTCAGAGCGGAGGGCCACCCATAACAGGCTCGGTCCTGTTCTCTGCGTACCCGGGCGGTACTTTGGGCGGCTCTACCTTGTCGGCGAATGGACAGGTAACACTTACGACGTCCTCGCTCCAAGGCGGCTCCGACAGCATTACCGCTACCTACTCAGGCGACAGTAACTACGCATCCACGTCCAACACGATCACTGAAACCGTCCAACCGCTCGCGACAACAACTTCCGTCGGTTCATCAGGCACTACGATCGCTCAGGGGCAAAGCGTGACGTTGACTGCGACGGTGATCACTTCGCCGCCCGGGGGGCCAACGCCCTTCGGCGGAGTGGTGTTTTTCAGCACCAACGGCGGAAACACCGATCTCGGATCGGTTGCTTTGTCGAATGGCCAGGCTGTGTTGACGACCACGTCCCTTCCCGCCGGACAAGACCAGATTACGGCCAATTTTGGGGGTAGTACGAATTTTGCGAGTTCGACGTCTGCGCCCCTAACGGTAACGGTGACCGGCCCACCAAGCTTCTCGATTTCTGCGAATCCGACGACGGTCAACATCGCCGCGCCGGGGCAATCGGGTTCAACGACGCTGACGTTCACCGGGCAAAACGGCTTCAGCAGCAACGGCAGCGTGATGATTACACCGACGTGCATGGGGCTGCCTTCGGAAGCAAATTGCAGCTCAGGAACCTCCGTTAGCATTCCCGCGAACGGCTCGGCCACGGCTCCGGTCACTTTCAACACAACTGCGCCGTCAGCAGTAGCCCCTGTATCGCGCGACCGGCCAGACGTGCTCGGCAAGTGGACATCGTTTACAGCGATCGCCCTCGCGTGTCTCGCATGCGCGCTGGTCGTGGCTCTCGGACGCCGCAGAAGGCAGTGGCGCTGGGCGGCAGCGATCATCCTGGTGATATGCGCTCTGGCCGCCGTGAGTGTTGGATGCGGAGGCGGTGGGGGCGGTGGGGGTGGCGGCGGAGGGGAAGGCGGCGGTGGAAACCTAGGTACGCCAGTGGGTCAAACGAATCCGACGGTTTCGATCACAATCAACGGTGTAACGCAGAACGTCAACATTACGCTGAACGTTCAATAGCCGGGAAGACCGAAGCGCTCGGATCGGCTGGCCGATCGCGCGGCCAGCAGTTCGTCACACTTCAGCCACCGGGCTGCCGCTGAAACGCTCTGATTCGGCGGAGCAGTTCCTACTTCTTCTTGCCGAAGAGGCCGCCGAGCGCGTTCGTCGCGGCACCTGCCGCGCCTCCGGCAGCGCCCGTCGCACCGCCCGCCAAGCCCTTGGCCATGCTGCCTGCCATGCCTGTCACATCGGGCAGGAAAATCGGATTGGAAGTCGTGCCCGTGATCGTGAACGGAATGCCGCCGCCTTGCGCGCCTTTGTTGCCGAAGGAAGTGAGCGCCGATGTCATCGTGCCCACGCCTCCCGCCAGTTTCGCGGACATTTTGCAATTGAGCTGGCCGCTTGCGCTGACGTTCGCTGTGCCCGTGACCGTGCCGATCGACGGAACCACTGCGATCAGATTGTTGGCTTGTGTTCCACTGGGATCCTGACGCAAGTCGGCGCTGAGCTTCTGAATGTCCGTGTCGGATCCGCCTTTGCCGCCCAGGCCAGTAAAAGAGCCCAGCGCGCCGAGCTTGGACGCGAGGCTGAAGCCCGCGAGCTTGCCATTGGCGAGATTCACTGGCCCCGTAATCACCAGCTTGTCCACAGGCCCGACGATCGAGAGCGCCAGATCAAGGCTGCCGCTCTTCAGAGACGCACCGGACGGCAGTGTGACGCCCACCGCAGGCAGAACGCCTTCGAGATCCTCGACCGGCATGCCTTGCCCGTTCAGTTTCATTTGCACGGCGGTCGTGGTCCCCGCCATGTCGTAGGCGCCGGTCAGGTGTGCCAGTGCCTTGCCGATATGGACGTCACCTTTTTTCAGCGTGCCCTTGTTGCTCTTCAAGTCGTAGCTGGTGGTGTAGTCCACATTCACCGGCACGCTCGCAGGCGAGCCGCCAGCAACGACCTTGATCTTACTCGCCTTGACTGTGCCATCCGAACTCGCTTCATGGCCGTCAGAAGAAAGAGTTCCGGTGAAATCAACAACTCCGGCCAAACCCGACGACGGATCCACAAAGCCGGTGGCAGCGAGGTCTAGATTGTTCACGTCGATTTTCGCATCGAGCGGCGTAAGCGACGTATCGCCGGAATTGATCGGGCCGGCCTTTCCATCCACGCCCAGGGTCCCGCCGCCCGGCGTCTTCGCGGAGAACTTAAACGGAAACTGCGATGTATAAGAAAGATCGGAAGCCTCAAGATTCACACTTTGATATGTCTGCGTCTTGCCACGCGATCCTACCGTGCCGACGACGACGGTACCGTTTGAAATGGTCAATTTCTCCACGGAAATTTCAGGGGCCGACGACGATCCGGCCGGCGCGGCGGGCGCGCTTTCAGACTTTCCAGGCGCCTTCGCCGCACTGCCGAGGCTCGAATAGTTCCAAGTCCCTGACGGTGAGCGCAATAGCGAGACCTGCGGATCGGTCACTGTGAACGATCGCACCTCGAGCTTCTTCGAAAAGATGAGCGGTATCAGGGCCACGCCGGCAGTCAGTTGCCTTGCCTGCAGGAAAGGCGAACGGCTGAACGCAGGATCGTCCGCGATCGAAACATTGTCGATCGTGATTCCTCCGGAAAGGATCGACAGACCGATGTTGCCGATTTCCACCTTGCGGCCGAGCGCGTTGGTCAGATCGGTCTCAAGGGTTGGTTTGAATTTGTTGACGTCGATGAGAAAAGGCAGGGCGATCACGATGAGGATAAAAACGACGATGATGATTCCGACGATCTTCAGGATTTTCTTCATGGCAGCCTCCGCCAACCAACCAAATGGGGCTTTCGCAGCCCCCGGCGACGCCATAATACTCTCAGCGGGGGGAAACGGGCGAATTCAATTTCGGCGAGGTGGGCAGGCTCCATGATTTTGTCGATTGGGCAGGTTCGGGGACGGCCGGTTCAATGCGGCGCCGTCTAAGCCGTGGCTCCAATTGAACCGGCGACATGGGCCGAGCAAAGTAATAACCCTGCACATGTCGGCAGCCCCGCGCTCGGAGTTGGGCGACCTGTCCGGCAGTCGCCACTTCTTCCGCCATGAAGTCCATGTTGAATTCGCGCGCCAAACCGACAATGGCTTTGACGATCGCGGTCGGTGGAAAGCCTCTGTCAGGAACTTCCGAATTCGATCTGCAGCAAGTCGCCCGGTTCTGTAGAAGTTCTTGCAATTGTATCGGCGGGGAGCTCGAGCACGCTTTTCGCGCGAAGATCCGGCCAAACGATCGAGAAGGGCGGAAGCGACTCGCGCAGGCCGACGACTGCAGCGTTTTGGCTCAGCATCACCACATCAATCGGAAAACGCATTCCCAGCGTATGGATCGAATTGCCTGGGACAATCCAGATCCCGCCTCCCGATTCAATGGATTGCCTGCCGAGCAGCCCAACAAAGCGAGAGAAAGCCGAGTCCGCAACTTCCACGCTGGAAGCCAGAAGTGTCCCTTTAGTGCGGTTGAGAACGCGCACGCGGCTTTTCGATCGTGTGGACACAGCTCCCCTTGAGCTTCCGGCATCACTCCGTCCGACTACGTGCTCAGCGGGACGCGCTCTTCCTCATCCGAAAAACGAGCAGGACGAATACAGCTGCGGCTAGCACGCCTGAGACGATTTGTCTTCTCTGAGTCATCGCTGGTCTCGTCTGAATTCGCTTCTTCGCCGAGCGAGATGCTGCTGCGGCAGCCCTCATTGATCGATTCCCAAATCGGGAGGGTGCGTCCTTATTTGAAACGGCGGCCACCCGTTTCGTTGGCGCGCCCTGCTGTCCTTCCAGATTGCATCGCGCCCCCAATCCCAACATCCGCAACTGCCCGCTTCACAGAGCAAAAGAAACCGCGAAGAGCGCGCTGTCTGGAAATGTAGAACAGCAAGTCGGCTGCCACCGTCGGGACGCTAGATGCCCGTCCCTAATCGGCTTGACAGGATTCGCGGCGCGGTTGTATGTAGCGGGCATGAAAACACGCCTACCGATGTGGATTTCGCTCGCCGTATTGTTTGCCTGCGTGCCCGCGATCGCTCAGGAACCGGTCGTCGGCGTGACCGGTGCCGCAGCAGACGCTCTCTTCACCAGCAAGAACCCGAAAATCAATGTCAATAAGCAGGCCGCCTATCACATCATGAAGGACCTGCTCGAGGCCAATCACTGGGACCTGGCCAACCAGTGGATCACGGACCGCTACATCCAGCACAATCCCAATGTTGCTTCGGGACTCGCCGGCGTCGTGAAATATTTCACGGCGACGCGTCAGCCGACGCCGATTCCAGAGCATCTGACGAAAACCACTGTCACAGCCGTGGTCGCGGAAGGCGACTACGTCATCGTCGCCCGGCCGCGCGAATATCCCGATCCGCGCGACCCGTCGAAGAAGTACACAACGACGTGGTTCGATATGTGGCGTTTCGTGGATGGCAAAGCCGACGAACATTGGGATGGCGCGCTGATCAATCCTCCGGCGCCGCCCAAGACGAACTAAGCCTCGGCACGAGAATCGTCGTCAGAAACCGCCGGCGCGAATGGGTCCGCGCATGGGCGGCGCAATCTTGCACGGCGACGGATTCCATTTCGAACCGTCCGGCTCATGCTTGAACTGCTCGGTCGTCAATCAAGGATGGAAATTAGCGTTGCAGCCGTCACGATGTCATCCCGAACCCGGCCTCGACGCTCTGAGGCAGGGATGGCGGTGAGGGATCTGCTTTTTCTTCGATGAAAAAACGCAAGCCTTCTGCTATAAGGTTGCTCAACCCAGCCCTCAAACGGAAGTCCTGAATTAGGAGATCACATGAAAAAACTTCTCGCACTCGCCGCCCTCGTTGTCGTTGGCATCCTTTCCTCCAGTCCGCTGCTGGCCCAAGAGAGTCCCTTCGTCGGTACGTGGAAGATAAATCTCGCCAAGTCGAAATTTGCCGGCGCACCGGCACCCAAGAGCGAAACGCGCACCGTCGTGACGCAAGGCAACGGCTGGAAGCTCAGCTTCGACGGAGTCGCTGCAGATGGAAGCAAGATTTCCTGGAGCTTCACCACCAACCTCGATGGCAAGCCGGCGCCGGTCACCGGGTCGGGCGCCCCATCCGGCGCGGATATGCTCGCCGTCAAGCGCATCGACGCGAATACGGTCACGACCTCCTACCTGAAAGCTGGCAAAGAGGTGCGGACGTCCCGGTCCACAGTCTCAGCAGACGGGAAAGTGACGACGATCACGGCAAAATTCACCGACGCGAGCGGCGAGCCCGTTACCACCGTGACCGTCTGGGATAAGCAGTAAGCCCAAATCGCACTTCCTGAGGTCTCTCGGGGTCGATGTCATCCCGCTCGCCCTGACGC
>Ga0187781_10000304_pt1 | contig 35249 bp, 28 predicted proteins | sample 0715_SJ02_MP02_2_FD_132447 | JGI IMG/M metagenome (GOLD analysis project Ga0187781, IMG submission 132447) | Tropical peat soil microbial communities from peatlands in Department of Meta, Colombia - 0715_SJ02_MP02_20_MG | ecosystem: Environmental > Terrestrial > Soil > Wetlands > Peat | place... | reverse complement strand
CCACCTGTTGCTTCAGGATTTCGGCGCGCCGCTGATTGCGACCTCGGGAAACCTGAGCGGCGAGCCCGTGCTGACCGAGCCCGAGGAAGCGGAAACGCGCCTCGCGCATGTGGCCGACGGGTTCCTGCACCATGACCGTCCCATCGTGCGGCCGGCCGACGATCCGGTCGTACGGGTCATCGCCGGCGCGCCGCGGCCGGTGCGTCTCGGCCGCGGCACGGCGCCGCTCGAGCTCGAACTGCCCGCGAGCATCGCAGTGCCGACGCTCGCCGTTGGCGCCTATCTCAAGAACACGGTGGCGCTGGGGTGGGGCCAGCGCGCGGTCGTGTCCCCGCACATCGGCGAGCTCTCGAGCCCGCGCGCGCGGCAAATCTTCGCCCAGGTCGCCGGCGATCTGCAGCGGCTCTACGGCGTGCGCGCCGAGCGCATCGCCCATGACGCGCACCCGGATTTCCCCAACTCCCGCTGGGCGCGTGAAACCGGGCTGCCGACGCTCGCGGTGTGGCACCACCATGCCCATGCGGCCGCGCTCGCCGCAGAGTACCCGTGCCGCTCGCCCACGCTGTGCTTCACCTGGGATGGAGTCGGGTTAGGCCCCGACGGCACGCTCTGGGGCGGCGAGGCGTTGCTCGGCCAGCCGGGCCTCTGGCAGCGGGTCGCGAGCTTCCGGCCGTTCCGTCTTCCGGGAGGCGAGCGGGCGGCGCGCGAGCCGTGGCGCACGGCGCTCGCGCTCTGCTGGGAGTCCGGCTGTGCCTGGCCGGCCGGCGCCGCGCGCGCCGGCCCGCTGCTGCGGCAGGCGTTCGATGCCGGGTTGAATGCGCCCGTGACCACGGCGGTCGGGCGCCTGTTCGATGCGGCGGCGGCGCTCGCAGGCGTCCGGCTCGACACCAGCTACGAAGCCGAAGCGCCCATGTGCTTCGAAGCGTTGTGCGAGAGGGAGGCCGCGCCGCTCGCGCTGCCGCTCGCACAGGATGAGGGCGGAGTCTGGCGCTCCGACTGGGCCCCGCTGGTGCGCTCGCTGCTCGACCCAACACGGACGCCCGCCGCACGGGCAGCGCTCCTGCACGCGAGCCTCGCGCAGGCGCTCTGCGACCAGGCCCGCGCCGTGCGCGAGCGCTCAGGTGTCGAGCGCGTCGGGCTCACGGGCGGCGTGTTCCAGAATCGCGTGCTCACGGAACGCGTCCAGACCCAATTGACCGAGCTGGGGTTCGAGGTGCTGATCCCGGTGCAGCTGCCGGTCAACGATGCCGCGATCAGCTTCGGCCAGCTGGCCGAGGCGGCCGCCGTGACGGCGGGCTGACTCGGAGCACCCGATGGCGCGCCGCGACCAGCACGTGAGCCTCGCGCACGGCAACGGTGGGCGGCTGATGCGCGAGCTCATCGATGAGCTGTTCGCGCCGGCGCTCGGCAATCCGCTGCTCGACACGCGCGCCGATGCGGTGGGCCTGCCGACGCCCGATGACCTCGAGCTGGTCGTCACCACCGACGGCTTCACCGTGCAGCCGCTCGAGTTTCCGGGCGGCAACATCGGCTCCCTCGCCGTGCATGGCACCGTCAATGATCTGGCGGTGAGTGGCGCGCGGCCGCGCTTCATGACGCTCAGCACTTTTCTCGAGGAGGGCCTGCCGATCGCGACGCTGCGCCGGGTGATCGCCTCGCTCGCCGAGGCGGCGCGCGAGTGCGGGGTGGCGGTGGTGGCGGGAGACACCAAGGTGCTCGGGCGCGGCGACTGCGATGGCATCTACCTCGCGGCCACCGGCGTGGGCTTCCGGCCGCGCGGCACAGAGCTGGCGCTCAACCAGGTACGCGCCGGCGACCGGATCCTGGTGAGCGGGCCGGTGGGTGATCACGGCGCCGCGGTACTGCTCGCGCGGCAGGAATTCGGTCTGCGCGGGGATCTGGAGTCGGATGCCGCGAGCGTCCTGCCCGAGGCGCAGGCATTGCTCAGCGTGCCGGGGCTGCGCTTCATGCGGGATCCGACGCGCGGCGGGCTCGCCACCGTCGCGCACGAGGTCGCGCGTGCCAGTGGGCTCAGAGTGCAGCTCGAGGAAGCGAGCATCCCGGTCAACGACGCCGTGCAGTCGGTCTGCGAGCTGCTCGGCTTCGATCCGCTCTATCTCGCCTGCGAGGGCCGGGTCGTCGCGGTGATCGCGCCGGAAAGCGCCGCAGCCGCCGCGGCCGAGCTGCGCCGCGTCGCGCCGCGTGCCGCGCTGATCGGCGAGCTGCACGCGGGACCTGCGCAGGTGGTACTGGACACCGCCTTCGGCGGCCAGCGCGTGCTCGATGAGCTCGAGGACGACCCGCTGCCGCGGATCTGCTGAAGTCTCAGGCGCCCTTGGCGAACAGCGGCGCGTTGTCGATATAGATGCGGTAGGAAGCGACCCGCTCGCCCTCGAGCCCGAACACGTTGACGAACGGAATCGTCACGGTCGAGCCATCGAGGCGGGTGTAGGTCACCTCACCCTCGCCGACCGCCGTGCCGGCTCCGTTCCACGCGCCCCTGAGGCGATGCCGGCAGCCGCCGATCACCGAGAAGAAGCCCGCGACCGCCGCGCGGATCGCTTCGCGCCCGTGCACCGCAGGCGCGTTGCCGAAGCGGAACTCGGCATGCGGTGTCAGCAAGGCGACGAAGCCGTCGGCATCGCGCGCGTCGATGACGGCGAACAGCCGCCCCCACCACGCCCGATCGGGCGCGAACGGCTCGAGCGGCGCTCCCGCTGCGCTCATGACCCGGCCGCCCGCATGAAGAGCCTGTGCTGTCCCCCGGTCACTGCTCGCTGGCGTAATACTGGGCCAGCGCCTCGATATCGGCGTCGGAGAGCTTGCCGGTGACGCTCTTCATGTTCTTCGGCTGGTCGATGCTGCCCTTCTTGAAGGCGGCCAGCGTGGCCTTCATCCAGGTCACGGGCTGGCCGGCGAGTATTCCGGCGTCGTCGGCGGGATCCTTGCCGCCGTTCGAGTGACATTTCTTACAATCGCGGTCGTGAATCTGCTTGCCGGCCGCGGCCTTGGCGGCATCGGAAGGCTGCTTCAGCGCGCCGTAGGGTTTACCGGCGAAATAGGCAGTGAGATCCGCAATCTGCGCGTCCGTGAAGTCCTTGGCGACAGTGCACATGTCGCCTTCGCGCTTGGTATCGCCCCGCTTGTAGTTGACCTTGGGGCAGGGGCGTGCTTTCGCCTTGTAGGCCTTCAGGGCGTCGCTCCCCACGACCGCAGACACCCCGGCGATCGTCGGCACGTCCTGGGCGGTCGTGATGCCGTTGGCGCCGTGGCAGTCCTGGCAGCTCTCGAGAAGCTTCGGGTCGGCAGCGCCGAGCGTAAGTGAGGGAAGCGCTGCGATGGCAGCGAGAAAACCGGCTCTCATGGCTCAAGTCCCCTTTCGCCCGCGGTGGTTAGTTACTGCCCCCCGCAGGACGGGGGGAATCTTATTAGTTTAACGCAAGATTCTGACCGCACACTGGAGGGAGCCGCACGTACGGAAAGTACCTATCTCAATTTCGCCCCGCGAACGACAGACTAGCCCAAACGCCGCGATCCGCGCGGGGGGGCTGCACATATGCATCGGGGATCCCTCGGCTCACGTTCAGTGACACACTCGGCCCGCGCTTGCCTGCCGGGTCTGGCTCTCGCTGCCCTGCTCGCCGCCTGCAGCGGCAGTACCGGGCCACAGGGCCCGGCCGGGGCGACCGGCGCGACCGGTCCCGCGGGCCCGCAGGGTCCGGGCGCCGGAATCGCGGCGCTCGAAGTCACCGCACCCTCGACCAAGGCGATTACCGCCACGATCACCGGCGTGACTTTCGATGCTCCGCAAACCCCGCAAGTCGCCTTCACGCTGGCCGATCAGGATGGAACGCCGCTGAAAGGCCTGACGTCCGGGCAGGCGGAGTTCACGATCGCCCAGCTCATCGACGGCGCGGTGGCCACGACCGGTTACACGAGCAGCGGCGCCAAGGAGTGGGTCAGTTTCATCATCACCCCTGGCAATCCGCCGAGCCCCTGCCCGGTCGCCCAGTGCGCTACGACCGCGACGACTCTCGGAACCACGGAGACCAGTGGCACGCTGGTCGACAATGGGAACGGTAGCTATACCTATACGTTCGCCACCGACGTGACGTCGGTCGTGACGGGGGTGTCCAACAACGGCACGCCGATCGCCTGGAATGCCTCGGCCACCACCCGCGTTGCGTTCGACATCACCGGTCTCGCGCCGGCCAATAATGCGATCTACGACTTCGTGCCGGCGGGCGGTAACGTGACGGACACGCGCGACATCATCGATACGCCGACCTGCAACAACTGCCATGCGGCGCTGACCTTCCACAGCAACCGCAACGACCTGCGCTACTGCGTGATGTGCCACAACCCGCAGAGCGCCGATCCGGCCAGCGGCAACAGTATCGACCTCGCGGTCATGGTCCATAAGATCCATTCGGGCGTCAACATGCCGACCCTGAACCCGGTGACCACTCCCCCGACTCAGCCGCCCGGCTCCGCGCCGCTGCTGAACATCGGATACTGGCTCGCCCCTGCCGCCGCCTTCGGTAACGGAAGCGCGGTGAATAATTTCAACACGGTGCTCTTCCCCCAGGACCCGCGTTACTGCCAGACCTGCCACGTGCAGAGCACGGTGAGCACGGCGACCGCGGACCTCTCCGACAGCTACAAGCTCTTCCCGTCGATCGAGAAATGCGGTGCATGCCACGACAATCTCAACTTCGCGACCGGCGGCACCGCCGCGGCGGGCAACTTCCACGCCGGTGGGGTCGCCAACAACTCTCAGTGCACGCTCTGCCACGGTGCGACTGCGCAGATCAACAACGGCGCCTGGCAGGTGCAAGCCGCCCACGTTCCGCAGGGAGACACCGCGGCCGCGATGTTCCAGTGGGCGATCAACAGCGTGACCTTCCTCACCCCGGTCGCGAGCGGCCCGGTCTACCCGGTCGTGAACTTCCAGATCAACAACCCGAGCAACTCGACCACGTGGAACATCCTGGCCGCCGCGCCGTTCATCTCGAACGACCCCGGCATCGCTGCCGCGACCCCGGCCTGCACCGGCGCGGCCCGCCTGGCCATCGACCTCGCGTGGGACACGAGCGACTACACCAACTGGGGAAGCGCGCCGCTGCTGACTCCGTTCACGTTCACTGCAGCCCTCGCTGCGGGTGCGACCAGCGGAACGCTCTCAGCCGCATGGACCTCGGCGACCGGCTCCTATCTGGTCACCTTCAGTGACGGCGAGAGCGATTCCGTCACTCTCACCAACGGTGCGACCACGGCGACCTGGACTACGGCACTGGCGAATGGCGTCACGGCGAGTGCGAATGCCAATGTCGCAACGGCCTCGAACTGGGGCCAGCCCGTCTCGCTGAACCCGATCATCCCGGGTGCAGGCAGTGTGCCCGCCAGCTGCACCGCCTCGACGCTGGTGTACGGCGGAGCCAGCGTGCCGGCCGGGTTGGCCGGATACACGCCGCCCGCTGCGCCGAAGGTGGGCACGCTCTACGGCCCGGACGCGAACGGCACGTTCACGGTCGTCGGCCCTGCGTTGCCGGCGACGCCGGCGGGGAACTGCGCGGGCGGTACCCCGTGTGCGCCGATCCAGAACGTTGCCGCGGTGATCGAAGGCCACCCATCGGCGGTGCTGATGAACTATGCGAGCCCGTCGGTGCCGGTCACGCTTGCCGGGCTGCCGATACCCCCGGCCGGCACGGCGATCGCCTCGGGGACCGCCACCGGAGCCCAGCAGGTGCGCCTCCCGGTCCAGAGCCAGGTTGGCTACGGCAACACGGCCAACGCCTACGGCGCGGCGGCCACCGTCACGCCGGTCGCGCGGCGGGAGATCGCCGACACCGCGAAGTGCGACGTCTGCCACCATGCCCTGACCTTCCACTCGGGCGGGATCCTCGGCACGCCGCACGGCAACAACCGCACCGACAACGTGCAGGTGTGCGTGGTCTGCCACAACCCGGCCTCGACGGATGTGAGCCAGCGCCAGGGCCTCAGCGCCCCGAGCACCGACGATGGGCTCTGGGAGCGCCCGATCGACTTCAAGCAGATGATCCACTCGATCCACGGGGCCAGCGATCTGTTCAACTACTTCGGCGACCTGTACACGATCTATGGCTTCGGTAGCAGCCCGGTCACCTTCACGGACATCATCCTGCCGGCCGGGCAGAACCTGGGCAACTGCGCGAACTGCCACGTCAACCAGACGGGCGGCTTCTTCACGTCGCCCTGGACTGCCCAGACCTTCTACCCGGGCGATCCGGCCATGCAGCCGACGACCTATGAGACCGGCCTGTCGAAGCAAGTGCCGAACCCGACGACCGTCGGCAACCCGATCGCGAGGACGCCGAGCGCTGCGGCCTGCACGGGCTGCCACGTGGAGAGCGACGCGCTCTCGCACATGGAGCAGAACGGCGCTTCGGTCTCGGTCACGAAGGACCCCGAGGGGCGGTGGGTAGGTACCGGGGCGCAGGCAGAGACTTGCGTGGTCTGCCACGGGCCCGGCGGGATAGTCGACATCGCCGTGATCCACAGCGTGTCGGCGCCGACCTCGCCCTGAGTCACCGGCAAGTCGGATGTATAAGAGAGCCCGGGCGGTGGTGATTCCACCGCGCCGGGCTCACTTTTGAAGCTGCGATAGAATCAGCGACCGCGAACTGTCGGCGTCATGAAGGCGCTGTTGAACGGGGAGTCCGACTGCCCATGACTCGGATCAGAGCCTGGCGGACCTACGGCGCAGCGGCGTTGCTCCTGGCGCTGATGGCTGCCGGGATCGCGCCGGCGAGAGCGCAGGACGCAGCAGCGCCCGCCTACAGCCGCAAGGGCGCCGATACCTGTCTCGGCTGCCACGACGACCCCGCGCTGCTGGGCCTGTTTCGCACCCGGCACGCGCGGCCGAATGACCCGAAAGGGCCGTTCGGGCACGGCGGGCTGCAGTGCGAGGCCTGCCATGGCCCGGGCGGCGCGCACGTGCAGGCGCGCGGCAAGGAGCCGGCGGGCATCGTGGATTTCGGCCCGCACGCGCTCGCCTCGCCCGCGCGGCAGAATGCGCAGTGCCTCGGCTGTCATCAGTCGAACACCGCACACGAGTGGGCCGCGAGCCAGCACGCCGCAAGCAATGTCCCCTGCGCGGCCTGCCATACCCTGCATGCGGCCCATGATCCGGTGCTCACCACCGCGACGCAGGTGGAGGTATGCACCAGCTGCCACCAGGCCGAGCACACCGACCTCTACAAGCCCTCGCATCATCCGCTGCGCGAGGGCAAGATGGCCTGCACCTCCTGCCATGCACCGCACGGCTCGCAGGGCCCGTACCTGCTCGTCGGCAACACGGTGACCGAGACCTGCACCAGCTGCCATTCCGAGTACCGCGGACCGTTCCTGTGGGAGCACCAGCCGGTCGCCGAGGACTGCTCGAACTGCCACAGCGCACACGGCTCGGCTCAGCCGGCGCTGCTCAAGACGCGGCCGCCGTTCCTGTGCCAGCAGTGCCACGAGGGCGCGGGTCATCCCTCGATATTCAACGGCCCGCAGGGACTGCCCGGCGGCGCGCCGAGCGCCTACCTGCTCGCCGGCGGCTGCATCAACTGCCACTCCCAGGTGCACGGCTCCAACCACCCCTCGGGTCGCGCTCTGATGCGCTAGGAAGGCGAGCCATGAAATCCCTCCCGCAGCGCCGCCAGCTCTCCCGCGCCTTCGGTGCGCTCGCGATGCTCAGCGCGGGCGCGGTATGGGCCGACGGCGACGCTCCGGACACCAGCAACTGGAAGTGCGAGCAGTGTCCGTTCTTCGAGGGCTACGACGCCAACGTCGAAGCCGGCGCCTTGTACGCGAATGGCGCGAATTTCAGCTTTGGCCGTTACACCGGCATCGACCGCAGCACGGTCTATGCCGACCTCGGGGCTGCCGGGCAATACCGCCGCGCAGACGGCCTGGACGCGAGTTATGAGCTGCGCGACCTCGGCCTGGCTTCACGCGAGGGAAGCGTCGAGCTCGGACAGGAGGGGCGCTTCGACGTGAGGCTCGGTTACGACGGACAGCCGACGCGGCTCTACGACAGCGGCATGACGCCCTTCCTCGGCGCGGGCAGCGGCAACCTGACGCTCCCCGGCAGCTGGGTGCCGGCGGGCAGCACGACGGGCATGAGCGCCCTCGGCGCGACGCTGGCTCCGGTCAGGATCGAGTATGACCGGCGCACGGCCTCGCTCCTCGGATCCTACATCGCAAGCTCCACGTGGACGCTGCACGCGGAATTCCGCCACCAGGAGAAGGACGGCACGGGTCTGATCGGCGGCACCTTCTTCACGGAGCCCACGCAGCTTCCGCAGCCGATCGACTACGTGACGGATACCGTCGAGGCGGGCGCGCTCTGGGCAGGGCACCGCGCCAGCCTGCGCCTCACCTATACCGGCTCCTGGTTCAAGGACGACACGGATTCGCTGACCTTCGCGGATCCCTACCTGCCCATCAACCCGGCCTCGACCCAGGGTCGCCTCGCGCTCCCGCCGGACAACAACCTGCAGCAGTTCGCCCTCGCGGGCAACCTGCCGCTCAACTTCCTCGCGACGTCGTTCACCTACGCTGCGTCCTTCGGCAGCCTGAAGCAGGACGAAGCCTTCCTGCCCTTCAGCACGCTGCCGGGCGCCACCGTGCCGACGCCCTCGGCGCTCGACGGCGACGTGCATCTGTCGCACTACGCGCTCGGGCTCGCCTTGCACCCGCTGCGCAAGCTCTCGCTGCGGGGCGATGCGGCCTACGACGGGCGCGACGACCGCACGACGCCGCTGACTCTCAACTACGTGATCACCGACACTTTCCCGAGCTCGACCGCCTTCACCACGCCGCGCTACAGCGAGGACCGGACGCGCCTCGAGGGTAGCGCCGACTACGAGCTCGAACGCTGGGTGCGTGTCGGTGTCGGTGGCAAGTACCTCGTCAACCACTACGGGCCCGACCAGGTGGTCACCGACACCCGTGACGCGCAGAGCTGGGTGTACGCGACGCTCGCTCCGCTCGCCGGGCTCAGCTTCACTCTCAAGGGCGGCGACGACTCGCGCAAGACCTCTGCCTTCGATGCCGCGGCTTTGCCCGCGGCCGAGAACCCGCTAGTCTGGGCCTACGACTACGCGCCGCGGGACCGCGAGTTCTTCACGCTGACCGGCTCGTGGCAGGCGACCGCGACGCTCACCTGGTCGATCGAAGGATTCTCTGCCAACGACGACTACCGCCTGTCGCAGCTCGGCCTGCAGAGTGTGCACGAGCGGCGTGCTTCGACCACGCTCACCTGGACGCCGCGCGAGACCCTGAGTGCCTACCTCGACGGGGGTTATCAGCGGCTCGACATGCTCCAGGACGGCTTCACCGGAGCACTCACGGCACCCTGGCAGGTCGGCGACTCCGAGCACTTCTGGAACCTGGGCGCCGGCGGCCAGTGGGCGCTTGCCGCGCGCTGGACGCTCGCCCTCGACTACCTGCACGCGCCTTCGTACAGCGATTTCAACACCCAGATAGGCGCTCTGGCCGAGCCCTTCCCGCAGAACTGGAGCCGGCTCGACAGTGTGCGGCTCGACCTGCGCTATCAGTGGACCCATGCCGCACAGCTGCACCTGCGCTTCATCCACGAGAAGTACGACTCGAGCGACTGGGCTCTCGCGGATGTCGGACCCGGCACCATCCCGAACCTTCTGGCTCTCGGCGTGCTGCCCTGGGCGCACGATGTCAATCTGGTGGCCCTCACCTTCCGCTACCAGTTCGGCGCGGCCGCCAGCGCGCCGCCGCCCTGACCATCGTCCGGTCGCCACCATCAACGCTTCCAACAGTCTCGCGTTCCGGGAGGCGGCCGATCCGGACGATCCGGAGGTAACGGTCCCGGATTACCTCGCGCAGACCTACACCTGGGCCTACCTGCGTCCGCGAGCCGTGCGGCTGCTCGATCGCGAGCTCATCGTCAACGCGATCCTGTGGGGCAACTACCCGCGCCTGGTGCGTGCCGCCTGTGCGCAGTTCCGCCCGGGCGAGCAGGTGTTGCAGGCCGCCAGCGTCTATGGGAGCCAGCCCCTCAGGCTCGCCGATCACCTCGGCCCGGCCGGCCGACTCACCGTCATCGATGTGTCCCGGCTTCAGGTCGAGCACCTGCGCGCCAAGCTCGCCACGCGGGCCAACGCCAGTGTCAGGCTGGCGGACGCAACGGCGCCGGGTCACGAGCGCTACGACGGCGTGTGCTGCTTCTTTCTTCTGCACGAGATGCCCGACAGCTACAAGCGCCGCGCCGTCAATGCGCTGCTCGCGCGCCTCAAGCCCGGCGGGCGGGCGGTGTTCGTCGACTACGCGGCCCCGAGCCGGTTCCATCCGCTGCGGGGCCTCATGTGGCTCGTGAACCGCTGGCTCGAGCCCTACGCGGCGAGCCTGTGGCGCAATCCCATCCCGAGCTTTGCCGATGAGGCCGGCCTGTTCCACTGGAGCGAGCGGCGGCTGTTCCTCGGGCTCTATCAGATCGTGGTTGCCCGGCGGCGCGGGCCGGTGAGGCACCGCAGGGCGCATCTGCGTTATGCTGAGCCGAGGCCCGAGCGGAGCTCACCGCTGTGACTGCAACCTCACATCCCCCCGATCGCCCGTCACCGGCACTGGCCGGACCCGGGCCCGGCTTGACTGCCAAGCGCCTGTTTCTCTCGACGCGGCCCGCTTTCTACACCGCCTCGGTGTTGCCGGTGTTCGTCGGCACGGCCTGGGCTGCCGCGGCTACGCGGCACGTCGACTGGCTGCTGCTCGCCCTGGCGCTCGCAGCCACGGTGTTTGCGCACGGCGCAACCAACGTCTACAACGACGTCGGCGATGACGTCATCGGCGCCGACGAAGGCAACAGCGGACGCATCTATCCCTACACGGGCGGATCGCGCTTCATCCAGACCGGGCTGCTGACACGCGCCGAGATGGCGCGTCTGGCGCTCGGGCTGGCCATCGCCGCGCTCATCGTCGGTTGCGTGCTGACCTTGCTGCGCGGCCCCGGTGTGGTGCTGCTCGGACTCGTCGGGCTCGCGCTCGGGATCCTCTACTCGATGCCGGGCGTGCAGCTCTCGGCACGCGGCGTCGGCGAGCTCGCGGTCGCGGTCGGCTTCGGGCCGCTGCCGGTGCTCGGGGCCGCCTGGCTGCAGGGCGCTGCGCTCGACGCCGGCGCCGTGCTGGTATCAATCCCGGTGGGTGCCTGGGTGGCCGCCATCCTGCTGATCAACGAGGTACCGGACCTCGAGGCGGATGCGCGCGCCGGCAAGCGCACACTGGTCGTGCGCTTCGGTGCGGGCGGCGCGCGCGCGATCTACCTGCTGCTGACCGCGCTGGCGCTCGGCGCGAGCCTGACCGCAGTCGCAATCGGCGCGCTGCCGCTCTGGTACCTGCTGCCCGCGGCGGCTCTCGCGCTCGGCGGCCTGATGGCCGCCCGCGGCATCAGCGTGGAACCGGCCGGGCGGCCGCGCCTGCGCAAGAGCATCGAGCTCACCCTGGCCGTGCACGCGCTCGGCAGCATTGCGCTCTGCGTCGGGATTCTCGCGCGCCGCTTCATCTGACCCTCTGCAACGATGAGCGCTCAACCGTACGGCGAGCTGGCGCTGTACCTCGCGGCGCTGGCGGTGCTGGCGCCTCCGCTCGGTGTCTACATCCTGCGCGTCATGCAGGGGACGCCGACGCCGCTCAGCGCGCTGCTCGAGCCGTGCGAACGCGCACTGTATCGCCTGAGCGGCACCGATCCGCGCGCGCCGATGAGCTGGAGTACCTACGCGGCCAGCCTGCTGCTGTTCAATTTTCTCGGGGCGCTCGCCTTGTACGCGCTGCTGCGCCTGCAGCAGTGGCTGCCGCTCAATCCGGCGCATCTCCCCGGCGTAGCTCCTGACCTCGCTTTCAACACCGCGGTCAGCTTTGCCTCCAACACCAGCTGGCAGGCCTACGCGGGGGAAACGACGCTCAGCAATCTCAGCCAGCTGCTCGGAATCGGTGTGCAGGCCTTCCTGTCGGGCGCCACCGGCATTGCGACTCTGACGGCCCTGCTGCGCGGCTTGCGGGGCATCGAGCAGCGCACGCTCGGCAACGCCTGGGTGGATCTCACGCGGGCGACGCTCTACGTGCTGTTGCCGCTCGCGCTGTTGCTCGCGGTGGCGCTGATCGCCCAGGGCAGCATCCAGAGCCTGCACGCCAACCGCGAGGTGGCGCTGCTCGAGCCCATGGCAACCGTCCGCACCCAGCTGCTGCCGATGGGTCCGGTGGCCTCGCAGACGGCCATCGCACTGCTGAGCGGCGACGGCGGCGGGTTCTTCAATGCCAACAGTGCCCATCCATTCGCCAACCCTACTCCGGTCAGCAACTTCATCGAGATGCTTGCGATCCTGCTGATTCCCGCTGCCCTCTGCCACAGCCTGGGCGCCATGGCACGCGATCGGCGCCAGGGCTGGGCCATGTTCACGGCGATGGCACTGCTGCTCGCCGCGATGAGCCTCATCGTCATTCACGCGGAATGCTCCGGACCCGCGTACGCGACGACGCTGCACCTCGATCGCAGTGCGGGGGCGGCACAGGGCGGCGGCAACATGGAAGGCAAGGAGGCGCGCTTCGGTGCCGCCTCGTCGGCGCTGTTCGCGGCGGTGACGACCGGCGGGGGTGATGGTGCCGTCAACTCCATGCATGACTCCTTCACACCGCTCGGTGGTCTCGTGCCGATGCTCCTCATGCAGCTCGGCGAGGTCGTGTTCGGTGGCCCCGGGTCGGGGCTCTACGGAATGCTCCTGTACGCCGTCATTGCGGTGTTCATTGCCTCACTCATGGTCGGCCGTGCGCCCGAATATCTCGGCAAGGCCATCGAAGCCTTCGAGGTGAAGCTGGCCTCGATGGCGATCCTCACCCCGCCCTTTCTCGCCCTGGTGGGCACTGCGATCTCAGTGTCATGCGCCGCCGGCCGCAGCGCCGTCGGCAACCCGGGCGCCCACGGCTTCGCGGAGATCCTGTATGCGTTCTCCTCGGCGGCCAACAACAACGGCAGTGCCTTTGCCGGGCTCGCCGCCAACAGCCTCTATTACAACGTGATGACGGCGATCGCCATGTGGTTCGGGCGTTTCATTCCCATGGTGGCGGTGCTGGGAATGGCCGGCTCGCTCGCCGCCAAGAAGCGCCGCGAGCCCGGAGCCGGGACACTGCCGACGCACGATGCACTGTTCGTGAGCGTACTCATCGCGACCGTACTGCTGGTGGGCGCGCTCACCTTCCTGCCGGCCCTGGCGATGGGGCCGGTGATCGAGCAGCTGCAGTTGCTCGGTACTCCCTGAGCCGGTCACGCGTCAGTGCTCGGGCAGGAGCCAGGAGTAACCCACCCCGATGAATGCTCGCGGCGCAGCGTCCGAAAGGCCCAGCGCCGCGTGTAAGTCGACCTGCTGGTGGGCGGCAATCTTGTAGGCGGTACCGACGTGCAGCAGCTGCTGCGAGCCACCCCGCTCGCGGAAATCTCCGGCGTACTCGATGAACGCATCCCACGGCGCGCTCAGCTGCCGGTCGAGCAGCAGGGTCAGCTCGCCGGTGTAATTGCGCGCACCGGCCACAGTGGGGGCATAGGCGGCCAGCTGGCCGGCGACCGTCCAGCCCCCGGTCAGACTTCGCGACCAGGGCAGCTGCACGCCCGGATCATAACCGCCGCTGCTGACGGGCCGGGCACCCGTGGGCAGGCTCACGAACGCGATCACCGAGAGGTCGAGTCCGCCAATGGGGCCGAGCTGTTGCTTCAGGCCCAGCGCGAAGTCGCCGAAGCCGGCAGCGCCGGTCGCTGCGTCCCGCAGGTCGCGGTAGTAGTCGGGCACCGTGAGGCGCAGCTCGGTTCGCTCGAGGAGTCCGTAGCGCAGATAAGCCTCGGGCAGGTCCAACACGTCCGCGCCTCGAGCGTCGCTCAGCAGCAGGCCGCTCTCGACCTGCAGCGCGCCTGCGGGAACGACCACACTGGACTCGGTAACGGCGGGACGATCGGTATTGATGGTCGTGTCGGGATCGGCCACGACCGATGCCGTCCCGAAGGCACCGAGCAGAGCGACGCACCACCTGACTCTCATGCCCGGATCTGCCGCAACACCCGCGAGACCACATCGGCGCCGGTCGTGTCCGCATCGATCACCCGCAGGCTCTCCGCGGCGCTGATCGGCTCGAAACGCGCCATCTGCAAATTGAGCACGGCACGGCCCGCCTCGGAAGCGTCGGTGCCGGCCTCGCCGCGCGCCGCGAGGCGCGCCTCGAGCACGGCGGGCGGAGCATGACAGTACACCACCCACGAGGCAGCGGCGTGATCCGCCGCCAGTGCGGCGAACTGCGCCCGCTGATCCCGCCGCTGGGAGGTGGCATCGACGATGACGGGAAGTGCGCCGGCCAGAGCCTCGGCCGCGCAGGCGCGCAGCCGCGCGTAGGTCGCGACACTCATTGCATCGGTATAAAGACCCTCGCCGAGGCCGGAGCCCGACCGTTGCCGCGCATCGAGCCCGGCGATGCGCCGGCGCTCGAGGTCGGAGCGCAGGTGCACGGCACCGAGCGCGGACGCGAGCTGCCGGGCGAGCCAGGTCTTTCCCGAGCCGGCCACGCCGCACATGAGGATGAGCGCCGGCCGCGCCGCCGCGAGCCGCTCGCCGGCCCACGCGAGGTAGCGGCCGTGCTCCGCGCGCGCGCCCTGCAGCGCTGCCACCTTCGCGCGCACCAGCGCCCGGTGAACCCCGTAAAGGCGCAGCAGGCGGCAGGCGGGGTAATCCCCGCCCTCGAAGAGGTAGCCGGCGAGAAACGCCTGCGCCTGCGGCGCGTGCTGCCGCGCCGAGAGATCCATGTGCAGGAAGGCGATCTCCTCGGCGACGTCGATCCAGCGAAATGCCGGCTCGAACTCCATGCAGTCGAAGGCGACCAGCCGGCCGCCGTAGCGCACGATGTTGCCGACGTGCAGGTCGCCGTGACATTCGCGCACGTGGCCGGCCGCGCGGCGGCTGCCGAGCACAGGCAGGTCGGCCTCGAGCCGCGCCCGGTACGGGTCTGCGAGCGCGCGCACGGTCTCCTCGGTGCCGAGAGACTGCGCAGCCAGCTGACACTCGGCGAGATTCGTGAGCAGCGACGCCCTGATTGACTCGGCCCGGCCCCAGGGCTCGCCCGTCCCGACCCGGGGCAACTGCCGGTGCGCGCGCGCCAGCGCGCCGCCGAACTCCGCCAGTTCCTCCGGCGCGGCGGCTCCGCGCCCGAGCAACGACCCGAGCTCGTCGGCGGCGCGGAACTGTCGCATGCAGACCGCATGATCGATGACCTCTCCCCGGCCGGAGATCCGGGCTGTGCCGTTCTCGAGGGTGACCGGGACGACATCGAGGTAGAGCTCCGGCGCGAAGCGGCGATTCAGCCGCAGCTCTTCCGCGCAGAAGAACGCACGCCGCTCGCGCGAGCGCAGGTCGACGAACGGATAGTGCACCGGCCTCTTGATCTTGTAGGCAAGCTCGCCGGTGAGGAATACCCACGAGATGTGGGTCTCGGTGAGCTGCACCGCGGCCACTGCATGCGGATAGCCCTCGGGCCGCAGCAGCGCCAGCAGTTGCGACGGCAGGCTGGTAGACATCCCTCGATACCACGGTCGCAGTGCGGATGCATGATTATAAGACGCGCGCCGCCTGTGCGATGCTGCTCACATGGACGACCGCCCGCCACTACTGATCTATGACGGCGACTGTGGGTTCTGCGGCTACTGGGCGCGCTACTGGCAGAAGCTCACCGGCGAGCGCGTCCGCTACCAGCCTTACCAGGAAGTGGCGGCGCAGTATCCGGCGATCCCGCTCGCCGACTATCAGCGCGCGGTTCAATACCTCGCCCCCGACGGACGGCGGGCGAGCGCCGCCGAGGCGAGCTTCCTCACTCTGAGCCACGCGCCCGGCAAGGGCCTGTGGCTCTCGCTCTACCGCAGGCTCCCGGGCTTCGCCGCCCTCACGGAGTGGGCTTACGCCTTCATCGCCCGGCACCGTCCGGCCTTTTTTCGCATCAGCCTGCTGCTGTGGGGCAGGGACTACGCGCCGCCGCGCTACCAGCTGGTCCTCAACCTCTTCCTGCGGCTCTTCGGGCTGATCTATCTGGCGGCGTTCGTGTCCTTCGCCGTGCAGGCCCAGGGTCTCATCGGCAGCCACGGAATCCTGCCGCTCACCGGGTTCCTCGACGCGGTCCGCCACGCCGCCGGGTGGGAGCGCTTCTACCTCATGCCGATGGTGTTCTGGTGGAACGCCGGCGATGCCGCCATTCAGGCGGTGTGCTGGGGCGGCGCGGGGCTGGCGGTGCTCCTGACCCTGAATCTCGTGCCACGGCTCAGCCTGCTACTCCTTTATATCCTGTACCTGTCGCTGCTGTACGCCGGCCAGAGCTTCATGACCTACCAGTGGGACACGTTCCTGCTCGAGACCGGCTTTCTCGCGCTGCTCGCGGGCTTCGCTCCCGCCACGGGAGTCTGGCTGCTGCGCTGGCTGCTGTTCCGCTTCATGTTCATGTCGGGCGTGGTGAAGCTCCTCTCCGGCGATGCGAGCTGGTGGAACCTGTCGGCGCTCTCCTACCACTTCCTCACCCAGCCGCTGCCGACGCCGCTCGCCTGGTACGCCGCGCATCTGCCGCCCGCGGTGCTGACCTTCGCCACCGGCGGCACCTTGGTCATCGAGCTCGGCCTGCCATTCCTGATCTTTGCTCCGCGGCGCCTGCGCTTCTGCGCTGCCTGGGGCATCCTGCTGCTCCAGAGCTGCATCCTCATCACCGGCAACTACAACTGGTTCAACCTGCAGACCATGTTGCTGTGCCTGCTGCTGTTCGACGACGTAGCCGCCGCGCGCCTCGTGCCGCGGCGTCTGCGCGAGCGGCCGCCGCTGCGCCAGGCCGCGCTGCAGCCGCGGAAGGCGACCCGGATCGCAGCCGCCGCGGTGGCCGTGCTGCTGGTCCTCTGCAGCCTCATCGAGATGGACCAGCGCTTCGGTGGCAATCCACCCGCGGCGCTGCGCGCGCTCGATGCCTTTCTCGAGCCGCTGCACCTCACCAGCCCCTATGGCCTGTTCGCCGTCATGACGACCGAGCGCAACGAGATCGTCATCGAGGGCTCGAGCGACGGCCTCGAGTGGCGCGAATACCAATTCCGCTACAAGCCCGGCGACCTGTCACGGCGCCCGCGGTGGAACATCCCGCACCAGCCGCGGCTCGACTGGCAGATGTGGTTCGCGGCGCTCGAGGATCCGCAGCGGCTGCGCTGGTTCTGGCTGTTCCTCGAGCGGCTGCTGCACAACGAGCCGGCGGTCACCGCGCTGCTCGCCGGCAATCCGTTTCCGGACAAGCCGCCGCTCTACCTGCGCGCCAGGTTCTACGACTACACCTACACTGATGCCGCTGCCAAGGCCCGCGGCCAGTGGTGGGAGCGCCGGCTGCTCGGACTATACTTCCCCGAGGTCCGGCTGAAGGCCGGCGAGCCGGCGCACTGAACCCGCCCTGGCGCGAAAGCTCTCTTGGCGACTCCTCCCGCACTGCCTGCGATCACAGAGGTGCCCGCATGTCCGACTTAGCCGTGCCCGTCGACGCCACCGATCACACGCTGGGTCCCGAGCACGCGCCGGTCGTCGTGGTCGAATACGGCGATTTCCAGTGCCCGACCTGCAAACAGGCCGCGCCGACCGTGCGGCTGCTGCTGGAACGCTACGCGAACCGCGTGCGCTTCGCCTTCCGGCATTTTCCGCTCGAGCAGGCACACCCCAACGCACTGGCGGCGGCCGAGGCCGCCGAGAGCGCCGGCGAGCAGGGCAAGTTCTGGGAGATGCACGACCTGTTGTTCGCCAACCAGGAGCACCTTGCGGCCAAAGACCTGCACTCGTATGCCGAGCAGCTGGGGCTCGACATGGCGCGCTTCACTGCGGAAATGGACGATCACGTCTACACGCAGCGCATCCGCGAGCACCAGGACAGCGGGCGGCGCAGCCACGTGCGCGGCACGCCCGGTTTCTTCGTCGCCGGAAGGATTCAGGACGTGTCGTTCGGCCTCGAGCGGCTGTTCGACGCCGTGGGTGCGGCGCTACGACGATGACAGGACAAACTGGTTGCCGTCGGGATCCTTGAAGATCGCGAAGGTCCCCCATAGCTGCTGCTGCGGCTCGGAGACGAAGTCGACTCCGCGGCTCTTCAGCTGCCGGTAGGTCGCCGCAACATCGTCACAGGCGAAAGCGCCATTGAAGAAGCTGCCGATGCGGCTTTCGTGCCCTTCCGGCGTGAACAGCACTACCCGTGTCGCAGAGTTGGCGATGCGCAGCTCGATCCAGCGCTGCTTCTCGTCGAAGACCTGGTCGGTGGCGATCTGAAAGCCCAGCTGCTCGGTATAGAAGCGCAGCGCGCGCTGCTGGTCGCTGGTCGGGACGCTGACGAACTTCAACTGAGTAATCATGGCAACCTCCACGGGGCTGTCGGGCGCCATCCTATTCCGGCACGCCTGCAGCGCGCATCGATAACCGCTATAGTATTTATCGCTATGGAACGCTTAGCCCTCGACGCCTACGTAGTGGACGTCCTGATGCCGGACCTCGTCGGGCATGACCGGCGCCCCGCGGCCTTCATTGTCTATCTCTTTCTGCTCCGCGAGGCGGCCCGCAGCCACCGCGACCGCGTCTCGGTCAGCCTGCAAACCATCGCCACGCAGACCGGGCTCGCGAAATCGACGGTGCAGGCGGCGCTGCGTCACCTGCTGCGCAGAAGACTACTCGATCCGAGCGTCACCGCCACGGTCACGGCACCGGCGAGGCAGTTGCTGCGTCCCTGGGTGCGAAGGCCTCCGGGCTAATCCATCGGCACTTCGATCGACTTCGGCAGCGCCGCGGCGGTCACCGCGTCACGCAGCGGATGTGTCCGCTCCGGCCGCTCCGGCCGCTCCGTGCGCCACCAGGGCTCGGGGTCTTTGCCGTGTGAGGGCTCGACCGGCTCACCGAGCCGCGGCATGAGGAGCTGTGCACCCGCCGCGGGCGCGAGTCTCAGCAGAGTCTCCGCCGGCTGATCCCAGGGGTGCATCGCGAGGGCGAAGGTGCCCCAGTGAATCGGCAGGAACGGCCCGCCGCCGAGCAGCGTGTGCGCCTTGAGCGCGTTCTCGGGACCCAGGTGCATGTCGCCCCACGAAGGATGCCACGCCCCGACTTCGAGCATGGTGAGGTCGAACGGCCCGAGCCGCTCGCGGATCTCGCGATATTCGGTGGTGAGGCCGGTATCGCCGCTGAAGAACACCGCGTGCCGCGCCGAGCGAACGATCAGCGAGGACCAGAGCGTCGTGTTGCGCGTCTTGATCGTGCGCCCCGAGAAGTGCTGCGAAGGCGCGGCGCTGACCGTGAGGTCCGCATTCGCCAGCGAGAACGACTGCCACCAGTCGAGCTCGACGATGCGCTCAGGCGCTATACCGAAGGCCTCGAGGTGCGCCCCGACACCGAGCGAGGTCACGAACGGGACCGCGCTCTTTCTCAACTGCCGGATAGTCGGATAGTCGAGATGGTCGTAGTGATCGTGCGAGACGAGGACCAGGTCGATGGGCGGGAGCGCGCGCAGCGCGACCGGCACCGGCTGGAATCGTTTCGGCCCGATGAAGCGCGAGGGTGAGGCGCGCGGGCCCCATACCGGGTCGGTGAGTACGCGCAGCCCGTCGATCTCGATCAACACCGTCGAGTGGCCGAGCCAGGTGGCGCGCAGTCCGCTTGCCGGCGGCTTCGCCCAGCTATCCAACGGGCTCAGCGCGGGCAGCGGCCCCGGCGGCAGCCGCCGCTCGCCGCCGCAGAGAAACTCGCGCAGGCTGGGCATCGGCGTGTTCGCATCGCGCAGTCCCGGCAGGATCGGGTGCAGGTTGCGGAAACGCTCCTCCGCCCAGCGGGGCGAGGCCCTGATGCGCTCGAGCCGGGTGCCTTCGGGTCTTCGTCCCAGGGATCTCATGAGCTGCATGATACCGGGCGCCATCCGTATCCGACGTGGGGCGGGACGAGGGGCGTCTGCCGTGATCAAATAGGCGGGTTATGGACAGCCCAGCCGCCACGAGCGAGTCAGGTGTGGTGCGCATCGCCTCGAGTCATACGGTCGCCGAGACCGTGGTGCGCCTCGAAGGGTTTCTGCGGGAGCGCGGCGTCATAGTCTTCGCGCGCATCGACTTCAGCGGCGACGCCGCTCGGGCGGGGCTCACGATGCGGCCGGAGCAGATGCTGGTCTTCGGAAATCCAAAGGCCGGCACGCCGCTCATGGAGGCCGAGCCCACGGCCGGCCTCGACCTGCCCATCAAGGCACTGGTGTTCGAGGATGCCGCCGGCAAGACCTGGATCGCATGGAATGATCCGCACTACATCGTGAGGCGCCATGGCCTGCCGGCGTCGCTCGCCGCCAATCTCGCCTCGGTCGTGCCGCTGATCGAGCGCGCTGCGGCGGCCTAGCGCTCGTTCAGCGCGCCGCCGGCGCGTCGATGGGCGCACAGTTGGTGCGGCCGGACAGCGCGCAATCCTCGAGCCGTGTGGAGTGCCCGAGCAGCTTCACCAGCACGAGACCGAGCACGATCAGAGCGAGTGCCACCAGGAGCCCGATCACGGCTCCCGCGGGTCCTCAGGCACGAATGCGCTTCATCGCCGGGTCATAGAGCGCCCGAGCGGAGACCACCGCCGGATAGAGCTTGCCGGCGATTTCGACCTGCCACTCGCCACTCGTGAGATACGCCTCATCGACCGTCACCTTCGGCTCGATCATCGCGAGCCCGACGGCGCCGCCCAGCGTGTGGCCGTAGGAGGCGGCGCGCACGTAGCCGACCGGCACACCGTCGCGGCGCACCACCTCGGCGTGAAACATGAGGGGCTCGGGATCCTTCACCAGCACCTGCACCAGGCGGCGCTTGAGCGGGCCGGCGGCTTTTTGCGCCAGCACCGCCTGCTTGCCGATGAAGCCCTCCGGCTTCTTCAGATCGAGCGCAAAGCCGAGGCCAACCTCGTAGGGGACGTCCGTGTTGTCGATGTCGTGGCCATAGTCGCGGTAGCCCTTCTCCATGCGCAAACTTCCCAGCGCCTTGAGCCCGGCGAGCCTGAGTCCGTGCCCGGCTCCGGCCGCGACCAGGCGGTCGTATACATGAGTCGCCTGCTCGGCCGGCACGTACAGCTCGTAGCCGAGCTCACCCAGGTAGGTGATGCGGATGCAGAGCACGCGCGCGAAGCCGATGTCGATCTCGCGCGCGGCACGGAACGGGAAGGCTTCGTTCGACAGATCGGCGCTGGTCAGCTTCCCGAGCAGCGCGCGCGAGCCCGGCCCCTGCACGTTGAGCTGCCCGTAAGAAGAGGTCACGTCGGTGACAAAGGCATGCGCGTCACCGGGAAGGTGACGGCGCAGCCAGGTCTCGGCGTGCCGCACCATGGTATCGGTCACCACCACCAGGTAACGGTCATCAGCGAGCTTGGTGACGGTGAGGTCGGCCTCGAGACGCCCGCTCTCGTTCAGCCATTGGGTGTAGGTGATGACGCCGGCGGGGCCGTCGACCTGATTCGCGGAGATGCGATTGAGGCACCGCCCGGCATCGCGCCCCTGCACCAGGAATTTCCCCATGAATGACATATCCATGAGGATCACGTTCTCGCGCGCGGCGCGATGCTCCTCGCGCCAGCGCGCGAACCAGCTCGGGCGCGCCCAGGTAAGCGGTCCGGGATCGGGCGCGGTCCCGGGCTCGCCGTACCAGCCGGGGCTCTCCCAACCGCTCACCTCGATGAAGTGCGCGCCCGCGGCCGCGAGTCGCTCGTGGAAGGGCGACTTGCGCACGCCCCGCGCGGTCGCGAGCGACATGAAGGGATAGTGGCACTTGTAGACCAGGCCGAGCGATTCGACGGTGCGCTCGCGCCGGTACTCGGGGTTGGTCTGCGTCGGGTGCAGCCGATCGATGTTGAAGCCGGTCACGTCGACGTCAGGCTGGCCGGTCACGATCCAGTGGGCGAGCACCCGCCCGAGGCCCCCGCCGGTCAGCACCCCGATGGAGTTGAGCCCGGCGGCGACGAAGTAACCCTCGAGCTCCGGGGCTTCACCGACGATCGGACGCAGATCCGGGGTGAAGCTCTCCGGCCCGCAGAAGAAGCGTTTCATGCCGACCTCCTGCGCGATCGGCACGCGCGACATGGCGCGCTCGAGGAACGGCGTCATGCGCTCCCAGTCGGGCGGCAGCTCGCCGAAGGAGAAGTCGGCGGGGATTCCCTCGACCTTCCACGGCGCACACACCGGCTCGAACAGTCCCACCATGAGCCCGCCGCCCTCCTCGCGGTAATAGCCGTAACAGCCCGGGTCCTCGAGTACCGGCATGTTGGGGGGCAGATCGCGGATGGGCTCGGTGATCAGGTAGTAGTGCTCGGCGGCCTGGTTGGCGATGGTGACGCCGCTCGCCGCGCCGAACTGCCGCGCCCACATGCCGGCGCAGTTGACGACGATCTCGGTACGGATGTCGCCGAGCGCGGTGCGTACGCCGCTCACGTGCCCGCGCGAGCGCAGCACGCCGCTCGCGGGCACCCCCTCGATGATCCTGACACCCTTCTGGCGCGCACCCCGGGCGAGCGCCATGGTGACGTCCACCGGATTGACGCGGCCGTCCTCCTTCACGTAGAAGCCGGCCTCGATGTCGTCTACGCGCGCGAGCGGAAAAAGCTCGAGCACCTCGCGCGGCGAGAGCTCCTCGACGTCGACACCGCAATAGCGGTTGAAGGCCGCGACCCGCCGGTATTCCTCGAGGCGGTCTAGGTCGGAGGCGACCTCGATGAAGCCGATCTGTGCAAGCCCGGTCGACTGACCGGTCTCGGCCTCGAGACGCCGGTAGAGATCGCGCGAGTACTTGCGCATCTCGGTCGAGGTCTCCGAGGTCGAGCCGAAGGTCACCATCAGGCCCGCGGCGTGCCAGGTGGTGCCGGAGGTCAGCCGGTCGCGCTCGAGCAGCACCACGTCCTTCCAGCCCATGGCCGCCAGGTGGTAGGCGACGGAAGTGCCGATGATGCCGCCCCCGACGACCACCACGCGGGCGTGGGACGGGATCGAGGCATTCGAGGTGGTGTTCAAGCTCTACATTTTGCCGAATCGGCAGCTGAGGCGCACGCCGCAGACGCGCGGCTCATGGTCCATCTACGACCCCAGGTGGCGCGTCAGCACGTTGCGGGTCACACGCTCTACCATGGGGTCGCGCCTCATGAGCGCCGCCACCCATTCGCAGCTGCCCGCGTGGAACACCTCTCCCCGGCCACGCGCGAAGGCGACGATCATCCCGGCGCCACGCTTGACGCGGTCGACCGCCGCATCGCTGCCGTCGCCGAGCAGCGTCTCCGCCACGTACTTCGCATCCTCGTCGGACAGAAAGCGATCGTCGAGCGGGACGTCCGTCCGCTCCTCCTTGAGGCTCGACAGCCCGAGCGCCAGGATCTCGAGGCCCGGCGGAGCGCCGCTGGTCGCCGTCGGCTCGGGGAGCCCCCCGCGGATCAGGTAGTCCAGCCCGTCGACCTCGTAGCCGAACGCATGGCCCTGCGACCCGAGCAGATCTCCGTAGCAAAGCCCGGTGCCGGCGAAAGCCCAATGCTCGGGCCGATACACCGGAAAGCCACGCACGCCGCGCGGGGCGCACGCGCCCCATCCGGCGTAGAGCCCATTGGTGGCGTTCAGACCGAAAGTCGCAGCTCCCGGCCGTCCGGTCTCTGGCGCTTCCCAGGAGCCCGCGGTGCGTGAGGGATCGGCGGATCGGTACACCGGGTCCTCGGCACGCGCGCGATACTTGTAGCAGACCTGGGTTTTGCCGGCGCTCTCGAGGCGGATCTGCCACATGAAATTTCCTGCGAACCGCGCCACGTGTCCGCCACGCTCGACGTAGTGATCGACCGCGTCGCGCATCTCCCACGTCCAGTACTCGTCGTGGCCGACGAACACGACGCAGGCGTAGCCATCGAGAATCTCGGGGTTGAAATGCAGTTCGTGCTGGCTCGCGAGATCGACCTCGAAGCCCGCGCTCTCGGCCCAGCGCAGGAAATGCCGGTCGTAGCTCGCCCAGCCGCTGGAGGCGTACTTGTTGGAGTACTGGTTCGCGAACGCCCATTCGAGATGCGGGTAGCGGGGAGGCGCGCCGGGCGGCGGATCCACCTCGAGCGGCACACGCGGCGCCTCATCCGGCAGAACGACGAAGCCGCGGCACCAGGGGCGCTCGAGGCTCACGCGGGTGGCGTATTGATTGCGCTTCGGCCCGGTGATGCCCTGGTAATGATTCGAGCCACCCCAGGTGTTATAGGCTGTCCAGGTCGCCGTGGCCGCGACCTGCAGGATCCGCCGAGGCCTGGCGACCGCGAGCGGACGCACGATGAAAAGATGATGCGCGCTGAGCTCGCTGCCATCGCGCGCCGGCGCAGTCAGCGTGATCCGATAGGCGCCGGAAGGCCAATCCTCGCCGACCCGAAACTCGAGCGACGGGGCCCAGCCGCAGCCGCTCACCGAGCACTGATCGGGCGTCTCCTGCCAGCGCATACCGCGCACCTCGCGCTCGAGGACCGGCAGCGCCGTCGCGCCGTCGCGCGTTATGTCGAGCCGACAGCTTTGAGCGGTCGAGCATACGTACAGCCGCACGGCTGCTCCCGGCGGGTAGGCGATCGAATCCGTGTAGCACCAGAGCTCGCCGCGCTCGCCGCCCATGCCGGGGCGCTCATAGCGATGGCCGAAGACCGCTTCGCGCCGCTCTGCCTCCGTCAGGCCAAAATCCGGAAAAGCGCTCATGAATTCCCCCTGATGCCGTATGTTAGAGTCGTTCGCCTCGTGTCCGCATCCTCGCGCATCGAACAGCACACGATCTACCAGATTCCGCTCGATGAGCGGCACGGCAAGGCACGCCAGCTGTTCACGCTGTGGTTCGGCGCGAACCTCAACGTGCTGACCGTGGTGACCGGGGCGCTCGCGACCACCATCTTCCATCAGTCCTTTCTCTCCGGCGTGCTCGCCATCCTCACCGGAAACCTGATCGGCACGGTCTTCATGGCGCTGCATGCGGCGCAGGGTCCGCGGCTCGGCGTGCCGCAGATGGTCCAGAGCCGTGGCCAGTTCGGCGCCAGGGGAGCCGGATTCGTGGTGGCGCTGGTCGCCTTCATGTACGTCGGCTATGCGGGCACCGCCTTCGTGACCGGCGGACAATCGCTGCGCTTCATCCTGCCGGGACTCAACCAGCAGGCGGCCATCATCGCCATCGCATCGATCAGCCTCGCGGGCGCGATCTACGGGCACGACCTGATCCACTTCACCACCCGCCTGATGACTTTTGTCTCGGGCAGCGCGCTGCTGCTCGCCTTCATCTGGCTGCTGTTCGTGACTCCCGTCCCCGCACACTTCCTCACGCAGGGATCGTTCTCCGCGGTCGGCTTCTTCAAGATGGTTTCCATGGGAGCTCTGTGGCAGCTCGGCTACGCGCCCTACGTCTCCGACTATTCACGCTACCTGCCGCCGGATTCCGGACCGCGGCAGGCGTTCTGGGCCTGCTATTGGGGCACGGCTTTGGGGGGCATACTGCCGATGATCCTCGGCGCCATGATCGGACCGGCGGTCACCGACGGCAACGTCATCACCGCCATCGCGCAGCTCACCGGCCCGCGCGTGAGCTTCGTGGTCACGCTGCTGCTCGCGCCGGGCGTGGCCGTGGCCGGCGCCATCTGCCTCTACGGGGGAGCGCTGGCGATGATCACGCTCGGGCATACGCTCGCTCCCGGGTGGCATGCCACCCACCGCGCGCGCATCGCGATCGCCGCGGGAATATTCCTCGCCGCGCTGCTCATCAGCATCGCGGGCGCGTCGAACTTCCTCACCCTCTACAGCCAGTTCAACGAGCTGCTGCTGTACCTGCTGGTGCCCTGGACCGCCGTGAATCTCATCGACTATTACCTGATTCGCTACGGCGACTACCACGTGCCGTCCTTCTTCGCCGCCGACGGCGGCATCTACGGTCACTACAACGCCACCGCGCTGGCCGCCTACCTCGTGGGGATCCTGGTGCAGATTCCGTTCATCGCCGCCGGCTTCTACACCGGGCCGCTCGCGCGCTCGATCGGCGGGGTCGACCTTTCCTGGGTCGTCGGCATCGCGGTCGTGAGTCCCGTCTACTATTTCGCGGTGCGCTCGCTGCAACGGCCGCTATTGTCCGCGCGAGGCAGCTGAGCGTTAATAGCACGATGGGGGCTCAACCATGGCAGGCGGCGCAGACCGCTCCCGAGCGCGAGACCGTGCTCCACAGCTGGTGCATCCAGAGCGAATGGAACGCGCCGACCATCGTCGGCGGTGAGGGCGCGCGCCTCCACACCGCCGACGGCCGCACGATTCTCGACATGTCGAGTCTCGCCGAATGCTCGAACCTCGGCCACCAGCATCCGCGCGTGGTCGCGGCGATCCGCGCGCAGGCCGGCAAGCTCTGCTTCGTCACCAATGCCTGGGGCGCCGAGCCGCGCGCCGCGCTCGCCGCCCTGCTGCTCGAGTGCTCGGGCTTTGCCGAGGGGCGGGTGTTCTTCACCCTGGGCGGCGCCGATGCCAACGAGCACGCCGTCAAGTTCGCGCGCCTGGCGGCAGCCAAGCCGCGCGGCTGGGTCATCACGCGCGAGCGCTCCTATCACGGCGCAAGCTACGCCGCGATGGCGCTCTCCGGTGACACGCGCACGCAAGGTCAGGTGGACGCGGCAGCTTTCCGCGTGCTGCACGTACCGCCGCCTTACGCTTACCGCTGTCCGTTCGGCACGCGCACTGCCGATGCCTGCGCGGCGGCTGCCGTGCGGCGGGTGACGGAGGTCATCGGCGAGCGGGGTGCGGACGCGGTGGCCGCGGTGATGATGGAGCCGAACGCCGGCACCAACGGCATCGTCGCCCCTGACAGCTTCTGGCCGGCGCTGCGCGCGGCCACGCGCTCGGCCGGCGTCCACCTGATCGCCGATGAGGTGATGAGCGCCTTCGGACGTTGCGGTGAATGGTTCGCGTGGCAACGCTACGGCGGGGACAGTCAGCCCGATCTCATGACACTCGCCAAGGGCCTCACCGGCGCGCACCTGCCGCTCGGCGCGGTGGTGATCTCGGCGAAAGTGGCGCGCGAGCTCGAGCCGCAGATGCTCATGACCGGGCTCACCTACTGCGGCCATCCCCTGAGCTGCGCGGCGGGCGTCGCGGCGCTCGAGAGCTATCGCGACGAGGGGCTGATCGAGCGCTCACGCCGGCTCGGGGCCCGGATGCTCGAAGAGCTCGTGTCGCTGCAGACACGCCACGCGGTGGTGGGCGAGGTCCGCGGCGGCCACGGCCTGTTCGCGGTGCTCGAGCTGGTGCGCGACCGCGAGAGCCGCACGCCGCTCGCCCCCTGGCCGCAAATGCACGCGGCGCTGCGCTCGCTGCTCGGACGCGCTCTCGATGCCGGTGTATCCTTCGCCGCGCGCGGCAACCTGCTGCTGCTCGCGCCGCCGCTGGTGATCGGCGAGCGCGACCTCGGCGACGCCCTCGGACTGCTCGACCGGCTGCTCGGCGAGCTCGGGGCGTCATTCCTCCCGGAGCGCAACCCATGACCTTCAAGCTCACCTACGCGACCATGTTCGATCCGCCCGAGGAGCTGCACACGCGCTTCGACGCGGCGATGCAACGCGTGCGCGGCGCGCTCGGCGGCTCGCACCCGCTGTACATCGCGGGCGCCGACCGGCCGGCCGAGCACGCCGCCGAAAAGCGCAGCCCCGCCGACCGTGACGAGCTCATCGGCACCTTCGCGGCCGCCAGCGCCGCGGACGTGGAGCGCGCGCTGCGCGCCGCACAGGACGCCTGGCCGGCGTGGAAGCAGACTCCGGCCAAGGTGCGCGCGCAGCTGCTGCGGCGGGTCGGTGCGCTGATCGAGGAGCGCGTCTACGACATCGCCGCCAGCCTCACCCTCGAGGTGGGCAAGAACCGCATGGAGGCGCTCGGCGAGGCGCAGGAGGCCGCGGATTTCTTTGCCACCTACTGCGACGACTTCGAGCGCGCCGGCGGCTTCGTGCACGCCCTCCCCGACGATCCGCTCAAGTCCTACGCCTCGCACAACCGCAGCGTGCTCAAGCCCTACGGCGCCTGGGTGGTCATCACGCCCTTCAACTTCCCGGCTGCGCTCGCCGCGGGCCCGGTGGCGGCCGCGCTCATCACCGGCAACACGGTGGTGCTCAAGGGTGCGACGGTGACGCCGTGGGCGGGACGGCTGCTGGCGGACTGCATCCGCGATGCGGGGCTGCCGCCGGGAGTCTTCAATTACCTGAGCGGCTCGAGCGCCGAGATCGGCGCCGCGCTGGTCGATCATCCGCTCACAGCGGGCGTCACTTTCACCGGCTCTTTCGAGATCGGCCGGCAGATCGCCGCAAAGCTCCAGAGCGGAGCGTACCCGAAGCCCTGCATCGCGGAGATGGGTGGCAAGAACGCCTGCATCGTCACCGCGCGCGCGGACCTCACGCGCGCCACCGCCGGGATCCTGCGCTCCGCGTTCGGCATGGGCGGCCAGAAGTGCTCGGCGCTCTCGCGGCTGTACGTCGACGCGCGCGTGGCCGAGCCCCTCACCGAGGCGCTGCTCGCGCAACTCGAGGCACTGCGGATCGGCGATCCGGCGCGGCGCGAGAACTGGCTCGGGCCGGTCGCAACCCGCTCGGGCTACGAGGACTACGCGCGCTACGCCGCGCAGCTGCGCACCGGCGGCGCACGGATCCTGGCCGGCGGCGAGCAGCTGCGGGATGGCGCGCTCGCGCGCGGCTGGTTCGTGCGGCCGACGCTGGCCGAAGCGCCGCCCGGCCACCCGCTGTGGGAGCAGGAGATGTTCCTCCCGATCCTGATGCTGCACCGCGTGGCATCGAACGACGAAGCGATGGCGCTTGCCAACGCTTCCCCGCTCGGACTCACGGCGGGCTTCTACGGCGCGGCCGACGAGATCGGCTGGTTCCAGGAGCACATCGAGGCCGGCGTCACTTACGCCAACCGCCCGCAGGGCGCGACCACCGGCGCGTGGCCGGGCTATCAGCCCTTCGGCGGTTGGAAAGGCTCGGGCACCACCGGCAAGGCCATCGCGTCCTTCTATTACCTGCCGCAATACCTGCGCGAGCAGTCACAGACCGTGGTCGACTGAAGCCAGCATGCCGCTGCTGCCGCTCAACGAGGCGATCGCGACACACGTGCACGACGGCGACAGCGTGGCGCTCGAGGGCTTCACGCATCTCATTCCCTTCGCCGCCGGCCACGAGATCATCCGCCAGCAGCGCCGCAGTCTGCACCTGATCCGCATGACACCGGATCTCATCTACGACCAGCTGATCGGCATGGGCAGCGCCGCGCGCCTCAGCTTCTCCTGGGGCGGCAATCCCGGCGTCGGCTCGCTGCACCGCCTGCGCGATGCGGTGGAGCGGCAATGGCCGCGGCCGCTCGCGCTCACCGAGTTCAGCCACGCGGAGCTGGCGCTCGCTTATCAAGCCGGAGCGAGCGGCATGAGCTGCGGCCTGATGCCGCATCACGCCGACACGGATCTCGCCCGAGTGCCGGGCGCGCCGCTTCGAACCGTGAGCTGTCCCTTCACCAATAAGCTCCTGACCGCGGTGCCCGCCATCAACCCGGACGTCACCATTCTCCACGCGCAGCAGATCGATGCCGAGGGCAACGTCCTCATCCGCGGCATCGTCGGCGCCGCCAGGGAGGCCGCGCTCGCGGCGCGGCGCGTGCTGATCACCGTCGAGGAGCGGGTCGAGCAGCTGCGCGCGGATATGAATGCGCTGGTGCTGCCAGCGTGGCTGATCACCGCTGCGAGCATCGTGCCGGGCGGCGCCTATCCCTCCTACGCGCAGGGCTACTACCCGCGCGATAACCGCTTCTATCTCGCCTGGGATGAGATCGCGCGCGACCGCGCGGCGTTCACGGCCTGGATGGAGCGCCACGTGCTCGGCGTGCGCGATCACGCGGCGCTGTTGCGCGCGCTCGGGGTCGCCGCGTGAGTGCACCCGGCTACACCCCGGACGAGATCATGACGGTCACCGCCGCGCGGCACTTGAGGGACGGTGCGGTGTGTTTCGTCGGCATTGGGCTGCCGAGCGCCGCCTGCAACCTGGCGCGCATGACGCATGCGCCGCATCTGGTCCTCATCTACGAGTCGGGCACGGTGGGCACGAGACCCAAGGTGCTGCCGCTCTCGATCGGCGACGGCGAGCTCGCCGAGACTGCGACCGCGATCGTGCCGCTGCCGGAGATCTTCGCGCACTACCTGCAGCGCGGCCGGGTCGACGTCGGCTTCCTCGGGGCGGCGCAGATCGACCGCTACGGAAATCTCAACAGCACCGTCATCGGCGACTATGCGCATCCCAAGGTGCGCCTGCCGGGCGCGGGCGGTGCCTCCGAGATCGCCACCTACGCGCGCGAGGTGCTCATCATCATGAAGCAGACGCCGCGCAGCTTCGTCTCGAGGCTCGACTTTCTCACCTCCGCCGGCTACCTCGAAGGCAACGGCACGCGTGCCGCAGGCGGCAGCCCGGGCGGCGGGCCGCGGGCGGTGATCACGGACTTCGGCGTGCTGCGGCCGAGTGCGCAAACCGAGGAGCTCGAGCTCGCCGCGCTCTATCCCGGCATCAGCGTGGAGGCTGCCCGCGCCGCGACCGGCTGGCCGCTCAAAGCCGCCGGGCAGATCGAGACGCTACCCCCTCCGACGGCCGCCGATCTCGCCGTGCTCCGCGACCTCGAGGCGCGCACGCGCACGGCGCATGCGCAGCCGGTCCGCATCAACTTGAGGAACTGACATGGCAACACCACCCCACATCCGCATGCCGCTGCCCGGCCCCAGGGCACAGGCACTCATGGCCCGCGACCGGCCGGTGACGACCCCCTCCTACCCGCGCGACTACCCTTTCGTCATGGCGCGCGGCCGCGGCGCCGAGGTCTGGGATGTCGACGGCAACCGCTTCCTGGATTTCATGAGCGGCATCGGCGTCGCCAGCACCGGTCACGCCCACCCTAAGGTAGTGCAGGCCATCAAGGACGCGGCCGACGACTTCCTGCACATCTCCTCCGACTACTGGCACGAGCGCATGACGCGGCTCGCCGAGCGGATCAACGAGCTCGACCCCATGCGCGAGCCGGTGCAGGTACTGGTCTGCCAGAGCGGCACCGAATCGGTCGAAGGCGCGCTCAAGCTGGCGCGCTACGTGACCGGCCGGCCGCGCTTCATCGGCTTTCTCGGCGGTTTTCACGGCCGCACCATGGGCGCGCTCTCCTTGACCTCGAGCAAGGTCACGCAGCAGGCGGGGTTCTTCCCCACCATGCCGGGCGTGACGCACGTGCCCTACCCCAACCCCTACCGCCCGCTGTTCGCCGGCGCCGACCAGGGCCGCGCGGTCCTCGACTACATCGAGATGCTGTTCCAGAGCAACGTCCCGCCGGCCGAAGTCGCCGCCATCGTGGTCGAGCCGATCCAGGGCGAAGGCGGCTACCTGGTGCCACCCGACAGTTTCCTCCCGGGCCTGCGCGCGCTGTGCGACCGCCACGGGATTCTCCTGATCTTCGATGAGGTGCAGTGCGGCATCGGGCGCAGCGGCAAGATGTTCGCCAGCCAGCATTGGGGCGTGTCACCGGACATCATGACGCTCGCCAAGGGCCTGGCCTCGGGGCTGCCGATGGGACTGGTGGTCGCGCGCCGCAGCCACATGGAAAAGTGGAAGCGCGGAGCGCATGGCAACACCTTCGGCGGCAATCCGCTGTGCTGCGCGGCGGCGCTCGCGACGCTGGAACTGGTGGAGCGCGAGTACGCGGCCAACGCGGCGTCGGTCGGCGAGTACTTCATCGCGCGCCTGCGCGAGCTGCAGCAGCGCTTCGCCTGCATCGGCGACGTCCGCGGCAAGGGGCTGATGATCGGCATGGAGCTGGTCACCGACCGCTCGAGCCGTGCGCCCGCCAAGAAACTCTGCGATGCGGTGCTGACGCGGGCCTTCCATCACGGCTTGCTGCTGCTGTCCTGCGGCCAGAGCACCGTGCGCTTCATCCCGCCGCTGATGATCGAGCGCAGCCACGTGGACGAAGCCCTGACACTGCTCGAGCCGGCGCTCAAAGAAGCGCTGGCGTCGGCCTGAGGGGGATTGCGCATGTCAGGCACCGCCGCCGAGCAGCCGCGCGCCTTAGGCCTCCTCATGTGCACCGCGCTGGTCGTGGGCAACACGATCGGCGTCGGTATCTTCATGCTGCCGGCCTCGCTCGCACCCTACGGACTCAACGCCGTTCCCGGCTGGCTGATCACGACCGTCGGCTGCGTCTTCATCGCCTGGGTGTTTGCGGGACTGGCGCGCGCCTTTCCGCAGGACGACGGGCCGTACGCGTACGCAAGCCGCGCCTTAGGCGGCGGCGTTGCGTTCGTCATCATGTGGTCTTACTGGATCTCCACGGTGGTCACCAACGCCGTGCTCGCGACCGGCGTGGTCGGCTACCTGTCCTCGTTCTTCCCCGTGCTGGCGACCAATCATCTGCTCGCTGCGGTGACGGCGGTGGCGCTCGTGTGGCTGTTCGTGGTGGTCAACGTGCGCGGCGCGCGCACCGCCGGGTGGGTGCAGGTCTGGACCACCGTTCTGAAGCTGGTGCCGCAGCTCGGGATCGTGGCGCTCGGGGTGTGGGCGGTGTTCGCGCCGCATGCAACTTCGCCGGTGCACCTGCCGACGACGCCCACCTCGCTGAACGGCGTAATCACGGCCTCCACCCTCGCTCTCTACGCCATGCTGGGCGTCGAGTGCGGCGCCATGCCGGCCGGCCGGGTGTGCGATCCCGGCCGCACCATTCCACGCGCCACGTTCATCGGCACGCTGACGGTCGCCGCCGTCTACATCTGCGTGTCGCTGATTCCGATGCTGCTCATCCCACAGGGGGAGCTCGCCGTTTCGAGCGCCCCGTTCGCGGAGCTGTTCGCGCGCTTCCTCGGCTCGGGCTCCGCAAAGCTGATCGCGGCGTTCGTGATCGTGGGCGGCCTCGGGTGCCTCAACGGCTGGACGCTGATCCTCGGCGAGCTCAGCGTGAGCTTCGCCCGGCACGGTGGCTTTCCCCCGGCCCTGGGAAAAGTCAACGCACACGGTGCCCCGACGCGCGCCTTCGTGCTCACCGCCATCCTCGCCAGCCTCATGATGCTCACGAGCTACAGCGACTCGACCGCCGGCGCTTTCACTTTCTTGAGCCTGGTCGTCACCGCCACCAACCTGCCGGTGTACTTCGGCTGCGCGATCGCGGTACTGATCCTGTGGCGCCGCGGCGAGCTCGGCAGGCTCGGGAGCCGCGAGTACCGCTGGCTGGCGGCCGCCGCGCTCGCGACCGTTTACTGCATCTGGGCCTCGGTCGGGATCGGCGGCCGATCGCTCGCCTGGGCGCTGGCGTTATGCGCCGTCGGAATCCCGGTGTACTGGTGGTACGCGGTTCTGCGTCGGCCCGCGCTAGCCACCTGAGGATCACTCACCATGTCGAACCGTCTCGTCGTCAGATCAGCCCTCGGCGTCCTGATGCTGGTGCTCGCCGCCGGCGCACCGCTCGCGTGGGCGGACGGCAGCACGCCGCTCAGGACGCGCAACGTCGTGCTGATCGTCAGCGATGGGCTGCGCTGGCAGGAGATCTTCACCGGTGCCGACCCGCTGCTGCTCAACAAGGAGAACGGCGGCATCTGGGACAAGGAGGCGGACCTGCGGCGCGCGTTCTGGCGCGACGACGTCAACGAGCGCCGCAAGGCGCTGTTCCCCTTCATCTGGAGCACGGTCGCTGCGCACGGCCAGATCTTCGGCAACCAGCGCAAGGGCAGCATCGCACGCGTCACCAACCCCTTCTGGTTCTCGTATCCCGGCTACAACGAGATGCTCTCGGGCCACGCCGATCCGCGCATCAACTCCAACGAGTTCGGGCCGAACCCCAACATCACGGTGTTCGAATGGCTGAACGGCCTGCCGGATCTGCACGGCCAGGTCGCGGCCTTCGCCAGCTGGGCCGCGTTCATGGACATCTTCAATGTCGGCCGCAGCCATCTGCCGGTGTGGGCCGGCCAGGATCTGCCCTACAAAGGCGAGCTGAGCCCGCGCGAGGCAGTGGTGAACGAGCTGTTCCGCACCACCACGACACTCGAGGACGGCAGCATCTACGACTCGTTCGTGCAGGTCCCGCTGCTCGACTCGTTCGCGAAGGCGCAACCGCGGGTGCTGTTCGTCGGCTACGGCGAGACCGATGATTGGGGCCACATGGGACGCTACGACCTGCTGCTGCACGCCGCCCACTCCTTCGACCACTACGTCGAGGAGCTGTGGAGCAAGCTGCAGAGCCTGCCCGCCTACCGTGACCAGACCACCTTCATCCTCACCGCCGATCACGGCCGCGGCAGCGGGCCGGTCGAATGGAAAGAGCATGGCGTCGAGGAGAAAGGCTCCGAGAACGTCTGGATCGCGGTGATGGGCCCCGACACCGCGCCGCTCGGGGAGCGCATGCGGACGCACGAAGTACACCAGGCGCAGATCGCCGCCACCGTCGCGGCGCTGCTCGGCAAGGATTACCGCCAGGCGGTGCCGCAGGCAGCGCCGCCCATCGGGGAGGTTCTACCGGGGACGCGCTGAGCGGCCCTCGAGCGCCGTGAGGATCCCCGTCAGCAGCCGCGTGGGATCCGGCGGACATCCCGCCACGGCTACGTCCACCGGAATGACATTGGCGATGCGGCCGCGGCTCGCATAGCCCGCGCCGAATATGCCGCCCGTGCAGGCACAATCCCCGACCGCCACCACCAGCTTCGGGTCGGGTGTCGCCTCATAGGTGCGGCGCAGGGCGATCTCCATGTGCCTCGACACCGGACCGGTCACCAGCAGCAGATCCGCGTGCCGCGGGCTGGCGACGAAGCGGATACCGAGGCCTTCGAGGTTGTAGAGCGGATTGTTGAGCGCGTGGATCTCGAGCTCGCAGCCGTTGCACGAGCCCGCATCCACCGCACGCACACACAGCGCGCGCCCCAGCACCGCGAGGATGCGCGTCTGCAGCGCCTCGCGCAGGCGCAGCGCCTCATCGGCGGCGGGCGCGGGCTCGCTCGCGATTCCGACCGAGGCAATCTGGCGCAGCGTCTTCAGCATGATGCGCTCCTAAAGATCGTGCCCGCTGTAGGACAGGTTGAAGGACTTATTGATGAGCGGGAAGTCGGGCACGATGTTGTCGATGATCGCGTGCTCGAGCACCGGCCAGTTCTGCCACGAGGGATCGTGCGGGTG
>Ga0187781_10000303_pt1 | contig 35274 bp, 31 predicted proteins | sample 0715_SJ02_MP02_2_FD_132447 | JGI IMG/M metagenome (GOLD analysis project Ga0187781, IMG submission 132447) | Tropical peat soil microbial communities from peatlands in Department of Meta, Colombia - 0715_SJ02_MP02_20_MG | ecosystem: Environmental > Terrestrial > Soil > Wetlands > Peat | place... | reverse complement strand
TGGCGGTCCTGTCAGGCCAGACGCACGCGGGCCACGAACAAGACGGGTGTGCGCCCAGCGCTACAAGGCATCGCCTACTTGCGTCGAATCGCGCGCGTCAGGTGACCCCTGAATCTCTGTGGCGCAGTCTTCGTCCAGCGGCGAAATGCGTGTCGGAAGCTCGCATCTTCACGGAATCCTAGGGAGCGCCCGATTTCCTGAATCGTCAGATCGGTATCGCGCAGATATTCGACGGCCATCCGCATCCGCAGCTCGTAAGCGACTTTTCGAAACGAGGTCCGCTCCTCACGCAGCCTGCGCCGCAGCGTGCGTCCGGTCATGCGCAACTGTCTTGCGACCTCCGCGCAGCTCATCGGTGCAAGCCGATTCGTCAGTAGCAGGTTCCGTATCTTTCCAGCTATCCCCGCTCGGAGCTGCAGCTGTTCCAGCAGATCGTCGCACAGCTTTACCGCCTCGTAGTGCGCGATCTCATTACCGAGGATCGCCTCGCGATCAAGCCATGCAGCATCAAAGATCAGCTGGTGCTCTTCCTGGTCAAACAACACCGGGCAGCCGAACATCTGTTCGTATTTCGTGGCATCTCGAGGTCGACCAAACCGCAAATGAATTTTCAGCGGGACGAACGACGACCCCATGCCGTCCCGATGCAGCGTTATGGTGGCGCTCAAGTGCTGCTCTATGAGAAACCGAGCCAGCGCGGGATCGATGCTTGGGTGCGCTATCGGCACGAAATTCCAGATCCCGGTGCCGTGATCCTCGGCGAAAGAGACACTAACCAGTGGCAGGACGAGTTGCTGGTACCGCACCGCAAAATGAATCCCTTGCCGAAAGCTCGGGCTGGTCAGCATCGCGAAGCCGTACATTCCCAAAATCGAAAAGTGGAACCTCTGCCCTGTGTGATGCGCCAAGTATGGATCGCGGGAGAGTTCTGTTGCGTTGCGCAGCACTCGAAGGATCTGATTCACTGAAACGCGCGTGTCCTGGGAGCGCAGAGCGCGAGCGGTGAGCCGCGCGCCTGCCAGGGCTTGTGACGCGGGAATGCCTTCACGTGCCAGCGAATTCACGATCGTGGCGATCGGGCCCAGGGGATAGACCCTGCCTTCGAAGCCTGACACGAAGGTACGGTCCGCGGGCGTCAAAAGCTCGCGCGGCCCTCGTGACGCACCACTGTATCGACTCAGCGCGGTACCTCTTTGAGCGTCACTTCTCCCAAATCACGATCGGACGCTCGTAGGTGAGCCCCGGTGCAGGTCGCCCAACGGCTCGAATCCCGGCGAAGATGGCGCGCGCCGAACGGAGACCCCCACTCTCCCCGGAAGGTACCGCAGTTGTTACTTCAGGTTATTGAAGGTCCTCACCTCGGATATGGAAGAATCACACCAACCGGGAGCCTATGAGCTAGTCCGATCGCGAAATGAACCCGGAGTGGTACGAAGATACCGCTGAAAGGTGCGTGACATATGGCTTTGATCCGCAAACCCGCTGTGCGCCGCGACCTCCTTGATCGGAAGCTGCGTCTTTCTAAGCAGATGCTGCGCACGAGCGAGGCGTCGCTGGATAACATAGACATGCGGCGCACAGCCGAATCGGAGTTTGAATTGGCGCACGAAGTGGTTGACGCTCACGTGCGCGACCTGCGCAAGCTCAGCAAGGCGTAGTCCCTCATCGAGATGTTCTTCGATATAGCGCGCGACAATCCTTGCTTGCAGTCGCGTTAGGCCGGCGCTGCGCACGCGCTCCTCGCAAAACGTCACTTCTGCATAGTGGCGCAGTAGCTGCACGCACGCCTGCGTGGCGAGTGCGTCGACTAACAGCTGCCCTCCCAGACAATGGGTACGGACTTCATCGGTCATAGTCTCGACACATGCCCGCAGGATCTCGTCGTCAGCCGTCGAAACGTATCTCAGGCGCACATCGGCGATGTCGCGATCGAACATCGCGGCGGCCACCCTGGCGAGCACCCCGGAGCTCAGAAGCAGGTGCGCGCATTTAGTAGGTTCGGTCCAGTGCAACGTCGCGGGCACTCCGCGGGTGAGCACGGTAACAGTCCCTGGAACGAACAACTCACTTATCCAGGGCCCCGCGTCGATACGACTATCCATGGTCATAGGCCCGGCCAAGTGCACGGAGAGCGAATAGTCCTGTAGCGGAGGACCCTCGACCTCAGAAGGGGGTAGCGCATACGACCGCAGGACGACGTCGCTAAAGCCCAGCGCGTCGCTCGCGAGCACGATTCGGTCTGGACCGACTACGCGCCGAATCTCATCCGGACCAATGGATTCCGCCACGACGTTAAATCCCCAAGAGCGTCATGCATTTTTCTCGGCCTGCGCCACCGCCCAGCCGGGTTCTCTACTCGTTCAATAAAGCCGCGCTGCTGAAGCGTCGCGACGCCACCTTGTCCAAAATCGTACGCCTGACCGGGTCGTGGTCCAAGGCTCACTTCTCACGCCTTGACCCTTATGGGTCTGCGTGTCGGAACCCTCCACCGGAGCGTCATCGTTGCGCCTCCGACTAAGAAGACCGACGACGAATTCTTCAGATGACGCACCGTCTTAGCTTCGGAACGAGCCGTGCGGCGGCGGCCCGGGCCTCGCGCGAAGAGAAATAGTGTGAGCCGTGAGCCGCCTTAGAGATGTGGTCGCGCGGCTCCTAAACTTTGCCGGTAGACGCCGAGCTCACTGAGCGGTTTCCAACGCTTTCTGCTGCTCCGGTCCAAGAGCCTCGCGTTTGAGGTTGTCCAGGTACTGAGTGTATCGCTGGGCCATGACCTCAACCGTTTCGCCGGAGCGCTCGAGCAACTCCCTCGCGGCCCCGACTTCGCCCAGCCGCACTCTTTGGAGCATGAAGGCGTTGACGCGGCTCACTGCGTCACAGGTCCAAAGTGTGTCCTGGTCAGACGGGGACTGCTGGATCATTGCTTGCATCAAGGCGTGCTGCTCCAGCTCAAGTTCATCTACACGCTTACTTGGCCAGCCCGCACGTGCTCCGATGGCTTCCCCAACTCCCAGATCCAGGAGACTGTTTCCTTTGGACACCAGGAGTTCGGCCAAGGAACTGCACTGCTGACGTACGATGCCGTCATGCATGGCATCACTTGAACAGTGCTGGCCCGCAACACTGTACTGAGGCAACCCAATGGCTGCTTCGACACCGACGACCTCGGTGGCGAGGTAGGCCCGTTCCAATGGCGTTACGTCCTGCGGCAACTGCGGTTCAGCAAAGGCGAACACAGAATCACTGTAGGAGTCGATTTTATGGGACGCAGCGGCGTGACCGAAGGCGTCCGCTTCTGCAGCGGCGTCGTGGCGCGCTCGAGCTCTGCCAGCGAGCAACAACCACGGCACAGCATTGTCGGGGTCCATTCGGGCCCATTGCTGCAACGATATCTGACTGCAAGCACCGGTCGCGTCGGTTGCGGCGGAAGCGTTGCACATAGAAAGTGCCATGGCATAGACGGCAGGATCTCCCGTACCTGCTGCAAGCTGCACCACTTCATCGCGCGTTCGCTCCGCAATGGGCTGCAGCGCCTCTCCGCCAGTAACTTTGCCTTCCAACAAGAGTCCTGCCACCCTGGCGCGCAGATCGTCGCTGTTTTGCAAAGCGGACAGCCAGCGCCTTCCGGCGTCCTTCGTTAATGCACCAACGTGATGAAAGATGGCGCTGGCGTCGCCTTTGTCGATCGGCACTGGGCCGTGACCGCAAACCTCCACCGTCCCGGTGCTATCGCTAGCGCTCGGGGGTGAACCATTGGCACGGCGCGGCCCGATTGGATGATTCGCCGGTTGACTGGCAGCCGGCGTAGCGCTGGGAGCTCCCGTCGATGCAGTCGCGCTGGGATGCCCGCCTCTGAGCAGCAAGACAGCGAGCACCGCAATCGCGGCGATCGATAAGACGAGGAGCAAAGTCCGGGCGGCTCTACGCAGCGGGGAGCTTATGAAAGGACTCCTGCTCCGCAATCTCGCCTACGAACTTCAGGGCCGCGCCGATGTCGTCCGCCGTAAGATCGTACTCTCCCTGGATCTCTTCGAATGTCATGCCGCCGGCGAGACCTCCGACAACGACTGTCACAGGCACGCGCGTGCCGCGGATGACGGGCTTGCCGTGGGCGATCTTTGCGTCAATCACGATGCGGTCATCGGTAGCCATGGCTAATGGTAGCCCTATTGCCGCGCGTTCCGCTCTGGCTAACGCCCCTTTGACGCTCGGGCGTTCTTAGCGGCCTTCAAGACGGTGCTGAGAGCTTCGTTGACCGCCTCGCTGGTCGGAAACGCGCTGGCTATCTCCGGATCGAGACGAACAACATTCGAGCCCGCGCGCACGCGTGAGGCGTATTTCCCGCGCACCAATCCTCTCGGAAAGTCCGGCCGCTTGTATTCCCGGCGCAGCTCCTTACCGTTTGATCGTTTACCCTTCTTCATACAGCTTGCGTTCCGACCGCGTTGCGCGCCTGGCGCTGAAGAAGTCAGGCAGCCGTGCTGAGCACGAAGTTCACGTGAATGGCGTCGTAAGGAAAGTGCACGCGACCATCGTCGGTGCGCTCCACCAGGCCCGCGTTCAACAAAACATGTACGTCGCTATGCACGGCGCGCACATCGCGATCAACACGCCGCGCGATCTCCCGAATCGCCATCGGAGCCTCGCCTGCGATCGACTTGAGGATCCTCCAGCGCTTCGGCGTGATGGTCTTCCAGAGTATCTCGTCCGAGGCAAAGGAAATGTACGCGCCCTGGCGTTGACCACGGAGTGCCGTGGCGGTCCGCCGCTGCACATCCTCGATCGAGGACACTCCTACGGTGACGGTCTTCATCGGGCTTGCTGGCGTGTCGGCACCGCGAGCCGGTTGTGTCCCGGACCGCGGCGCCGGTTCCTTGCTAGATCGCGCGGCCCGCCTCTCGCGGCTCGAGCGGCTTGATCTTGGGACGGCGCTTCCTTTGCGCCTGCCACAGATCATAGGACACCTGCATCCGGAGCCAGGACTCGGCCGATCCCCCAAGAGCTGCTGCGAGACGGATAGCAAGCTCGGCGCTCACCGCAGCGCGACCGTTCACGACCCGGGACAGCGCGACACGGGACACTTCGAGTCGCTTTGCGAATTCCGTAACCGAAAGCCCCCCGGCTCGGCGAAGAACCGTGCCCTTAAGAACCTCGCCAGGATGCGGCGGATTGTGCATGCGAGCCATAGCTGCTTCTCAGTGATAGTCCTGGTAGTCGACGAGAACCGCATCCGTGCCTTCGAACGTGAAAGTCATGCGCCAGTTTTCATCGACCCAAACCGCCCAGTATCCCGCCAGCTCGCCCTTCAGGGGGTGAAGCCGCCAGCCGGGCAGATCCATATCGGCTGGCGCTCCCGCGGCGTCCAGCCGTCCAAGCTGCAAGCGGAGTCGCTTGGCATGCTTCGGCTGGATACCGGCTTTTGAGCCGGTCCTGAAGAACCTCTCCAGGCCCCGGTGGCGAAACGTCCTAATCAACAGTGTATCTCTATGCGATACACAGCACAAGGAACTCTTTACTCACCACAGCTCTCGAGCCAATGGATGGCTTCACGACCGCTGCGAAACCGTCGCCCCTTGCCCGCTGATTCTTCCTTCAAGGACTGCTTGAGTGCTGCTCGAAGCTCAGACAGGGCGCGCTTGGGATTCGCGCGGCTGACCCAATCCTTGAGCGCCGCGGCCGCACTCTTCTTGCCGGTGCGCGCCTTGAGCGCCCGGATTTCTCCATCGCTGAGTTGGACAGTCACCCTGGTCATTTGGTCGCCTCCTGGCTCAGGACAAACTGTATCAGGCCGTCGATACCATGACTGCCAGCCGTGACCATGACCGCTGGTCATCTGTCCAATAAACGCAGCACCGCGTGGTAGCCAGCCAGCATCAATCCTAGCCCCACCGAAACGCCGAGCATCAGGACGAAGGGGAAGTGCGGAACGCCGTAAGCCTTGAAGAACAATGCCGTGAGAACTCCGAGCAGTGCGAGCGCTCCCAAGACGAAGCGGACAATGGGCTCAAGAATCACCAGAAACATCCATACCGGCAGGCGGAGCACGTGCCACAGAAGCCGGCCAGCACCTCGAATCCAATCGACGGCGGTCGGCTGGCCGTTTTGCGAGAGGACTCTTGGAGTCGACCGACTCATTGGCTACAGATTGCTAACGCGGCTGGCGCCGCAGCGGGATTACCTGCGCTCCGTCACGCAAGCGATCGAGATAATCCGCCCACGCCTGCATCATTTTGCGTCGCTCGGGCAGCCGCTGCGCTTTGTTGTACGCGGCGCGGACCTTGTTGCGCTCCGTGTGTGCGAGCTGGAGCTCGATGACATCCGGCGGGAACCCCTGCTCGTTGAGCAGCGTGCTCGCCATGCTGCGGAACCCGTGACCCGTCTGCTCTTCGGTCGTGTAACCCATGCGCCTGAGTGCCGCATTGATTGTGTTATTGGACATTGGGCGATCGCGGGTGAGCAGCGACGGAAACAGATACCGCCCTCCTCTGGCGAGCGGCTGAAGCTCCCGGAGAATTGCGAGCGCCTGGCGCGAGAGCGGCACGAGGTGAGGCTCGCCCATCTTCATGCGCTCTCCGGGGATCCGCCATTCGGCGTTATCAAGGTCAAACTCAGACCACTCGGCGCCACGCAGCTCGCCAGGACGCACAAAGACCAGAGGCGCTAGCTTGAGCGCCAGGGCAGTGACCGGATAACCGCTATAGCTGTGGATCGCCCGCATGAGCTCGCCAACACGCACCGGATCGGTGACCGAGGCGAAGTTCTTCGATTTGACCGGCGCCAGGGCACCTTTGAGATCGGCCGCGACGTCGCGCTGAGCGCGTCCCGTTGCCACCGCGTAGCGGAATACGCGCCCAGCGAGGGCACGGACCCGGTGGGCCGTCTCGTGTTTACCGCGCGCCTCGATGCGGCGGAGAGCGGCGAGTACCTCCTGGGCAGTGATCGCCGCGATGGGACGACTGCCAATATAGGGGTATAGCCCACTGTCCAGACGCGCACTGAGAATCGAGATCGTCTCCGGCGCCAGGGACTTGGTCTGAAGCTCGAGCCACTCCTTGGCCACGCCCTCGAAGGAATGCGCGAGCGCGGCGCGCTCCGCCTGGCGCTGGACGCTTGGGTCAACGCCATCCGCGATGAGCCTGCGCGCGGCGTCGCGCTTCTCTCGCGCGCGCTTGAGCGTCACGTCTGGATATGCGCCTAGCGAGATCAGTTTTTCGCGGCCGTTGATACGGTACTTCAGTCGCCAGAGTCGACTGCCCGTGGGCATGACCAAGAGAAACAACCCGCGCTCGTCGGAGAGCTTGAAGGCTTTATCGCGACTCTTAGCGCTGCGAACCCTGGTGTCGTTCAGCATGGTGACCTAACACTTGTCTACCCCCAAGGCTGAAAATACCCCCAGTGCCTACCCCCACGCAAATCAGGTCACCCAAGGACGCCTTTAGACAGCCATGGATGCATGTATCTATATACTTCAATAAGTTACGATAACCTGAAGGACGCAGAAGGTCTCGGGAGGACAGCCCGGGACAGGGGATTTTAGGCTAGGGTCGGAATCGAACCGGCGTAGACGGCTTTGCAGGCCGCTGCATGACCACTCTGCCACCTAGCCAGAGGTTGGAACGGAGGCCCGGCATGACCGGGGCCGCGATACTACCGTATGTGGCCGGTCGTAATGAATAAGGTATAGACTCGTTGCGTCTGCAGGCATGCACGAGGGGTTTGCCATGGCTGATGTGACACGGCGCGAGTTCCTCAAGATAACTGGCGCCACCCTGGCCGGGTCGAGTCTCGTCCTGCTGGGCTTCTCGCCGACCGCCGCCCTGGCCGAAGTGCGCGAATTCAAGCTGAGCCGCGCCACCGAGACGCGCAACACCTGCCCGTACTGCGCCGTTGCCTGTGGCGTGATCATGTACAGCCTGGGCGACAAGTCCAAGAACGCGCGCTCGAGCATCTTCCACATCGAGGGCGACCCAGATCACCCGGTCAACCGCGGCACGCTGTGCCCGAAGGGCGCCGGTCTCATCGACTTCATTCACAGCCCGAGCCGCCTGACGCAGCCGCAGTACCGCGCGCCCGGCGGGACCGAGTGGCAGTCGATCAGCTGGGACGATGCGCTCGACAGGATCGCCAGGCTGATGAAGACCGATCGCGATGCCAACTTCGTCGCCAAGAACGCCGACGGCCTCACCGTCAACCGCTGGCTCACCACCGGCATGCTGGCGGCCTCCGCGAGCAGTAACGAAGTCGGCTACATCACCCACAAGGTCATCCGCTCACTCGGCATCCTATCCTTCGATAATCAGGCCCGTGTGTGACACGGCCCGACGGTGGCAGGTCTTGCCCCGACGTTTGGCCGTGGAGCGATGACGAATCACTGGGTCGACATCAAGAATGCCGACATCGTTCTCATCATGGGTGGCAACGCCGCCGAGGCCCACCCCTGCGGCTTCAAGTGGGTCACGGAAGCCAAGGCGCACAATAAGGCGAAGCTGATCGTCGTCGATCCGCGCTTCACGCGCTCCGCCTCGGTGGCGGATGTCTACGCTCCACTGCGCCCCGGCTCGGATATCGCCTTCCTCGGCGGAGTGATCAATTACCTGCTCATCGGGGACAAGATCCAGCACGAGTACGTGCAGAACTACACGGATCTCAGCTTCCTGGTGCGCGAGGACTTCGCCTTCAATGAGGGGCTGTACTCGGGCTACAACCCCGAGAAGCATAACTACGACAAGACCAGCTGGGACTATGAGATCGGGCCCGACGGCTTCGTGAAGGCCGACGCGACCCTCGCCCACCCGCGCTGCGTATACCAGCTCATGAAGCGGCACTACGCCCGCTATACGCCGGAGATGGTGGAGCGCGTGTGCGGCACGCCGAAGGAGAAGTTCCTGCAGGTATGCGAGCTCATCGGCTCGACCGCTACGACTACGCGCGCCATGACCATCATGTACGCGCTCGGCTGGACCCAGCACTCGACCGGCTCGCAGATGATCCGCGCCGCCGCCATGGTGCAGCTGCTGCTCGGCAACATCGGCGTCGCCGGCGGCGGCATGAATGCCCTGCGCGGTCACTCCAACATCCAGGGGCTCACCGATCTCGGCCTGATGTCGAACCTGCTCACCGGCTACATGACGCTGCCCGGCGAGAAGGAGCAGGAGTACGACAAGTACGTCGCGGCGCGCGCCGTGAAGCCGCTGCGGCCGAATCAGCTGAGCTACTGGCAGAACTACAACAAGTTCTTCGTCAGCCTGATGAAGGCCTGGTGGGGGGATGCCGCAACTGCCGAGAACAACTGGGCCTACGACTACCTGCCGAAGCTCGACAAGGGCTACGACATGCTGCAGACGTACGAGCTCATGGCCCAGGGCAAGATGAACGGCTACATCTGCCAGGGTTTCAATCCGCTCGCCTCCGCCCCCAACAAGGCGAAGATGAATACGGCGCTCGCGAAGCTCAAGTTCCTCGTGGTGATGGACCCGCTCGCGACCGAGACCAGCGAGTTCTGGCGCAACTACGGCGAGCACAACGACGTCGACTCGAGCAAGATCGCTACCGAGGTATTCCGCCTGCCGACCTCGTGCTTCGCCGAGGAAGACGGCGCACTGGTGAACTCCTCGCGCTGGCTGCAGTGGCACTGGAAGGGCGCCGAGCCATCCGGCGAGGCGCGCACCGACATCGAGATCATGGCGGCGCTGTTCACGCGGCTGCGCGCCGCCTATAAGAAGGATGGCGGGGCATTCCCCGATCCGATCGTCAACCTCTACTGGCCCTACGCGCACGCGAGCGGCCCGACCCCCGAAGAGCTCGCCAAGGAGTACAGCGGCCGCGCGCTCAAGGACCTCACGGACCCGAAGAACCCGGGCACCGTGACGCGCAAGGCCGGCGAGCAGCTCGCGGGCTTCGCCGAACTGCGCGACGACGGCAGCACGCTGTCGGGGTGCTGGATCTATTGCGGCGCCTGGGGGCCGGCCGGCAACCTCATGGCGCGGCGGGACAACTCGGACCCGACCGGCATCGGGCAGACGGTCAACTGGGCCTACTCATGGCCCGCCAACCGGCGCGTCATGTACAACCGCGCGTCCTGCGACCCGAACGGCAAGCCCTTCAACCCCGAGCGCAAGCTCATCGGCTGGAACGGCACCGCCTGGGCGGGCGCGGACATCCCCGACTACAAGGCGGACGAGGATCCCGGGCTCGGCATGGGTCCTTTCATCATGAACGCGGAGGGCGTTGGACGATTCTTCGCCAAGGCCGGCATGGCCGAGGGGCCCTTCCCCGAGCACTACGAGCCCTTCGAGACGCCGCTCGCCGCCAACCCGCTCAACCCCGGGCAGAAGCAGGCGCTGAACAACCCGGCGGCGCGCGTCTTCAAGGATGACCGCGAGGCGTTCGGCAAGGCGGAGCAGTTCCCGCACGTCGCCACCACCTACCGCCTCACCGAGCTGTTCCACTTCTGGGGCAAGCATGTGCGGCTCAATGCCCTGCTTCAGCCGCAGCAATTCGTCGAGATCGGCGAAGCGCTCGGCAAGGACCTAGGCATCGCCGGCGGCGATAAGGTCAAGGTGTCATCGAATCGCGGCTCGATCACCGCGGTCGCCGTGGTCACCAAGCGGCTGCGCCCGCTCACGGTGGACGGCAAGCCGGTGCATACCGTCGGCATCCCGATCCATTGGGGATTCACTGGCGTGGCCAAGCCCGGCTTCCTGACCAACACGCTCACCCCGGCCGTCGGCGACGGCAATACGCAGACGCCGGAGTTCAAGGCGTTTCTCGTCAAGGTTGAGAAGGCGTGAGGGTGGGGAGGCTCTGACATGGCGTTGCAATCCCTCGACATCGTGAGGCGCTCGGCCACCACCACTCCGTCACCCGACGTGCGCCGGTCGTATGCCGGCACGGTCGCCAAGCTCATCGATACGAGCAAATGCATCGGCTGCAAGGCCTGCCAGGTCGCCTGCATGGAATGGAACGACCTGCGCGACGAGGTCGGCAGCAACCTGGGCGGCTACCAGAACCCGGCGGACCTGAGCGATCAGAGCTGGACCCTGATGCGCTTCGCCGAGTACGAGAACCCGAAGGGCGACCTCGAGTGGCTGATCCGCAAGGACGGCTGCATGCACTGCGCCGACCCGGGGTGTCTCAAGGCCTGCCCCGCTCCCGGCGCGATCGTGCAGTACTCGAACGGCATCGTCGATTTCCAGGAGGAGAACTGCATCGGCTGCGGCTATTGCGTCACCGGCTGCCCGTTCAACATTCCGCGTATCTCGAAGCGGGACCACAAGGCCTACAAGTGCACGCTGTGCTCCGACCGCGTGGCGGTAGGCCTCGAGCCGGCCTGTATCAAGGCCTGCCCGACCGGAGCACTGGTGTTCGGCACCAAGGAAGACATGCAGCTGCATGCCGCCGAGCGGGTGGAGGACCTCAAGTCCCGCGGCTTCGAGAACGCCGGCCTCTACGACCCGCCGGGCGTCGGCGGCACGCACGTGATGTACGTGCTGCATCACGCCGACCAGCCCGAGCTTTACGCGGGGCTGGCACCCGATCCGCACATCAGTCTGCTGGTGCGCGCCTGGAAGGGCAAAACCAAGCCGCTGGCGCTTGCCGTCATGGCGCTCACCGCGCTCACCGCGTTCTTTCATTTCGTGCGCGTCGGCAGAGACGAGGTCGACGCTGCTGACGAGGCCGCCGCGGCCGCCGCGGAGAAACAATCATGAGCGAGCCCGCAAGCCCTCGCCTCCTGGAGCGTCACACCAGCGCCGAGCGCACCACTCACTGGACGCTGGCCCTCGCCTTCGTGCTCGCCGCGCTTTCGGGGCTCGCGCTGTTCCATCCTGCGCTCTTCTGGCTGAGCGAGCTCTTCGGCGGCGGCCCGTGGACCCGGATCCTGCACCCCTACGTCGCGCTCATCGCGGTGGTCGTCTTCCTCAAGTTCGCCGCGGATCTGTGGGATGACGCGCGCCTCACGCCGGCCGATCGGCAGTGGCTGCGGCAGATGCAGGACGTCATCCACAACCGCGAGGACCGGCTGCCGGAGGTCGGACGCTACAACGCCGGCCAGAAGCTGCTTTTCTGGGTGCTGTTCGCCGGGATGCTGGGCCTGCTGCTCTCGGGTATCGTCATGTGGCGCAGCTGGTTCGGGCTCTACTTTTCGGTTGGGCTGATCCGGGTGGCATCTCTGGTGCACGCCGTCTGCGCGTTCGTCCTGGTCTGCGGCATCATCGTGCACGTCTACTCCGCGTTCTGGATCAAGGGCTCGATCGAAGGCATGGTCCGCGGCACCGTGACAGCGGGCTGGGCGTGGAAGCATCATCGCGCCTGGTTCCGCCAGGTCACTCATGACGCGCATCCTCGAACCCGGCCAAATTGAGGCTTTCGCCGAGCGCGCCGTTCCGCGCATTCGACTTCCCGGCCCGGAAGGACCCTTCACGAGCCGCGCGCGGCGGCTGCGCCAGCTGGCAGCGCCCGGCGCGCCCGGTCAGGCGATCGCCGATTACCTGCAGCTGATCGCCGCCATCGCCGATGCTCAAGCCCGCGCTGTCGCGGACTTTCGACCGGCCGCGCCCACGGCGGATGAGACCGCCCGTACACGCGCGCACCGCATGCCCGTCGTTCACGCCGGCAGCTGGGCGCGCCTGCCGGCGTGGCGTGGGCTGCTGCTCAAAATCTCGGCCTCGGTCGCCGCCTCACCCGCCGGCACGCCGGCTGTCCGCGAGCTCGACAGGCGGCTGCGCGGATTCACGGTGAAAGAGCTCGAGGCGCAGGCCGACGCCCTGCTCGCTACGCGCGCCTCCGAGATCGATGTAGCGGCCGCACCCTTCCTCATGTCCGCGTTGCAGGTGCATTGGGTCGCGCTCGCCAGGCAGCTGAAGGCAGACGACGTGGCGCCGCTCGACGTACCGGGGGTGTGTCCGGTGTGCGGAACGCTCCCGGTCGCCAGCATCGTGCGGAGTGATGAGGGCTCGCAGGGCTACCGCTATCTGCACTGCGCGCTCTGCGCCACCGAGTGGCACATGGTGCGGGTCACCTGCACGCAGTGTCAGAACAACGAGAACCTCGGCTATCACTCGATCGAGGGGAGCTCGGGGGCAGTCCGCGCCGAAAGTTGCGATTCCTGCCATACCTACCGCAAGATCCTCTACCAGGAGAAGGACGCGGACGTGGAGCCGGTAGCCGACGACCTGGCGAGCCTGGCGCTCGACCTGTTGATGACGGACGCAGGCTACCAGCGCGGCAGCGGCAACCCGCTGCTGTGGCAGAAGCCCTGAAGTTCCGACCTCCTCCGAACTGAAAGCTGTCAAGGTTTGACGCTACCAGGAAGAGGCAGCGCCGCAGCGGCGGCGCGCACCCAATGCCCCCGGCCCGAAAACTGAAGCTCGTCCAGGGCACGGCCCGTGTGTCCGAGATCCCCTCGGTCGATCGGCTGCTGCATGCGGCCGGCTTTGCTCCCTTGCTCGCGCAGCACGGGCGTACGCGGGTGACCGCCCTGCTGCGGCGGCATCTCGAGGAGCTGCGCCGCGCGACGCGCGCCGGAGCGCTCGAGCCGGGAGCTCTGGCCGAGGGGGCCCTGGCCGCAGCGCTCGCTGCGCGCCTCACCGAGTCGGCGCGCCCGGCCCTCAAGCCGGTGTTCAATCTCACCGGCACGGTGTTGCACACCAACCTCGGCCGTGCACTGCTGCCCGAGGCAGCCGTACGGGCTGTGTGCCGCGCACTGACCGCTCCCGTGAACCTCGAGCTCGACCTGCAGTCCGGGGAGCGCGGCGAGCGCGACACGCTCGTCGAGCCGCTGCTGTGCGAGCTCACCGGGGCGCAAGCCGCCACCGTCGTGAACAACAACGCCGCAGCCGTGCTATTGGTCCTGAGCGTGCTCGCGCAGCGCCGCGAGGTACTGGTCTCGCGCGGCGAGCTGATCGAGATCGGCGGCTCCTTCCGTCTGCCCGACATCATGCGCCGCGCGGGCGCGAAGCTCGTCGAAGTGGGCACGACCAATCGTACGCACCTCCGGGATTACCGGGACGCATTGGGTGCGCGCTCGGCGCTGCTCCTCAAGGTTCACACCAGCAATTACGCCATCTCGGGATTCACCGCGAGCGTTTCGCTCGAACAGCTGGTCAGGCTCGGGGCTGCGCGCGGCGTACCGGTCGCCGTGGATCTCGGCAGTGGCTCGCTCGTGGACCTCACACGCTGGCGGCTCCCGGCCGAGCCCACGGTGCGCGCAGCGATCGCGGCCGGCGCCGATCTCGTCACCTTCAGCGGCGACAAGCTTCTCGGCGGACCCCAGGCAGGCCTGATCGTCGGCCGCGCTGATCTCATCGGGAAGTTGCGCCGGGATCCCCTCAAGCGGGCCTTGCGCGTCGACAAATGCACACTGGCGGCGCTGGAGGCCGTGCTGGCGTTGTACCGGACGCCCGAGTTTCTCCCGGAGCGCCTGACGACGCTGCGCCTCCTGACGCGCCCGGCCGCCGAGATGGAAGCCCAGGCCCTGCGGCTCGAGCCACGCGTGCAGCGCGCGCTCGGCGGCGCCTGGCAGGTGGCCGCCACACCGCTCGGGAGTCAGATCGGCAGCGGCGCGCTCCCGGTCGATCAATTGCCGAGCCACGGGCTCGTGATCCGTGCCGTAGCGAACCGCCGCGGCGCGCTCGGGCGTCTCGAGACAGCGCTGCGCGCGCTGCCGCGCCCGGTGCTCGGGCGGCTGAAGGACAAGGCGTTGTGGCTCGACCTGCGCTGCCTCGAGCAGGCCGACGAGGCGCAGCTTCTGGCGCAGCTCGAGACGCTCGGGCCGATGGGGCCGGCGCCATGATCATCGGCACCGCGGGCCACATCGACCACGGCAAGACCACGCTGGTGCGCGCGCTCACCGGGGTTGACACCGATCGGCTCAAGGAAGAGAAGGCGCGCGGGATCTCGATCGAGCTGGGTTACGCGTACACGGCGCTCCCCGGCGGGGAAGTGCTGGGCTTCATCGATGTGCCGGGCCACGAGCGGCTGGTACACACCATGGTGGCGGGCGCCTGCGGCATCGATTTCGCGCTGCTGGTGGTCGCGGCCGACGACGGTGTCATGCCGCAGACACACGAGCACCTGGCGATCCTCGAGCTCCTCGGGGTGGCACGAGGCGCCGTGGCGCTCACCAAGATCGACCGCGTCGATGAGCGCCGGCGGCGCCAGGCGGAAACGGAAGTGCGGGCCGCGCTCAGCGCCACGCACCTGCGTGACGCGCCCGTCTTCGGGATCGATGCCACCGCGGCCGCGGATCCCGGCATCGAAGCGCTGCGGCAGCACCTGTCGGAGGCAGCGTCCGCGCCCGTCGCCCCCGACGACCGGCGCCTCTTCCGGCTCGCCGTCGATCGGGTATTCAGCCTCCCGGGTCACGGTACGGTCGTGACCGGGACGGTATTCTCGGGTTGCGTCCGTCCGGGGGACACGCTGATGGTGATGCCCGCCGGCCGCACGGCCCGCGTGCGCAGTATCCATGCGCAGAATCGTGCCGCCGACGAGGGCCGCGCCGGCCAGCGCTGTGCGCTCAATCTCGCGGGCCTCGAGACGAGCGATATCGCGCGCGGCGACTGGGTCGCCGATCGGCGCCTGCTCGTGGCGAGCACCCGCCTCGACGTGCGCCTCGAGTTGCTGGCGGCATCGCACGCACGGCTCGAAGCCTGGTCGCCCTTGCACGTCCATCTCGGCACTACCCATCGCCTCGCCCACGCCGTGCCGCTCGAGCCCGCCCGGCTCGCAGCCGGCGAGTCCGGGCACGTGCAGCTCGTGTTCGACGCGCCGCTCTCGGCCATGCCGGGCGATCGCCTGATCGTGCGCGATGCTCGCGCACGCCACACGATCGGCGGCGGGGTGGTGCTCGACCCGGCCGCGCCGCCGCGCCGACGCCGCTCGGCGCCCCGTCAACATTACCTGAGTGCGCTCGAGCAGCTGGTCGCCGGCGGGGGACTCGGCGCGCTGCTCGCCTGCGCCCGCTACGGCGTGACGCTCTCCGAGCTCACCCGCCTCACGGGCCGCGCGCCCGGCGACCTGCCGCTGCCGCCCGGGACTCTCACGGTGGCAGCCGGCGCCGAGCGCTGCGTGATCCTCACCGAATGCTGGCAGGCGCTGCGTGAGGGCGCGCTCGCCGCGCTCGGGCGCTTTCATGCGGAAGTCCCCGACGAGCCAGGGCCCGACAGTGGCCGGCTGCGGCGCATGAGTTTCCCCGGCGCGCCACCCGCCCTCTGGCAGGCGCTGATTACCGAGCTTCTCAGCGAGCGGCGAATTTCACGCAGCGGCGTCTGGCTGCATCTGCCCGAACATGTGGTCGCGCTTTCGCCCCGCGATGCGCAGCTCGTGCTGAGACTCGAGCCGCTGCTCCTCGCCGGACGCTTCGACCCGCCCTGGGTGCGCGAGCTCGCCGCGACGCTGCACGAGAGTGAGGAGCGCGTTCGCGCGGTACTGCGCAAGCAGGTGGCGCTCGGCGGCGCCTATCAGGTGGTGCGCGATCTCTTCTACGCGCGAGCGCGCATCGCCGAGCTCGCCGCAATCGTCGGGACTCACGCCCGCGAGCATGGCGGCGTCAGCGCCGCCGGCTTCCGTGACAGCGTCGGCCTCGGGCGCAAGCGCGCCGTGCAGATCCTCGAGTTCTTCGACCGTGTCGGTTACACGCGCCGTGTGCGCGAGCAGCACGTGCTGCGATCCGATTGGAAGGCACCCGTACCCGGTGGTACGACTGGGCTTCAAACCCAGGAGGGGGCGCCAGACGCTTCCTGGTAGGTTCGACTCCTGCTGCCTTCCGCCATTTTTTGCCTTGCGAGATCACCATGAGCTCATCCGCCAATGCCCCGCGCCTCACCTCGCTCTCGCACGGAGGCGGCTGCGGCTGCAAGATCTCGCCGGCGATACTCGCCGGGCTGCTGCGCCGCTCGGCGGCGGCCGCTCCGCATGCCGCGCTCCTCGTCGGCACCGAGACCGGCGACGATGCGGCGGTCTATCAGCTGAATGACAGCCAGGCGCTGATTGCGACCACTGATTTCTTCATGCCGATCGTCGATGACCCGTTCGATTTCGGGCGCATCGCGGCGACCAACGCCCTGTCGGATGTCTACGCGATGGGAGGCCGCCCGATACTCGCGCTGGCGCTGCTCGCCATGCCGGTCAACGTCCTCCCGCCGGAAGTCATCCGCGAGATTCTTCGGGGCGGCGAAACGGTGTGCGCCGAGGCCGGCATTCCCATCGCCGGCGGCCACAGTATCGATTCCGTCGAGCCCATCTATGGACTGGCCGCGCTCGGGCTCGTGCACCCTAAGAGCGTGTTGCGCAACTCAGGCGCGCGGGCCGGGGATGCGCTCATTCTCGGCAAGCCGCTCGGGGTCGGGATCCTGTCAGCGGCACTGAAGAAAGGAGCCCTCACGGCCGGGGGCTACCGGCAACTGATCGATACCACGACCCGCTTGAATAGCGCCGGCCCCGATCTCGCGGCGCTCGCCGGCGTGCATGCCATGACGGACGTGACGGGATTCGGGCTCCTCGGGCACCTCCTCGGCATGTGCCGCGGCGCCGGGCTCGGCGCGCGCGTCCGTCTCGGGCAGGTGCCGGAGATCGAGGGCGTGCGGGAACTGCTGAGAGAGGGCCACGTGACTGGCGCGTCGGCGCGCAACTGGGCCTCCTACGGGGATGAGGTGCGCCTTGCGCCCGAGCTCACTTCTCTCGACCAGGCGCTGCTCTGCGATCCCCAGACTTCGGGGGGACTCCTGGTCGCCTGCGCGCCGGAGACGGTTCCGGCGGCGCTGGGAATCTTCGCGCGGGAAGGTTTCGGGCGGGCGGCCGTCATCGGCGAGATGACCCCGGGGGCGGCGATCGCTACGGTCGAGTCGTGAGCGCGCGCGTGATGGTCCCCGAGGGCCAAGTTCTATAACCGTAGAACTCCGCCTGCGGGAGGCCCTGTAAAGAGGCTTAACGGCCCCAAGTTCTATGGCTATAGAACTTGGCCGAAATCCAACTTCACGCGCGGCCCCAGGGGGAGATGGAGCGGGCTAACGGGTTCGAACCGTCGACCTGTACCTTGGCAAGGTACCGCTCTACCAACTGAGCTAAGCCCGCATCCGAATCAGAACGGCGGATTCTATGTACACCCCTTGGGAAGTCAAGGCGAGCACCGCGGTCTGGTCCACAGAATCATCCGCCGCGATCAGGGTTCTTACCCCCTGGGAATACATAGATTTATGTAGGCCTCTTAACGTCTTAGATCAGGCCACGCGGCGCGCAGGTAGGCCACCATCGACACGAGCGTAGCCGCCGCAGCGATCACCGTGAGCCATACGCCCGCAGTGTAGGTGTCGAGCCCGAAGAGCGGCGCGCGATAAAGCATCAGTGACAGCCCGACGATCTGCAGGATGGTCTTGTACTTGCCGAGCTGTGAGACGGCCACCTTGCGCCGCGCGCCGATCTCGGCCATCCACTCGCGCAGTGCCGAGATCGCAATCTCGCGGCCGATGATGATCGCGGCCATGACCACGACGAGTAAGCGCGGGTCCTTGCTCACCAGCAGGACCAGCGCGACCGCGACGATGAGCTTGTCCGCCACCGGGTCGAGGAAGGCTCCGAGGCGTGAGGTCTGCTGCAGCCGCCGCGCGAAATAGCCATCGAGCGAATCCGTGATGCCCGCGGCCGCGAACAGCAGGCCCGCGGCCGGATCCGACCAGGGATAGGGCATGTAGAAGAGGAGCACGATGAGCGGGATGGCCGCGATTCGCAGCCAGGTCAGCGTGTTCGGGACGTTCCAGATCATCGTAGCTGCCGGCTTCTCTCACGAGCCCGGGTGCAGGTGATCATAAAGACTTCGGGCGAGCGTGGCGCCGATTCCGGCCACCTGGGTGAAATCCGCCACGCCGGCGCGCATCACACCCTGCAGCCCGCCGAAATGCTTGAGCAGCGCCCGGCGCTTGGCGGGACCCAGGCCCGGAACGACCTCGAGCACCGACTCGTTGTAGCGCCGCGCGCGCTTGCGCCGATGCCCGGTGATGGCGAAGCGGTGCGCCTCGTCGCGGATTCTCTGGATGAAGCGCAACGCAGGTGAATGGGGCTCGAGAATTACCGCGGCCGGAGAGCCGTATACGAACAACCGCTCCTGTCCGGGGCGGCGGTCGGGGCCCTTGGCAACGCCGACCAGCGTCAGGTCCGAGAACCCGAGCTCGGCCAGCACCCCATGGACTTCGCCGACCTGACCTGCGCCGCCGTCGATCAGCAGCAGGTCCGGTGTCGGTACCTCGCCTGATCGCACATGCCGGTAGCGCCGCTCGAGCGCCTGGCGCAGCGCTGCGTAATCATCGCCCGGCGTCACCCCGGCGATGTTGAAGCGGCGGTACTCCTTTTTCAGCGGCCCCTCCGGACCGAACACCACGCAGGAGGCGACGGTGCCCTCCCCGCCCGTATGGCTGATGTCGAAGCACTCGATGCGCGCCGGCGGCTCCGGGAGGTCCAGCGCGCGCGTCAGCTCCGCGAGCATTTCCTCGACACCGGCACGCTGCGAATGCCGCATCCGCAGCGACTGGACCGCGTTTTCGTGTGTCAGCTCGACCCACTTCGCCGCCAGCCCCCGCGACGGGTGGCGCACCTCGACGGCGTGCCCGGCCTTGCCGCTCAGCGCCTCGGCGAGCGCCGCAGCGTCCGGCAACACCTGTCCGAGCAGGACCTCCGGCGGCGGCTCGGCTTCCGCGTAGTACTGCATGATGAAGGAGGCGAGCGCCTCCTCGGGCTCGGCCAGCAGGGCGCGCGGAAAGTAGCTCGTGGTGCCGAGATTGCGCCCGCCGCGTACCAGCATGACGCTCACGCAGTACTCGCCCGCCTCCCCGACGATGGCGAGCACGTCGGCGTCGCGCTCGCCGCCCGCGGTCACGACCTGCTGCGCCTGGATGCGTTTCAAGGCGGCGAGCTGATCGCGCAGCTGCGCCGCACGCTCGAACTCGAGCCGCGCCCCAGCCTCCTCCATGCGCGCTGCCAGCTCGGCGTTGACCTCGTCGCTGCGGCCTTCGAGCACCTTGACGGCGGCCTGGATGTCCTGCGCGTAGGCCTCGGGCGTGATGAGTCCGACACAAGGCGCCGAGCAGCGGCCGATCTGGTGCTGCAGGCACGGGCGGCTGCGGTTGGCGAAGAAGGTGTCGCGGCAGTTGCGGATGCGGAACAGCTTCTGCAGCTGATTCAGCGTGTCGCGTACCGCTCCGGCGCTCGGGAAGGGACCGAAGTAGCGCCCCGGCGCATTGCGCGCGCCCCGGTAGAACGTGAGGCGCGGAAACTCGTGGCGCGTGTCGAGGTGGATGTAGGGGAAGCTCTTGTCGTCGCGCAGCACCACGTTGAAGCGCGGCTTGTGCTCCTTGATGAGGTTGTACTCGAGCAGCAGCGCTTCGGTCTCCGAGTTGGTGACCGTGACCTCGATGGCGGTGATCTGGCCGACCAGCGCCTGGACCTTGGGATTGACGTTGCCGGCGGCGAAGTAGGTGCCCACCCGGTCCTTGAGGCTGCGCGCCTTGCCGACATAGAGCAGCTCGTGGTCCGCCCCGAACATGCGGTACACGCCCGGGCGGCGCGGGAGCGCGGCGATGTATTCCTTGTGATCGAACACGGTCAGCCCGAAGCCTCGAGACCCGCGCGCACGCAGGCGCGCGCCATCACCTCGCGGAACATCCCCGGCGTCAGCCGCCGGGTCTGGGTGTTGTAGCGGCTGCAATGATACGAGTCGATGAGCCACCTTGCCTCGCCGAGCTGGTGCTCGCGCCCGTGCGCGAACCGGAAGCGCGCGCGCTCGAGCCCGCGCGCCAGCAGCAAGGCGTCGTGCGCGATGCGCCCGAGGGCAAGGTACACCCGCGCGCCGGGCAGCTCGCCGAGCTCCTCCCTGAGGTAGCCGTTGCAGCAGCGGATCTCCGCCGGCAGCGGCTTGTTGGCGGGCGGCACGCACTTCACCGAGTTGACGATACGCACATCGATGAGGTGCAGGTCATCGCTCGCCGAGGCCGACTCGGACGAGCTCGCGAGGCCGAGGTCGTACAGGGTCCGGTAGAGCAGTATCCCGGCATGGTCGCCGGTGAACGGGCGCCCGGTGCGGTTGGCGCCGTGCAGGCCGGGCGCGAGCCCGACGAGGATCAGCCGCGGCGACTCCGCGCCGAAGGAAGGTACGGGGCGCGCCCAGTAGTCCGGGTGCGTCCGGCGCGCCGCCTCGAGGTAGCGCGCGAGGCGCGGACAGCGAGTGCAGCCGGGGTCGTAGGCGGCGCTGCGCCTCACGTCGGGCTTAAGGGAGGTCATCCATATGGCGGATGACCGCACCTGCAAATCCCGAGGTGCTCATGAGCGTGGCGCCGGGGATCAGCCGCTGCAGATCCTCTTCGACGTTCTTGCGCGCCGCGAGCTCGCGCTTGCCCGCCTTGATCGCCTCGCGCAGCCGCGCCAGGTCGTAGGTGAGCTCCTTGTGCGCGATGGTGTTGGTCACGCCCTTGATGATGAGGTCCGCGGCCTCGCGCCAGCCGAGATAGCGCAGCATCATTTCCGCCGAAAGAATCAGCGAGCCGGGATTGACGCGGTCCTTGCCGGCGAACCCGGGGGCCGTGCCGTGCGTCGCCTCGAACACCGCCAGCCCGTCGCCGATGTTGCCCCCGGGGGCGATGCCGATGCCGCCCACCTGCGCGGCGAGCGCGTCCGAGACGTAATCGCCGTTGAGATTCAGCGTCGCGATGACGTCGTATTCCTCGGGCCGCAGCAGCACCTGCTGCAGGAAGTTGTCGGCGATCACATCCTTGACGACGATGTCGGTGCCGGTCACGGGATTGGGGAATTTCAGCCACGGGCCGTTGCCGATCGGGCGCGCGCCGAATTCGTCCTGCGCCAGCTGGTAGCCCCAGTTGCGGAACGCGCCCTCGGTGAACTTCATGATGTTGCCCTTGTGCACCAGCGTCACCGACACCCGGTCGTTGTCGATCGCATAACGGATCGCTTTGCGGATCAGGCGCTGGCTGCCCTCCTTCGACACCGGCTTGATTCCGATGCCGGAGCTCGAGGGGAAGCGGATGGCATGCACCCCGAGCTCGCGCTGCAGGAAGGCGATCAGCTTGTGCACCTCGGCGGAGCCGGCCGGCCACTCGATACCGGTATAGATGTCCTCGGTGTTCTCGCGGAATACCACCATGTCCGTGAGGCTCGCGTCCTGCATGGGACTCGAGACTCCGGGGAAGTAGCGGATCGGGCGCACGCAGGCGTACAGATCGAGCGTCTGGCGCATGGCGACGTTGAGCGAGCGCATGCCGCCGCCCACCGGTGTGCCGAGCGGCCCCTTGATGGAGACCACGAACTCGCGCAGCGCCTCGAGCGTCTCCTCAGGAAGCCACTGACCGTAGAGCGCGTTGGCCTTCTCGCCGGAGTAGATCTCCATCCAGGCGATGTGCCGCGCTCCGCCGTACGCCTTGGCCACCGCGGCATCCACCACGCGCCGCATCGCGGGCGTCACGTCGACCCCGATGCCGTCACCCTCGATGAAGGGAATGATGGGTGCGTCGGGAACGGTGAGCGAGAAGTCCGGGTTGACGCCGATGCGGCGCCCCGAATCCGGGACGACGATGTGATCGTAGTGCATGGAATGAAAGGGCGCGCCGCTCAGGCCGCCGCCTCAGGTGCGCTTTTCCGCGCGGCGGCTCTGGCTGCGCTCTGCGATCAGCATCGCGAGCTCGAGCGCCTGCTCGTGATTCAAGCGCGGATCGACGCTCGAGCGGTAAGCGCGCTGCAGGTCCTGATCGGTGAGCCCGCGCGCCCCGCCGGTGCACTCGGTGACGTCCTCGCCGGTGAGCTCGATGTGCACGCCGCCGAGATAGGAGCCGAGGTCCGCATGAATGCGGAAGGCCAGCTCGAGCTCCTTGAGGATGTTCTCGAAGCGCCGGGTCTTGAGTCCCCCGGTCGTCGTCTCGGTGTTGCCGTGCATGGGATCGCACACCCACAGCACCGTCTGGCCCGTCTGCCGGACCGCCTCGATGGCCTTCGGCAGCGCCGCGGCGACCTCCTTCGCCCCGAAGCGGTGAATGAACGTCAGCCGCCCCGGCTGGTTCTGCGGGTTCAAGCTGGTCACCAGGCCCTGGAGCCACGCCGCATCCATCGCCGAGCCCACCTTGACGGCGATCGGATTGGAGATGCCGCGGAAGTATTCGACGTGCGCGCCGTCGAGCGCCGCGGTGCGCATGCCGATCCATGGCATGTGGGTCGAGAGGTTGTACCAGCGGTTCTGGCGCGGAATGAAACGCGTCTGCGACTGCTCGTAATGCAGGTGCAGCCCCTCGTGGCTCGCGTAGAAGTCGACCAGCGTCGCTTCGTGCACCTGCCGCCCGCTGATGCCCTCGAAGAAATCGAGCGCATCCCCGATCGAGCTCACGATGCGCTGGTAGGCATCCTTGAGCGGCGCCTGGTGCACGAATCCCAGGTCCCAGTACTCCGGGTGATGCAGGTCAGCGAACCCGACCTCGACCAGGGCGCGCACGAAGTTGAGCGTGAGTGCCGCCCGCTCGTAGCCGCGCAGCATCAGCATCGGGTCGGGCGTGCGGGCCTCGGCGGTGAACTCCGGCCGGTTGACCAGGTCGCCCCGGTAGCTCGGCAGCGTGACTCCGTCGCGAGTCTCGCTGTCGGCGGAGCGCGGCTTGGCGTACTGGCCGGCCATGCGGCCGACGCGGATGATGGGTTTCTTCAGTCCGTGCAGCAGCACGAGACTCATCTGCAGCAGGATCTTCAGCTTCTTCGCGATCGTGTCCGACTCGCAGTCGGCGAAGGTCTCGGCGCAGTCCCCGCCCTGAAGGAGAAACGCCTCGCCGCGCTGCGCGGCGGCGAGCCGCGCGCGCAGCGCCTCAACCTCCCACGACACCACGATCGGCGGCAGCCGCGAGAGCTCCGCCACGGTGCGCTCGAGCGCCGATGGGTCGCGGTAGACCGGCTGCTGCTGGGCGGGCCGGGACTGCCAGCTCGCGCTGTGCCAGGAGGTGGTTTCGGGAGAGCGCATGGAATCGATCCTAGCATGCGTCCCCCGGCTGGCATTGCCGCCTCATCGAAGGCAGAATGCGCGCCTTTTCGAGGGGACCCTATGCATCGCGTGTTGATCCTCGGCGCCGGCAAGATCGGCGCATTGATATCCGGATTGCTTGCCGAATCAGGCAGTTACAAGGTACAACTGGCCGACATGGATGGCGCGGCGGCCGAAGCCGTGGCGCGTGCGCACGCCGGGCTCGAGTTGACGGCCCTGTCACTCGATGCGAGCCAGCCCGAGCTCCTCGCGCGCCACCTGGTGAGCCATCCGGTCGATGCCGTCATCTCCGGTCTGCCGTACTACTGCAACCGGGCGGTGGCCGAGGTGGCGCGCCGCGCGCGCATTCACTACTTCGACCTCACCGAGGACGTCGAGGTCACCCGCGCCGTGCGTGCGATCGCCTCGGGTGCCTCCCAGGCCTTCGTGCCCCAGTGCGGCCTCGCGCCGGGCTTCATCAGCATCGCGGCCGCCGAGCTCATCACGCACTTCGATGAGCTGCGCTCGGTGAAGCTGCGGGTCGGGGCGCTCCCGCAGCATCCCAACAACGTGCTCAAGTACTCCCTCACCTGGTCGACCGAGGGTCTCATCAACGAGTACGGCAACCCCTGCCAGGCAATCAGCGACGGCCGGCTTACCGACCTCGCCCCTCTCGAGGGTCTCGAGGAGATCGAGATCGACGGCATGCGCTACGAGGCCTTCAATACTTCGGGAGGCCTCGGCTCGCTCGCCGAGACCCACGGCTCGCAGTGCGAGACGATGAACTACAAGACCATCCGCTACCCCGGGCACTGCGAGCAGATGCGGCTGCTCATGAATGACCTCAAGCTCAATCACGACCGCGGAACCCTGAAGCGAATTCTGGAGAACGCGGTTCCGCAGACACTCCAGGACGTGGTGATCGTCTATGCGGCCGTGACCGGCAGGCAGGACGGGCAGCTGCGCGAGGAAAACTACGTCAACAAGATCTACCCGCAGGTGATCGCCGGACGGCTGTGGTCGGCGATCCAGGTATCCACCGCCGCTGGTATCACGGCCGTGGTCGACCTGGTCCTGGCACGCCCCACCCGCTATCACGGCTTCGTCGCTCAGGAGCAGTTCCGCCTCACCGACATCGTGGCGAACCGCTTCGGCCGCTATTTCGCGCCCGGCGGCACCAAGCACGTCTCGGGCGAGGTCGTCGCCGCCGGCAAGACCGGCCATCAGCGCCATCGCCGGGCAGCCGCACGATGAGCGCCGTGGACGTCAACGCGCTGCTCGCGCGCCTGGGGCTCGCGGCTGTCAACCCCGGCACCTGGTCCGGACGACACGGCTGGTCGACCAGCAGCGAAGCGCCGCTCCTCAACGTGAAGAATCCGGCGAGCGGCGCGCTCATCGCGCAGGTACGCCCGGCGACCGAGGCGGACTACGAGAGCGTCATCGCGAGTGCGGCTGAGGCCGCGAGCGCCTGGCGCGAAGTGCCGGCCCCGAAGCGCGGCGAGGCGGTGCGGCTGCTCGGCGAGGAGCTGCGCAGGCACAAGACCGACCTGGGCACGCTCGTCTCGCTCGAGAACGGCAAGATCCTCGCCGAGGGCCTGGGCGAAGTGCAGGAGATGATCGACATCGCCGACTTTGCCGTCGGCCAGTCGCGCATGCTCTATGGGCTCTCGATGCACTCCGAGCGCCCGCGCCATCGGATGGGCGAGCAATGGCACCCGCTCGGCATCGTCGGCATCATCTCGGCCTTCAACTTCCCGGTGGCGGTATGGGCCTGGAATGCCCTGCTCGGTGCCATCTGCGGCAACGCCTGCGTCTGGAAGCCTTCGCACAAAACGCCGCTGAGCGCGCTCGCGGTTCAGCAGGTCTGCAACCGCGTCATGAAGTCCGCGGGCCTGCCGGCGGTCTTCCAGATCTTCATCGACGGCGGCACCGGACTCGCAACGCGCTTCGTCGAGGACCGCCGCGTCGCGCTCATCTCCTTCACCGGCTCGACCGAGGTCGGGCGCAAGGTCGGCGAGCGCGTCGCCGCGCGCCTCGGCAAGAGCCTGCTCGAGCTCGGCGGCAACAACGCCGTGATCGTCGACGAGACCGCGAATCTCGACCTCGCCGTGCCCTCGATCGTCTTCGGCGCCGTCGGCACCGCCGGACAGCGCTGCACGTCCACACGGCGCGTGCTGGCCCACAAGGCTATCGCGGCGGAGCTCGAGAGGCGGCTGATTCACGCCTACAAGCAGGTGCGCGTCGGCGATCCACTCGAGAGCGGAACCCTGATGGGACCGCTGATCGACGCCAAGGCGGTCGAAAGCTACCAGGCCGCGGTCGCCGCCGCGCAGGCCGCCGGCGGCGAGCTGCTCTACGGCGGGAAGGCTCTGCAGGGCCCTGGAAACTTCGTCGAGCCCGCCATCGTGCGCGCCCGCAACGAGTGGCCGATCGTGCAGACCGAGACCTTCGCCCCGCTGCTCTATCTCATCCGGGTCGAATCGCTCGCCGCGGCCATCGCAGCCCAGAACGCCTCGGCCCACGGGCTGTCGTCGGCGATCTTCACCGACCGTCTGCAGAGCGCGGAGGCGTTTCTGTCCGCCTCGGGGAGCGACTGCGGCATCGCCAACGTCAACCTCGGCACTTCGGGAGCCGAGATCGGCGGTGCCTTCGGTGGTGAGAAGGATACCGGGGGCGGGCGCGAGTCAGGATCGGATGCCTGGAAGGCCTACATGCGCCGCCAGACCAACACGGTCAACTGGAGCCGCGAGCTGCCGCTCGCGCAGGGGATCGAGTTCAAGGTGGAGTAGCGCGCCCTTATTGAAACAGGTACTGCGCCTTCACGTCGCGCCCGATGGCCTCGGTCAGTGCGCGGAACTGCTGGTACTTGCCGTCGTCGCAAGGCTCGACAGCGTACGTGTGGGCGAATTCGCGCGTGACGGTGATGACCGGGCCCGACTGCTCGTAGTGGGCCTCATAACGGCCGAATTCATTCTGCACATGGACGTCTTTCGGGCCGGCGATGATGTGCATCGCCTCGGGGAGCGTGAGGCGTATGGTTTCTTTGCGCTCGCCAGGTATGCCGCACGCCCACGGGTACCGGCGGGTCTCGAGCGACGCGGCCTGTGCCAGCTGCGCCATCGGGACGATCTGCAATCCCGACGGCACCGGGAATGCGCCCGGCCCCGGCAGACTGACGAGATTCGTGATGGTGAACTTGGCGCGATAGGCAAAGGGCTTGGTCAGATCACGGGGATCGTCCGGCTGCACCGAGCCTGACCCGCTCTCGTTCACCCGCGCGAGGAGAGCGTTGGCAAACGCATCTTGCTGTCCCGGCGGCAGACCGGCAAACAGGCCTCGCAGTCCCATCTCCATGCCCCCCGCGAGCTGCGTCTCGGCCGTGCCACTTGCGCTGCCGTCGGGGTTGAGCCGGATCTCGACACGCGTGATCGCCTGCCCCTCACTCACTGCACTCGTGATCGGTGCGAATGCGGCAGCGCCGGGCACCGGCTGCGTCTTGAGGCCCATCTTGCCGACATAGACTTCGGGAAGTTGCCCGAACCGCCCGAAATGCGAAGTCGAGTCCGCGTAGAGATTGAGCGACGGGATGTAGGTAATGATGTGGTTGAAGATGATCTCGGGGACCTCGGGGACCTTCCAGCGGTTGTCGACGCCCACCAGTACGCCGACGCTCTCGATGTGTTTCGCCGCCAGCATCGACTGCAGCAGCGACACATGGTCCTTGCAGTCTCCATAACGGTTATCGAGCACTGTTGCGGCCGGGCGCGGCACGACGCTCCCGGTGCCGATGGACAGCGCGACATAGCGGATATTGCGCGCCACCCAGTTGTAGAGCGCCTCGGCCTGATCCCGCGGAGCCGTCAGTCCCTGCGTCAACTCGTCCGCCAGTCCCTGGATCCTGGGCGTCACCTCGACCTTGTCGGCGGCGCGATCCCAGTAGGCTTTGCCGATGGCCTCGTAGCTCGGGAAGTTGCTGAGGATGACGTGCTGGGCGTAATCCGCGGGGCTCACCGAGGACGCTTCGTGCGGAACGAACACGGTGTTATGGGCCGTCCACGCGTAGCATCTGCGGCCAGTCTGGTCCCCGGGGCACGCGACGGGGCCTCCCTGGAACCCGACGACCTCGCTCCTGAACGAGGCACCGGCCGCAGCGTAGACGCTGATCCGCTCATCGTCCCGGAGCGAGTGCGGCCCGATCCAGTCAGTGATCTGGAAATATCCCGGGAACAGCGGCTCCTTCACCGTACGGCGGGTGCGGTAGTGAAGCTTCGAATGCACTTCTACATCCGGAAAGATGACGGATGTCACCTTGACGTCCGCGAACATCGGCGCGGCGGACACAATCGGGCTCTCGCGCGTGAGAATTTTGTCCGCGGGCACCGGAATGTGATGGCCGTCGGGCGCTTCCGTGTACGCCTCGAGGACCTCGAGGGTTTCCCGCGACTCGGTGTAAGGGAATGTCACCTGCGATTCCTGTTGGATTCCCTTCTCGGTCCGGATGAGGACGATGTGGTCAGCGACATGGACGTAGCGACCGTCGCTCTCCAGGGTGTAGGTATGCCAGCTGCGCAGCTCCTCCGTCGGCACCTCGGCGTTGGGGTCGGTGGCGGCGGGCGGCGGCGTATCGGCCCCGGCACCCAACTCGAGAAAGCAGGCTGCGAGAACCGCACTCGTTGCGCTACGCATGACACGCCTCCAGTCAAGGTGCTCCGACAATCCCCGCCACGCCGAGTTTCGCGCGCCGCGGCTGCGGCCGTCTCAACGACCCGGCAGATGCAGCGAGAAGCGTGCGCCGCCGAGCGGCGACTCATCGACCTCGAGCCGTCCGCCGTAAAGATCCACCGTGTCGCGCACCATCGCGAGCCCGAGCCCGTGTCCCGGGACGCTCTCGTCCGCGCGCACTCCGCGCTGCAGCACGCGCGGACGGTCCTCGGGGGCTATCCCCAGGCCATCGTCCTCGACGGACACGACGAGCTTCTGGCGCACCGGCGCCAGCTCGTCGACCCGGGTCGTCAGGCGCACGCGGCTGCGGCACCACTTGCAGGCGTTGTCGAGCAGGTTGCCGAGCATCTCGGTGACATCCCCGCGGTCGCCGACGAACAGACTTCCCGGCGCCACATCGAGCTCGAGCGAGAGATCCTTGTGCCCGTACACCCGCAGCAGCGCCGCCCGCAGCTCCGCCCCCACCTGTGCGAGGTCCACGGGCGCCTGTCCGATGAGCGCCCCGCCCGAGGCGGCGGCGCGGTTCATCTGGTGCTCGATGATCCCGGTCATCCGGTCGATCTCGGTGCTGATGGTGCCGCTTTGCTCGTTGCCCGGGAGCACCGCCCGCATGACGGCGAGCGGGGTCTTGAGGCTGTGCGCGAGGTTGCCGAGGGTGTCGCGATAGCGTACGACGCGCTTGCGCTCCCCGGCGAGCAGCGCATTCAGGTTCACGGCGACGCCGGAGAGCTCGCGCGGATAGCCGGTGCCGATCGTGTCACTGCGCCCCTCCTCCACCTCGTGGATCTCCCGCTCCATCCGGCGAACCGGCGCCAGCACCCAGCGCAGCAGCGCCGCCAGCACGGCAAGCAAGAGCGCCGTGAGGCCGACGAACCAGCTGATGAGCTCCTGGCGGAAACGCGACAGCTGCTCCTCGAAGGGAGTGAGGCTCACCGCGACGCTGAAGGTGAACCCCTGCGGCTCCTGCGGGTCGTCGGCGAACTGAATGGCACGGCTCTCGATGGCAACGCGGTAGTGGCTGCCGAAGGTGGCGAAGCTGACGCTGCGGGCGCCGAGTTTCAGCAGGGGCCCGAAACCGCCCGCGAGCCCCGCCATGGATGGTGAGCGCCACTCGTGATGCAGCGAGCGGATCTGTGCGTACAGCCCCGAGCGCGGCGTCGCGAGGCGCGAATCGAGAGATTGGGGTGCCGGCGCGTAGCTGCCGTCGTCTTGCGGCTCGGCCGCCGCGACCAGCGCCACCATCTGCCGGTCGAGTTGCTCCTCGAGCGAGCGCTCGGAGAGTGCGCGGAAACCCGAGTCCAGCACCCAGATCATGACGGCGGAAAACAGCGCCAGCGGCAGGGCGATCGACAGGAGCAGCCGCCGGCTGAGGGAGTGCACGAGAGTGCGGTGGCTACGACGCCGGGTCGCGCGGCAGCGCGAAGCGATAGCCGCGGCCGCGCAGCGTCTCGATGGGATGCAGCTCCTCCTGCGGGTCGAGCTTGCGGCGCAGCCGCCCCACCAGCACTTCGATCACATTGCTGTCGCGCTCGAAGTCCTGGTCGTAGAGCCGCTCGGTGAGCTCGGTCTTGGAGATCACGTCTCCGGCCCGCAGCATCAGGTGCTCGAGGATGCGGTACTCGAAGGTGGTGAGCTCGACGCCGGCGCCGCCGACGCGCACGGTCTGCGCGCGCGTATCGAGCTCCACCGGGCCGCAGCGGAGCAAGGGGCTCGCCCAGCCTCCCGAGCGGCGCAGCAGCGCCTGCACACGGGCGAGCACCTCCTCGAAGTGAAACGGCTTGGCCACGTAGTCGTCCGCCCCGGCCTGCAGTCCCTCGACCTTGTCCTGCCAGTTGTCGCGTGCCGTGAGGATCAGGATCGGGTAGGTCTTGCGCGCGGCGCGCAGGCGGCGGATCACCTCGAGCCCGCCGAGGCCGGGGAGTCCCAGGTCGATGATGGCGACGTCGAGCGGATACTCGCTGCCTGCGAACAGGCCTTCGTTGCCGTCCGCGGCCACATCCACGGTGAAGCCCGCGGCGGCGAGCCGCGTCTTGAGCGTCTCGCGCAGCGCCGCCTCGTCCTCGACCACCAGCACTCGCATGCCTCCCCCTCAGGTACCGATGTGTCAGAGGAACACGCCGCTCGCCGCGTCCACGCGCACCGTCCACACGCGTCCCGCATCGTTCAGCAGCCGCAGCACGTACACGGTATGGCCGTTGTCCTGCTCCGTCCCGGCCTTCACGACCCGCGCATGGAAACGCTGCTCGGCCAGCTTCACCGCCTGGTCCATGCTCATCGTGGCCGCGGTCAGCACGATCACGGCCGGCTCGGGCGTGGCCGGCGACGTCGAGGGCGGTGCGTCGCTCGCGGCCCCCGCACCCGCCGGGCCCCCCAACAGCGCGACGAGCCCGATGAATCGTTGCAGGTTCATTGCTCCGGCAAGCCTAACGCATCCGCTCCCCAGGTCGCACCTCGGACGCGCATCTCGCACATCTCGCCCGCTTCAGCCGCCGTTCAGCTTCGTCTCCCTCCAGAGCTCATCCCACTGCGCGGCTGACAGCTGCTCGAGCACCAGCCCGCGCTCGGCCGCGAGCCGCTCCATGTGGCGGAAGCGGCGCTCGAACTTCGCGTTGGCGTTGCGCAGCGCGGTCTCGGCATCGAGCTCGAGATGGCGGCTGAGATTCACGACCGCGAACAGCAGGTCGCCGAGCTCGGCGGCCGCATCCGCGCTGGCGCTGCCCGCTCGAGACGCGCCGTCGGCCTCGAGCGCTGCATCGAGCTCGCCGAGCTCCTCGTCGACCTTGGCACGCACGCCGGCCGTGTCCGGCCAGTCGAAGCCGACGCGAGCCGCGCGGCGCCCGAGCTTCGCCGCGCGCACCAGCGCGGGAAGGGCCTTAGGTACTCCGGCCAGCGTGCCGCGCTCGCCCTCGGCGCCCGCCGCCTGCTCACGCTCACGTGCTTTCTGTGCCTCCCACTCCCGCGGCAGATGCTGCGCCTCGATACTGGCCCCGGCGAAGACATGGGGATGACGGCGGACGAGCTTGGCATGAATGGACTCGGCGACGTCCGCGAAGCCGAACCAGCCGCGCTCCTCGGCCATGCGGGCGTGAAACACGACCTGGAAGAGCAGATCCCCGAGCTCGTCGCGCAGCCTCTCATGCTCGCCGCGCTCGATGGCGTCGGCGACCTCGTAGGCCTCCTCGATGGTGTAGGGCGCGATGGTCTCGAAGGTCTGCTTCAGGTCCCAGGGGCAGCCGCGCTGCGGATCGCGCAGCCGCGCCATCAGCGTGAGGAGCGCCTCGATCGCGCGTTGCGGATCGCTCATCGTGAGGCGCGCTCGAAGGGCAGCGGACCGACGCACAGGCGATAGAGCGTCATCAGCATCCCGGCGGTCGCGCCCCAGATGGTGCGCCCCTCGAAGGGGATGTCCCAGAACTCGACCTCTTCCCCGCTGCGGAGCAGGCGCCGGCGCTCTTTGCGGAAATTAGCCGCATCGAAGATGTAGTCGAGCGGCACTTCGAAGACGCCCTGTACTTCCTTGTGGTCCGGCAACAGCGTAAACCCCGCCGCCGGCACGAACCCCACGACCGGCGTGATGCGAAAGCCCGTGATGACGATGTGGTCCGGCAGGTAGCCGGCCACGGACACCAGCCGCTCCTCGAGACCGATCTCCTCGTGCGCCTCACGCAGCGCTGCCGCCGCCGGACTCGGGTCGCTCGACTCGATGTGGCCGCCGGGAAAACTCACCTGCCCGGCGTGGGTGCGCAGTCCGGCGGAGCGCTCGGTCAGGAGCACGGTGGTCCGCGGCCGCTCGATGAGTGGAATCAGGACTGCGGCGGGCGTCGGCGCGGCCGGCAGGGAGCGGCGGTACTTCTCGCTGTCCGCCACCGACAGCCCTGGCAGGATCCAGTCCGCGGCATCGTGGCGCGCCACCGTGCCGGCGAGCTTCGCGCGGATGATCGACGCCCAGTCGCGTTGTCCCCCGGCGCCTTCCGGGCTCTCAGCCGCCACCGCTCGTGCCGCCCTTGATGCCGCCGCGGGTCAGCTCCGCCGGATCGAGGAGCTTGTCGAGCTCCGCCGCCGGGAGCTGCGTCATTTCCCGGGCGACCTCACGGATGGGTCGGCCCTGCGCGTACGCCGCCTTGGCGATCGCTGCACCCTTCTCGTAGCCGATCACCGGGTTGAGCGCCGTCACCAGGATCGGGTTGCGATCGAGCGCCTCGGCGATCCGCGCTGCGTTCACCTTGAAGCCGGCGATCGCACGGTCGGCGAGCAGCCGCGACACATTGGCGAGCAGCGAGATGCTCTCGAGCAGGTTGTGCGCGATGACCGGCAGCATGACGTTCAGCTGGAAGTTGCCCGACTGACCGGCGATGGTGATGGTCACGTCGTTCCCGATCACCTGCGCCGCCACCATGGTGGTGGCCTCCGGGATCACCGGGTTCACCTTGCCGGGCATGATGCTGCTGCCGGCCTGCAGCGCCGGCAGTGAGATCTCGCCGAGGCCCGCGAGCGGCCCGCTGTTCATGAGGCGCAGGTCGTTGGCGATCTTCATGAGGCTCACGGCGATCACCTTGAGTTGTCCGGAGAGCTCCACCGCCGTGTCCTGGGCCGACAGCGCCTCGAAGTAGTTGGCCGCCGGCACGAACTCGACACCGGTGATCGTGGTGAGCTCCTCGCAGAAACGCAGCCCGAACTCCGGATGGGCGTTGATTCCGGTGCCGACCGCGGTGCCGCCTTGGGCGAGCGCCAGCAGCCGCGACTCCACCGACCGCACCCGCGCGAGTCCGTTTTCGATCTGGGTCCGCCAGCCCGAGAGCTCCTGCCCAAGCGTCACCGGCATGGCATCCATCAGATGGGTACGGCCGGTGGTGACGGTGTCGGCGAGCTCGCGCTCGCGCTGCGTCAGCACGTCGCGCAGATGCGCGAGCGCCGGCACGAGCGAGTGCCGCACGGCGAGCGCCGCGCTCACGTGGATGGCGGTCGGGATCGAGTCGTTGCTGCTTTGCCCCATGTTGACCTGGTCATTTGGGTGCACGGCGCTCTTCAAGCGCGCGCTCGCCAGCGCGGCGATCACCTCGTTGGCGTTCATGTTGGTGCTGGTTCCCGACCCGGTCTGGAAGACGTCGATGGGGAAGTGCGCGTCGTACTTCCCGGCCGCGACTTCCGCGGCAGCCGCCTCCACCGCCTCGGCGACCTTCGCGTCGAGGAGCTTGAGCCGCCGGTTGGCGCGCGCCGCCGCCTGCTTCACCAGTGCCAGCGCGGCGATGAAGCCGCGCGGCATGGTCAGGCCGCTCACCGGAAAGTTGTCCACGGCACGCTGGGTGTGTGCGCCCCATAGCGCCTCCGCAGGCACCTTGAGCTCGCCCATGCTGTCGCGCTCGACCCGGAAGGAAGTCGTCATGAGTGCAACTCCGCTCATCGCCCGCTGCCCGCAGGCCCGGCCGGACGGCCGGATGCGTTATGATGATAACGCATGCCCGCAAGCCCCAGCGACGCCGTCGGCCCACTCGAGGCGCTCTCGCCCGTAGACGGGCGCTACGCCGGGGCGGCGGCACCGCTGCGCGCGCTGCTCTCGGAAGCGGCGCTGATCCGCGAGCGGGTGCGGGTCGAGGCCCAGTGGCTGCTCGAGCTCACGGCCGCGGTGCCGCAACTGCCGGGGGCCGCGCTCAGCGCGGCGGTGCGCAAGCGTGCCGAGCAGCTCGCGGCGGCACCTGACGAGGATGCGGCGCCGGCCGTCAAGGCCATCGAGGCGCGCATCAATCACGACGTCAAGGCGGTCGAGTATTACGTGCGCGAGCAGCTCGCGGCCGCCGGCGCCTCCCCTGCCACCCTCGAGCTGGTGCACTTCGGCTGCACCTCCGAGGACATCAATAACCTCGCCTATGCGCGCCTGCTGCAGGGCGCCCGCAAGCTCCTCGCCGGCGTCCTCAAGGCGCGGATCGACGAGCTGGTGGCGCTCGCGCGGCGCTATGCGGACAGCGCGATGCTGGCCCGCACCCACGGGCAGCCCGCCAGCCCGACGACTCTCGGCAAGGAGCTCGCCAACTTCGCGGCGCGCCTGATGCGGGCGGACGCGCGCTGGGCCGCGGTCTGCATTCTCGGGAAGTGGAACGGCGCGGTCGGCAATTTCAACGCGCACGCCGGCACGCTGCCTGCGGTCGACTGGCCGGCGCTGGCACGAGCCTTCGTCGAATCGCTCGGGCTCGAGTACAACCCCTACACCACCCAGATCGAGCCCCACGACTGGATCGCCGAGTACTGCGACGCCCTCGCCGCCACCAACGTGGTGCTGATCGATCTCGCCCGCGACATGTGGGGCTACATCTCGCTCGGCTACCTGCGCCAGCGCATGGTGGCGGGCGAGGTCGGCTCCTCCACCATGCCGCACAAGGTGAACCCGATCGACTTCGAGAACGCCGAAGGCAACTGCGGCGTCGCCAACGCGCTGCTGCGCCACTTCGCCGACAAGCTGCCGTTGTCGCGCTGGCAGCGCGACCTCACCGACTCGACGGTGCTGCGAAACTTGGGCGTTGCGCTCGGCCACACGCTCATCGCCTGGAGCGCGCTCGGCCGCGGACTCGCGC
>Ga0187781_10000302_pt1 | contig 35309 bp, 36 predicted proteins | sample 0715_SJ02_MP02_2_FD_132447 | JGI IMG/M metagenome (GOLD analysis project Ga0187781, IMG submission 132447) | Tropical peat soil microbial communities from peatlands in Department of Meta, Colombia - 0715_SJ02_MP02_20_MG | ecosystem: Environmental > Terrestrial > Soil > Wetlands > Peat | place... | reverse complement strand
GACGCGATTGAAGCTGTTCTCGAGCGCCAGCACCCCCTGGATCTCGTGCGCCTTGATCATGGCAGTGAGCACGTCGCGCACCGTGGGTGGGGCAACACCTGACATGACCGCGAACCGCGCGCGGTAGTCGGCGACCGCGAGGATCCCGCCGAGGTTGTCCGACGGGTGCCCCCACTCAGCGGCGAGCCAGGTGTCGTTGAAGTCGAGCCAGCGGACCATGGCGCCGATGTTGAAAGCCGCCTGCACCGGGTCGAGCTCGAAGGAGGTGCCGGGGACGCGCGCGCCGCCCGGCATCGCTGCCCCCGGCACGACGGGTCCCAGGAGCTTGCGGCAGGCCGGGTACTTGAGCGCCAGGAAGCCGCAGGCGAGCGTGTCCATCAGGCAGTAGCGGGCCGTGTCGTAGGCCGTGCGGCTGGTGACGGTGAAATTCCTGGCGTACTCGGCGATGGCGGTGAGCGCGGGGTCGAAGGCCGGGCGCTCGGCGGACTTCACATCGTGGGCGGACATGGGAGGCGCGCTTACCTGCGTTGCTCGATCGGCACGAACTTCAGGTTCTCGGGACCGGTGTAATTGGCAGCCGGCCGGATGATCTTGCCGTCGGCGCGCTGCTCGATGACGTGTGCCGCCCAGCCGGTGGTGCGGGCGATCACGAACAGCGGCGTGAACATCTCGGTCGGTATGCCCATCATGTTGTAGGCGACCGCCGAGAACCAGTCGAGATTGGCGAACATGCTCTTGGTCTCGCGCATCACCGCCTCGATGCGGTCGGCGATCTCGAAGCGGCGCAGGTCGCCGGCTGCACGCGCCAGCCGCCGTGCGACTTCCTTGATCACCTCGTTGCGCGGATCGGCGATCGTATAGACCGGGTGGCCGAAGCCGATGATGACTTCCTTAGCCGCGACGCGCGCGCGGATGTCGGCCTCGGCCTGGCTTGCCGACTCGTAGCGCTGCTGGATCACCAGCGCGGTCTCGTTGGCGCCGCCGTGCTTCGGCCCGCGCAGCGCGCCGATCGCGCCGGCGATCGAGGAGTAGAGATCGGAGCCGGTGCCGGCGATGACGCGCGCGGCGAAGGTCGAGGCGTTGAACTCGTGCTCGGCGTAGAGGATGAGCGAGGTGTGCATCGCGCGCACCCAGTCCGCCGGCGGCGGCCGCCGCTGCAGCAGGTGCAGGAAATGCGCGCCGATCGAGTCATCGCCGGTCTCGGTGTGGATGCGCTCGCCCGAGTGGCTGAAGTGATACCAGTAGGTGAGCATCGAGCCGAGCGAGGCGATCAGCCGGTCGGCGATCTCGCGCGCGCCGGCGGCCAGGTGCTCGTCCTTCTCGGGCAGGATGCAGCCCAGGGCCGACACCCCGGTGCGCAGCACGTCCATGGGATGCGCCGCCGCCGGCAGCGCCTCGAGCACGGTGCGCACCGCCGCCGGCAGCCCGCGCAGCGCCTTCAAGCGCGTCTTGTAGCCGGCGAGCTCGGCGCTGGTGGGGAGCTTGCCGTAAATCAGTAGAAAGGCGATCTCCTCGAACTCGCACTTCTCGGCGATCTCGAGGATGTCGTAGCCGCGGTAATGCAGGTCGTTGCCCGTGCGCCCGACGGTGCAGAGCGCGGTATTGCCGGCCAGCACCCCCGAGAGTGCCACGGACTTCTTCGGCTTGAGCGGGGTGGTGTCGTTCATGGGCTTTTCCCGAACAGCTCGTCGAGCTTGCTCTCGTACTCGTGATAGCCGAGCACCTCATAGAGCTCGGCGCGCGTCTGCATGGTGGGCACGACGCTCTGCTGCGTGCCTTCGCGGCGGATCGCCCCGTAGACCACTTCGTGCGCCCTGGCGGCGGCGCGGAACGCCGACAGCGGGTAGAGCACCAGGCGCACCCCGGCGCCGGCGAGCTCGCTTACCGTGAAGAGCGGCGTCTGGCCGAACTCGGTGATGTTGGCGAGCACCGGAACGCGCGCTGCGTCCGCGAACTGCCGGTACTCATCGAGCGTCCTCACGGCCTCGGCGAAGATCATGTCGGCGCCGGCCGCGACATACGCGGCGGCGCGCTCGAGCGCGGCCTCCAGCCCCTCGACCGCGAGCGCATCGGTGCGCGCCATGATGACGAAGGCCGGATCGGTGCGCGCGTCCACCGCGGCCTTCAAGCGGTCGACCATCTCGCCCGCCGGGACCAGCGCCTTGCCGGGGCGATGGCCGCAGCGCTTGGCCGACACCTGGTCCTCGAGATGCATGCCGGCAGCCCCGGCGCGGATCAGGTCGCGGCAGGTGCGGGCGATGTTGAAGGCGCTGCCGAAGCCGGTGTCCGCATCGACCAGCAGCGGCAGCTCGCACTTGCCCGTGATGCGCCGCACATCCTCGCAAACGTCGTTGAGCGTCGTGACGCCCAAGTCCGGCAGGCCGAAGGAGGCGTTGGCGACCCCGGCGCCCGAGAGATACAGGGCGCGAAAGCCGGCGCGCTGCGCGAGCAGCGCGGCGTAGGCGTTGATCGTTCCGACGACCTGCAGCGGACGCTCTGCCTCGACGGCGGCCCGCAGGCGCGCTCCAGCGGTGGGTGCTCGATCCGACATGGGCGACCTCGAAGGGGGACCGCCATTCTATACGCGCCGCGCGCAAGCGGGGCAAGCCACAAACCTACTCGCCGGTAGGTATTTCAGCGTATACGGACGAGGGTGCGGCCGGTGACGCGCCCGGCGAGATAGTCGGGAAAAGCCTGCGGCAGCTCCTCGAAGTCGATGGTGCGGGTGACGATGCGCGCGAGCTGGCGGGGCCGGAGGTCGGTTGCGATGCGCTGCCACACGGCGAGGCGCCACTCGCGGCGGGTCGCGGAGGAGTTGATGCCGAGGAGCGCGATCCCCCGGAGGATGAACGGCATCACGGTGGTCTTCAATTCGGGCGAGCTCGCGAGCCCGATGCTGGCGATGTTGCCCCAGAAATCCACCGTGCGCGTGAGCCAGGTCAGGACCTCGCCGCCCAGATTGTCGATCGCGCCGGCGAAGCGCGCGGCCTCGAGCGGCCGGCTGCCTAAGTCGAGGGTCTTGCGGTCGAGCACCTCGGAGGCGCCGAGGGCCTTCAGGTACTCCGTGGCCTCCGCCTTTCCGCTCACCGCAACCACTTTGTAGCCGCGCGTCGCGAGCATATCGACGGCCACACTGCCGACGCCCCCGGTGGCGCCCGTCACCACGATCGGGCCCCCGCCTGGAGTCTGGCCGTTCTGCTCCATGCGGTGGATGGCGAGCGCCGCGGTGAAGCCTGCGGTGCCGAGCGACATCGCGGTCTGGGCATCGAGGCCTTCGGGCATGGGGATCACCCAGTCGCCCGGCACGCGCGCGTACTGGGCGTAGCCGCCGTCATGCGTCTCGGAGAGTCCGCAGCCCGTCACCAGCACCGCGTCGCCTTCCCGGTAGCGGGCATCGCTCGAGCTCTCGACGGCACCGGCCAGATCGATGCCGCCGACGAGCGGATAGCGGCGCAGGATCTTGCCGGCGCCGGTCGCGGCGAGGGCGTCCTTGTAGTTGATGTCGGAGCAGGCGACGCGGATCACGACCTCGCCCGCTCCTAAGTCATCGAGGGTCAGATCCTCGAAGCGCGCGGCGATCTTGCCGCCCTCGGAATGAATGCGGAATGCCTTGAAGGGCTTCATGACTTTCGCTCCGCAGCGCGGTCGAGCCAGGCGATGAGTCCCTGGGTGTTGAGCTCGAGGTCGTTCTCGAGCGCGCGCTTGAGCGAGCCCTCATCGAGGGTGCTGCCCTCGCGCGCGGCAAGCTCGACCCAGAGCGCGAGCATCTCGGCGCGGATCGCGGCCGCGCGGTCGGGGGCGCGCGCGTGCCGGCGCGCGATGGCGGTGAGCTCGCGGATCTGGCTCTTCAGGAGCTCGGCGAGCCGTGGCACGCCGGTCACGCGGCTGAAGTGCATGAGATAGATCGACTCGGGGCGAAACTCGAGCATGCGGTCGATCGAGGCGAGGTGCTGCTCGGGATCGAACTGCGTCGGCACCGTCGAGGGAGTGATGAAGCTGCCGCGCGGCGTGGCGAGCGGAGGATAGGAGATGCCGAAGGTGTCGCCGCTGAAGATGCTGGCGTGCGCGGCGTCGACCACCACGTAGTGGTGCATGGCATGGCCGGGCGTGTGGATGAGCTCGAGCGTGCGGGCACCGAGCGTCACGCGCTCGCCGTCGGCGGCCACGCGCACGCGCTCGCGGGGGATGGGAACGAGCTCGCCGTAAAACTGCGCGAAGCGCTCGTCGCCGTACACGGCCCTGGAGCCGGCGACCAGCCTCGAGGGATCGATCATGTGCGGCGCGCCGCGCGGGTGCAGCACGGCACGCGCGTTGGGGAGCTCGCGCATCAGGGCTCCGGCGCCGCCGGCGTGATCGAGATGCACGTGCGTCAGCAGCAGGTAATCGACCGCCTCGCGCGCGATGCCGAGCTCGGCGAGCGCCGCCAGCAGGTACGGCACCGAGGCGTTGGTGCCGACGTCGACGAAGGCGGCGGAGCCTGAGTCGACGATCAGATGGGCCGCGGCGTGCCCCGAATAGAGATACTCGGCATCGATCGCGTAGATGCCGTGCGGGTGGCGATAGATCTTCGGCTTGACGGACGGCGCTGACATGCGTGTACACATCGTAACCCGTAGGCTAGCTTAGACACATGACCCGGGCCGGTAGTGCTTTCGGTTGCGTCCTGGCGGCCTGCGCGGCGGGCCTCGCGCTCGCCACGGGCGCCGCGGCGGCCAGGCAGCTCGCGCTGCCCGAGCCCACGCCGCCCGGGCAGCCGCAGCCTTCCGCCGAGCCAGGCGAGCCCGGTGAACCCGGCGAGCCACCCGCGCCGGTGCAGCCGGCGTCCGTGCAACCCACGGCGGTGCAGCCCGCCGCGCCGCCCGTGTGGATGCCGCCGCTTCTGCCGCGGCGCGAGCGCGGCAACCTGCTCTACGACAACATTCCGTCGCCCGATCCCGCGCTCGCCGCACGCCTGCACCGCTACCTCGAGTCGCGCCAGGCGACACTGCTCGACTGGCTGCCGGACGGCTCGCTCCTCATCGCGACCCGCTTCGGCGACACCGAGCAGGTGCACCGGGTCGCCTCCCCCATGGCGGCACGCGAGCAGCTCACTTTCTACGGCGAGCCGGTCAGCGTCGCGCGGGCTGCGGACTCGGGCGGCTTCGTGTTCCTCAAGGACCAGGGAGGGAACGAGAACTCACAGGTCTATTACCGCTCGGCCGACGGCGGCGTGCGCGAGCTGACCCACGGCGATTTCATCCACGGAAGTCCCGTGTGGGCGCACGACGGCAAGCGCGTTGCTTTCTTCGGGAACGACCGCGACGGAGTCAGCAACGATGTGTATGTCGCCGACGTGACCAGCGGCGCCGCGCCGCAGCTCCTCGTCGGCGGCAGGCAGGACACCTGGTATCCGCTCGACTGGTCGGCGGACGATGCCCGCCTCCTCGTCATGCGCTTTGTCTCGAGCAGCGAGAGCTATCTCTATGTCGCCGATGTCGCGAGCGGCACGCTGACGCCGCTCGATACCAGCGGCCACCGGATCGGCATTGGCGCGGCGAAATTCGTGCCCGGCGGCCGCGGGGTGTACGTGCTGTCCGACGAGGACGGCGAGTTCCTCTCGCTCAGGCTCCTCGATCCGGTGACGCACGAAGCGCGCCGCATCACGCCCGAGCTCGGCTGGGACGTCGAGGAGTTCGACGTGAGCCCCGACGGGCGCTACCTCGCCTACGTCGTCGACCAGGACGGGCGCAGCCATCTCACGCTGCTCGACACCGAGAGGCACGCGGAAACCTCGCCCGTCGGGTTGCCCGAGGGTGTGATCACGCGCGTGCTGTTTGATCGAGCCGGCCGCCGGCTCGGCGTGTCGGTGGAATCGCCCGGCGCGCCGCGCGATGTCTGGTCCTGGGATCTCGAGCACGAGCGGCTCGAGCGCTGGACGCATAGCGAGCCGGGGCCGCTCGACAGCCGCACCCTGGTGGCCCCCGAGCTCATCCACTACCCGACCTGGGACCGCGTGGCCGGCCATCCGCGGCTGCTCTCGGCCTACGTCTACCGGCCGCGCAACACGGTCCACTGTCCGGTCGTAATCGATATCCACGGCGGACCCGAATCGCAGTTCCGTCCCGGCTGGGAGCCGTTCATCCAGTTCCTCGTGAACGAGCTGGGCTACGCCGTGGTGGCGCCCAACGTGCGCGGCTCGTCCGGCTACGGCAAGGGCTTCCTCGCGCTCGACAACGGCGAGCTGCGCGAGGATGCGGTGCGCGACATCGGCTCGCTCCTCGTCTGGATCGGCGCGCAGCCGGCCTTCGACCGCGAGCGCATCTCGGTCATGGGCGCTTCCTACGGCGGCTACATGGCGCTCGCCTCGCTCGTGGCCTACGGCGAGCGGCTGCGCGGCGGCATCGACGTCGTCGGCATCAGCAACTTCGTCACCTTCCTCACGCATACCTCGGCCTACCGGCGCGACCAGCGCCGCGCCGAGTACGGCGACGAGCGCGATCCGCACATGCGCGTGTTTCTCGAGCGCATCTCGCCCCTGACCAACGCGAGCCGCATCAAGCGGCCGCTGCTGGTGGTCGAGGGACTCAACGATCCGCGCGTTCCGGCCTCCGAGTCCGAGCAGCTCGTATGGCGGGTACGCGCCGCGGGAGGGGAGGTGTGGTACCTCACGGCGAAGGACGAGGGTCATGGCTTTCGCAAGAAGGCCAACCGCGACGCCTACCTCGAGACCGCGGCGACGTTTCTGCAGAAGCTGAGCCGCTAGGAGAGACCTGAGTTGAGCCCGACCGAGCGCCTGACACGCGATGCCGCGCTCCTCGGGGTTAACCTCGCGCCCGCCGACGCGGCCCGCCTGCTGGCGTTGCTCGATGAGCTCGAGCGCTGGAACCGCAGCTACAACCTGACCGCCATCGAAAGCCGGGAGGAGATGGTGACGCACCACCTCCTCGACAGCCTGTCGGTGAGCCCCGATCTCACCGGCACGCGCATCGCGGATGTCGGCACCGGCGCCGGCTTCCCGGGACTGCCGCTCGCCATCGCAAACCCCGAGCGGCAGTTCACCCTCATCGACGGCAACGGCAAGAAGGTGCGGTTCGTCGCGCACGCGGCCCGCACCCTCGAGCTTTCCAACGTGAAGGCGCTGCACGCGCGCGCGGAAGACCTGGTTGCCGAGGCGCCGTTCGACACCATCACGGCCCGGGCCCTCGCACCGCTCCCCGAGCTCGTCGCACTGCTGGCGCCCATCTCCGGACCTCGGACCCGTGTGCTCGCGATGAAGGGGCGCTGGCCGGAGGAGGAGGTGGCGAAGCTGCCCGCGCCCTGGCGGCTCAGCGGCTCGCGCAGGATCGAGGTTCCGGGGCTCGGCGCAGAGCGCTGCGTGCTGACTTTGTCTATGGGCTGAAAACGCCTGCGGCGTTTTCAGCGGGCCCACCCGTACCGGGGTTCACTCGCGGGCAAAAGGCGGGGCTAGAGGCGCAGCAGTTCCAATCACTTCAGCAGCCGAGCACTTCGTAGTAAGGCTGGCGCAGGGACTTTTGCCCGCGAACAACGGGCGAGTCTCGGGTGTTGATCACGGCAGATGCAGCGGCAGCGCCGTCGTCTCCTTGATGACCGCGAGCGCGATCGAGGAGTTGACCGACTGCACGCCCGGAAAGCGCGACAGGTGGTCGAGGAAGAACGCCTCGTAGGCCTTGATGTCGCGGCACACGATGCGCAGCAGGAAGTCGGTCTCGCCCATCAGCGTGTAGCACTCGAGGATCTCGGGGTGCGCGCGCACCGCCTGCTCGAACTTCAATAGCGCGTCGCGCCCGTGGCCGGCGAGCTTCACGTGCGAGAACACCATGACGGAGAGCCCCACCTTCTCGCGCTCGAGCACCGCCACGCGGCGCTTGATGACGCCGAGCTCCGTGAGGCGGCTGATGCGACGCCAGCAGGTGGACGCGCTCATCGAAAGCCGCTCGCCGATCTCGGCGGCTGACAGATCCCCGTGATCCTGGATCAGATCGAGGATCCGCAGGTCGCTGCGGGTCAACTCAGTCATGCAATATATGTCTCACTTGCCAGCCTATAAGTGACACATATATTTCATCATGGGGGCTCCCAGAGCAACTTTTGTGGCCCTTCGACCACCCGCTCTGAGTACTCTGGCCGGATCGAAAAATGTCGGACCCGGGAGGCGGCGATGGAAGTTTTCGACATGCGGGAATTCGACGGCCATGAGCTGGTGCTGTTCGGGCACGACGCGCCCACGAAGCTCCGCGCCATCATCGCGATTCACTCGACCGCGCTCGGCCCCGCCGCGGGCGGCTGCCGCATGTGGCCGTATGCGACCACCACCGAGGCGGTGGCGGATGTACTGCGCCTCTCGCGCGGCATGAGCTACAAGAACGCCATGGCGGGACTCCCGTTCGGCGGCGGCAAGGCCGTCATCATCGGCGATGCGCGCACGGCCAAGACCCCGGAGCTCTTTGCCGCCTTCGGCCGGATGGTCGACTCACTGCGCGGGCGCTACGTCACAGCCGAGGACGTCGGCACCACCACCGCCGACATGGCCCACGTGGCCCGCGTGACCAGGTACGTTTCGGGACTCGGCCGCTCGCCCGGCGAGGCCGGCGGCGACCCGGCCCCGAAGACCGCGCTCGGCGTGTTCCTCGGCATCCAGGCGGCGGTGAAGTTCCGACTGGGCCGCAGCGATCTCGCGGGACTGACCGTCGCCGTGCAGGGCGCGGGCGGCGTCGGCTACCACCTGTGCGGCATGCTCTCGGCCGCCGGTGCGAAGCTCCGGGTCGCCGACGTGCAGCCGCCGGCCGTCGAGCGCGTGTGCGCTGAGTTCGGGGCGACGCCGGTCGCGCCGGTCCACGTGCTCGAGGAGCAGGCGGACGTGCTGGCTCCCTGCGCGCTCGGCGCCATCCTCACCGCCCGCACGATCGCGCGGCTCAAGGTGCCGGTGGTCGCCGGCGCTGCCAACAACCAGCTGGCCATGGGGCAGGACGGCGAGGCGCTGCGCGCGGCGGGCATCCTGTACGCGCCGGATTACGTGATCAACGCCGGCGGGATCATCAGCGTGTCCCGCGAGTACTACGGCGGCACCGAGGCGCAGGTCGTCGAGGACATCCAGGGAATCCCGGCCCGGCTCACCGAGATCTTCGAGCGCGCCCGGCGCGAGAACCGCCCCACCAACGAGGTCGCCGACCAGATGGCGCGCGAGCGGCTGGGGCGCGGCTCCGCACCCGAGCGGCTCGTGGCCTAGTATCAGGCACATCCATGTGCCAGTGCGCCGGCCCCGTGCGGGGCCCGCCCTGTCGCCGCGCGTAAACACCTGACGTTGAGGGAAGCGCGCGGGCGGCGGTGAAGTACACTGTCGCCCCATGAATCGGGTCATTGCCATCGCGAACCAGAAGGGCGGCGTCGGCAAGACTACCACCGCGGTCAATCTCGCTGCCTCGCTCGCCGCCAACACCCGCCGGCGCGTGCTGCTCATCGACCTGGATCCCCAGGGCAACGCCACCATGGGCAGCGGGGTCGACAAGTCCCAGCTCGAGCGCAGCGTCTGCAACGTGCTGCTCGGGGAGGCGGACCTGAAGTCCGCGCTGGTCACGGTGAACGATGGCGGCTACATGCTGCTGCCGGCCAACCAGGATCTGACGGCCGCCGAAGTGCGCCTGATGACGCTGCCGATCGGGCGCGAGACCAAGCTGCGCCACGCGCTGCAGAGCCAGCGGAACGCCTTCGACGTCATCTTCATCGACTGCCCGCCGGCGCTCAACATGCTCACCGTGAACGCCCTGGTGGCCGCCGACAGCGTACTGATTCCGATGCAGTGCGAGTACTACGCGCTCGAGGGGCTCACGGCGCTGCTCGCGACCGTGGAGCAGATCCGCGAGGCGGTGAATCCGAACCTCACCATCGAGGGGGTGCTGCGCACGCTGTTCGACCCGCGCAATAATCTCGCCAATGAGGTGAGCAGCCAGCTGATCGGTCACTTCGGCGACAAGGTGTTCCGCACCGTGATCCCGCGCAACGTCCGGCTGGCGGAAGCGCCCTCGTTTGGCAAGCCGGCGTTGTTTCACGATAAAGAATCGCGCGGGGCTCTCGCGTATCTCGCGCTCGCAGGGGAGATGATCCGGCGTGAGGAAGAAGCAAACTCCGAAGCGCGCCAAAACGCGCGGGCGAACGCGGCCGCCAACGGCGGCGGCGCGGCGACCGGGCCGGCCGCCGCTGCGGCGCTCGAATCCGACCCCGAACCGGGCGCCGCGCGCGACGCCGCCGTCGGCGGGGGAAAAGGCGCATGAGATCAACGTCACCGGAAACACCCGCATGAGAAAGCCGACGCTCGGCAGGGGGCTCGCGGATCTGCTCGGCCAGGCGGTGGCCCGCCCGACGGTGGCGCCCGGCCCCGGGGATGAGCTGGCCCGGCTGCCGCTCGACCTGTTGCAGCGCGGCCGCTATCAGCCGCGCACCGACATGCGCACCGACACGCTCACCGAGCTGGCCGACTCCATCAAGGCCCAGGGCGTGGTGCAGCCCATCGTGGTGCGGGCGCTCGAGCCGGCCGCGGGCGGCGCGCCCGGCTCGCCGCAGCGCTACGAGATCATCGCCGGCGAGCGCCGCTGGCGCGCGGCGCAGATGGCGGGCCTGACCGAAATCCCCGCCGTAATCCGCCGCATCCCGGACTCGGCCGCGATCGCGGTCGCCCTGATCGAGAACATCCAGCGCGAGAACCTGAATCCCCTCGAGGAGGCGCGCGCCCTCACCCGCCTCATTACCGAGTTCGGGCTGACGCACCAGGAGGCGGCCGATTCGGTCGGGCGCTCGCGCGCGGGGGTGAGCAACCTGCTGCGGCTGCTGGAGCTGCCGGCGGAGGTCTGCGAGCTCGTCGAGCACCGCTCACTCGAGATGGGCCACGCCCGGGCACTGCTCTCCCTCGGCGGCCGGCGCCAGCAGACCGAGGTGGGGGCGCTGGTGGCCAAAAAGGGCCTCTCGGTGCGCGAGACCGAGGCGCTGGTGCGGCGCCTCACCGCCCCGACGGTGCACGGCGCCGACGGGGACGGCGAGCCACCCCGCGACCCGAACGTCGAGCGGCTCGAGCAGGAGCTCGCCGAGAAGCTCGGCGCCCGTGTTGCGATCCAGCATTCCGTCAAGGGCCGCGGCAAGCTCGTCGTGACCTTCAACAGCCTGGACGAGCTCGACGGGATCCTCGCGCACATCCATTAGCGATCCCGCTGACGCAATAGGTAGTAGCGCTGTGGACTGACGTCCACGCGCTCTCTATAATCCCGCGGCTTTTTCGCCGTCGTTACGTAAGTGACTGAACGGCCGAGGTAAGTAAGCCGCTTGCGCCGTGCTCAAAGCGCAGGATCAGCGGCTCTTTTGAGCCCCTCGAGCGGGACTTATATAAGGTGTTGGCGATCGATCTGCCGCAGGCGCGGCGGCTGGCCTTCAGCGTCGTGCTGGGTCAGGCGGGTGTGACCGTGATCGCAACGCTCGCCGCGTGGGGCATCGCGGGCCAGGCGGCAGCGATGTCTGCCCTGCTCGGCGGCAGTGTCGCGACGGTCGGGAGCATGGCGATGGTCGCCGTGGTGTTTGCGGGCGCCGCCGCCAATGCGCAGCGCATCGTCTCGGCGTTCTACACGGGTGAGGCCGTGAAGCTCGCCGTGGTGGTAGTGCTGTTCGTGGTGGTGCTGAGGACGGTCAGGGTGGTGCCGCTGGCGATGCTCGCCGGCTTCGCCGCCACGTATCTGGTGTACTGGATTGCGCTGGTCGGCGCGCTGCCCGGGATGGGCGGCACGCGCCGTCGGAGCTAAGAGCGGTGGCAGGACTGATGACACTGATGGCAGCAGAAAAAGAAGGCGGTGCGACCGACTACATCGTCCACCACCAGACTTTCCTTTCGAACAAGACCCCGCACGGCATCGTCGATTTCACCGTCATCAACTACGACACCGTGTTCTTCTCGGTGGCGCTCGCGGCAGTGTTTTTCGGGCTCTTCTGGCTGGTCGCGCGCAAGGCGACCTCGGGCGTTCCCGGCAAGGTGCAGAACTTCGTCGAGCTCATCGTCAGCTTCGTCGACACCCAGGTGCGCGACACTTTCCACGGCACCAGCCGCCTAATCGCGCCTCTCGCGCTCACCATCTTTTGCTGGGTGTGGCTGTTCAACTTCATGGACCTGGTGCCGGTGGACCTCCTGCCCTGGGCGGCGCGTGGCGCCGGCCTCGAGCACCTGAAGGTGGTGCCGAGCACGGATCTCAACGCCACCTTCGCGCTCTCGCTCACGGTGTTCATTCTGATCATCTTCTACAGCCTGAAGATGAAGGGCTTCGTCGGCTTCATCAGCGAGCTGACGCTGCAGCCCTTCAAGGCGAAGAACATCGCCGTACAGGCGCTGCTCGTGCCGGTGAACTTCATCCTCGAGTCGGTGACTTTCCTGGCGCGGCCCGTGTCGCTGTCGCTGCGTCTCTACGGCAACCTGTACGCGGGCGAGATGATCTTCCTGCTGCTCGCGGCGCTCACGCTGTCGGTCGGGCTCGAGAATCTCACCACCGTGGGCGGCGTCGTCGGCACGGTGCTCGGCGTCATCGCGCAGGCGATTCTCGGCTTCATCTGGGCCGCCTTTCACGTCCTGATCATCACGCTGCAGGCCTTCATTTTCATGGTGCTGACGATCGTCTACCTGTCGATGGCCCACGAGCATCACTAAAGGACGGCCGGCGGCGCGCCGCTTTTTGAGTAGTCGAAAATGGTTTGTTTGAGGAGAGATTGAATGGAAAACGTTGCACACATCCAGGCCATGACCGTGCTGGCCGTCGGCATCATCTTTGGCATGGGCGCGCTCGGCACCGCCATCGGCTTCGGCATCCTCGGCGGGCGCTTCATCGAGGGCTCGGCACGCCAGCCGGAGCTGCTGCCGGTGCTGCGCGTGCAGATGTTCCTGGTCGCGGGCCTCCTGGACGCGGTGGCGATGATCGGCATCGGCTTCGCGCTGTTTTTCACCTTCGCGAATCCGTTCCTCGGCGCCCTGGCGGCGCACTGAGCACACCGCCCTTTAGGGCTGCCAGCCCGGAGTTGGGACCGTGAACATCAACCTCACGCTCATCGTCCAGATGCTCGTGTTCGCCACGCTAGTGTTCGCCGTGATGAAGTGGGTCTGGCCGGTGATCCTCGCCGCCATGGACGAGCGCGAGCGCAAGATCGCGCAGGGCCTCGCGGCCGCAGAGAAGGGCGAGCAGGAGCTCGCCCAGGCGCGCGGCAAGGCGGATGAGATCGTGCGCGAGGCGCGCGAGCGCGCCAACCAGATCATCGATCACGCGCAGCACCGCGCCAATGACCTGGTGGAGCAGGCCAAGGGCACCGCGACCACTGAGGGCGCGCGCCTGATCGCCGCCGCGCAGCAGCAGATCGAGCTCGACACGGCGCGGGCGCGCGAGAGCCTGCGCCGCGAAGTGGCGGGGATCGCGGTCGGCGCGGCCGCCAAGCTGCTCGCCCGTGAGATCGATGCGAAGAAGCACGCCGATCTTCTCGACCAGCTGGCCGCCGAGGTCTGAACGAGAGACATGGCCGACAAGAGCACCATCGCCCGCCCCTACGCCCGCGCGGCCTTCGAGGAGGCCCGCGCCACCAGGCGCCTCGACCCCTGGTCGGAGGCGCTGCACGTGGCTGCGGCCGTCGTGACCGACCCGCGGGTCGCGGATCTCCTCGGCAACCCGCGCGTGACGCCGGAGGAGCTCGCGCAGCTTCTGATCGGCATCGCAGGCCCGAAGCTGGGAGAAGAGGGCGCCAACTTCGTGCGCACGCTGGCCGCCAACAGGCGCCTCGCCGTGCTGCCGGAGATTGCGGAGCTCTTCGACACGCTGAAGGATGCCGAGCAGGGCGTGGCCGAAGTGACCATCACTTCCGCCGCGCCGCTCGCCGCCCGGCAGCGGGACGAGCTCTCGGCCGCGCTCGCGAAGCGCCTGCAGCGCACCGTGCACCTGCACTGCGCGACCGATGCATCGCTCATCGGGGGGGCGGTGCTCCAGAGCGGGGATCTCGTGATCGACGGCTCGCTCCGTACGCGCCTCGAGCGCATCGCCTACGAATTGACTGCCTAAGGAATCGACATGGCCATCAAGGCATCCGAGATCTCCGAGCTCATCAAGCAACGGATCGAGAACTTCAAGTCCGTCACCGAGGCGCGCAACGTCGGCACCATCATCTCGGTGACCGACGGCATCACCCGCATCCACGGGCTGGCCGATGCGCGCTACGGCGAGATGCTGGAATTCCCCGGCAACACTTTCGGTCTCGCGCTCAACCTCGAGCAGGACTCGGTGGGCGCGGTGGTGCTCGGCGAGTACAAGCACCTGAAGGAAGGCGATACCGTCAAGACGACCAACCGCATCCTCGAGGTGCCGGTGGGACCGGAGCTCCTCGGGCGCGTGGTGGATGCGCTCGGCACCCCGCTCGATGGCAAGGGCCCGGTGAAGGCGGCGCGCACCGCGCCGATCGAGCGCGTGGCGCCCGGCGTCATCTACCGGAAGTCGGTGAGCCAGCCGGTGCAGACCGGCTACAAGGCCATCGACTCGATGGTTCCGATCGGCCGGGGCCAGCGCGAGCTCATCATCGGCGACCGCCAGACCGGCAAGACCGCGCTCGCCGTCGACACCATCATCAATCAGAAGGGCTCGGGGATTAAATGCATCTACGTGGCGATCGGCCAGAAGCAGTCGACCATCGCCAACGTGGTGCGCAAGCTCGAGGAGCACGGCGCGCTCGCCCACACGGTGGTAGTCGCGGCCTCAGCCTCGACCCCCGCCGCCATGCAGTACATCGCCGCCTATTCGGGCGTCACCATGGGCGAGTACTTCATGGACAACGGCGAGGACGCACTCATTATTTATGACGATCTGTCCAAGCAGGCGGTTGCCTACCGGCAGATCTCGCTGCTGCTGCGGCGGCCGCCGGGGCGCGAGGCGTTCCCGGGCGACGTGTTCTATCTGCACTCGCGGCTGCTCGAGCGCTCGGCGCGCGTCAACGAAGAGTACGTCACCATGGTCAGCAAGGGTGCGGTCAAGGGCAAGACCGGCTCGCTCACGGGACTGCCGATCATCGAGACCCAGGCGGGCGACGTGACGGCGTTCGTGCCGACCAACGTCATCTCGATCACCGACGGACAGATCTTCCTCGAGACCGATCTCTTCAACGCCGGCATCCGCCCGGCGATGAACGCCGGCATCTCGGTGTCGCGCGTCGGCGGCGCGGCGCAGACCGACATCATCAAGAAGCTCGGCGGCGGCATCCGCCTGGCGCTCGCCCAGTTCCGCGAGCTCGCCGCGTTCTCGCAGTTCGCCTCCGATCTCGATGAGGCCACCCGCCGGCAGCTCGAGCGCGGTCAGCGGGTCACCGAGGTCATGAAGCAGAAGCAGTACTCGCCGATGTCGGTGGCGCAGATGGCGCTCTCGATCTATGCGGTCAACAACGGCTACATGGATAAGGTGGAGCTGAAGAAGGTGGTGGACTTCGAGGCGGCGCTGCAGGCGTTCGCGCAGAGCAACTACCAGTCGATGCTCGACACGATCAACACGACGCCGAAGCTCTCCAAGGAGAACGAGGCGGCGCTGAAGAAGTGCATCGAGGACTTCGTGGCGACGGGAACGTACTAGGTCAAACGCACTGACGAAACTCAGCCATGCCCGGCACCAAGGAAATCCGCTCCAAGATCGCGAGTGTCAAGAGCACTCAGAAGATCACCAAGGCCATGCAGATGGTGGCGACCAGCAAGATGCGCCGCGCACAGGAGCGCATGAAGCTGGCGCGGCCGTACGCCCGGCGCATGCTCGAGGTGATCGGCCACCTGACCGAGGCGAATCCCGACTACCGCCACCCGTTCCTGGTGACACGCGAGCCGAAATCGATCGGCATCATCGTGATCTCGAGCGACCGCGGCCTCGCGGGTGCGCTCAATGCCAATGTCTTCAGGCAGACCCTGCACCTGATGCGCGACTGGCAGAGCAAGGACGTCACCGTGAAGCTGTGCCTCATCGGTACCAAGGGGCTCAACTTCTTCCGGCGCCTGTCGGTGCCGATCCTCGCCAACGTCACGCACCTCGGCGACAAGCCGCACGTCAAGGATCTCATCGGCACCGTCAAGGTCATGCTCGACGGCTACCGGGCCGGCGAGCTCGATCGCCTGTTCCTCGTCAACGCGCAGTTCGTCAACACCATGACGCAGAAGCCCGTGACGCAGCAGCTGCTGCCGATCGAGGCGCTCGACACGGAAGGCTTGCAGGAGCATTGGGACTACATCTACGAGCCCGATGCCGCCGGCATCCTCGATGGGCTGCTGATGCGCTACATCGAGTCGCAGGTCTATCGCGCCGCGGTCGAGAACGTCGCCTCCGAGATGGCGGCGCGCATGGTCGCCATGAAGGCGGCCTCCGACAACGCCGGCAAGCTCATCAGCGAATTGCAATTGATCTACAACAAGGCACGACAGGCCGCGATCACGAAGGAGCTTTCGGAGATCGTGGGCGGCGCCGCAGCGGTTTGAGGACAAGCACCATGGCCACTCCCGGCGAGGGAAAGATTACCCAGATCATCGGCGCCGTCATCGACGTCGAGTTTCCGCGCGAGTCGATTCCGCGCGTCTACGAGGCGCTGAAGCTCAAGGACGCGGACCTGACGCTGGAAGTGCAGCAGCAGCTCGGCGACGGCGTGGTGCGCACCATCGCCATGGGCTCCTCCGAGGGCCTGAAGCGCGGCCTCGCCGTGCAGTCGACCGGTGCACCGATCTCCGTCCCGGTCGGCAAGGGCACGCTCGGGCGCATCATGGACGTCCTCGGCAGGCCGCAGGACAACCGCGGCCCGGTCGAGGCGCAGGAGTACCTGCCGATCCACCGGCCGCCGCCGTCGTTCGAGGAGCAGGCCGGCGGCCGTGACCTCTTGGTGACGGGCATCAAGGTCATCGATCTGCTGGTGCCGTTCGCCAAGGGCGGCAAGATCGGACTGTTCGGCGGCGCGGGCGTCGGCAAGACCGTCAACATGCTCGAGCTCATCAACAACATCGCCAAGCAGTACTCGGGACTCTCGGTATTCGCGGGCGTCGGCGAGCGCACCCGCGAGGGCAACGACTTCTATCACGAGATGATCGAGTCGGGCGTCATCGACAAGGACAACCTGTCGAACTCCAAGGTGGCGATGGTTTACGGCCAGATGAACGAGCCGCCCGGCAACCGCCTGCGCGTCGGCTTGACCGGCCTCACCATGGCCGAGTATTTCCGCGACGGGCAGCGTGAGGACGGCGGCCGGGGCCGCGACGTGCTGTTCTTCGTCGACAATATCTACCGCTACACGCTCGCCGGCACCGAAGTGTCGGCGCTGCTCGGGCGCATGCCGTCGGCCGTGGGCTACCAGCCGACGCTCGCCGAGGAGATGGGCGTGCTGCAGGAGCGCATCACCTCCACCAAGACGGGCTCGATCACCTCGATCCAGGCGGTGTATGTGCCGGCCGACGACCTCACCGACCCCTCGCCCGCGACCACTTTCGCGCACCTCGATGCCACCGTGGTGCTGTCACGCCAGATCGCCTCGCTCGGCATTTATCCCGCGGTCGATCCGCTCGATTCCACCAGCCGGCAGTTGGATCCCCTAGTGGTCGGCGAGGAGCACTACAACACGGCGCGCGGCGTGCAGGCGGTGCTGCAACGCTACAAGGAACTGCAGGACATCATCGCGATCCTAGGCATGGACGAGCTCTCGGAAGAGGACAAGCTCACCGTCTACCGTGCGCGCAAGGTGCAGCGCTTCCTGTCGCAGCCCTTCAACGTCGCCAAAGTGTTTACCGGCCAGGACGGCAAGATCGTGCCGCTCAAGGACACCATCCGCGGATTCAAGGGCATCATCTCGGGCGAGTTCGACTCGCTCCCCGAGCAGGCCTTCTATATGGTGGGCAGCATCGAGGAAGCGGTCGCCAGGGCGAAAACGCTGCAGTAAGCCATGGCCGAAGCACCGACCATTCACGTCGACATCGTGAGCGCCGAAGGCGAGCTATTCTCGGGTGCCGCGTCCGAGATCATCGCGCCGGCCTCGCAGGGCGATCTCGGCATCCTGCCGCGGCACGCACCGCTGCTGACGCTCCTCAAGCCCGGCGAAGTGCGCGTGCGCACTCCCGACGGTGAGGTGCATCATTTCTTCGTCGGGGGCGGGGCGCTGGAGGTGCAGCCGACGCGCGTCACCGTGCTCGCCGATACGGCGCTGCGCGCCCGTGACATCGACGAGGCGGCGGCGCTCGCCGCCAAGCAGCGCGCCGAAGATGCGCTCAGGGAGAAGGGCGGGCACATGACCGAAGCGGAAGCGCTCGCGGAGCTGGCACGCGTCGCGGCCATGATGAAGGTGCTCAAGCGGCTGCGCGACCAGCGGGGCTGATTACCTGGACGGCGCTAAGGATCCTGCTTCCCCACCGGCGGCGCCGGAGGCGCCACCGCCGGGCTTCCTTGCGGGACTGAAGCAGAACCTGAGCGGAGGCCTCGCGCTCGTCGCTCTCCGCCGTCGCTGGCCGCCGCGCTTCGCGGTGAGCTTTGATTCCGCCGCGGCGCTCCTCGCGGTGAACCTCGCAGTCTGGGCGGCGCTCGACCGGCTGCACGCCGAGCGGCCGTCCGAGTTCGGACCCGACGGCCTCTTTGGCCTCGCGTGCTACCTGCTGCTCGCCTTCATCGCCTGTGCCGTGGTGGCTCGGGTGCAGAGCCGCAGCGCGCCGACACGCGCGCTGCTCGTGACGGTGCTCGCCGTGTCGCCGTACGTACTGGCCCTCCTGTGGCTGGCGAGCGATGTGCCGTGGCTCACCGCGCGGCCGCTGCTCGCGATGCTGCTCGGGCTCGTCTATGTCGTGCTGCTGGCGGTGCGCGTGCTCGGGGCCGCCTTCGGCCCGCTGCGCCTTGCTCCCACGCTGACCGCCATCGCGCTGATACTCGCCACGCCCTGGGCGCTCAGCTGGCTCGATCTCGACACGCGCCTATGGATGCCGCCGGACACGGAGGAGGCGCAGGAGGAGGACGACCCGGCCGCGACCGAGGCGCTGCTCTACGATCAGCCGGCCCGCATCGCCGCCGTGGTCGCCCGCGTCACGCCATCGGAGCCCGGTGCGCCGCGCGCCTACTTCGTGGGGTTCGCGGGTGATGCCGACCCGGAAGTCTTCAGCCGCGAGGCGCAGTTCGCCCGCCAGGCGTTCGCGGCGCGCTTCGGCTCCGCCGACCGCTCGGTACTCCTTATTAATGATGCCGGAGACCGCGACTCCTGGCCGATCGCGAGCCTCTCCGGTCTCGGCCAGACGCTGAAGCTCCTCGGTGCACGCATGGATCCGGAGCAGGACGTGCTGGTGCTGTTTCTCACCTCCCACGGCTCGGAGGACGGCCTCGAGGTGCGCAACGGCACCCTGCCGCTGGCGCCGCTCGACCCCGAGGACCTGCGACAGGCGCTCGATGAGTCCGGGATCCGCTGGCGGGTGGTGGTAGTGTCGGCCTGTTATGCCGGCGTGTTCATGGACGCGCTGAAGAACGAGACCACGGCGGTGGTGACCGCCTCAGACGCCGACCACAGCTCCTTCGGCTGTCAGGCGGACCGCGATCTCACCTGGTTCGGCGAGGCTTTTTTGAGGGACTCGCTTCCCGAGAGCGACTCGCTCGAGGAGGCGTTCGCCCGGGCCGCCAAGCTCATCGGGCAGCGCGAGGACCACGAGCACGAGGTGCATTCCAACCCGCAGCTCTTCGTGGGTGCGCTCATGCGTCACAAGCTCCAGGAGCTCGAGTCCTCGCACCCCACCGCCAGGGGCAACCCGGTGATCGTCGCCCGCTAAGGTACAATTTGTCCATGGTGCGCAAGACCGCCCGCCGGGCCGCGCCGGGCCCCAAGAATCCGCCCGCCCGGCCCACCCCGGCACCCCTCTCGGTCGTGATCCTCGCGGCGGGCGAGGGCAAGCGCATGAAGTCCCACCTGCCGAAGGTACTGCAGCCGCTCGCCGGGCGCCCGCTGCTGAAGCACGTCATCGACACCGCGCGCTCGCTCGAGCCGGCGGCCATTCACGTGGTGTACGGGCACGGCGGCGAACGCGTGCGTGAGGCGCTCGGCTCGGAGCCGGTGGCCTGGACGCTGCAGGCGGAGCGGCGCGGCACGGGACATGCTCTCATGCAGGCCATGCCGCACGTCCCGGACGACCATGTCGTGCTGGTCCTCTACGGCGACGTGCCGCTCATCCGCCGCGCCACGCTCGCGGATCTTCTCGCGCGTGAAGCGAGCGCGCAGCTGAGCCTGCTCACCATGATGGCCGACGATCCCGTCGGGTACGGCCGCATCGTGCGCGACCGCCGCGGCAGCGTCCGCCGCATCGTCGAGGAGAAAGATGCCAGCAAAGCGCAGCGCGCGATCCGCGAGTGCAACACCGGCGTGCTGGCGGCGCCGGCGCGGCTGCTGCGCCAGTGGCTGGCGCGCGTAAAGCCCGACAACTCGCAGGGCGAGTACTACCTGACCGATGTCATCGCGCTCGCAGTGAAGGACGGCATTCGGGTCGCGCCGGTGGTGGCGGCCCAGGCGATCGAGGTGCTGGGCGTCAACGACAAGGCGCAGCTCGCCCAGGTCGAGGCCGCCTGGCGCGCCCAGGCGGCACGCGAGCTGATGCTGGCCGGGGTCACGGTTTCCGATCCTGCGCGGCTCGACGTGCGCGGCACGGTCACGCACGGCGCGGACGTGTTCCTCGACGTGAACGTGGTGCTCGAGGGACGCGTGCTGCTGGGAGATGGCGTGCGCGTCGGTCCCGGCTGCCTGATCCGTAACAGCGAGATCGGGACCGGCACGGAAGTGTTCGCGCACTGCGTCATCGACCACGCCGTGATTGGCCCCGACTGCCACATCGGTCCGTTCGCGCGCCTGCGGCCGAGCTCGATGCTCGCGCGCGGCGTGCACATCGGCAACTTCGTCGAAGTGAAGAACTCGAGCCTCGGCGAAGGCTCCAAGGCCAATCATCTCGCCTATGTCGGGGACGCCAAGGTCGGCGCCCGTGTGAATATCGGTGCCGGCACCATCGTCGCCAACTACGACGGCACCAACAAGAACCGCACCGTCATCGAGGACGACGTCCACACCGGCAGCAACAGCGTGCTGGTCGCGCCCATCACCGTCGGCGCCGGTGCCACCATCGGCGCGGGCTCAACGGTCACGCGCGCGGTGCCGGCCGGCAAGCTCACCGTCGCACGGGCCCGACAGCAGACGCTCGAGGGCTGGAAGAGGCCGCTGAAAAAAAACGGCTAAGCGGCTGCAACCTCTTTGTAGCACTGGTCCGCTACCGTTGCCCGCCTTCCGATAGAAAACGCGCCGAGGTGAGGGTCCATGAGTGCGTCGGAACAGCGGCGGGCCGAGTGGCTCGATCCGAACTTCTGGGAGAGGCTGGACCTGCTGGAAGAACGCCATCAACGGGTGCAGTCGGAGCACAATGATGCGCGGCGCGGCCTCGAGCGCCTTTCGCTGCAGGATCGGCCAGCGCTGCGCCAGGCCTGGCAGCACTACTGCGACGTGATCGCCGAGCTCGACCGTACCACGGCCGAGCTCGAAACGCTGCGTACGTGCGCGGACTGAGACAGCGTCAGGCGGGGCCGAGGCTGCTCTCGCGCCGCACGATCGGCGCGCTCGGCGCGCTCGAGTCGAGCGTCCGACAGCTCGGCTATCGCCGCAACATGGCGCTGCGCCTGCTGCTCGCCAGCCGCGGCGCCACCACCGCGCTCGCGCAGCGCGAGTTCTGGCTGGAATTCTCCTGGGCCGACCAGGAATACCGCGCCGCGGTGCGGCGGCTGGCGGAGTTCTGCTCCGAGCATCGCAGCCGCTGAGACCCGCGACGCTCGGCTGTAGGACCGGACCGACGAAACTGCGACCCCGCTCACGCGGGTGCCGCGCCGCATCAGCCTTTTGCGGGTGTTTCAGGCAAACTAGCCGCCATGTGCGGAATCGTCGGAGCGGTCGCCGGGCGCGACATCGTCCCGGTGCTGATGGAGGGCCTGAGAAGGCTCGAGTATCGCGGCTACGACTCGGCCGGCATCGCCGTGCTGAACGGCACCCAACACCTGACGCGACTGCGCACCGTGGGCAAGGTACGCATGCTCGACGAGGCGCTTGCCCATAAGCCGACCTCGGGGAAGATCGGCATCGCCCATACGCGCTGGGCCACCCACGGCGTCCCGAGCGAGCGCAACGCCCATCCGCACATCTCGCGCGATGGCATCGCCATCGTTCACAACGGCATCATCGAGAATCACGAGCAGCTGCGCGCCGACCTGGAGCGCCGGGGCTACCAGTTCTCCTCCGAGACCGACACCGAGGTCATCGCACATCGCGTGCACTATCACCTGCAGAGCGTGCGCGACCTCTTCGAGGCAGTGCGCGCTACCGTCGCCGAGCTCGAGGGCGCCTATGCGCTGGTGGTGGTGAGCGAGCACGATCCCGACCGGCTGATCCTCGCCCGCGAGGGCTGCCCGGTGGTGGTGGGGCTCGGGACGGACGAGAACTTCGTGGCCTCGGACGTCGCAGCGCTGCTGCCGGTGACGCGCCGCTTCATCTTCCTCGAGGAAGGCGACGTTGCCGAGGTACGGCGCACGGCGGTGCGGGTGATCGACCGCGACGGCGCCGCGGTCGAGCGGGCGGTGCGCGAGAGCGAGCTGTCGGCGGATGCGGCCGAGAAGGGCCCGTTCGCGCATTTCATGCTCAAGGAGATCCACGAGCAGCCGCGCGCGGTCGCCAACACTCTGCAGGAGCGGGTCGCCAACGGGCGGCTGCTCGAGGCGGCCTTCGGCCCGGCAGCTACCGCAGTCCTGAAGCGCACCCGCAACGTGCACATCGTCGCCTGCGGCACCAGCTACCACGCCGCCTGCGTGGCGCGTTACTTCATCGAGCAGATCGCCAAGACCCCGTGCGCGGTCGACATCGCGAGCGAATACCGCTACCGCAGTCCCCTGGTGCCGCCCGACTCGCTGTTCGTCACCATCTCACAGTCGGGCGAGACCGCGGACACGCTGGCGGCGCTGCGGCTCGCGAAGCAGTCGGGCTACCTCTCGCAGCTAGCGATCTGCAACGTGCCGGAAAGCAGCCTGGTGCGCGAGTCCGAGCTCGTCATGCTGACGCGCGCCGGGCCTGAGATCGGCGTGGCCTCCACCAAGGCCTTCACCACCCAGCTCACCGCGCTCGGCATGCTGGTGGTGGCGCTCGCGCGCCATAACGGCGCCGATGCCGAGCGCGAGCGCGGGCTGGTCACCCGGCTGATCGAGCTGCCGTCACTCATCGAGAAGACCCTGCAGCTCGACCCGGTGGTGCGGCGTCTCGCCGAGGAGCGCTTCGCCTCCAAGCACCATGCGCTATTCCTCGGGCGCGGCGCGCTCTATCCGATTGCCATGGAAGGAGCGCTGAAGCTGAAGGAAATCTCCTACATCCACGCCGAGGCCTATCCGGCCGGCGAGCTCAAGCACGGGCCGCTCGCGCTGGTGGACGCCGACATGCCGGTGGTGACCGTCGCGCCCAATAACGACCTGCTGGAGAAGTTGAAGTCGAACCTGATGGAAGTGCGGGCGCGCGGCGGGGAGCTGATCGTTTTCGCCGATCCGGAGTCCGGGATTCAGCCGAGCGACGGCGTCACGGTGATCGAGATGCCGAAGCACGTCACGTACGTGCAGGCGCCGGTGGTCTATACGATTCCGCTGCAGCTGCTCGCCTACCACGCGGCGATCCTGCGCGGCACCGACGTCGATCAGCCGCGCAACCTTGCCAAGAGCGTCACGGTGGAGTAGTCCCAGGCCGGTCGAATAGCCCCAAGCCGGGCGGCGTGCAGCAGCAGCCGCAATCGGCGTTCGTCAGGCGTTGTGCTTCTCGAGCACCGCCCGTACGAAGCTCTGCGGCCGCCCGGACACCTCGGCGGTGAGGCTCACGGCAAGCTCGTAGCCGCACCAGTCGGTGATGAAGCTCCTGAAGAGACTGCAGATCCGCGCCTCGAGATTGCGCCGCGCGGCCAGGCTGACAACCACGGCCGGGCCTCAGTGCGATCTGAGCTTGCCGCGTACCGCGGGAAGCTGGCTCAGCCAGTTGCTCTCGCCGCCGGTGAACAGTACCGGCACGCGGCGGACGCGAGCCGGGGCGGCTACCGAAATCAACCTCAGCTCGAGGTTGAGCCGCATCATCTCTTGCCAGTTTGCAGCGCGCTTGCTCACGGTCGTCTCCTTCCTGGGGACGTTGGCATGGGTTCCTGCTATCAGAATGCGACTGCGGCTCGCGCCTGTCCGTGATGTGGACGCAGACCTGCTTCAAAGAATCCGTTTGATGCGCCGCATTGTGCCCGCCACCCGCGCCCTTGGTGTGACGGCGGCCTCATGACAGGATTGCCGGGAATGACCACTAACCGTGCCGCCTCCGCTGCGGACCTGCTCGCCGGACTCTCGATGGCAGGCATCCTGCTGCCCGAGGCGGTGGCCTACGCGCACCTGGCGGGGATGCCGCCGCAAGCCGGGGTGATTGCGCTCCTTGCCGGGCTCGTCTGCTACGGCCTGATCGGCCGTAGCCGCTTCGCCATCGTCGCGCCGACCTCCTCCTCCGCCGCAGTGCTCGCCTCGGCGATGCTGGCGCTCGGCGTCACCGGCGGAATGCAGCGTGCCGCATTCGCCTCGCTCCTGGTCGTGGGGGCGGGCCTGGCGTTCGCGGTGTGCGCGGTGCTGCGGCTCGGCGCCATGTCGAACCTGATCGCGCGCCCGGTGCTGCGCGGCTACGCCTTCGGGCTCGCGCTCGTGATCGCCGTCCGGCAGTGGCCGGCGATCGCCGGGATGCAGACCACCAGCACCGGCTTCTTCGCGCTGACCGGCGAGCTGGTGCGCGGCGTGGCCTCATGGCAGGCGCCCCAGCTCGCCTGCGGGGTCGCGGCACTGCTCGGCCTCTTTGTGCTGGAGCGGGTGCGCCGCGCGCCCGGGGCGCTGGTGGTGATCATCGCCGGCATCCTCGCCGCCCCCTGGCTCGGCGCCCACGGAGTCGCGCTTACCGGCCCCATCGACCTGACTCTGGCGCTGCCACAGTTTGTGCTGCCGGAGGGTACCCGCTGGCCGGCACTGGCGGGATTCTCGCTCGCCCTGATGTTCATCCTGTACGCCGAGTCCTACGGCTCGATCCGCACCTACGCCCTCAAGTACGACGAAGCGGTGCAACCGAACCGTGATCTCCTTGCGCTCGGCGTCGCCAACGCCGTCGCGGGACTCCTGCAGGGGACCCCGGTGGGGGCGGGCTATTCGGCGACCTCCGCCAGCGAAGCCGCGGGCGCCCAGTCCCGCTACACCGGCCTGTTCGCGGCCGCGGCGGTGCTGCTCCTGGTAGCGCTCTTCCTGCACTGGATCGAGCGCATCCCGGAGCCGGTTCTGGCAGCGATCGTGATTCACGCGGTGAGCAAGGCGTTGCGCTTCGGCGTGTTCGCCAACTACTTCCGCTGGCAGCGCGACCGGCAGGTGGCGCTCGCCGCGGTGCTGGCGGTGCTGCTGTTCGGCGTGCTGAACGGGCTGCTCGCGGCGATCGCCTTCTCGCTCGCCTGGCTGGTGAAATCGCTCGCGAGCCCGCGCATCACCGTGCTCGGGCGGGCCGGGGAGCATGACTACGTGGATGTCGAGCGCTTTCCGCAGGCAGTGAGAACCCCGGGACTGCTGGTGCTCAGGCCCGAGGAACCGCTGTTCTTCGCGAACGCCGAGCCGCTCATGCTGCGCGCCCGCGAGCTGGTGCGTGCGGCGCCCGAAACGCGCCAGGTGGTGGTGAGCTTCGAGGAGTCTCCCGATCTCGATAGTACCGCGATCGAGGCGCTCGGGGATTTCTCTGCCTGGCTCGCCGCGCGCGGGATCGAGCTGCGTGTCGCGCGTCTGCGGCATACGGTGCGCGATGCGCTGCTGCGGGCGCAGCTGCCGCAACTGTCGGTTGCAACACTCGATTACTCGAGCGTTGATGACGCCGTGCGGGGCGAGTCCGTGACTCCGGCGGCGCCACAGGTCCCGGCCTCCTGACAAATGCTGGCCCGACGCGCTAGCTGTACAACGTCAACGGCCACTGACGCTGTGTTGAGGCGATTCGTGCTACTCTCGCGCAGCGCCGCGGCATGCTGCGGCACGCAATCATTAGGCACGAGGGGCAACAATGAAGAAATCATCCGTCTGGCTGCTGGCCGTGCTTGCGGCCGTGCTCTTGGTCGGTTGCAACATGCAGAAAGGACCGGCCGAGCGGGCCGTGATGGGCGCAGGGGCGGCGCTCGATGCCGTGCGCGATGACGCGCAGAAGTACGCGCCCGAGAAACTCGGCAGCGTCGAGGCGCAGCTCAACGACCTGAAGGGCAAGTTCCAGCAGGGCGACTACGCGGGGGTAGTCGCGGCGGCGCCTGCCATGACCTCCGCAATCGCGAGCCTCAAGGATGCCGCCGCCGCCAAGAAGGCCGAGGCTGAGCAGGCGCTCGCGAAGGCGAAGGACGACTGGGGCCCGGCGAGCGCCGCCGTGCCGAAGTTGGTCGACGACATCGCCAAGCGGGTCGAGACTCTGTCCAAGAGCAAGAAGCTGCCCAAGGGTGTCAGCAAGGAAGCCCTGGCCGCCGCCAAGACCGCCGTCGACTCGATGAAGTCGAGCTGGGCGGATGCCACCAACGCCTCGTCCTCGGGTGATTACACCACCGCGATGGCCAAGGCGCAGGCGGTGAAGGACAAGGCGGCGGAGATCATGAAGTCGCTCGACATGAAGCCGTCGGGCTGAGCAACACCGCGTCGAGATCGTAGGCCGAGGAGCTTACGATCTCGACGTCGGCAAAGTCCCCCACGCGGACGCTGCCGGCGTCCGCGATCCTCACCACGCCGTCGATTTCGGGCGCATCGGCCTCGCTGCGCGCGGTCGCACCGCCGTCGGCCACCGCATCCACGAGCACCCGCAGCCTGCGGCCGACCCGCCCCGCCAGGCGCCGCGCGCTGATCGCGGCGGCGCGCTCCATGAAGCGACCGTAGCGCTCCTCCTGCACGGCGGGCGGCACCTGACCACCGAGTGAGTTGGCGGCGGCGCCCTCCACGGGCGAGTACTTGAAGCAGCCGACACGGTCGAGCTCGGCCTCCTCGAGCCACGCGAGCAGCTCCTCGAATTCGGCCTCGGTCTCGCCCGGGAAGCCCACGATGAAAGTACTGCGCAGCGTCAGGTTGGGGCATTGCGCGCGCCAGCGCGCGATGCGCGCCAGCGTGTCCTCGGCGTGCGCGGGCCGCCGCATGCGCTTCAGAACCGTGGGGCTGCCGTGCTGGAAGGGCACGTCGAGATAGGGCAGCACGCGCCGCTCGGCCATGAGCGGGATCACTTCATCCACGTGCGGATAGGGGTAGACGTAGTGCAGCCGCACCCACACCCCGAGCGAGCCGAGTGCGCGGGCGAGGTCCACGAAGCGCGTCTGCCAGCTCTCGCCGCGCCACTCGCGGGCCGCATAGCGCAGGTCCGCGCCGTAGGCGCTCGTGTCCTGGGAGATGACCAGCAGCTCCTTCACTCCGGCGGCTACCAGTCGCTCGGCTTCGCGCAGCACCTCGTCGATCGGGCGGCTCGCGAGCCGCCCGCGCATGGAGGGAATGACGCAGAAGCTGCAGCGGTTGTTGCAGCCTTCGGAGATCTTGAGGTAGGCGAAGTGGCGCGGTGTCAGGCGCACGCCCTGCGGCGGCACCAGGTCCTGGAACGGGTCATGCGGGGGCGGCAGGTGTGTATGCACCGCGCTCACCACTTCCTCGTAGCGCTGCGGGCCGGTCACCTTCAGCACGCGCGGGTGCCGCTCGAGAATGCGCTCCGGCTTCGCTCCGAGACAGCCGGTGACGATCACCCGGCCGTTGTGCTCGAGTGCCTCGCCGATCGCATCGAGCGACTCATCGACCGCGGCGTCGATGAAGCCACAGGTGTTGACCAGTACCAGGTCGGCGGACTCGTAGGTCGGGGAAACCACGTAGCCCTCGGAGCGAAGCTTGGTCAGGATGCGCTCGGAATCCACCAGCGCTTTCGGGCATCCGAGGCTCACGAAGCCAACCCGAGGGGCGCGGGTGCGCGCCGCGCGCATGCCGCGCGGCCTGGTCGCACGCGATGTCACGGGCTTTGCCTAACTGTGATGCATGCGCAGCAGCGCGCAGAACACCAGCAACACGATCACTGGCATGAGGAGCCACGGCCAGATTGCCGGCCGCCGCTCGCGCGGGGCCCCCGCATCGAGCCGTCCGTCAGCGGCCATAGAGCCCCATGAGCTCGGCCTTGCCGAGCGAGACGGCGTTCACGTTGAAGCCGATGAGCGCCGGGCTGGCATCGGCCGGCACGTCGAGCTTTGCGACCTTGAGCGCATACAACCGCAGGTAATAGCGATGCGGCTTGCCGGGGGGCGGACAGGGACCGCCGTAGCCGACGCTGCCGTAGTCGGTCCGGCCCTGGACTGCGCCGGCGGGCAACAGGTTTTTCCTGGGGTCCCCCGCGCCGGCCGGCAGTGAGACGGCGCTCGCGGGAATGTTGTAGACCACCCAGTGCCACCAACCGCTGCCGGTCGGCGCATCCGGGTCGTGCATCAGGAGCGCGAAGCTCTGGGTGCCGGCCGGGGCGTTGCTCCACGAAAGCGCGGGAGAGATGTTGCCGCCGGTGCAGCCGAACTGGTTGAAGACCTGCGCGGTGGCGATGGTCTTGCCTTCGGCGATGTCCGGGCTCGACAGGGTGAACTTGCCGCCGCCGCCCGTTTTCGCAGTCTGCGCCGCTGCCATGGTCAACGCCGCGAGAAGCCAGCCGCCCGCAATCCACCCCGTGCTCATGGGGCCGCAGTGTGCAGCGGCGTGGCCTGCGAGGCAAATGCAGGCGCGGAGCCGCCCCAGGACCACCCGGCGGGGGCGCCCTGAGGCGGGTATGGGGCTAGTGGCTCGTCAGCGCCGGATCCAGACGCCGCCGCGCACACGCCAGCCGCCGCCGACGCGTTCCCAGCTTCGCGGTACCCAGCGGTAGCCGGGGCGCGGTGCGGCCCAGTAGCCCGGATGCCAGGCGTAGCGTCCGCCCTCCCAGAACCACCCGCCGCCGATCCAGAAATACCCCGGCGCCGGCGCCACGCCGACCGCCTCCACCTGCAGCGCCGGCGGTGCGGCGTAGACGGTTTCGCCGTAGTAGCCGGGCGCCGGCGCTACGACGCAAGCCGAAAGAGCCGCACTCAGCAGTGCAGCCGCGATGGTGACCCTCAGAGATTTGCCTTTCATCAAAACGTCTCCTCTTAGCGGCCCGAATACCGCAACCTTACCAGTAACAACGCGCGCAACCCCTCAAAGCATACAAACCGGCGGGTTCAGGGGCCATTCAGGGCTACGGCGTGTGTGTTTGCGACGGTGTCATTTCAGGGTGCTGGCCGCGGCCGGCGCGCTGGCGACGCTCGCCGCGGCGAATGCTATCGTTTCATCATGGACAACGAGTCCGGCGAGCTCGCCGGCTACAACCTGTTCACCAGCCATCCAGCGCTCATCGAGGCGCTCGCGCGCGAGGGTGACCCCGCCGATCGCGAGCCGCTGACGGCGCTCGGCGCGCGGCTCGGCAGCACCGAGATGTTCGCGCTCGGTGCAGCCGCCAACCGCAACCCGCCGGAGCTGCACGTGCTCGACCGCTTCGGCGCGCGGCGCGACGAGGTGGAGTTCCACCCCGCTTGGCATGAGCTCATGCGCCGCCTGGTGGGCGAGGGCCTGCACACCGGCCCCTGGGCGCAGCCGCGGCGCGGCGCGCACGTGGCGCGTGCCGCCGGCTACCTCATGTGGGCCGAGGTCGAGAACGGTACCCAGTGTCCCGCCACCATGAGCTACGGCGCAGTGCCGGCGCTCGCCAACCAGGGACCGCGGTTTGAAGCTTGGGTGCGTGCACTGCTGTCGCGCGATTACGATCCGCGCTTCCTCCCTGCCGCCGCCAAGCGCGGTGTGCTGATGGGCATGGGCATGACCGAGCGGCAGGGGGGCTCGGACGTGCGCAGCAACACGACGCGCGCCGCGGCGCTCGGCGCCCGCGGCCCGGGCTGCGAATACCAGCTCACCGGGCACAAGTGGTTCCTGTCGGCGCCGATGTGCGATGCGTTCCTGGTGCTGGCGCAGGCGTCTGGCGGCCTGTCATGTTTCCTCGTGCCGCGCTTCCGGCCCGACGGCGGCGTGAATGCCCTGCACCTGCAGCGCCTGAAGGACAAGCTCGGCAACCGCTCGAACGCCTCGAGCGAGGTCGAGTTTGAGGCGGCGCTCGGCTGGCTGCTGGGCGAGGAGGGACGCGGCATACCCGCGATCCTCGAGATGGGGGTCTACACGCGCCTCGACAACGCCGTCGCCACCGCCGGCCTCATGCACCAGTGCGTGGCACAGGCGATCCACCACGCGCGCGGCCGGCGGGCTTTCGGCGCCCTGCTGATCGAGCAGCCCCTGATGCGCAACGTGCTCGCGGATCTCTCGCTCGAGTGCGAGGCGGGGGTGATGCTGGCGATGCGCCTGGCGCGCGCCTACGACGCGCAGGCCGACGCGAGCGCCACGCGGTTGCGGCGCCTCATCACCCCGGTGGCGAAATACTGGGTCTGCAAGCGCGCCCCGAGCGTGTGCGCCGAGGCGATGGAAGTGCTCGGCGGCAACGGCTACATCGAGGACGGTCCGATCGCCCGCCGCCTGCGTGAGGCCCCGCTCAACTCCATCTGGGAAGGGTCCGGCAACATCATGTGTCTCGACGTGCTGCGCGCGCTCGCCCGTGAGCCAGGCATGTTCGACACGCTGGCAGAGCTGCTCGCGCCGGCGCGCGGCCAGGATGCGCGCTACGACCGCTTCGTCGATGCGCTCGGGCGTGACCTCGCCGATCCGGCCAATGGCGAGCTGCGCGCCCGTGATCTCACCCAGCGCCTCGCGCTGGCGCTGCAGGCGGCCCTGTTCCTCGCCCACGGCCCCAGCGCGTCCTGCGAGGCGTTTCTCGCCTCGCGCCTCGCCGCCGGCCCTCCCGCGGCCTTCGGCACGCTGCCTCGCGGCCTCGACACCGAGGCGCTCATCGCACGCGCTTTCCTCTAGTGCCGTTCGACCGCGAGTACTTCCAGCGCTACTACTACGATCCGCGCACCGCGGTCGCGACGCGCGCCGAGATGCGCGCCCGCGCCCGGCTGATCGCCGCGTTCGCCGGGCACATCGGGCTTCCGGTGCGGCGCATCCTCGAGGCCGGCTGCGGCACGGGGCTGCTGCGGGCGGAGCTCAGGAAGCTCCTGCCGCGCGCGCACTACACCGCGCTCGAGGCGAGTGAGTACCTGTGCCGCCGCCACGGCTGGCGGCGCGGCCGCATCGAGGAGTTCCGCGCATCGAGGCCTTTCGACCTGGTCATCTGCTACGACGTGCTGCAGTACCTCGAGCGCGTGAGCGCCGAGCGCGCGCTGCGCAATTTCGCCCGCCTGACACGCGGCGCGCTCTACTTCTCAGCTCTCACGCGCGGCGACCTCGAGCGCAACGCCGACCGCTCGCGTACCGATGCCGACGTGCACCTGCGGAGCGGGCGCTGGTACCGCACGCGCCTCGAGCGTCATTTCCGCGAGGCGGGCCTCGGCTTCTGGCTGCGGCGCGGCGCGCCACTCACGCTGTGGGAGCTCGAGTCGCAGTGACCGCGGCACGCTGGCGCGCACCCCGGCGGAACAGCGGGTAGAGCGGCAGCCCGATCAGTATCAGGACCAGCGCGGCGACCGATTCGGTGGGCGCGGTGATGAGGGCGCTGATCACGATCCCCACCATCACGAGCGCAAAGACCAGCGGCACCAGCGGGTAGCCCGGTACCCGGAAGGGCCGCGGCGCATCGGGGAGCTTGCGGCGCAGCACGATGACCGCGAGCGACACCGGGATCCAGAAGAGCGCGTAGGACATGACGGCCATGTTGGTGAGCTGGTCGAAAGTTCCGGAAGCGGCCAGCAGCGCGCCCCAGACCGCGAGCAGCACTAGGGACGTGACCGGCACGCGGCTCTTCGGTCCCAGGCGCCCGAAGCTCGCGAAGAACAGCCCGTCGCGCGCCGCGGCGTAGGGAACCCGCGCCGCGCTCAGGATGACTCCGTTCAGCGATCCGATCGTGGAGATGAGGAAGATGAGGGCCGCGACCGGCGCAGCGCGGCCCCCGAGGAAGGTCTGCACGGCGCGCGCCGCCACCGAGGGGGCGTCGGGGTAGGCGGTCGAGTTGGCGCTGGCGACCTGCCAGAAGGGCAGTGCGTAGAGGTAAGCGGCGTTGACGGCGAGATAGAGCCCGAGCACCAGCACCGTGCCGCCCGCGATCGCGCGCGGCAGATTGCGCTGCGGCTCGCGCACTTCGCCCGCCGCCATCGGCAGGAACTGCCAGCCGCTGTAGGCCCAGAGCGCCGCGAACATCGCGCCGCCGAAGCCGGTGAGGCCGCCGTTGGCACTGCCCGCAGCGGCGTGCAGATTAGCCCAGTCGCCGGTGTCGCTGAAGAGGAAAACCCCGCCCGCCACCAGCAGGACCGCCGCTACCTTGGTCGCCGTCAGCACGGTCTGCACGCGACCGCCCAGCATCACGCCGAGGCAATTGATGGCCGCAAACACCGCGATCACCGCGACCGCGATCAGCTGCCGCATGCCGAACTCAAAGGTATGAGCGAAACCGAACAGGTGCAGCGTGTGCTGGTACCAGCGAGCATCGAAGCGGTGGATGTCGGAGACGAAGATCGCGACCGCCGCACCGTAGGCGGCAACCGCGGCGCCGTTGAGCACGAACGCATTGCAGGCAAACAGGAACCCGGGAAGCTCGCCATAGGCGGTGCGCAGGTAGACGTACTCGCCGCCCGCGTGCGGCAGCAACGCCCCGAGCTCGGCGAAGCACAGCGCGCCGAGTATCGCCACCAGCCCAGCGGCGACCCAGGCGGCCAGCACCAGGCCGGGCGTCCCCACCGCCTGCGCCATGCTCGCCGCCTTGAGAAAAATGCCGGTGCCGATGATGACGCCGACCACCAGCGAGGTCGCGTGGACGAGTGTCAGGTCGCGGCGCGGCTCGAGAGCGGGTGAATCCACCGCGCTATCGTACAATTAAATCCATGACGGGCGAGGCGGCAACCGTAGTGCGTTTCACCGGGGCAGTGACCTGTACCCGAAGGTCCCACGGACCCCTCGGGCTGACGCTCACGGGACGCACCGCCGACCATCCGGACGAGGAGATCCAACTCGCCTTCGCGGGCGCTGCACCGGCTGATCTTCCCGAGCGGCTCGAGGGCGCGGTGGTCGAGCGCAGTGGGCCAGGCGCGTACCGCATCACGAGCGCGGTCCGCACCTGGACGGTCGCGGCGCGCTCGGTGCACCTGCACCGCGAGGTGGCGGAGCGTTTCTACCGGGCGATTCCGCCCCGGCCCGCTCCGCTCATGCGCCGCGTCCTCTTCGGCATGATGCTGAGCTTAGCCCGCAGCCGCGCCGGTATCGGGCTGATCAGGGCGCTGCGACGTTGAGCCCGTCTGCCTCGACCACGGGGCGCCGGGCGCCGATCAGGGCGGCATAGGTGTCGAGCTGCTGGCGGAAGGTCCGGTCCCAGGTGAACTGCCTGAGCACGCGCGCGCGTGCCGCGGCGCCGACTGCCGCCAGGTCGCGCTCGTAGAGCGCGGCGATCGCCGCGGCCATCCCCTCGGCGCTGTCGGGTTCGGCGAGCATCCCGACACTCTCGTCGACGAGCTCGGGGAAGGCGCCCGCGCGAGCGGCCACTACCGGCCGGCCGCACGCCATGGCCTCCAGCACCACGAGCCCGAAGGTCTCCTTGGTGCCGGCGTGCACCAGCGCATCCGCCGAAGCAATCCACGAGGCGAGCTCCACGCTGTCGCGCCGGTAGGGAACCAGGGTGACGTTGCGCGCCGCGCGCGCCCGGCGATGGCCGCCGATCAGCAGCAGGTGGTAAGGAGCTCCGAGCTGCGCGAACGCCTTGAGCAGCACCGGCAGGTTCTTCTCCTGCGCGAAGCGGCCCGCGTACGCGAGCAGTCGCGTCTCAGGGCGCAGGCGCAGGCGTTCGCGCAAGTCGAACGTGCCGCGCCGTGGGTGGAACACTTCGGCATCGACCCCGAGCGGCTGGTGCACGGCGTGCCGCACGCCGAGCGCGCCGAGGTATTCGCACATGACCCGGCTCGGTGCCAACACGACGTCGAAGCGCCCGTAGAGGCTGCGCAGGTAACGGCGCACCGGGCGCTCGATCGTGCGGAAGCGGCGCCCCAGGATCTGGGGCACGTTCGAGTGATAGAAGGCTACCGCTGGAATCCCGCGGCGTTGCGCGACGGCGGCGGCGCACCAGCCGGGGTGGAAGGCGTCGCCGGCCTCGATGAGGGTCGGCTCGAGTCGCTCGAGCACGCGCTTCCAGCGGCGCACGTTGAGGGGCAGGCGATAGTTGAACGTACCGGGAACGGTGAAGCCGGAGAGCGTGCACAGGCCGCCGCGCTCGAAGCGGTTCTTGCGGCCCGGGACGACGATGGTGTGCTGCCAGCGGGTGTGGGCAGCCAGCCAGGAATGTTTCTCGTTGAGGTAGCGCCGCACGCCGCCGCTGGTCGGCGAATAGAACAGGGTCGTATCAACCAGGTGCAGGCGCTCCATCAGCGGTGATTGCACCCGCATGACGATGGGGTGTCAAGCCGGCACCTTACGCTGGCTTGATGTTGGCGTTGAGCCGGAACAGGTTCTTCGGGTCGTACTGCTTCTTCAGCGTAGCGAGCCGCGGATAATTGTCGCCGTACACCGCCGACAGGGCGTTGCGATCCTCGAGGCTCGTGATGTTCACATAGCGGCCGTGGGTGAGCGGCTCGAGCTTCTGGAACGTGTCGCGCACCCAGTCCTTGTTGTGCGCGACCGTGTCCTTGTCGGCGTCGGGCTTCCACAAGCCATAGATGTGCATCGAGTAGCGGGCGTCGCGGTTCCAGAAGGCGGTGTCCTGCGGCTTGACGCGCCCGATCGCGCCGCCGGTCGGCTGAAAGCCGAGTCCGAGCGTGTCGAGCTTGCCGCTCTCGAAGCAGCCGACCGCGCTGTCGACGAACTCGGGCGTCATGTCTTTCACCAGCGCGCCCTTCAGATACCAGGCTTGATGCGCGAACCCCGGCGCATCGTCGCTCCCCTGCAGCTTGAGGTAGGAGGCCGGACCTAAGGAATCCTCGTGCGCCTTGCCGAGCTTGCGCAATGGCGCGATCACGCCCTCGGCGTCCTTGGGCGGGCCGTTATAAGTGATGTCGAGCTCGATCAGCCGCTGGCCGTGCTCGTCGGTGTCGAAATCCAGGCCGACGTAGAGCTCATCGGGTGCGCTGGCGGTGAAGTCCGCGTAGCTCCTGAGGATCTGCCGCGCCG